>Ga0111539_10007407_pt1 | contig 14061 bp, 7 predicted proteins | sample RhiMethybrSRZTD1_FD_79667 | JGI IMG/M metagenome (GOLD analysis project Ga0111539, IMG submission 79667) | Populus rhizosphere microbial communities from Tennessee, USA - Rhizosphere MetaG P. TD hybrid SRZTD1 (version 2) (version 2) | ecosystem: Host-associated > Plants > Roots > Rhizosphere >...
CAGCGCGAGCTTCCCGTCGCGCGTGATGGTCACGTCGCGCGAGGCCGGAGCATCGAGCGGATCGTCGGTGACTTCGACCAGGCCGACCACGTTCGGCGCGGCGCCGTCGAGCGCGATGACCGAGATCCCGGGCTCGGAAACCACGAACAACCGCGTCTCGGCGGCGTCAAAAAACAGCGCGCTCGGACGATAACCCACGCTCAAACGCGTCGAGTTTTCCGCGCCGCTGCCGAGCCCGATCAAGGTGAGCTCCTGAAAGCCGTCGGTGGGATCGGGCTGCGCGACCAGGTCCGCGTTGCTCCACGCGGCCGCCCACTTGCCGCCCGGGCTGATCGCCCACGCGTTGGCATCGGTGTGAGTCGGAAAGCTTTTGGTGGTGAGCGCGCCGTCTGCAGCGACGCGCAGCAGAGTCGCGTCGTGACCGCGCACGTTCAGCACGATCGCGGCGTTGGCGTCGGCATTGCCCGGCTCGGGCACCGCGGCCAGATAAGTGGGCCCGAAACCCGCGTCGGTCAGCCGAACGTCGAGCGTGGTGGCGTCGATCAGCGCGACCTTTCCGCTGTCCGGGTTGGCGGTCCACACGTAGCGGCCGGTGGCGATCGGCGCGCGATACGCGCTTTCGAGCTCCTTTTCGGGCGGCGCAGCGTCGATTGGAGCGCCACCGGCCGCTCCCGCAGCGCCGCCGACGCCGCTGCCGGAGGCGTCTTGCGCGAAGCCGCCGCCGCTGCTGACGCGGGCGGCCGGAGCCGCATCTTCGGCGTCCGCGCCGCAACGAAGCTGCAGCGCTACCAGCAGCGCGCCCGCGGCGAGCGCGAAACCCCAGTTGCGTTCAGCGCTGGCCATCGACCACCTTTGAGCCGAGCTCGAAGCCGGTGAGGGTGCGCGCTTTGCCGCTCGCGAGCTGCACGAACGTGATGCGCCCTTCCGGATGTTTCTCGGCGACGAAGCCGGCCTCGGCCACCGGTATCATGCCGGTGGCGATCGGCGCGCTGGCGAGCGGCAGCCGGTCGATCACGAGCTCCGGCATGCGCACCAGGTACGTGGCGAAGGTTCGCGACGGCTCGTTGCTCACGGTGACCAGCGCACGCCCGAGCGGTGCCTGGGCGATCGCGACCGAAACCGGCGGCGCTTCGGTGCCCTGAATCTTCGGCGGGAGCGTGCTCTTGATCGGCACGACGCTGAACGCGCCCGGCTTCGCGCTGCCGGCGTCAGGCTCGAGCAACGCAATGGCGTGGGACGCGTCCGGCGCCGCGAAAACCGCACGGATCGGCGCTTTGAGCGCCACCGTGCGATGCGCGAGATAGTCCGCGCCGGGCGCGATGTTCAGGATCGTCAAGCGGTCGCTGTCGAAGGCGTTCGTGAAGAGCAACGCGGTGTGCGCGTCCGGCGACAGCGCGACGCTGCCCACGCGCTCTCCCGGCAGCGTGACGACGTCGAAGCGCGTCTTGTCGCCGGCGATCGCCGGGATCGGCAAGACTGCGACCTTCGACTCGGCGGGCGGCGGCGGCGCTGCATCGAACCCAGCGTCGCGGGTGTCCGCGGCGTCAGCCGCGTCTTCGCTGCCGCTGTCACTGCTGCCGCCGTCAGCGCTGCTCGCGTCGCCGGCGTCGGGCCCCGCGTCGCCGGGCTCGACAGTGTCCCCGCCGCGCATCACCGCGACCGCCCGCGTCCCGTCGTCGGCCAGGTCGAGGTCGGTGACCGCGCCAGGCAGGGTCGCGGTGGTGAGCTCACCACTCGTCAGGGTGACGATGCCGATCTTCGCGCTGCCGTCGTGGCGCACCAGCGCGTAGGCGCCGTCGGGCGTCACCGAGACGTCGCGCGCCGCGGGATCTGCCAGCGCTTCGTCGCTGACGGCGATGTCGCGGCTGATCGCGGGACCGGACGGTGCCAAGAGCTCGATCACGGTGATTCCAGGCTCGGTCACTGCGAACGCTCGTGATTCGTCGGCCGCGATGAAGAAGCGGGTCGGTCGATACCCGACGCTCAGGCGCGTCGAGCTCGGCGTGGCGCCGCCGAGGTCGATCACGGTGATGTCCTGGAATCCTTCGGTCGGATCGGGCGCGCCCATCAGCGAGACGTCGCTCCAGGCGATCGCCCAGCGCCCGCGCGCACTGATCGCCCACGCGTTGGCTCCGGGGTGCACCGGCGCCGTTTTCGTAGTGATGGCGCCGCTCGCTTCGGCCGAGAGCAAGGTCGCGTCGTGGCTCTTCACGTTGAGCACGATCGCGCGCGGCGCATCGGGTGCGCTCGGGTTCGGCACCGCGGCCAGGTAGGTCGGTCCAAATCCGGCATCGACGGTTCGAACCTCGAGGTTCGTCGCGTCCACGCGGGCGACGCGGCCACTGTCCGGGTTCGCGGTCCAGACGAAGCGCCCGGTGGCCACGGGCGAACGGAACGCACTCTCGATCTCGCGTTCCGGCGGTGGCCCGCCCGCGGAGCCGCCGGATCCGCCCACGCCGGCGTTGCCGCAACCGACGCCAAAGCAGCTGCCGCCAGCTCCACCCCCGTTGGTCGGAGGACGATCAGCCGCCTTTTCCGAGGTCCCGGCCGCCTCGCTGCAACTCGTTGCCAGCGCGGCAGGCGCTGCGAGCGCCGCGACGGCAAGGCTCACCCTTAGTCCACCGAGCCCCATGCGCCGGGCGAACTAGCAAGCTCCACGCCAGCCCTTCAATACTGCGATTTTCGACGGAGGCGTGACACGACCCCTGACAATGCTGTCGCGGACTTTGGCACGCTTCTGTTGGGTTCAGCAGCGCGCTAGCCAGTCTTTCAAGCGCCGTCGCTCCAGGATCCGCGGCGCGAGATCGCTCGTCCTTATCAGCTCGTCGAGCTGCGCGGCAACCGACAGATCGGCAACGCTCATGGTGTCGCCCGCGAGCCAGCTTTCTTTCGCCAGCAGCGCCTCGAGCGCGTCGACCAGCGCGAAGAATTGTTGCTCCACGCGCGCCCGCGGCTGCTTCGCGAGACCCTGCTGTTTCAGCTTGCGCGGATAGCGCCTCTGGAAAACGACCTTCAACAAGGATCGCTCCCAACGCGGCCGCCCTTCGCAGATCAGGTCGAGCGCCCGCTCGAGCGAAACCGGATCGAGCATCCTGAAATAGATTTCATAGAAGTAGAGCGACTGGCCCGCCCAATCTTCCCAGAAACGAGCACGGGCGAGGGCGTGCTCATCGCTCGGGTAGAGCGGCCGCTCGGGATGTTTGCGGTCCAGAAACTCGGCGATACGGCTCGAGTCCTGGATGCGCTCGCCGTCGTAGTCGAGCACCGGTAACTGGCCGGCGGGAGACAGTGCAGCGGCCTTGCGCGCCAATAAGCCGTTGTAGTTCACGACTTCGTAGGCGAGCCCCTTCCGCGCCAGGCAGCGCCGCGTCTTGTTGCAGAAGGGCGACATCTGCCACTGGTGGAGGATTATTCTGGTCACGGAGTCAGGGCGCGACGATACCCTTCATGCCCTTCTTGGCGAAGTAAGAGCGCAACACGTCGCGCGCCAACTCCGGGCCCTTGATGTGCCAGGTCGGCGTGTTCACGACCAGCGCCGCGACCGCGACTTCCGGCTTTTCTACCGGAGCGAAGCCCACGAACCACGTATAGAGGCGATTCTCTTTGTTCTTGGCCAGGGTTCCGGTCTTGCCGGCGACCTCGACGCCCGGAAGAAACGATCGGCCGCTCGTGTCGTGAAAGGACTTGTAAGCCGAGCCGTTGGCGACGGTTTCGACCATCATCGTCGTGAGCGCCCGCGCGGTCTCCGGCTTGATCGCTCGCCGCAGGACCAACGGGTCACGGCGCTCCTCCCAGACCTTCTCGGTGCCCTGATAGACCGCGTTGACGATGCGGGGTTCGAGCGTCACCCCGCCGTTGGCGACGGTTTGTGCCATCGTGACTGCCAGCAGCGGCGACAACGTGGTGTGCCAAAAGCCGGCGGCCGATCGGGCGAACTCCAGAGGATCGGAGGGGATTTCGATGGCCGGCGCTTGGTTCGGCGCAGGAAACGGCACAGGAGAGCCGAAGCCGAACGCGCCGCCCATTGCGGTGAGGTCCTCGGGCGTGAGGTGCTTTCGCGCCAGCCTGCCGAATACGACGTTGAGACTTCGTCCCATCGCGATCCCCAGCGTCGCGCACCACTTGTCGCGCCGCGGATCGTCCTCGAGCTCGTCGGGCATGAGGCGGCTTTTGCCGCCGCGGTAGCACTGCTCGGTTCCGGGGTTCAGGCCGCCCTTTTCCACGAGGGCAGCGCCGGTGACCACCTTGAAAACGCTGGCCGCCGGGGCCTCGGCGCGGGCGTTGAAGTCGAACTTCTCGCCTTCGTTGACGTAGCTCGCGTAGGCGAGAAGCCTGCCGGTCTTGACCTCTTCGAGCACGACGCCGCCCTCGGGGACTCGATACTTCTTCAGCTGAACCAGGGCCGCCCGCTGTACGTCCGCGTCCAGGGTGAGCTCGGCGGTATGACCGTTCTTCATCGGCAGCGTGACGCGCCGTGGTCGGATGTCCATCCGGAGCATGTCCAGGCCGCTCAGCTCGGGGGCGCTCTCCGCGGGCCCGGAGCCGATCCGGCGCTGCAGCTTGCCGAGAGGGTCGCGCATGTCGATGCTGCCGCGCACGACCGGCACGAGGGCCGAGATGACGCCGATGGCGGCGCCGATCCCGACCCATCTGCTCCAGCGATGCATGGGTGACGGGCTTACCGGTCACGACCAAAACGGCCAAAAAAACCGGCAAGGAAATTACGGGGAGAGTCGATCGGCCGTGCACGTCGGGGGCCGACGAACTATGCTCCGAGCACTGGCCATCGAGCACAAGTCCACCACCGCTCTGAAGAACCGGGAGGCGTCTCACACGGAGAGCCTCGAGGTCGAAAGCACTTCGGTTCTGCTCGCGCTGTCCGGTCCGCAGATGAGCCTACTCGGGGAGGTAGCCCGGCAGACCGGCGCCGACGTTAGCCTGCGCGGCAACGTGATCTACCTGGCCGGCAGCGAGGCGGACGTGCGGCTCGCTCACCGTTTCTTGAGCGGCGCGGCCGAGCTCGTCAGCCGCGGCGTGCAGATCGAGCCTTCGGACGTGGCGCGCTCCGTGCGCGAGCTCCGGACCGATCGCGGCGCGTCGCTGGTCGAGCTGCTCGACGAGGCGATCATCGTTTCGCCGCGGCGCCGGCCGATCGCGGCCAAGAGCCCGGCCCAGCGCCAGTACATTTCGACGATACGCACTCGTGACCTGACGTTCGGCATCGGCCCCGCCGGCACCGGCAAGACGTACCTGGCGATGGCGATGGCGGCGGCCGCGCTGATGGAGAAGCGCGTCAAACGCATCATCCTGACCCGCCCCGCGGTCGAAGCCGGAGAGAAGCTCGGGTTCCTTCCCGGCGACCTCGCCGAGAAGGTCAATCCGTATCTCCGCCCGCTCTACGACGCACTCCACGACATGCTGGAGTTCGATCGCGTCGAGCAGCTACGCGAGCGCGGTCAGATCGAGGTGGCGCCGCTCGCTTTCATGCGCGGCCGCACCCTCAACGACTGCTTCGTGATCCTCGACGAGGCGCAAAACGCCACGAGCGAGCAGATGCGCATGTTCCTGACCCGGCTCGGCTTCGGCTCGAAGGCCGTGGTCACGGGCGACATCACGCAGACCGATCTGCCCCAGGGCGCTCGCAGCGGCCTGCGCGAGGCGCGTGACCTCTTGAACGGCATCGAGGGCATCGGGTTCTGCCATTTCACCGACGTGGACGTGGTGCGCCATCCGCTGGTCCAGAAGATCATCGTGGCCTACGAGGCCCGCGATGCAGCGCGGCACGCCGCGGCAGCGGAACGCCGGGCCGAGCGCGAGCGGCTGAGCAGCGCCGCCCGCGACGCCGTCCACCGCGTGCACACTCCCCCCTCTTCGCAAGCAGAAGGCAACGGTCACGGCGAGGGCGAAGCCCGAGCCGACGACGCCGCCGCAGCCGGTGACGAAGACGAAGCCTGACCTTTGATTTCAGGGGGGCTTGCTCGTAAGGTGGTGCATTCTGGAGACCACCCCGACAGGCCCCGCGGAAGCCGACGCCGTGCCGAGCGTCCGCTCCGTGAGCTCGCGAACGCTCGACAGCGTCGACGCGATGAGCCGGCTCGCCGCGATGGTGCTCTCGGAAGAGCGCATCAACGACAAGTTCGTGTCGCGGCCGCACCCGCTGCTCGTGATGGTGCGGCGCGGCGGCTTTCAAGTGCTGTTCGTCCCGAAGGCGGTGTGGGACAACGGGCGCGACCTCCTGCGGCCCTTCGCCGACGCGATCGCCGCCTACGAAACGCGGCTGATCTTGCTCGGCCGCCCCGCCGATCCGGATCTGGCGCAAGCGTTGAACCGCGGCGTCTGCGCGCTGTTGTCGGACGAGCCGTCCGCCGAAGAGCTGGTGATCGCCCTCTATCAGGCGTTCGAGCTGATGGACACCAAGGCGCGCAGCGAGAGCCGCGGCAAGTGGCTGAACCGCTACCGCTACGAGCTCGGGGAGTTGATCGAGATCGCGCGTGCCATCACCACCGAGCGCGAAATCGACAAGCTGCTCGGGTTGATTCTGGAGAAGGCGCGCTTCGTCAGCGGCGCCGACGCGGGCAGCATCTACGTCGTCGAGGGCGACGATCCCGACCTGCCGCGGAATCAGCTCAGGTTCAAGCTCAGCCAGAACGACTCGCTGACCTTCGACTCGAGCGAGTTCACGATGCCGATCAGCCCGCGCAGCATGGCCGGCTACGTCGCGCTCGAGAAAAAGACGATCCGGATCGAGGACGTGTACGAGATGCCGGCCGGATCTCCGTTCGGCTTCGATCGCTCGTTCGACCAGAAAACCGGGTATCGCACCAAGAGCATGCTGTCCACGCCGCTGGTTTCCAGCCAGGGCCGCGTGATCGGCGTTTTGCAGCTGATCAACAAGAAGCGCGAGCACAAGCACAAGCTCTTGAACGCCGACGACTGCGAGCGGCTGGTGGTCGCCTTCGACGAACGCAGCGAGGAGCTGCTCGCGACGCTGGCGGCGCAGGCGGGGATCTCGCTCGAGAACGCGATCCTGTACGAGGAGATTCGCGGCATCTTCGAAGGCTTCGTGCGCGCTTCGGTGGACGCGATCGAAGCCCGCGACCCGACCACCAGCGGGCATTCACGCCGCGTCGCCGACCTCACCGTGGGTCTCGCGCTGGCGGTCGAGAAGAGCGATAGCGGGCCGTATCGCGAAGTGCGCTTCCGTCGCGAGGACATGCGCGAAATCGAGTATGCCTCCTTGCTCCACGACTTCGGTAAGATCGGCGTGCGCGAGCCGGTGCTGGTGAAGGCGAAGAAGCTCTATCCCCACGAGCTCGGCGCGATCCGCGCGCGCTTCGACTTCGTGGCGCGTACGCTCGAGACCGAGCTGCTCCGGCGCAAGCTTGAGTTGATCCAGCGCGCGGCGCCGGCGGATGACCTGCTCCAGATCGATTACGAGCTTGCGCGACGCTTGGCGGAGCTCGAGGACGCCTGGCGCGTGATCGAGAGCGCCAACGAGCCGACCGTGCTGGTGGGAGGAGAGTTCGAGCGCATCGAGGAGCTCGGGCGGCGCACCTACGTGAGGCTCGACGGCGAGCCCACGACGCTTCTTACTGCGAGTGAGGTCAAGTCGCTGAGCGTGATGCGCGGCTCGCTCACGCCAGAGGAGTTCGAGGAGATCCGCAGCCACGTCTCTCACACCTACCGCTTCCTCTCGAAGATCCCGTGGGGAAACACGTTCTCGCGCGTGGCGCTGATCGCCGGCGCGCACCACGAGCGGCTGAACGGAACCGGCTACCCGAACCGGCTACGCGCCGAGGAAATCCCGCTCCAGTCGAAGATGATGAGCGTCAGCGACATCTTCGACGCGCTGACCGCCAGCGACCGGCCTTACAAGCGGGCGGTTCCGGTCGAAAAGGCACTCGATATCCTGGGCTTCGAGGTGCGTGACGGCCACCTCGACGGCGAGCTCGTGAGGATCTTCAGAGAAGCTCGGCTCTGGGAGCCCCCCGCCGGCTCCCCGCGCTCGCAAAGGCATTAGTACTAGGAAAACATTTCTTACCCCGCACACTTTGTGCGGCGCTCACCGGGTAAGGGCCGGTGTAAAGAGTCCGAAATCCCTAGGTATTTTTGCCGTGCCCGCTCAGCCACGAGGGGCATGGTTCGTGCTAGGTAAGCGCCTCCAGCGGGCGGCATGGTCTCGCCGGCGTAGTCCCCCTTCTCGTAACGGTACGACTCCCCGCGATGAAAGAGCTTTTGCGTCGGCCGGTTGCCCTGTGTTTCCGCGTCGCGATTGTCGCTTTGACGCTGGTCGTCGTCGGGATGGGCGGATGCTCCGACGATGGAGCGCTGCCGCACCTCGGCGGGGGTAACTCGGGTGGCGCGGGGTTCGAGGCAGGGCCGTGCTCGGAGGGGTCGACTCGCGAATGCGGCATCACGCTCGCGAAGCACGGCAACGTCGCTACTTGTTACAAGGGCACCGAGACTTGCACCGGCGGATCGTGGGGCCCCTGTACGGACGGTACGGTCACGGAGCAAGCCTTCGAGCCGCCGCCGTCCGGCGGGTCGCAGCCTCAGGCGCTCGGGCCGCCCTCCAAGTGCCGGAACAACCCCTGCGATCCCTTTTGCCAGAACTACGTCGAGGATAGCGGGGGGATCACGACCACGGCCGAGGCCGGGCTGCTCTTCGACTGGCGCTCGGGTTCGCTCCCCAACGTTCCCGCGGCCCTGGCGAACAAGGGGCTCCACCAGCCGTGTCGCTCGGGCTCGGATTGTCAGTTCAACCATCGCTGCCAGGACGTGGCCACGCCGCAATCGTGCGGGCACAGCAAATGCCGCACCGGCGTGGGATTGACCGCCGGCTGCGACTCCTGCGTCGACTTGATCTGCGCTCAGGACTCGAGCTGCTGCAAGACCTGCGAGCACTCGGTTTGCAACGAGGGCGTCAAGCTCAGCATGAGCTGCGGCTCGTGCGTGACCGCGGTGTGCAACGTGCGGCCGTCGTGCTGCACGACCAGCTGGGACAGCCAGTGCGTCGCGCAAGTCGCGGCCAGTTGCCCGGCCACGATGTGCGGTTGCGCCCCCGGAGAGCTCGAATTCGAGGGCCATTGTTACGCGCTCGACACCCACGGCGACACCTGGTCCGACGAGCGGAATTTCTGCAAGGATCACGGCACGGGCTGGGATCTGGTCGCGATCGGAAGCCAGGCCGAACAAAACTTCGTGCGCACCAACGCCGGCGACCAGAACATGTGGATCGGCTACACCGATTCGGCGACCGAGGGCACGTGGGTCTGGTCGAACGGCAGCGCGAGCACGTATCAGAACTGGTGGCGCCAGCCCGACGGCAGCGGTGACTGCGTTCGTTTCGACGGTGCGACCGGCACGTGGGACGACCGCGCCTGCACCGATCTTCGCCAGGGCCTCTGCGAACGCGCTTCGACGCCTTGCCCATTCGACGCGACGCAATACGGAACCAGCTGCTATCACCTGCTCGGAACCACCCAGACCTGGCAAAGTGCGCGGACGAGCTGTCAGGCGCGCGGCACGGGCTGGGACCTGGCCAAGATCGACAGCTCGGCCGAAAACGCGTTCATCGAAGGCTTCGTTACCGGACCTTCGGGCTGGATCGGTCTGAACGACAACACGACCGAGGGCACGTTCGTCTGGGCGGACGGCACCGCGCCCGCGTACCAGAATTGGACTCGCATCGAGCCGGACAGCTTCGGCGCAGACTGCGCCTACATGGAGGTGGTGCCCGGCCAGATCGACGACGGCTTCTGGAAGGACCTGGACTGCGGTACGAACCGCATCGCGTTCTGCGAGGGGCCGACCATGGACGCCGGCTGGGGTCAGAGTTGCGTCGACAAAGTGAAGAGCGCGTGTGACGCGTCGTGCTCCACGTCCGACCCGCCGTCGCGCGCCGGCGTTTGCGTTCCTTGGCTCCCCGGTCAGACCGACACCACGTGCGCGGGCATCGATCTCGCGGTCGGCATTCCCTGCGCCGGCGGCGTCGTCCCGGTGTGCAATCAGGGCATGAGCCAAGCACCACCCGGGATCAAGATCGCGCATTTTCCGGCCGCTGCCGGACAATTCGCGAAATGCAATCCCGACCTGGCGCAGCGGAACGACCCGGACACCTGCGTGACGACCGAGCCGATCCCCGCCGGCAAGTGCGTGAACGTCACGTGTCCGAGCCTGCAAGATACCAACGAGATCGTCGTCAACCCGCCCGGTGCGGGCCATCAAACCGAGTGCAGCTGCCTCGACAACTGGAGCATCTACTCCTCGAGCGTGGCGTGCGGCGATCCCGCGTGCTCGGGCGGTGTGAGCCAGGCGATCTTCCAGAAGGTCAATTTGTTCATTGCCTTCGACAAGTCGGGGTCGATGGCCGGCACGCGCTGGAACGGATCGGTGGCCGCGCTCACCTCGTTCTTCCAGGATCCGGCGACGTCGGGGCTCGGCGTCGCGCTCGAGTACTTCGGGCTCGATCCGGGACTGACCGTGAACGGCGTGCCCACCGGCGATGGGTGCGGTAGCGGCATCAACGCCTGCAATCCGACGCCGTGTGCAACCCCGATGATCCAGCTCAATACGCTGACCGCGGCGGCGGCACCGGCGGATACCCAGGAGGATCGCCTGATCCGCTCGCTCTCCGTCACGCCGGCGGGCGGCACGCCGAGCTACCCGGCGCTCCGCGGTACGTACAACGCGGCGATCGCCCACCAGGCGGTGGCGCCGAACGAGTTCAACGTCGTGGTTTTCGTGACCGACGGCGAACCCGCCGATTGCCTCGTGGGCGGCACAGCGGCCTCGACCAATCAGGCGCTCGCCAACGACGCCGAGTCCACCTACCTGCAGTACGAAATCCCGACCTACACGGTGTGCATGACGGGTGCGAACTGCACGGCGCTCGACACGATCGCGCAGCGCGGGGGGACCGGCCAGTCCTTCACGATCGACTCCGCGAACGCAGCGCAGGTCGCTCAGGATCTGAAGAGCGCGCTGCTCGCGATCGCGGGCCAGAACGCCTCCTGCACGTTTGCGCTGCCGACCGTCGACGGCTTCGACCCCAACGCGGCGAGCGTCATCTACACTCCCGGCGTCGGCACACCGCAGACGCTGACGCGACAAAGCGACCTCGCAACGTGCGGCACGGGCTGGTACTACGATGACCCGACCAATCCGACCGGCATCACGCTGTGCCCGACCACTTGCACGGCAATCCAGGCCGATACGGCGGCTCGCGTCGAGATCGGCCTCGGCTGCCCGCGGCTGATCGGACCCGATACTCGGACCGAAATTTACGAGGGCATTTGCCCGACAGGCTCGGGTCCGCAGTGGGGCTTCCTCTCGTACAGCGCCACGATTCCCGGCGACTCGAGTATTCGCTTCCAGATCCGCGGAGCGAACACGATCCCGGGGCTCACCAGCGCGACCTGGAAGGATCTGGTCACCGCGCCGCCGGCACCCGCCGTGTGTCAGGTGCAGAACCCCCCTGTCACGGGATGCCCGGTGGATGTGTACGCCGCTTTGCAGCCGGTCGACGCCAGGCTACGTTTCGTCGAGCTCGGCATGACGTTCACGCCGACCAGCAACAAGCGCTCTGCACCGACGTTGACCGATTGGCGTCTCACTTATTCGTGTCAGCCGAACCAGTGACGCACTGGTTCTGGCACCGGCTGGTGCTCGCGCCGGCGCTGGTGGCGGTGGCGATTGCCGCCTGCTCCGGCGAGGACGAGCAACCGCCACGAATCGGCGTGGGCGGAGCCTCCGGCGCCGGACCGAGCGGCGGTAGCGCGGGCCGCGGTGGCGCGGCGGGCTCGGGAGGCGCAGGAGCGCTCGATGGCGGGGCGGCGACTGGCGGCACGGCCGGAACGGGTCGGGACGGCGGCGGCAGCGGCGGAACCTCCGGCAGCGCCGGCACTCCGGGCGACGGCGGCGCTGACGTCGACGCGGGTCCGCCGGTTTGCGGCAACGGCGTTGCCCAGAGCGGCGAGCCCTGCGACGGCAGCGACGTGCGCGGGCAAAGCTGCGTCAACTACGGTTTCGAGCGGGGCGAGCTCGGCTGCGAAGACTGCTCGCTGGACTTCAGTGCCTGCGTCGGCAGCGAGAACTGCGCCGACGGCCGGGACAACGACGGCGATCAGGCCGTGGACTGCGCGGACGAAGATTGCCGCGCCGGCTGCGAGAATTCGTGCAGCGCCCCGATCGTCCTGCCGGATCCGGCCCTGGGTATTCCGGGTCAAACCAACGGACACGCCTCGCAGATCGCCCCCGGCTGCCTCTTGTCGGCCGTGTCCTCGGGCGCCGAGACCGTGTACACGTTCACCGCGGCGCGAAGCGGAGTGCTCGACGTCCGGCTGGCCTCGCTGCTGGTCGATCTCAACGTTTCCGTGCGCACGACCTGCAACAACGGTCCCGAGCTCGCTTGCTCCGAGAAGAATGCCGGAAGCGGTGCGGTCGAGGAGCTGAACCTCCCGATCAACCAGGGCGAGACCGTGTTGATCGTCGTCGACGGCACCGGAGACGTCGCGGGCCGCTACACGCTCGACGTCGAGTCGCGCGCCGTCGAATGCGGCGGTGCCCACCGAGACCCCACCGAAGGCTGCGACGACGGCAACCGCAATCCCGCTGACGGCTGCAACTCCAACTGCGAGCTCGAGCCCGACGAGACGGAGCCGAACGGCACCACCGGCGAGGCCACGCCGTACAGCGGCTTTCCCTTCTTCGCTTCGATCGGCGCAGCGGGCGACGTCGACGTCTATTCGATCGACGTGCCGAACGCCAATTCGACGATCACTGCGGAGACGTTCGACATGGGCGACGGGACGTGCGCGCACCACGTGCTCGACAGCCTGGTCGAGATCCTGGCTCCCGACGGCACCACCGTGCTCGCCAGCGACGACGACGGCGGAGACGGATTTTGCTCGCGCGCGACCGCGAGCGGCGTTGGTGCCGGCACGCATTTCGTCCGCGTGCGCGCGTCGGGTGTTGCCACCGCGTTTCCGTACAAGCTGAACGTCGCGGTCACACGCTGATCGCGGCGATCGCCGCGATCGCGTCGACGAGTCATGCGATCCGTGTTAAGCGCGCCCGCATGTCGGAAATCGTTCAGGTCAGCGCGCGTGAAATTCTGGATTCACGGGGAAATCCCACGGTAGAGGCGGAAGTTCGCACGATGAGCGGATTCGGCCGCGCGGCAGTGCCGAGCGGCGCGTCGACCGGTGAGCACGAGGCCATCGAGCTGCGTGACGGCGACGCCAAGCGCTACCTCGGCAAGGGCGTGCTGAAAGCGGTCGCCAACGTGAACGACGAGCTCGGCCCCGCGATCGTGGGATTGTCCGCACTGGATCAGCCGGGCATCGACGCGCGGTTGCTCGAGGCCGACGCCACGCCGAACAAGGGCAAGCTCGGAGCCAACGCGATCCTCGCAGTTTCGATGGCGGTGGCCCGGGCCGGCGCCGACACCGTCGGCCTGCCGCTCTGGCGCTATCTGGGCGGCGTTCAAGCCCGCGTCTTGCCGACGCCGCTGATGAACATCGTCAACGGCGGCCAGCACGCCGACAACGGCCTCGAGGTGCAGGAGTTCATGATCGTGCCGCTCGGGTTTCCGAGCTTCAGCGAGGCGCTGCGTGCCGGCACCGAAGTGTTCCACACCCTGAAGAAGCACCTGAAGAAGGACGGCCTGACCACCGCGGTCGGGGACGAGGGCGGCTTCGCGCCGCGGCTCGCCTCGAACGAGGAAGCGATCAAGCGCATCATTTCCGCGATCGAAGGCGCAGGCTACGAGCCTGGGAAGCAGATCGCGATCGCACTCGACGCCGCGGCCAGCGAGTTCTTCGAGGGCGGCAAGTACACCTTCGACAAGCAGGCGCGCAGCGCCAAGGAGCTCGTCGAAATCTACGCCGAGCTCGCGAGCAAGTACCCGATCGTGAGCATCGAGGACGGAGTGGCCGAGGACGACTGGGACGGCTGGAAGCTGCTCACCGACAAGCTCGGAAAGAAGGTGCAGCTCGTGGGCGACGACCTGTTCGTCACCAACAAGCAGCGCCTCGCGCAGGGGATCGAGCGCGGGATCGG
>Ga0111539_10007408_pt1 | contig 14061 bp, 9 predicted proteins | sample RhiMethybrSRZTD1_FD_79667 | JGI IMG/M metagenome (GOLD analysis project Ga0111539, IMG submission 79667) | Populus rhizosphere microbial communities from Tennessee, USA - Rhizosphere MetaG P. TD hybrid SRZTD1 (version 2) (version 2) | ecosystem: Host-associated > Plants > Roots > Rhizosphere >...
TGAACGCCCAACGCCCAACGCCCTAGCGCACCTTCGCCCTCTCCAGGCGGACGTTACCGTCGGTGTCGCGCAGCGCCATGAACACTTCGCCGCTCTTTCCGAAGCCGACCAGCTGCCGGCTTTCGGGAAGTTGTACACGATCGATCACTTCGCCCTTCGTGTTGAGGATGAAGTAGATCGGGCCGGCATTGCCGACCGGACTGGTCGTGCGCACCCACAGGTTGCCCTCGTGATCGCCGCGCGCCGAGCCGGCGGTAAACGCCGGACGATAGTCGGGCAGTTCATCGGCATTGACCATGTTGATTGGAGGCAGCTCCATGCGGGGGCCGCCTGGCCCCGCGCCGCGTCCGTCACCACCACGACCGTCACCGCCGCGACCCGCGTCGCCACCGCGCGCCGGCGGAGCTCCTCCTCCTCCGCCCGCTGCCACGCGCGTCCCGACTTCAAAAGAGGCTCCCCCGCCGCCCCCTGCCATCACGGTGACCGGACCGCCGGCAGCCATTTGCGCCTGCATCCGTTCGCGCGCGGCTTCTACTTCCTTGCGCGCCGAGTCGAGGAGCGCCGCCTTGCCCTCGTCGTCCAGCCGCTGCCACTCGTAAGGCACCTTACCTGACGAGGACCTGGTCCCATCCGGCGCCACCCAGTCGATGTGGTAGTCGGCGCCGCGCACGAGCGCCACGGTGCCGTCGGACAACATCGCCCAATCGTCGACGATCGGAATCGGGTTTTGCTTCGAGGACATCATCATCCCGCCGTTCGCGGTGGTCGTTACCGAGATCTGCGGACGATTGATCTTGAAGAACCCGGCCGTGTCCAGCGTGCGGGTGCCGAGGTCGAAACGCACGACCGGCACTGTATCAGGGAAGTCCGGGACCATCGGGCTCGCAGCGCCACCGCGTCCTCCTTGCTGCACCATGCGTGTGGGCATGGGGTTCGTACGGTAGATCAGGCGGCCCTTCGGATCGAAGCCAGGCGCCCCGTTAGGTCCGCCAACCAGGTTGATCACATCCTGCGGCCGCGGCGCCGCCATCACGCGCGTGATCTTCCCCTCCGGGTTGATCACGAGCATCGACATCGACGACGGATCGACGAAGAGCGCCGAGTCTCCGCGATAAGACAGGAGCCCGCCGTTGCGGTTGCCGTACGCATTGGCCGTGCTGCTGGTCGAGTCGGCAACGACGGTGAACGTGCTCAGCGTCGAGTCGAAGAGCAGCACTCTGCGCTTGAGGATGTCGTTCACGAGCACCTTGCCGCCGGGCATCGGGATCGCGGTCGTCACGGTGCCCATGGGCTCGGTGGATCGTGCCACGGTTCCGCCTAACGGCCGAACGGGGGGAAGCGACTGGCTCAGCGCCGGTGTGGACACGAGCAATGCTGCGAGTGGGATGTATCGGATCATGGTTCGAAGAGTGAATCGTGAATCGTGCAAACTCTGAGCTCTGAGCTCAGAGCTCTGGGCTCAGAGTTACCGAATAATCACCGCCGGTCCGCCACCTGCCGCCGCCACCGGCACCATCATCTCGCCGCCACCGCCAAACCCGAATTGCGTCGCAGCTCCCTGCGTCCCGGAGCGCACCATCGCCAGGTACCGCGTATCCAGGTAGCCCGCGATGAAACTCGGCAGCTTGCGGAGTTGGTCCTGCGTCAGCAGCTGCTTGATGACCGGCGAAAGCTTGATGAGCAGGTCGACCGACGCCTTTCGAGCCCTAACATAACGATCCTGCACCAGCCGCTTGTCATATGTATCGGGCAATGCGGCGAAGTCCTTCGCGATCGGCGCCCAGATCGAGTCGAGGCGGATGACGTAGCTCCGGTTCATCGTCGCCAGGCTGTCGGCCTGCACGCCCGTGAGCTTGAGCGTGTCGGACTGCCGGAGGATCTGCGCCATCGGGTTCGGTACGCCACCGCTGCCGTACATCGCCTTCAGCATCGGCTCGGGCGTCTTGGTGCCACGGAGCGTCCGGCCCCGGTCGAGCATCATCGACAGGTTCTGCCACTCGCGCGACGGACCCAGGTCCATGCGGATCATCGCGGTCACGCGCACCGGCGCGCGCGTCGCTGTCAACGCCGGTTGCGTCGCGCCGAAGCGCTGGTTGACCTCGTACTTGTACCGCTGCGTGATCGGGTCGAACCCGCGCACGTAGAGCAACGCCTGCTCCGGCGTGCGGATCTGGCCCCAGCCCCGCAGGTCGTCCGAGCCGTTGGCAATCAGGTCGGCCGCGCCTAACGGATTGGAGATCTGCAGCTGGATCGACGTCCGCTGCGGCATCCACACCTTGGCGGGGTTGAACGAGATCGACAGGGTCGCCGATTGCGTCCATGGGCCGGTGCAGCTCGAGCGGCCTGCGAGCTGGCCAATCTGCTTCAGGAGACAGTCCTTCGCTCCGCCTGACGAATTGGCGAGCAGCTGCTGCATCTGCGACGCCAGCGCCGCGTCGGTGGTATGGGCCGGGTCGAAGATGAACGCGCGGTCGTTGGAGTAGCCGTCGCCGTTCACGTCGCCGATGATCGTCGGCGTGTACGGGACGCCCGAGCGGAACGACCCGAACCAGTTGACGCGGAACACGTCGAAGAAGTTGTAGCCGAAGTTGTACTGCACCTGGTGACGGGAATTGAACCCGGAGCGACCCGACTGGATATCGAGGGGGTTGCCCACCGTGGATGAGAATCCGCGGAACTCGTCCTTCACGTCCGCGAGCACGTAGGCAAGGCTCCACGACATCCGCGTGTTGAAGCTCAGCGGCGAGAGCCGCAGGCTGACCTGCTTGCTCTCGCTCGTGAGGTCCGACTTCTGCTGGGTCACGCGCGAGAACTGGCTCGAAACCCGCGCCGCACCCGAGGCGATCGCCCCGGTCGCCGGCACGATGCTCGACGCATCGGCGAAGATCGGCCGGCCGTCCTCGTCAGGCAGGTTGAACCGCACCTGCGGGTTGAAGTTGAGGTCGACGGAGCTCTGCTGGTTCATGTTGCGGGAATACGTTCCCTCGACCGTGGTCATGAAGCGGTTGGTGAGGATCGCGCCGCTCCAGCTCAGGTTGGACCGCAGGCTCTTCTGCGACTGGAAGTCCCGGTCGAACAACGAGACGTTAGGCGACGTGTTGGAGAACTGGGTGCCCTGGGTGCCGTCCTCGCACGTCGTCGGCGTCGCCGACGGGTTGGTGAGGTAGAGGTCCCAGTCCGGGATCGGCGTGGCGATGCCGACGCAGTTCAGGCTCTGCACGCCGGAGGGGAGGCCGGTGTTGTCGATCGCCCCGCCGATGAGCTGCGTGCCCGGCGAGTTCTGGAACAGGCCGACTCCGCCACGCACGACAGCGCGCGGGCCGCGGACGGCGCCGTCGAACGCGGCCACCTGTGCGGCGGTACCAACCGTCCACGAGAACCCGACCCTGGGACTGATGTACAGCCGGTTTGGCACCTCGTCGTTGCGGACGCCGAACGTCTGCTCGATCTGGGAGTTGTAGTCAGGCGTGGCGCCGAAGTGATTGCCGTCGATGCGGAATCCGTACTGGAGCTGGAAGTCGGGGTTGATCCGGTACGAGTCGCCGAGCGACACGGCGCCGACGATCTGGCTCCCTTCCCGCGTGCGCGGCGAGAGACTGCGCGTGTACGACGCCGGCGTGTTGTTCGCGAAATCGGCCAGCGAGTTGTACGTGAACGTGCCCAGCCGGTTCGTGGTCTGGTCCTGGGAGTATCCGTCGCGACGCAGCTCGGTGGTGAACTTGAAGCGGTGCCTGTTGTCCATGCTGAACCAGGACAGCGCGTTGTTGAACGCCACGTTGAGCGAGCTGTTGCTCGTGCTCGCCATCGGGCTGCCACCGAAACCCAGCATCCGAACGCTCGACGTGCCGTCGTCGAACTCCGAGTTCACGCGCACCGAGCCGGCCGGCATGGTGAGGTATGGCGACCCGGCGCTGTGCGAGGTGTTGAAGCCGAGTGAGGTCTCGCTCAGGAAATAGCCGAGGAAGCCGGTGTGGCGCGCCTGGAGGCCGCCGTTCCAGCTCATGCGATCGCCGCTGCGAGACGGCACGTCGGTGAGGCCGCCGAACAGCGGATCCTGCCGGTTCCAGCCGCCGTTGAACGTGAGGTTGAGCGCGTGCCCCGCGATGGACGACGGCGGGGCGAAGTCGATCGCGCCGAAGACGTTCCCGTTGTCGATCAGCCGCTCGTTAGGAATGCCGGGCGCGCCGGCCGGGATGTGGTTCTGGCCGAGCAGCGAGAGGAGCTGGGTGACCGAATCGTGCGCGACGCCGGCGGCCTGGAGCCCCGCGACGCCGGTATTGGTCAGCGTCTGGTAGTCGCGCGCGTTGCGTCCAAGCTGGTACGAGAAGTTGTAGTACGCCTGGTCGTACTTGATCGGGCCGGCGAAGCCGCCGCCTAACGAAAGGTTCGAGTACTGCTGGCCCGCCTCGCGCGCCGCCGGGTCGGTCCACTGCATCGAGGGCGAATCAAGGTTGAGGCTCCCGGTCCGCGTCTTGAAGTTGGTCCCCGAGCGCGTGCGGATGTTCATCTGCCCGCCGGAGAACCCGCCACGCGACACGTCGTAGGGCGCGGTCACCAGCGAGGAAGACACCGCGGCGTCGCGCGGGATGTTCGAGCCGCCGAAATCGAGCCCGTTGAGCGTCGTGTTGTTCTGGTCCGCCGTCAGGCCGAGGACCGAGTAGCCGGCTGGGTCGCCATCCACGCCCGGGATGTACGTCACACCCGGCAGCGACGCCGCCATCGCCGCCAGGTCGCCTAGCTGGTCGGCGCTCAGCGCGCCGGTGTTGACCGGCCGGTCGGTGCCGCCAACGTCGGGCGTGGTGCTGTTGCGATTGACGCGCGCCCGTTCACCCTGCACCACGACGGCGTCGAGGTCCTGCGCGGCGGTGGTGAGCTTCGCGTCGGCGATCAGAATGTCCTGGTCAGCCGTGCGCTTGACCTGGAATCGCTTCTGCGCGAAGCCGATGCGATTCATCGTGACCATGTAATCCCCATCGCCGCCGGGGAACGTGATCGTGAATCGTCCGTCGGTGTTGGTGCGCGCCTGTCGGTTGACGCCACCCGAGACCGAGGTGGCAGTGACCTGGACTCCTTCTATAGGTCGGTTGTCGGGACCAGTCACGCGACCGCGAATGATGTCGGTTTGGGCGGAGGCGGTTGCGGGGACCGCGAAGACGAGCGCGAACAGTGCGATCGTGAATCGGAGGAGGATCCGTGTGGTCACGTGGGGGTCCGTGGGATGAAACGACGTACAACAGCCCAGTGCGCTGAAGTTATTACGCACGTCGGTGTTGTGACGGCTTAGACCCGCCAAACGCTAAGGGCGTTTCCCTATGCTACGATTTCCGCGGTCGGATTCCGCAGATACGGCGGAACGCGGATCACGCGGGTTACGCGGGTCCACGCAGTTGAGCAGGCGAGAACGGGCCCCGTCGTGCGCACTCCACCAATGGTGCGCCGGAAGGGCCCTTTCTCGCCTGCTCGATCCGTGTTGATCTGCGCAATCAGCGCGATCCGAGGCCGGACTTACCGCGCAATCGTTGTAAAAGCATTGAGCGGGAACGCCTGGCCCCTGATTTCGCCGCCGGGATTCGCGGCCGTGTGTATGTCCACGTACGCCTTCCCGGTCGTGAGCAGCACCACGAGAGAATCCCCCGACACCTGGGAATTCTCCGTTCCAATGAAGGTGCCGTTGCTGATGAGCCCACCCGTCTGCTGGCTCGTTATGGCCAATGTCACAAGCACGTCCTCAACGTCATCGGGCTCCGATGGTCCGTGGATGTGAGCGCTCGTGGCGGGTCCCGACAATCCGCTGACGGTGATCGAGTAGGTGAAGTTCGCGGCGTGAGGGTCGCTCGGATCGTAGAAGTCCGACGTACCGGTCGTGACGTGAATGGTCGCGGTGCCGGCCGCATTCGTGTTCACCGGCGTCGGCCTGACGTCCGGCCCGGCGAGAATCGCAACGATGTCCAGCGGTGCGTTCGAGGATCCGGTGGTCGCGTCATCGTCACACGCGAGTATCGCTGAGCATGCAACAAGAGCGGCAACTCCGAGACGTTTGTTCATAGAAGCCTCCACGATCAAGCGCGGTCAGCCGCGCCTTGCAGTGATGTGGAACGCTCCGCCTCGGCTCCAGCGTTACTAGAGCCGTACCCGGCGTCAGCCTTTTGAGTCTTTCTTCGACGACATCGGGACGAGTCGTCGGCCGGCCGCCGAATCCCGGATCACTCGCGCAAGCCTCTTCTCGCGCGTCGGCTCGAGTTTGGCGCTCATGACGTACCAGGTGGCGAGGCGCTTGTAGCCCGGCGGCTGCTTCTCGAAGAACTCCCACGCCTTCTTGTTCTTCCGGATCTTTGCCTCGCGTTCCGGGCCCAGCACGAGCGTCGCCCTCAGCTGCTCGTACGAGTACTTCTTCGTCTGGTCGCGTTTTTCGAAGGCGGCGAGGCCGGCCGGCTTCATGCGGCCTTCGGACGTGAGCGCGGCGACCTTGTTGATGTTGATCTGGCTCCAGATGCTGGTCGCCCGGCGCGGAGTCACGCGCTGCTTGAACGAATGCTCGTCGATGCTCTTCCGGATGCCATCGATCCATCCGAAGCATAACGATTCATCGACAGTGTCATTCCACGTCAGGCTCGGCTTGCCGGTGGACTTTTTCCAGTAGCCGATCCAGAGCTCCTGCGCCTTGTCGTGATTCTTCTCGAGCCACGCGCGGTACTCAGCGCCGCTCTTGAAGAAGATCGGATTCGCTTCTGAGCCGCGTTTTCCAGGCATCGTTTTTCATTCCGGTCAGGAAAAACACTTTAACACGGAGGTCACGGGGCAGCCGTATTTGCATACGACTCGAGGTAACCGCACCGGTCGCAGCGCCATGTCGTGACCTGGAATGCTTCTCGGCCGCTGGTCTTGAGCCCGAGCCAGAAGCTCTTCACGGGTTCCCCCTCTACCCATCGCTGCTGGGCGAGCTGGTTGTGATCGCCGCGATCGAGGACGAAGCCTTCGGACATGTTGTTGCGGCAGCGGGGGCATTCTTTCATCGAGATGGGAGATGGGAGATGGGAGACAAACTGCTCTCTGAACGAATCGGAATCAATTGGATTGCAAGTGCTCTCCCTTCGGCCATCCGCCATCCTGTTTCTTCAGACCGCCCTGAGGACCTCGACCGGATCCGTCCTCGTCGCTCTCAGTGCCGGTCGTGTCATCGCCGCGAGCGCGACGGCGACGAGAACGAACTCCGCCATGACGAGCGCCGGCGCGTCGATGAAATACATCATGCCGATGTAGGGATCCACGAACTTGTTCGTCCAGAACGTGACGAAGCCTCCGACCGCGGTTCCCGCGATCACGAGGATCGCGCCGTCGTGCAGCACGTCGAGGAAGATCTGCTTCGACGTGGCACCTAACGCCACGCGAATGCCGTGTTCGCGCATGCGCTGCGTGACGGTGTAGGACAGCACGCTGTACAGGCCGAGCGCGCAGAGCGAGAGCGCCAGGATCCCGAAAGCTCCGAAGATCATCGCCAGCAGCTGTTGCTGCCTGATCAGTTGCTGCCGGGCATCGTCGAAACCGTACACGGAGACGCCACCGCGTCGCGGAAGGATGTTCCGTATGTCGCGAGGAATGCTCGTGCGGAGTTCGGGGATGTCACGCGCGCGCGCTCGCACAATGAACGAGCGCAACGGAATGCGAGCGGTCAGGGGCCGGATGCCCGCCACCGTGGGTGAGTCGAATGCAGTCTTTCCGGCCATGTAGATCTGCGGGTCCGCCTGCTCGCCGTCGTGACGCGGAAGGCCCGAGCGGATCGATCCGGACACCCCGATCACGCGAAACCATGGCTGCACCCGATCGACCATCCCGAACTTTGCGAGTTTCCCGATCGGATCCTCGCTTCCCCAGATCTTGAGCGCTGTGACCGAGTCCACGATCAGCACACCTTCGCTGAGCGCATCGCGATCCTCGAAGTCGCGCCCGCGGATGATCGGCACTCCCACCGTGCGCAGGTAGTTCGGGCTCACGTACTCGTAGCCGCGGAGCGGCAGTTCGCGTGTCGCAGCACCCGATCGCTCGCCCGTGAACACCGGAGCACGCATGGTGCTCATCCCTGACCTCCAGGCAACGCTCTCGACTTCCGGATACGCTCGCAAGCGCGTTTCAGCCGCCGCGGCGAGCGCGAGTCGATTTGCCTGGCTCGTATCCGTCCGGGGTCCGGACACGTAGACCGAGAGCAATCGAGCTGGATCGAAACCGAAGCTGAAGGCCTTCACCTGCTGCGAGGCGCGCAACAACAGGGCGACACCGGTCAGCATCGCCAGCGAGAGCGCAACTTGTCCGACCACGAGGACCGGGAAGCGAGTGCGCCGACGCGCCGTGTTACTGCCGGAATTCTCCTTGAGGTGCTCGGACAGCCTGACGTCAGACAGGCGAAGCGCCGGGAACAGTCCGAAGAGCAGCGCGGCGACCGCCGCAGCGCCTGACGACATCGCGATCACGCGCCAGTTCATCTCGATGGCGAAGCCGCCGGTGGGGATGCGCTCCGGCATGGTGGCACGAACCAGGTCCCAGGCCCACGTCGTCGCCAGGACGCCTAACGCGGCTCCGGCGAGCGCGATCACCAGGCACTCTGCCAGCACGCCATTCACGATGTCGCTGCGCCGGGCGCCAAGCGAAAGCCGGATCGCCATGTCGCGCTGCTTCGCGAGACCGCGAGCCAGCACGAGGTTGGCCAGGTTCGCGCAGGCAACGATGAGTACCGCAATCGCGGCCGCGATGAGGAGCCAGACCATTTCGTTGAGCCGCAGCGGATCGCGAACTACCGGCTCACCCAGGTAGACGAAATCGGACCGACCCTTCCCATGGACGCTGGTGAGGTACTCCGCCACGGCCTTGAAGTCGGCATTCACGGAATCCATCGTCGCGCCGGGTTTGAGGCGCATTCTCACGTACATGCCGCGCTCGGAAGCGAAAACCGCCTTCAGGTCCGACGGCAACGCCAGCCAGTAGTTGTAGTGCGTCTCCGAGGAAAACGCGTCGGGCACTACGCCCACCACCTGGACGCGGCGGGTATCGACGTCGCTCTCGACCGTCAAAGCGATCCGGTCGAGCTGTGGCTCGGAGTCGAACAGCGATCGCCAGATTCGCTCGGAAATCACCACGCTCGCGGCCGCGTCCTCGTCAGCCATCGCGACGCTGAACAACCGTCCCGCGAGCGGCCGAACGCCGTGCACGGCGAAAAAGTTGCCACTGACCCGCGCTCCATTGCCGGTCACCCGGATGTCACGCGACATGAGGACGTCGCCGCGGGCGAACGTGCTGTAGGCGATGTCCTGGCTGGAGCGCACGTTGCGCTCGAGCGCTTCCATGTGCTCCGCGGCTGTAATCCGGCCGCCGGCGCCTTCTCCCTTGAAGCGAACGGCGATCAACCGCTCCGGCTCGAACGAGGCGGTGACCGGATGCCGTAACGCATCCACGATCCCGAATACCGCGGCGACCAGGCCTAACGCGAGCGCCAGCGACAGGATGGAAACCGTCGCGAAACCGGGGCTTCGTCGGAGCGATTTGATCGCGGATCTGATGGGCAGCATGTGAGTGGTAGTCGTGAACTCGCACCGTGCTGCCCGCCTGCCCGTTTGCCCGTCTACCCGTCAGTCAGAACTGGTAGGCATGAGGACCAGCACGAGAAAGGAAGAACCCCGCCTCCTTCCCCCGCTTCCGATGCTTCTTCCGGTAATTCTCCGCCCAACGCGTCAGGAACTCGTCAGCGTCACTCTCCGAAACCAGCGCCCAGACGGCGCCCCCGAACCCCGCCCCAAACGCTGAAGCAGCGACCGCCCCCAGTTCACGAGCGGACCGCTGCAAGGTCACGGTCTCGGGCACCTGGTTCCCAAGAAAGGCCTCGGCCAGTCGCATCGAGTGATCCACGACCACCCCGAACTCGGTCATGGATTCCCGCTGCATCGCATCCGACGCCGCCGGGATGATCTCGTAGGTCTCCTCGATGAACTGCTCGAGCCGTCCCTTGAGGTAGGTCGCGGTGAAATCCTTGCCGCGATATCGCGCCGCCAGGGCCCGGATGTGATCCGCAGCCCCGTCGACCGTGCCGATCACCGAGCCAAGCATGTGGTCGTCGCGCTCGGTGTCCGCGTTCCAGAGCTCGACCAGCTTGCTCGCGGCGAGTGAGACTCGATTGTACTTGGCCCGCGCAGCGCCCGACTTGGGCGCGTGCACGCCTGACGAGGCCAGCGCGAAGATGAACCCCGCCGGCAGCGCAATGAGCGCTTCCCGCTTCACGGGATCCCACGCGTAACGAGAGAGTGCGTTCGGGTCACAGCACAGGATCGCGGTGTGGTCCTGGTTCCCGCCGAACGTCCCGACGCCGCCGTCGCCCTCCGCGCCAAGGTGTCGGAACGTCCGCCCGTTCTCGACCGCGCCGAGGTAGGCGGCCAGCTCCTCGCCGGTCGAGATCACGCTGCGGAACACCGTGTTGCTCCGGAGGTCGTTCGCCTTGGAGAGCGCGATGAACGTTGCGACGACGAGCGCACTCGAACTGCTCATCCCCGCGTCCTGCGGCAGGTCCGACGCGATCGCGATATCCGCCCCGCGATTCACCCGATCGAAATTCGTCGACAGCCTGCTCACCACCGTCGCGATGTATTGCGTCCAGGACGCCTTCTCGCCGGCGACGGGTGACAGGAGGTTCGTCTCGAAAACGGCCTTCTTGTCGATAGCGATCACCCGCACGACGGAATCCTTCCGGGGCGCCACCACGACGCAGAACCCACGCTCGAGCGCGCACACGAGGCTCCGCCCGCCCGCGTAGTCCGTGTGCTTGCCCAGCACCTCGATCCGGCCTGGCACCCAGAGCGACCATCGTTGAAAGTCCGCGCGGACAGCGTCGAGCGCCTTGTCGGCCAGCTCGTACAGGCGGGTTTTCGCGACGGCCTCAGGTTCCGAAACGCCCAGCTCGATGAGCTTTTTCATCAAGTGGTGACTGGTGACTCGTGACTGGTGACTGGCGGTTGCGATCCCCCATCCGCCATCCCCCATCGACCATCCTGTTATAGAACCGGCCTGACGCCGCTGAGAAACGTCACAACCGAAGCCACATCAGCTCTCGTTCCAAGGTCGATCACCGGGGCCGCGAAGGGAAGGACACGGAACGGTTCCTTCAACTCCTTCATCGCGATCCGCACGGCGTCGGGCAGCTCCAGCTCACCGCGCGCCGAGGGCTTCACGCGGCTGCATGCCTCGAAGATCGCCGGGGTGAACGCCCACAGGTTCATGCTCACGAGCGCATGCTCGCCCATCGCCGTCCACGTTGCGTCGTCGGGTTTCTCGACGATCTCCTCGAGGAAGCCATCGGCAGAAACCTTCAGCAGCGCGAACTTGCGGAGCCTTTCCGGGGGAATGTTCCCCTGCCTGACGAGTGCCTCACGATCGAACCCGGGCAGCGCGGATCCGCCCACCTCGCATAACGCGCGATACGATTCGACCGGGTAATAGTTGTCGGCGTTGAGGCAGAGGAAGCGGGAGTCACCGATGATGCCCTTCGCCGCGAGCACGGCATCCGCGGTCCCGCGTGGCGCGACCTGGATCGCAAAACTGATCCGGAGCCGCTGGAGCGTCAGCTCGCTGTAGAAGTGCCGGCGCACGTCATCGGCATCCGGCGCCACCACGATGCAGATCTCCTGCACTTTCGCGTCCGCGAGGGCGCTCAGGACGTAGTGCAGGAACGGCCGGCCATCCCGCACCGGCATCATCGCCTTCATTCCGGCGTCGGCCGCCGCGGCCTGCGCGGGGGTCAACTCGGCTCCCGTGTCGGTGCGACGCATTCGGGTGCCGAGGCCTCGGGCGAGAATGACTGCCTTCACCGGGTTTGGGGTCTGGGGTCTCGGGTACGGGGGGCGTTCATGGAAGGAAGGTAAGTCAGACCCTCAAGTCCTACCCCAGACCCCATGCCCCAGCCCCCATACCCCGATATCGGAACCCCCTTTCAGACAGTAACTTGCACCCCCTCAACGGGCCCACCAGGTAAACCATAGCCTTGGCTCCGCCGTCGAACGATTCACCCTCAGACTGCGTAGCCACTTAAATGATTTCAGGCCGAATTTTCGCTGTCGCGTTTCTCCTGATGCCGTTTACGGCCGGGTCCGCGCAGCGCGCAGATACTGTCCGACTCTCGGTTGCCGACGCCCTCGTCCGGGTCCTTCGCGAAAGCGATGAGATGAAGATCGGGATGGCGCAGCTGTCCGTCACCGACGCGCAGGTCACGCAGGCCCGCGCCGCTGGTCTTCCCGCGCTCAACCTCCGCGGCAGCTACACGCAGCAGACGAAAAACGCGCGCGCTACCATCGTCAGCACCGGCATCTTCGGGCAGAGCTACAGCTACGTCACCTCGCTCGCGCTCACGCAGCCCGTCTTCCAGGGCGGCCGGATCCTCGCGGGGATGCGTGGCGCCAACGAAGCGCGCGAAGCCTCGCGCCAGAACCTGGCCGAAACGCGCTCACGCCTGACGCTCGCCACGCACGAGGCCTACCTCGGTGCGATCCTCGCGCGCGAGCTGGTTTCCATTCAGGAGCAGAACGCGGTGCTGGCCGACGAGCGTCTGGCGCAGGTGCAGGCGCTGGAAAAGGCGGGACGCGCTTCTCGTTATGACCTGCTCAAGGCGCGCGTCGATCGCGGGAACCTCGAGCCGACAGTCCTCCAGGCGCGCAGCAACCTGCAACTCGCCATCATCGAGCTCAAGCAGCTGGTCAATATCCGAGACCCCAATACGGTCCTGGTGCTGACACAGGAGCTCGACACCGCGGCGCTCAAGGCCTCGGTGGTCGCGATCGTGAACGCGGTGAACGCCGGTGCGATCACGCGTTCGTCGGTGCGCGCGGCCGAAGCAACCGTCGACGTCAGGCGCGAAGGCGTTCGCATTGCTCGCGCGGATTTCATGCCGTCAATCAGCCTTTTTCTCAACAACGGCTACACGGCGCTTCCGGCCTCGTCAGGCTTCCCTACGCGTTGGGGCAACACCTCATCGGCGAACTGTCCTGCTGGCTCACCCGATACCCGTGTCTGCCAGAACAACGGCTGGTATCCTGACCAGACGTTTGGCGTCCAGATGAACTGGGCGATCTTCGACGGGCTGCGCACGAAGGGCAGCGTCGACCTCGCCTCCGCGCAGGAGCGCGTTGCGCGCGCGCAGCTCGAGCTCACGCGCGAGTCTGCGCTTGTCGAAATGGCGCAGGCGAAGGCCGAGTTCACCCGCGCCGAGGCCGTGTACAACGCGCTGCAGCAGAATGCCGCGGAAGCCGACGAGACGTATCGCATCGCGGCGCTCCGCTTCGAGCGCGGCTTGGGTACGCAGCTCGAGGTCAAGGACGCGCAGTTTGCCCTGCTCAACGCGCGCGTTAACGCAGCGCGCGCGACTACCGACTACTACCTGGCGGCCGCCGAACTGGCACGCTCGCATGGGCATGAAGTCCCGCCCCCGCCCACGCGGCCCGCAACCAACTGAGACACCTAACGTGGTTCGACTGAGACAGGGACTGGCGCTGGCCGGTGTCATCGGCATCCTCGCGGCTTGCGGAGGATCCGGTGAGACTGCCTCGGCCGCTGAAGGAGCAAAGGACAAGGGAGCCCCTTCGGCGGATTCAGGTCGCGTGGGGGGCCCCGGCGCGGGTGGTGGCCTGGCGAGTGGCGGCGCCCGTGGTCGCGGCATGATGTCGCTCGTGTTAGGCGCCAATGACGTCCACACCGTGGCGAAGGGCACCATCGAGCTGGCGATGGGGATCCAGGGTGACCTCAAGCCGATCGAGGAAGTGCCGGTTCGCGCGCGCATCGAGGGGAACCTCGAGGCGGTGAACGTTCGCGAAGGTGACCGTGTCGGGCGTGGCCAGGTCATGGCGCGTTTCGAGTCGAGCGCCGAAGTCGGCGCCGAGCGGTCGGCGCAGGCCGATGTTGAATCAGCCAAGGCCGATTCGGTGAACGCGCAGTGGAACGCCGATCAGTCCCAGGAGCTGTTCAAGGCCGGAGCGATTCCCGAGCGCGATCTGCGCACGTCGCAGCAGGCGCTCGTCGCGGCCAACGCCCGACTCA
>Ga0111539_10007410_pt1 | contig 14059 bp, 15 predicted proteins | sample RhiMethybrSRZTD1_FD_79667 | JGI IMG/M metagenome (GOLD analysis project Ga0111539, IMG submission 79667) | Populus rhizosphere microbial communities from Tennessee, USA - Rhizosphere MetaG P. TD hybrid SRZTD1 (version 2) (version 2) | ecosystem: Host-associated > Plants > Roots > Rhizosphere >...
CCGCCTGGACCGAGCCGCTGGTCCGGCCCTCCGCGCGAAACGCCATCGGCGCGCCGCAGTTCGCTGTCCCGCTGCTCGCATTCGCCTTCTGATCTCGCCCGCAACACCCCGGGGTTCTCCGGCGCAGACGCACTGGCTCTGAACCAGTCGCGCGACGGTTCGAGTCCGTCCCCCGGGTCCGGTTATCATGGCGCTGCGAAGATGGCGCTCGACATCGACAACGCGAGTCCTGAAGAGATCCACCTCGAGGCCAAACGCCTCGTAGACGGCTGGTGCGATCGACGTTGTCTGCGCGCGCTGCGCCACGCCCTGGCAGGCTGGCCGATCATGCCACTGACCGATGGCTGGGCTGCCTTCATGGATGCCATGAAAAACGTTCGCGCGGGTGCACGCGACGAGCTCACCGCGGCCGAACTGGAATCGGTCGATGATCTGATTCGTATCGCCGAGCGGGCCGTGTATCGCCACCGCTAGGCGCCTTCTTTTCGGAGACGCGATCTCGTCGTCCACCACCTTGCCCGGCTATGCGCCGAGCCGACGGCCGACGGTTATCAATGGCAACCGACTTCTTGTCGGCGGGGTTCGAATCCCCGGCGTCTCCACCACGCGGACCGAAGTGATTGGGTTACCTAACGGTCCTAAGTCGGCGCCCTCGCACGGCGCCGTGGCCCTGAAAAGGACTGGCCGAACATACCCAGCCACGCTCACTCGTCCGCGATCTCTCCTGGGGGCGTAGCTCAACTGGTAGAGCACTTCGCGTCGCCGCACCTTTGTCCCGCGTAGCCAACGCCGGGACCGAAGGATGACGGTTATCGGTAGCGGGTTCGACTCCCGCCGTCTCCACAGGGAAGACGATTCCGTCGTCTCCTTCGCAATCTCGTTCAGTACCTGCAGTTCGCAAATTCGACGTCGGCGGTAACTCTGGCGCCGCCGGGCGTACAGCCGACGCGCAGGTGACCCTTCACTAGCCGGACGCCATTGCTCACGCTGTCCGCGTGTTCGACCAGAACGTCCCAGTGCGAGCAGTCTTGCTTGCGGATCTCGATCTCGATCGAGCCGCTCGTCCGGCCCCGCTCGTGCAGCGAGAGCACCGCGCCGTCCCCACTACCCCACACGCTCAGCTCGAATTGCTGATTGCTGCGGAGTTCAACTGACAACCCTGGCGGCCTGCCAGATGCGCACTCGCTCACGGCAAACGTGAAGCTCCCAAGCGAGGTTCCTTCTGCGCGCACCTTGCCGTTCACCGTTTCGCGGGCGTATCCGAAAACCAGCAGACCAGTCAGCGCGGCGCCGGCAACGAGGACGATCACCCGCGGCAACCGGAGCCACGCGCGCGCTCTGCGTCCGGCGTCCCACACGCCTCGATGCTACCGCATCTCACCCATTCGCCCGCAATGGTGCGGGCCGAAACGCAGCAGCAACACCTAACGAGGAGCATAGCCATGACGTATCTGAGCAAGTGGTTCAACTTCAAGAAGACGCCGCAGTCGGCGCCGATCCCGGGCACGTCGCAGGTCCGCAACGACAACGCGGGCTACGTGTGGGCGGTCGACGACTGGACGCGCCTGGATCGATTCCTGATCCTGGGCAGCGAGGGCGGCTCGTACTACGCGTCGGAGCGGAAGCTGTCGCGCGAGAACGCCGAGGCGGTCCTGCGCTGCATCGCCGCCGACGGCGCGCGCGTCGTCGCGCGCATCGTCGCCGTGTCGGACGCGGGCCGCGCGCCCAAGAACGACCCGGCGCTGTTCGCGCTGGCGCTCGCCGCGAAGCTGGGTGACGAGCCCACGCGCCGCGCGGCGCACGCCGCGCTGCCGCGGGTCGCGCGCATCGGCACGCACCTGTTCCACTTCGCCGAGCACATCAAGGCGCTGGGCGGCTGGGGCCGCGGCACGATGCGGGCGTTCGCGCGCTGGTACAACGACATGGACGCGGCCCGGCTCGCGTTCCAGGCCGTGAAGTACCAGAGCCGCGACGGCTGGTCGCACCGCGACATCCTCCGCAAGGCGCACCCGGTGGCACCGGGCGCGCAGCACCAGGCCATCTATCACTGGATGGTCAAGGGCTGGGACAACGTGGGCGACACGCCGCACCCGGACCGCGTCCTGGCGACGATCTGGGCGTTCGAGCGGGCGAAGCGCATGAAGGACAGCGCCGATGTCCGCGAGCTGTGCGCGCTGATCGAGCAGTACGGCCTGCCGCACGAGTGCGTCCCGACGGAGATGAAGCAGTTCCCGAAGGTGTGGGAGGCGCTGCTTCCGCACATGGGCCTGACGGCCATGGTGCGCAACCTCGGCAAGATGACGGAGGTTGGTCTGCTCGGGTGGCTGTCGTGGGCGGAGGCGTTCGTCATCGACCGGCTGTCGCGGGCGGAGGCGCTGCGCACCGCGCGTGTGCACCCGCTGGCGCTGCTGGTCGCCCTGAAGACGTACGCCCAGGGTCACGGCGAAAAGGGGAAGCTGACGTGGAAGCCGCGACAGAAGATCGTCGACGCGCTGGACGACGCCTTCTACCTGTCGTTCGAGACGCTGGCGCCGACGGGCGCGCGCACGCTGCTTGCCCTCGACGTGTCGGGATCGATGACGGGACCGAACATCGCGGGCATGCCGGGCATCACCCCGCGTGTGGGTAGCGCGGCGATGGCGCTGGTCACGGCTGCAGTCGAGCCGAACCACGAGATCGTCGCGTTCACGAGCGGCCGCTACAAGACGCGGTGGGGTGACGGTGGTGGGCTCGCGCCGGTCGCGATCTCGCCGCGCATGCGCCTCGACGACGTCATCAAGACGACGGACGCCCTCCCGTTCGGCGGCACGGACTGCGCGCTGCCGATGCTGTGGGCGGCCGACAACAAGGTGCCGGTCGACGTGTTCTGCGTGTACACGGACAGCGAGACCTGGGCGGGTGACGTTCACCCGGTCCAGGCGCTGCGCGCGTACCGCCAGAAGACGGGAATCGGCGCAAAGCTGGTGGTGATCGGCATGGTGTCGAACGGGTTCACGATCGCTGACCCGAACGACTCCGGCATGCTCGACGTGGTCGGTTTCGACACCGCCACGCCGTCGATCATCGCCGATTTCGCCAACCCGGCGGCACGCGCGTAAGCATGAGCGCGCGTAACGCCACCTGCCGAGAGGCGCCCGGTCCGCGGGGGACAAAGCGGCCCGGGCGCCGACTCGCTTTCTTCATTTCATGGGCCACGGGCATCGTCTCTGTCCCCCTCGCCCCGCGCAACGGGGAGAGGGCCGGGGAGAGGGATCCGTCCGCGGATCAACTGTCGCCCTTTTCAGACCGACCACGGGCATCGCGACCACGCACCGATCTTTGATTCGGCACCCTTTGCGTCAAGGACTCCCCATGCCCAACACCCCCAACACGAAGCTCGAGCTCGATTTCGTGAACACGTTCGTCGTGCGCCCGAAGCGCGCCCGCTACGTCGGGTTCGTGGTCTCCCCTCGCCTGCGCCCGAAGTTCCTCAACGCGCTCTACGGCTTCTCCGACTTTGATCCGCGCTTCAAGGTCTCGCTGTCCCGCCGCGCCGACTCCAGCCACGCCTTCCTCACCGAGCTGCGCCATCGCGGCGCCGGCTCGAACGCCTACCTCATCTCGACCAATCACGACCTCGACGCCGTCACGATGCCGCTCGACGCGGCCATCAACGACGTCCACGGATTTGGGGACGGGACAATCATCATCTGCGCCCCGGCCCATCTCGCCTACTACGAAGGCGAATGGCGATACCGCTTCATCCTCGACAGCCACCCCCTGGGAAGCGCGCGATGAGCGCGCCCGCTCGCCACGACACCCACCATGTTCATCCGCTTCACCGTCGCGTCGGACGCGTGGCGTCCGGAACGCCGGACCAGCGGAGGCTCGCCCGTCGACGTCGACTAGCCCCAGTTGGTGGACCCTGCGGCCCAGCGTAGGATTTCGCCGTGCGCACGGGTGCCACGGTCGCCGCGACTGCCTTGCTGCTGCTGCTCGGCGCGCCGTCGTCCCACGCCGCCCCGCCCAACCCGAAAGACGACTTCCTCCGCTGGGTCAACGAGCTCGCGCGCGCGAAGAAGCTCAAGGTCTGCCGCGCCGGGCAGCTCCGCCATCCGGGCGAGGAGGCCGGCTTCTTCGCCCAGCTCGGCGACCCCAAGTTTGCCGATCCGTTACCCTCGATCTGGCTGTTCGCGCACGACAAGACGCGCTGGTCCCATGACATGGAGGGCGAAGGAATCATTGCGATCACCACCTGCGACGCGCCCCTCAAATGGGAGGAGCGCGCCTCGGTGACCGTGCAGTCTCGCAACATCGTGGCCAGCTACATCTGGAACAAGGACGAGGTCACGTTCGTCGGCGGGGAGCCGGTGACCTTGCGTGACAGCCATCAGGACGTCGACGGCGTCTCCACGCGCGAATGGCTGAACGCGACGGACCAGACCGTCGACTGGGAGCAAGGCAACCCCGCCCCGAAAAGCGACACCACCGTCGGGATGTTGATCGCGCTGCCGCCGGGCTCGCGCTGGATCAAGAGCTGGACGACCCCGACCTTCGTTCCGTTCGGCGACGACAAGCGCCTGTCACCAGCGGACGCCGATCTCGCCGTCCACGCGCTGGAGATGGGGAAGGCGGGCGTCCAGCTCGTCGTCGACATCACCGACGATCGCGTCGTCCCCACGCCGGCGCGCGCCGACGCGCGCCGGTTCATTCGCGGCGATCACCTGGAGATCTGGCTGGCCGATCCGACCTCCGAGACCGCGAACCGGCAGCTCGGCATCGGCTTGCTCGCCGACGGGAAGGCCGACGTGCGCTGGCTGCTGCCGAAGGGCGCCACCGAAAAGACCCCGCCGGTCCGCCGCACGGGATCGCACGTCGAGATCGACCTTTCGCTGGCGACGCTGGGCCTCGACGCGAGCTCGCTCGAGGGTGGACACACCCTGCCCCTCACCGTCGCGTTCTCCGACGCGGACGATCCGGCCGCCGGGCAGCAGACGGTGATCGCGACCAGTCCCGTGCGCTGGAACCGCCGCTGGAGCTTCGGCGCGCTGGTCTGGCTTCCCAGCAAGGCCGGACGGTTTCCTTCGTTCGGAAATCGGATGTGATCGGCTAGCCTGTAGTCCTGGCCCGACAATGAAGTCCGCCCCCCTCGCCTTGCTCCTGAGCATGATCGCATCGCTGCTGCCCGCCTGTGGCGCGACCGTCGAGCCGATTCAGGTCGCCGAGGGTTGCCCCGACATGCCGCTGCGCGGCCCCGGAGAATGGGCGGACGCGCCGCTCGAGGCCGTCATCGACGACTTCGAGGACGGGAACCTCAAGGTGGTCGACATCGCCGGTCGCACCGGGTCCTGGTATTCGTTTCCCGTCGCGTCGCCGACGGCCATGGGCGAGGCCTCCACCCGGTGTGCCGCTCGCGGCACGCGCGCGGGGCACTTCGTGGTCACGTCCGCCGACAACCCCACGAACTGGAACGCGACGATGGTCGACCCGTTCACCGCCGTGATCCCCTACAACGCGAGCGCCTGGGGCGGCTTCTCATTCTGGATCGCCACCGGTACCGCTACGGGCGACGGGACCGCGATGACGGTCGGCATCAACACCCCGGCGGTGATCACCGGCCAAGGCGTTTGCACGATGTGCGGGGACTACCACAGCACATCGATCACGCTGACCCGAAACTGGACGCGCTGGTCGATCCGGTTCGACGATCTGAAGCAGCGGGGTTTCGGTATGCCCCCGGTCGAGCGCGTATCCAGTGATCAGCTGGTGAACTTCATCTTCTGGCCCGCGAATCCGTTCGACATCTGGATCGACGACTTCCGGTTCGAGCCGTAGCTGGACTCGCTGCGCCGCCGTTCCAAAGGCGGACGCAGCAGTCGATCAGAGGAAACAGCCTGCGTCGTGCTGGTTGCGACCGGTCAGGTGGTTCCGCCGGTAGCCCCGCCCGCGCCACCGGCGCCGCCGGTCGCTCCGCCGCCACCGCCCGTCGCCCCGGCCGCGCCTGCCGCGCCACCAGCTCCGCCAGCCGCGCCGGCCACTCCGCCTGCCGCGCCGCCAGCTCCGCCGAGCGCGCCGCCAGCTCCGCCGACCGCGCCGCCTGCTCCGCCGACCGCGCCGCCAGCTCCACCGATCGCGCCGCCTGCTCCGCCGACCGCGCCACCGGCTCCGCCGATCGCGCCGCCTGCTCCGCCGACTGCGCCACCAGCTCCGCCGGCCGCGCCTGCCGTCGCCCCGCCGCCGCCAGCCGTCCCGCCTGCCGCGCCGCCAGTGCCACCGCGCCCAGCCGCTCCCGCCGCGCCGCCAGCACCGCCAGCCGCGCCTGCCCCGCCGCCAGTGCCACCGCGCCCAGCCGCTCCCGCCGCGCCGCCAGCACCGCCGGCCGCGCCTGCCGCGCCAGTCGTTCCGGCCGCGCCCGCGGCGCCAGTCGTTCCGGCCGCACCGGCGGCTCCAGTCGTTCCGGCCGCGCCGGCGGCTCCCGTCGTTCCGCCTCGGCCGGCGGCTCCGGTCGTTCCGCCGCGCCCGCCGCGGCCACCGCCACCGCCCGTGCCGGCAGTACCTCCAGGACTGTCGTCGTCGCAACCCGACGTGCTAACGCCTGCAATCGCCACGAACCCTGCCAGCAGCAAAAAGAGCGGTGTTTTCATTGTCTTCATCCTGGATTTTCCGAAAACGGGGTTTGATTACGCGCGGAACCGACTTCTAATAACGCCTGTGTATCAAATTGGAAGGCATCTGCACAAATTTCGACGAAACGTGGGTAGGGTCGGTCAATCACGTACGATCGCGCAAGGGGTGCAGATCACAGTTTCGTCGGTAAGTCGGCGTCCTTCTTCTCGGCGAGCCACCTGGATCCAAGAAGGGACGCTTCAGAACTGACGCCGCCTGCTCGTCTCGCGCCCGCGGTGCTCCTGGCAATGCTCGCCGCCTGCCTCGCGCCCGGGCCACCGCCACCGCCGGCAACACCGACACCGACGGCGCCGGCGACGGCGACACCGCCGGCGACTGCACCGGCGCGGTTCCGCCTTCGCCTGTGCAGCGAGGCCCCCGTTCGCCTCCCGGGTCCTCCCGGTGCGCAGCAGTCCCGCGGCTGCGTCGCGACGTTCACGCAGGCGCTGTCCGACCCGAAGACGATTCGCGCGCTCGCGGCCGACAAGGTCGAGCGCCGCTATCTGGTGTACGCGCCCGCCAATCTTCCGCCGCGACCGGCGCCCGTCGTGCTGGTGTTCCCGGGATACGCCGCCAGCGCCGAAGCGGCCGCGTTCTATTACACGCAGACCCGCTTCGAGACCCTGGCCGATCGTGACGGGTTCATCGTCGTTTACGGCAACGGGCTGCCCAACCCACCCACCCCCCGCGAGAAGCCCGCGATGGCCAAGGGCGGTTTTCTCCAGGGCTGTCTGGCCGACCACGCCGGCGAGGGAATCGACGTGAAATACGTCCGCGAGATCCTCGCGAAGCTGGACGCGGAGCTGCCGATCGATCGCGCGCGCATCTATGCCACCGGCCTGTCGGCGGGCGGGGGGATGTCGTTCCAGCTCGCCCTCGAGGCGCCGGACCTGGTGGCCGCCATCGCGCCGGTGGCAGCGCTCCCGTTTCAGCCGCGCGGGCCATGGCTCCACGCCTGCCACCCGCGACCGGGCCACGACCGGATCTCGATCGCGATGCTGGCCGCCACCGACGATCCCTTCATCTCCTACGGGCCGGGCGGCTCGCGCGAGTACCCCGCCGCGCAATACCCCGGGATGGAAGCGACGCGCGACGCGTGGCTGGCGGCGCTGGGGCTCGAGGGGCCTCCCGAGCTCGACAGGTTTCCCGACGTGGTGGACGGTGACTCCTACCGGCCGCAGACCGGCCGCGCGGGCAGCACGATCGAACGACAGCGCTACCGGCCGGGGCCGGACGGTCGAGAGCTCTGGTACTACCGGGCGGTGGGGATGGGGCACTGGTGGCCCAATCCGACGCAGTCGTGGAGCGGTCTGTGGGAGCGGTTCGGCAAGACCAATCAGGACATCGACTTCGCCGATCACGCCTGGGCGTTCTTCCGACGTCACGCCAAGCGCTGACGGTCAGGCTAAGCTTGCGGCCATGTCGACCGGAGCCGCCGCCGACCCGATCGGCCCCGACGATCCGCGCTACCGCGCCGTGGTCGACAAGCGGTTCAACAAGCGGTTCGCGGCGAAACCGGATTACGTCCGCCTCGCCCGCTCGACCGACGACGTGATCTCGGCGATCGCGGACGCCGTGCGCGAAGGCCGCCGTCTGGTCGTGACCAGCGGCGGGCATTGCCTGGAAGGGTTCGTTTCGGATCCGGACGTCAAGGTGATCGTCGATGTCTCGCCGATGAAGGGCATCACCTTCGACGCGGAACGGGGCGCCGTCGCCGTGCAGGCGGGCGCGACGGTGGGCGAGACGTTCCGGGCGCTTCACGACAACTGGGGCGTGGTCGTTCCGCTGGGCGAGTACCCCGGCATCGGCATGGGCGGGCACGTGACCGGCGGCGCGTTCGGGTTCCTCTGCCGCCAGCTCGGGCTCGCCGCGGACTACCTGTACGCCGTCGAGATCGTCACCGTGGACGCGGACGGGCGGCCGCGGGTCGTCGTCGCGACCCGGGAGCCGTCGGATCCGAATCGCGACCTGTGGTGGGCGCTCACCGGCGCCGGGGGCGGCAACTTCGGCATCGTCACCCGCTACTGGTTCCGCTCGCCCAGCGCGTCCGGCGCCGATCCCGCCGCGCTGTTGCCGCGCGCGCCGGAGTCGATCACGACATTCCGGGCGGAGTGGAGCTGGGACGACCTCGATCGAGCGTCCTTCCTGCGTCTGGTCCGCAACTACGGCCTCTGGTCCGAGCGGACCAGCGACGATTCTGCTCACGCCTCGCTCTGGACGTTGCTCGCGCTGCACCGAAAGCAACTCGGGAAGATCGTCGTCCGCGGCGTCAGCACCGCCGGCGTCGCCGCCGAGCGGCAGGCGGACGACTTCCTCGCGGCGCTCGGCGAGGGGACCGTCGCGGCGGGTAACCGCGAACAGGCGCGGATGTCGTGGCTCGACTTCGCGCTGAACCCGTTTCCTGACCTGTTCACGTTTCCCCCGGGCGGCGTCTCCATGAAGGGGAAGGACGCGCTGCTCAAGAAGCGGTTCACCGATCGCCAGATCGACATCGCTTACGACCACCTGACCAGCGCCGACCACGACGTCATGGGCGGGATGCTGGGGCTGGCGAGCTACGGCGGCGCGATCAACCGCGTCGCGCCCGACGCGACCGCCTCCGCCCAGCGCGACGCGATCCTCGACACCGCCGTCAACACCGGCTGGCTGGACCCGCGCGACGAAGCGAAGAACCTGGCCTGGGTGCGGGCGTTCTATCGCGACCTCTTCGCGGACAGCGGCGGCGTTCCCGTCCCGGGCGACGCGTACGCGGGCGCGTTCATCAACCACCCCGACCCCGATCTAGCGGATCCGACGCTCAACACCTCCGGCGTCCCGTGGCACGCGCTCTACTTCAGGGACGGCTACCCGCGCCTGCAGCGGGTCAAGGCGCGCTGGGACCCACGCGACATCTTTCGCCACGCGCTGTCGATTCGCGGCGAATGAACGGCTCCGGCGAATTCGGCGGCGCCGCGCTTCCGCGGTGAGCCATCTCGCCCCGCCCGCGGCTCTGATCTTCATGGCTCACATGCGCGGACGCGTCCTCTTGGCGCTGGTGCTGGCGGCACCGCTGACGGTCGGGTGTATGGTTCGCACGCACTCTCAACCACCGCCCGGGCGCGCGTCCGGCGGCCACGTGCCGCCCGGCCAGATCCGGCGCGCGGAGGTCCACGAACGCAACGACGCGCGCAAGGCGGAGCGCAACCAGGGAAACAAGCACGGGCATCACCAGGCCCGCGGCCACGGCCACGGCCACTGATGCGCGACTGACCCGGAGCCGCGAACGACGGTAGAATCGGTGCCCGCGGGAGGGTGCCAATGTGGAAGCCGAAGCCGCTGCTGGTGCTGAGCCTGGTCGTCGTGGGCGCGTTCGCGCTGGTGAGGTGGATGGGCGGGGGCGGCGACGACGGCGGCGGCGTCTCCGAGCCGACGCTGGTCTTCGATCGCATCTGGATCGATCAGCTCCCCAGGAAACCAAAGGACACGTTCCACACCTTCATCGTCGCCACGCAGGAGCCGATCGGCCTGTTCCACGCGGGCTCTCAGTGGAAGGGTGGCTACGAGGTCTTCGCCCACACCGCCGGCGGCGACGAGCTGCGCGTGGTCTATCTGCAGACGAACGAGACGGAAAAAGTGAAGGTCCGCGCCTGGCGGTGCAGGGAGCAGGGCATGGACTACTGCCTCGAGCTCGCGGGCGCGAGCCGCGGCGTGAAGCGCTACCGCTCGATGCAGGGATGGGAGATCCGCGCGGCGACGCGTCCCGCGCAGTGGCTCGATCGGGCCGCGTCGATCACCCGCGGTGGAACGAGGCCGTCATGAAGCCGCGGATCACCGTCCTCACGTTGGGCGTCGACGATCTGGAACGGGCGGTCGCCTTTTATCGCGACGGCCTCGGGTTCGCGACCGAAGGAATCATCGGAACGCAGTTCGAGCACGGGGCGGTCGCGTTCTTCGAGCTGGAGGGCGGCTGCAAGCTGGCGCTGTGGCCGCGCGAGAGCCTCGCGCACGATACCAAGCGTCCCGTCGGGCCCGCGAGCGCGACCGAATTTTCGATCGGTCACAACGTGGCGTCGAAAACGGACGTCGACGCCGTGATGGCACAGGCGCGCCGGGCCGGCGCCGTCATCGTCAAGCCGGCGCAGGACACCTTCTATGGCGGCTACGCCGGCTACTTCCAGGACCCCGACGGACACCTGTGGGAGGTCGCGTGGAATCCGGCGTGGCAGGGCGCCGGCGGCGGCTGACGGCTGATGTGGATCGAAGACCTCGCGCCGTACGGTGACGCGCCCAACATCGTCGCCGTCGGTTGGCTGGAGCGGCGCCACGCTTATCCCACCGGCATCGTTGACGTGGAGGTGTTCGCAAAGCTCGCCGCGCTGCTGAAGGATCCCTGGCAGCCGTGGGTGGCCGGGGGTGGCCACCCGTGCGATCTATGCCTCTACAAACCGGAGGCGATGGGCGCGAAGAACGTCTTGGTTCCTGGGGATGGGAAAGTGTTCGTCGCCCCGGAGCTGATGCTTCACTACATGAACGCCCACCGGTACACGCCGCCCGACGAGTTCTGCCGAGCCGTCATCGCCTGCCCGCCGATGCGATCGCAGCCGTATCGAAAGGCCCTGCTCGCCGCGGGCGGCGGGGTCCTACTTCGACAGCCGCCTGCGACCTGACGCCTGGAGAGTAGAGTGAGGTCGTGCGGCGAGCGATCGTGCGGGTTGTCCTCGCCCTGTTGACAGTGTGTCTCGTCTTCGGCGGTTACGTGATTTACGAGGGAACACGGTTCGTCGTGACGGTGCGCAACGAGAGCCAGGGCGCGACGGCGACGAACATCGAGCTGATCCTCAAGAGCAAGCACACGGACCAGCACGTGTCGATCAAGCAGCTCGCGCCGGGAGATAGCGAGAGTCTGACAAGTCTGAAGCCCAGCGGGGATTCGGCGCTCGACGTGCGCTTCAAGATCGGCGGCGAGGCCTGTCACCACTTGAACGAATACGTCGAGGCCAACGGCGGCGGCTATCGCATCGAGGTCGCGATCCGAAGCTGTACGGACGTCCGCTCGCACAACAACCTGTGGCCGTCGGGCACGCCCTGGTTTCGCGCGATCGCTGATCTTCTCCGTTAACGGATCTCCGGATGTCGTTTGTCGCTTTCGTTTCTTTCGCCGGCGCACACCGTCGCGTACGGTTCCGCCGCGCGGAAGGGAACTAACGAAGGAGACAATCATGCGAATCCGAAAATCTTGGAGTGTGATGCTCGCGGCGCTGGCGCTCGGCGGCTGCGCCGATCAGAGCGACGACGCGATCGCCACGAAGAGTAACGAGATCATTCGCGCGACGTCGAACGGCGGCCGCAACGAGGTGGTCATGATCTTCGCGGTGGTCCAAACGCCGCAAGGGATCTTCAACGAGACGTGCACCGGCTCGTATTTCGCGCCGCGGGTCGTGCTGACGGCGGCGCACTGCCTGCAGAACATCATCAACGCGGGCGCGCTCAACGTTCGGCCGCAGCTGTTCGTCTACTTTGGCGACAACTTCGCGGCGGACTTCTCGCAGCTGACGCAGGACGGTTTCACGTTCACCCCGCCGCCGATCGGCTCGCCCTCGAAGTTCGCGCAGGCGGACTCGTTCACCGTCCACCCGAACTGGGATCCGAACCTGATTCACCCCGACATGGGCGTCGTCTTCCTGGACCGCAAGCCGCCGTTCGATCCGCTGCCGCTGTGGCGCAACCGCGTCGCCGCGAACGTCAACGTGATCATCAGCGGCTGGGGCAGCAACTCGGCCCCGACGCCGACGACGGGCGCGGGCGCACAGGTTCAGCGCACGGGGACGACGCGCACGCTCGGCTCGCCGACGGCTGCCGACTTCCACCCCGAAGATCCGAACCCGGGCATGCTCGACCCGACGGTGCGGGCGAACGTCATCAAGCTGGACGGCGTCGCGCCGCGCTCGAACACCTGTTTCGGCGATTCGGGCGGCCCGTTCATCATCAACCAGTTCGGCCAGGACTACATCGGCGGGGTCGGCTACTTCGGCGGCCTCTCCTGCGAGGGCTACAGCCTGTTCGTGCGCAACGATCCGTTCCTGCCGTTCCTGGACCTGTCGTACAAGCGCGGCGGCCAGGACACGTTGAAGAACACCTTCCAGTGCGTGACGCCCAATGCCCAGGGGACGCTGACCGCCCACTTCGGCTACACGAACGCCAATGGCGTGGTGGTCACCATCCCGTACGGCACGAAGAACTCCGCGCCGCGTGACACCGCCGGCACGCGCCCGACGGCGTTCTTCCCGGGTGGCGCGCACAACTTCGCGGCCGCGATCGACTTCCCGTCCGGGCAGAGCGCGGTCTGGACGCTGTCGCCGGACAACAACCCGACCACGACGTTGACCGCCACCGCGAGCTCGCCCCGCTGCACGGCGGCGCAGGCCCCCCTCACCGAGGCGGCCCTCGCCTGCCGCGCGATCCGCCGTTCCGGCTGCCCGCAGGTCAACACCTACGCCCAGTGCTCGGAGGGAACCGCCCAGATCACCCAGCTGGTGGCCGAATTCATCCCGCAGTGCATCCCCGTCCAGACCGCGTACATGAACTGCATCGCGAATACGCCGCCCGGTCCGGCCTGGGACTGCAACGCCCAGCTCCCGACGGCCTGCTTCGACGAGGCGGACGCATACTTCGCCTGCCTCAGCTAGCGACGCGCGCCCGGACCGGCAGACCCCTCTCCCCGCAGACGGGGAGAGGGAGATATCAGTCGGTGGCCAGGTCGATGACCGATTCCCAGTGCGGTTCCATCGGGCGCGTCGCGCCGCGTTCCGACGACGAAGTCGTCGACGTCTGCGATCGCCCCTCGGCGCCGCCGTCAGTGGCGGCCGCCCCCGTGACCGCCCCATTAGATGAGCGCGGCGTCGTCGAAGAATGAGGCGTGGCACCCGACCCTGAGCTGAACATGCCGCGGACATAGGCACGAGGCGTGCCAACCGGAACCCCGCGATTTCCGCGCCCGAACGCAGCGTTAACTGCCCAAAACTGCGTAGATCAGGTTCCATCTGCAAAGCGACTCACGCAGTTGAGCCCCCGCTTCCGCGCGAAACCCGATACGTTTCAGCGCCTCGCGATGAACGCCCAACGATCGACCTGGTGGCCTGCCATCGTCGCGCTCGGCTTGCTGTCCGGAGCCACCGCCCGGGCCGACGTGATCCATGACGAGGCGCTCGGGTTCACGCTGACGGTGCCCGAGGGGTTCGTGGACTACCCGCCCGGCCGCGAACAGCAAGGAACGCCCTACGCGTACGTCAAGGGAGAGCCCGGCACGACGGATTTCATGATCATCGGGATCAAGCCGATGGGAGGAACGATCGGCCGCGAGCCGCTGCCGGCGTCGGAGCTGCCCCAGGCCGACGGCATCAAGTTCGACCTCCGCCGGGAGAAGTGGAAGTCGTTC
>Ga0111539_10007411_pt1 | contig 14059 bp, 17 predicted proteins | sample RhiMethybrSRZTD1_FD_79667 | JGI IMG/M metagenome (GOLD analysis project Ga0111539, IMG submission 79667) | Populus rhizosphere microbial communities from Tennessee, USA - Rhizosphere MetaG P. TD hybrid SRZTD1 (version 2) (version 2) | ecosystem: Host-associated > Plants > Roots > Rhizosphere >...
AGCGGTCATCGCCTGGCGCGAGCGCCGCAGCGCAAACGCCGTGAGCCCGTCCGTCCCCGGCGCGCGCCCGATGCCGAGGTCGATGCGGCCCGGGTGGATCGCCTCCAGCAGCTTGTACGATTCGGCGACCTTGAGCGGCGAATGATTCGGCAGCATCACGCCACCCGCGCCGAGGCGAATGCGCTGGGTGACCGCCCCGACGTGCGCGATCAGGATCTCGGGTGTTGTCGTGGCGATCCCGGGCATGTTGTGGTGCTCCGCGTACCAGACGCGGGCGTACCCGAAGCGCTCGAGCGCGCGGGCCAGGTCGACGGCGTCGCGCAGGGAGGCGCTGGACGTGCCGCCGCGGAGAAGCGGAACGAGATCGAGGGCGGAGAGGGAGGGGGGCATGGGGGCGGCGGCGGACGGAGGAGATGGATCTAGGCCCGCATCGGGGCGGCGACCAGGAGTTTCGGACGCGCGGCGGTGCGTACGCGCCGTCCCCCCTTCCCCATTTCGCCACTACCATCTCCGCCATGGCGCCCTTCATTGTCCTCGCCGCCCTGTTCGCCCTCTTCCGCGGCCTCGGGGTGATGGGGGTATCGTTTTTCGAAGGCTGGTACACGCCCCTCCGCTTCGCGCTCGCCGGGATGTTCCTGCTGACGGCGTCGGCGCACTGGGGAAAGCGGCGCGGCGATCTGGTCCGCATGGTGCCCCCTCGGTTCCCGCAGCCCGAACGCCTGGTCACGATCACCGGGCTGCTCGAGCTCGGCGGCGCGCTCGGCCTGCTGGTCCCGCGGCTGGCACCCTATGCGGCGACGGGGCTGGCGCTGCTGCTGGTGGCGCTGTTCCCGGCCAACGTGCACGCGGCGCGCGCCGGGCTGACGCTGGGCGGGAAGCCGGTCACGCCGATCGGGCTCCGGGCGGTCCTGCAGATCGCCTTTCTCACCGCGACGCTGGCGGTCGCGCTCCGCGGCGCGCGCATGGTGTGAGCGCGGCGCCGGGTCAGCCGAGCTGGGTCAACATCGTCTCGGCGTTGCTGACCTCGAACTTGCCCGGCTGCTCGACGTTCACCCGCTGGACGACGCCGTCCTCGACGAGCAGCGAGAATCGGCGCGAGCGGATGCCCATGCCGTCTTTCGTCAGATCGCGGTCGAGGCCGAGCTTCTTCGCCAGCTCGGCGCTCCCGTCGCCCAGCATGCGGATCTTGCCGATGGCGTCCTGGTCGCGTCCCCAGGCGGCCATGACATAGGCGTCGTTGACCGAGACACACCAGATTTCGTCGACACCGCGGGCCTTGAGCGCGTCGAGGTTGGCGACGTAGCCAGGGACGTGTTTCGCCGAACAGGTCGGCGTGTAGGCGCCGGGCAGACCGAACAGGACGATGCGCTTACCCTTGGCCGCCGCCGCCGTGTTGACGGGCTTGGGCGACAGCGGGCAGGCGTCGCCAAATTCCGTGGTCTCCATCAGGGTCGCTTCGGGTAGCCTGTCGCCAATCGTGATCATACCGCCTCATATGTCGCCGTATATGCGGTTGGCAAGGCCCAGGCTGATCGACTTTCGGGATCGCGTCGGCCCATACTGGCCGTGGGAGGTGTGATGGCGACCGTTGCGCTGACCGGAGAGAACTTCCAGGAGCACGTCGAGAAGCCCGGGATTTTGATCATCGACTGGTGGGCGCCATGGTGCGGCCCGTGTCGAACGTTCGGGCCGATCTACGACAAGGCGTCCGAACGCCACGCGGCCGACGCCGTGTTCGGGAAGATCGACACCGAAGACCAGCCCGAGCTCGCCGGAACGTTCGGGATCCAGTCGATCCCGACGCTGATGGTGTTTCGCGATCAGATCATGGTGTTCGCCCGCCCCGGCCTGATCCCCGGGGAGGCCCTCGACGAGCTGATCGGAAAGGTGAAGGCCCTGGACATGGACGACGTCCGCCGGCAGATCTCGGCGGCCGAAGCGGCCGAAGCGGCCGAAGCGGGCGACGGGGACGGGCACGGCGACGGTGACAAGCCTGCCTGAAGACGGGTCTGGTTGTTGCTTGGGCAAGCCGGCGTGTTCCTGAAGGTGCCGAGATCTCGCGCGACACGCCTCGGATTTTTGAGAGTGTGCGCGCTGCTGCTGGCGGTCGGGTGGACGGGGTGCGAGGACGAGACCTGCACGTCGAGCGCGGCGTGTGGGGCGGGTGAGATGTGCGCCGGCGCGGGCAGCGGCCCGTACCATTGCCTGAAGGACTGCACGGCCGACGGCAAATGCCCGTTCGGCTACGCGTGCGTTGGCGTCACCAACGCCGATTGCCCGGTGTGCGACGTCGTGACGAACGCGTGCGTCGCCCGACCGCCCGTGCCAGGGTTCTAGCGGGCGGCGGGAATCGCAGGCCCTGCGTAAGTTATCCTGCAGGCGGCAGGATGCTGACGTTCTGGGAACAGCTGGGGTTGCGGGCGCGTGAAGCGGCCGGCCGTGGCGACGCCACGGTGACGATGCCCGAAGCCGGGGAAGCGGCGGACTGGGTCGCCGCCAAGGTGCCCGACCCGGCGTTGCGCGCCGAAGCCGCCGCGTGGCGCTCAGCCGGGGCGGGCTATCACGCGCTGTTGCGGCTGTGTGCCCGGGCGGTCGTCGCGCTGGACGAAGCAGCCGCGCCGTCCACGTCCCATTACCGCGACAAGGCGGGCGGCGAGCTCGAGCCGATGCTCGCATTGTGGCCGCACGTCCTGGTGGTACCGACGGCGCTCACGTTGACGGCGTGGGACATGATCCGCCTGCGCGCCTTTCCCGTTCATCCGCTGGGCCTGGTCGACGAGATGACCTGGACGGATGGAGCCCTGGCGCATCCGTCGGAGTTTTTCTTCCACGATCTCGATCACGCGCGGTTCAAGGTGCGCGAGGATCTGCGCGTCGAGGGCATCGAGATCCCCGACGCCTACCGAGACGGCACGACGATCGATCCGGCGACCGGCCACCACCGGGTGATCCTGCCCTTCGCGCGCGGCCGCATCGGGGACCGCCTGTGGGCATGCGCCGGCGCGCGCGCCGCGATCGCGCAGCGGCTGTCGGCATGCGTCGCCGCCCTGGGTGGGGGCCCCCTCGCGACCGCCGCCGAGCTCCTGCTCTTCGAGATCGTCCACGAGAAGAGCTTCCCGCTCGACCCGGCCGTGCTGAACCGCGAGCTGGGCTCCGACGCTCACCTGGCGAAGCTTCACAAGAAGGCCGCCACGCGCTTCTTCCCCTCCGGCGTCGACGACACCGTCGTGAATTCGCTGCAGACGGCGCGCGCGGTTCTCAGGAGGGCCCTCGCTTGACGCTGCCCATCTTGCCCGCCGATTCGCTCTCGCCCGAGGCGGTGGACCTGGCCCTCGCGTCCTGGGGCGGGTTCTTGCTCGACACGCGCGACACCGATCTGCCCTGGCAACCCGCGCTCGATTCGACGTATTCGCTGTTCGCCTCGGCCCGCGACGCGAAGGTCCCGCTTGCGATCGAGCACTCGCCGCACTTTCGAGGCTGGAGCGAGATGCACAACGAGCGCGACTGGCGCGAACAGCTTCACCTGGGCCGCGATCGCCCCGCGGCGGGCGCGTCGCCGCCGTTCCTGCGCCTGGAGGGCCCGAACCTGTGGCCAGCCGACCCCGCCTGGCGCGCCGCCGTCAGCGCCTACATGGACCGAGCGGCCGCGCTGGGTGAGGCGATCCTGCGGCAGGTCGCGGACGCGCTTCATCTGGCCGGCGGGCCTTTCGACGGCGTTTCTCGCGACGGCTATCTCGTGATGAAGATGATCGGCTACCACCCGCAGCAGGGCGCCTCGGCGCGTCCGGGCGTCGCGGCGCACGTCGACTTCAGCTGGCTGACGCTGACCTTGCAGGACAGCCGCGGTCTCTCCGTGCGCGCGGCCAACGGCGGCTGGACCGTGGTGGAGCCGCAACCGGGCGCGCTCTGGGTTCACGCCGGCGAGCTGCTGCAGTTCGCGACCGGCGGCCGTTACCAGGCGATGCCCCACCGCGTGCTCAATCAATCGACCGACCGGACGCGCGTCTCGATCCCGCTGTTCCTGAACCCTCCCCTCACCGCCCTGGTCCCTGTTTTTCCGGGACGTGCGTCCCCCCACACGGTCGCGACAGAACGAAACGAATCGACCGAGCACGTCCATCGCGTGATGGCGCCCGGGGAGCCCGCCGCGCCGTTTCACTTCGGCGAGGCGGAGTGGCGGCGGAAGGGCCTGTCGGGCTGGTGCGCGATCTGCTCGCCGCCCGTCGACGCCTGAGGACGGACGTCCGGCGGCTATTCCGCGTGTGGCGGTTTCTTCTCGCCGTGGCGGCGTAGCTCTTCTTCGAGCAGGGCCTGCTGCTCGCGCAGGTGCCAGGGAACGTCGGCGTACACGTCTTCGAACAGGCTGGCGATCGGTGGCTTCGGCGCGACGCGGTTGGCCTCGGCCATCGCCTGCCGGATCTCGCGGAGGGCCTCCTCACGGACCTTCGCTTCGTAGCCGGCCGGCAGCTCGCCCCGTGCCTGCATGTAGCCCCGCAACCGGTGGAGTGGGTCGCGGGCCTCCCACTCCTTGGGCTCGCTGGGATCGCGATACGCGTCCGGATTGTCGGAGGTGCTGTGGGCGCCGCGCCGGTAGGTCATGGCCTCGATCAGCGTCGCGCCCTCGCCCCGCCGCGCGCGCGCGGCCGCCTCGCCGACGACGTGGATCATCGCCAGGATGTCGTTGCCGTCGACCAGCACGCCCGGCATCCCGTAGGCAATCGCCTTCTGCGCGAACGTCGGCGTCGCCGTCTGCACGGAGCGCGGCACCGAGATCGCCCAGCCGTTGTTGCGGCACATCAGGATGACCGGGACCTTGAACACCGCCGCGAAGTTCGCGCTGACGTGGAAGGTCGGCGTCGACGTCGCGCCCTCCCCGAAGAAGCCCACGGCGATGTCGTCCTTCTTCTGGAGCTTGGCGGCCCACGCCGCGCCGACCGCATGCGGGATCTGCGATCCGACCGGCGAGCTGATCGACACGAAGTTGAGGCTGCGCACCGAGTGGTGCACCGGCATCTGCCGGCCCTTCACCGGATCCTCGGCGTTGCCGAAAAGCTGGCACATGAAGGTGCGCAGCGGATAGCCGCGGTAGAGCGCGGCGCCGGTCTCGCGGTAGGCGGTGAAGATCCAATCGCTCGCGCGCAGCGCGTGCGCGGTGCCGTAGGGAACAGCCTCCTCGCCGATGCAGGACAGGTAGAAGCCCATCTGCCCCTTCCGCTGCTCCCACAACATTCGTTCATCCAGGATGCGCTGGAGCGTGATGGCGCGGAACAGCCGGCGCAGCTCGTCGCCTGTCAGTTTGGGCTCGCGTTCGGGGTGGACGACGCGCCCCTCATCGTCCATGACGCGGATGACTTCGAGCTTCATTGGCCCTGCGGACGGCGACCCGTATAATCGCCCGACGCGCGGGCGTCAAGCCAGCCCCTTTACACGAGAACAGAGACCCCCACCATGCGAATCAATCCCAAGGACGTCGTCAGCTTCGCCGGCCGAGACTACATCGTCGAAGGCACGGTCACCTATCACCTGGGCGGCAAGACCTTCTTGCTGGCCCGCGCCGTCGACGGCGACCTCGTGTTCTGGATCGAGGCGCTGCGCGACGAGGCCGACGATCGCCTGCTCGTTCTCCGCGAGATCCGCGACCTTGAGATCGCGGTCCCGCCCCCCGAAAGCATCAGCTACCACGACCTCATGTACGTGCAGCGTCTGTCGGGGCGCGCCACCATCGAGGTCGCGGGGCGGGTGCCGGAGCGTTCGGCGGGCAGCGCCGACGTCTGGCGCTTCCGCGCCGCGGGCGACCTCTTCCTGCAGATCGAAGAAGGCGGCGGGCGCGTGTTCATGCTGGCGGGCGAATCCGTTCATCGCGGCATGATCGACGTGCTGCCGGGGCGATAGCCGCACCGATGGCGGGCAACAGCTTCGGCAGCCTGTTTCGTGTGACCACCTTCGGGGAGTCGCACGGCCCTGCCGTTGGCGTCGTCATAGACGGTTGCCCGCCCCGGCTGCCGCTGGTGGTGGAGGAGATCCAGCGCGAGCTCGACCGCCGGCGCCCTGGCCAGAGCGCGATCACGACGCAGCGGCGTGAGACCGACCAGGTGGAGATCCTGTCGGGGATGCACGAAGGGATGACGACCGGGACCCCGCTGGCGATGCTGGTTCGCAACCAGGACATGCGCTCCGGGGACTATGACGAGATGAAGACGAAGTTTCGTCCCTCGCATGCCGACTACACCTACAAGGCGAAATACGGGATCCGCTCCTGGCAGGGGGGCGGGCGCGCGAGCGCGCGCGAGACGGTGGGCCGGGTGGCGGCGGGCGCGGTCGCGCGCCAGCTGCTCGCGAATGTGGGAGCCGGCGCCCGCCCGGTCGACATCGTCGCCTGGGTCGAGCGGGTGGCGGACATCGAGGCCACGGTCGACCCGGACACGGTGACGCGCGACGCCGTGGACGCCAACATCGTGCGCTGCCCCGAGGCGGCGACGGCCGCGCGCATGATCGAGCGCATCGACGGGGCGCGGAAGGCGGGTGACTCGCTGGGCGGGGTCGTCGCGGCGGTGGCGCGCGGCGTGCCGGCCGGGCTGGGCGAGCCGGTGTTCGACAAGCTGGAAGCCGACCTCGCCAAGGCGATGCTGTCGCTGCCGGCGGCCAAGGGATTCGAGATCGGGAGCGGCTTCGCCGGCACCCTGCTGACCGGAAGCCAGCACAACGATCCGTTCTACGACGCGGGCGGACGGGTGCGGACGCGCAGCAACCGTTCGGGCGGCGTGCAGGGGGGGATCTCCAACGGCGAGGACATCCTCGTGCGTGTCGCGTTCAAGCCCACCGCGACGATCCTGCGCGAGCAGCAGACCGTCGACGAGGACGGACACGATACGACCATCAAGGCGCGCGGCCGTCACGATCCGTGCGTGTTGCCGCGCGCGATCCCGATCGTCGAGGCGATGCTGGCGCTGGTGCTCGCGGATCATTTTCTGCGGCAGCGCGGCCAGTGCGGGTAGTCGCTGTCGCCGCGGCGGCCATAGCGATCGTCGCGGCCGGCGGGTGCAAGGGCCGCTCGCTGCTGCGGCTGTCGGTGGCGGACGCGTCGATGCCGGCGGCGCCGGAGCGGACCGAAGACCCCCGTCAGGTCCACTTCACGTTCACCGCCCCCGACGCCGTGACGTTCAACTGGCGGGGCAGCGACCCCACGTTGCGCTTCTGGGCGAAGAACATTCCGCCGCGCACGGTGCAGGCGCGCCCGCCCGACCCCGCGCCGTGGTCTTCGCCGGGGCCGTGGCAGGAGGCCGTCGCGGACGGGCTGCAGCCGGGCACCGAATACCAATACGAGGTCGGCCACCCCGTCCGCCCGGTGACGTGGTCGTTTCGGGCGCCCGCGGCGCCTGGCGCGGTCGGTTTCACGCTGGTCGCGGTCGGCGATATCGGCGCGTCGACCAGCCGGCCCGTGGCGGCGGTCGTGCACCGGATGATCGCGCGGATGGATCCGATGCTGGTTCTCGGGCTGGGCGATCTGAGCTACGGCGACGATCGATCGCAGGTCGACGTCGATCGCCACTTCGAAGACGTCATGGCCTGGTCGCGGCGCGCGGCCTACATGCCGGTGTGGGGCAACCACGAATGGGGTAACGACAAGGACGACCTGCGCAACTACAAGGGCCGCTTCGCGCTGCCCAACGCCGCGGCGTCTCCCGGCGCGCCGGCGGCGGGCTGCTGCGGCGAGGACTGGTACTGGTTCGACCAGGGCGCCGTCCGCTTCATCATCTACCCGGAGCCGTACGCGAAGGAGACGTGGCCCGACTGGGCGCGCCGGGCCGAGCCGCTGTTCGCCGCCGCCCAGGCCGACCCGGCGCTGCGCTTCATCGTGACGGCGGGCCACCGGCCCGCGTACAGCTCGGGCGAACACGACGGCAAGGCGCAGCTCCGCGCGATCCTCGACGGCTTCGGGGAACGCTTCGGCAAATACGTCCTCAACCTGTCGGCGCACAGCCACAACTACGAGCGGACGAAACCGCAAGCGCACGTCGTCCACGTCACCGCGGGGATCGGCGGCGGCGCGCTGTCGACCGCCCCGACGGCGTGCAAGTGGGCCGACTGCGAGGCCCCCTCGTGGGTCGCGTTTCGCGCCATCCACCACGGTTTCGTCAAGCTGACCGTCCGTGCCGAGCACATCACGCTGGAGGCGATCTGCGCGGGGGCGTCACCCGCCGAGGACAGCATCCGCTGCACGGACGGCGAGAGCATGGACCACGCGCTGATCGCCGCGGGAAACTGAGCGGCGGACGGCCGTCGCCGGCTAGCGCCGCAACAGCAACCCGTTCGCGATCGCGGCAGCAACGGCCACGGCCGCGCTGATCGCCAGCAGCCAGTCCGGGACGGTCCAGCGGCGTGGCGAGGTGCGGCGCAAGACGAGATGAACGCGCGGGGCCTGCGGCTGCATCTGGTCGCGAAAGCGCTTGATGCCGGCGCCCAGACCGTCACCGAGCTGGGGAAGCTTCGTCGCGCCGAACACGACGACGAGGATCGTCAGGATCAGCACCAGCTCGCCGAAGCCCATCCCGAACGGCACGGCCCTATTATGGCCCGTTCAGCGCTGATAGGCGAACAGCAGCTGCAACGCGGTGGCCCCCGACGCGAGCGCGGCGCAGACGAGCAGCCAGTCGGACCACGACCAGCGCGGCGCGTCGGGCGCGGGCATCCTCCTCGCGCGGACGAGAGCCGCGAGACCGCTGCCCAGCTCAGGCAGCTTCTTCGGGCCGACAAAGATCAGGCCCAAGAGGACGAGGACCGTAATCTCGCCCGCGCCGAGGTTGAACACGACGTCATCATGACCTGGATCGACGCCGCTTCTCGCGCAGTCCTTCGACGCGGCGGAACGAGTCGTCCTCGCGGCCGAACAGCGCGATCTTCGGCGGCTGCCCTCTGGCCTCGGCGTCCTCGACCGCGCGCAGCAAGCGGCGGATCCCGTATTGCCCGCGATCGCAGCAGAGGCACGCGCAGGGCCACTTCCCGTTGGACCCGGGAAAATAGCGCCAGCCGACCACCTGGGGCAGCGTCTTGACGCGCGTGATCTCGGACGGGGCGATGCGGCGCGGGATGATGACCTGGTAGCCCTCGGCGCCGCGCTCCGTGCCGTCGCGCCCGGCCGCCATGATCAATCCGGCCGCCGCCGCCGCCCTCATCGCGACCTGGCGGCTGTTGTAGTGGCCGACCTCGACGCGCTCGTCGTCGGGGATGCGGAAGTAGACGCCGACGATGGCGCCGCGCCCGCGTCTGAGCTCGCGCAGCCACTGGTGCGACAGATAGAAGCTGGGGCTGACCGGCATCGCGTACACACCGCGCCGGCCGCGTGCGGCCATCGCGATGCCGCGCCGGCGGATGCGAGCGACGTTGGTGTGGGCGGTGAGATGGACGAGCGTCATGGCGGAACCGTTCGACCGCCATCATGCCATCGGGGACGAACCTCTCGCCCTCGGGCGGCGGGCGCTGGTAGGCTGCCCGCCGCCCGTGTCCGCGCCCGCCCCCGCCCCCAACAAGATCACCAGCTTGCCCAACCTGCTCAGCCTTTCGCGGCTGCCGCTGGGCGGGCTGTTCTGGGCGACGCTCGGCCCCACGACGACGCACGCGGCGATCTCGCTGGGGGTGATGGCGCTGGCCGCCGGGACCGACGTGCTGGATGGGACCATCGCCCGACGCCGCGGCCAGTCGACCGCGGGGATGGGATCGTGGCTGGACCCGATCTGCGACAAGCTGTTCGTGGGCGCGGTGCTGGCCGCGCTGTACTTCAAACGCGGCGTGCCGCTGTGGCTGCTGGCGGTGATCGTGGCGCGCGAGCTGATCCAGCTACCGATGGTGGTGGTCTACCGGGTGTTCCCGACGCTGCGGCACTGGCTGCGCTACGACTTCCGCGCCAGCCACCTCGGCAAGGCCGCCACGATCATCCAGTTCCTCGCCATCGGCTCGCTGGTGATGGGGTGGCCGACGGCGTACCCGCTGGCGTGGGGCGCGTTCGGCGTCGGCCTGGTCGCGCTGGCCGACTACGTGCGCCGCGCGGTCGCGATTGGTAAGCAGCGGTTGCATCAACCCGAAGAGGTGAAACGGACATGACGACGCGGAGATCCTGGAGCTTGCTCGTGGGCGCGTTTTTGCTCGCGGGATGCCATAGTGCCGACATGCAGACGAAGACACCCGCGGCGCCGGCGCGCCCGCTGGTCGGCGGCGTCGAACGGCTGGATCCCGCGCTGGACGCGCTGGTCGCGGCCGACGCCCGGCCCGAGGTGCTGGCGCAGGGGTACAAGTGGTCCGAGGGGCCGGTGTGGACGGGCGGCGCGCTGCTGTTCTCGGACGTCCCCAACAACGTGATCTGGCGCTGGCACGAGGGGGAAGGTGTCCGCGAGTTCCTGCGCCCCAGCGGCTACACGGGTAGCGTCCCGCGCGGCGGGGAGCCGGGATCGAACGGCCTCGCCGTCGACGCCGGCGGCCGCCTGCACATGTGCCAGCACGGCGATCGGCGCATCGCGCGCCTGGCGGCGGACGGCAAGACGTTCGAGACCGTCGCCGATCGCTTCGACGGCAAGCGCTTCAACAGCCCGAACGACCTGGTGGTGCGCGCGAACGGCGACGTCTACTTCACCGATCCGATCTACGGCCTCGAGGGTCACGAGAAGGACCCGAAGCGCGAGATCCCCTGGAGCGGCGTCTACCGCGCGCGCGCCGGCGGCAGCGTCGACGTGCTCGACAAGACGCTGACGTTCCCCAACGGCCTCGCGTTTTCGCCCGACGGCAAGACGCTGTACGTCGCGGTGTCCGATCCCGCGCGCGCGATCTGGATGGCCTACGACGTCGACGCGGACGGCGGCGTCAGCAACGGGCGGGTGTTCTTCGACGCGACGTCGTTCGTGAAGGCCGGCAAGAAGGGCCTCCCCGACGGGCTGAAGGTCGACGTCGACGGCAACCTCTTCGCCACCGGACCGGGCGGCGTGTTCGTGTTTTCGCCGGCGGGCAAACACCTCGGCACGATCGTCACCGGCGAGCCGACCGCGAACTGCGCCTTCGGCGACGACGGCCAGACGCTGTACATGACCGCGAACGACAAGCTGACGCGGATCCGCCTCAAGACCCGCGGGGTCGTCGGCAAGTAGCGATGGCGCCGCCGCCGGACAACAATCCGGGTTTGCCGGGTTTGCCGGGTTCGCCCGGCTCGCCCGGCGCGGCGCGAAAGTTTGGCTGGCTGCCGCCGCCGGACAGCCGCAAGTACCACCTGCTGCTCGCGGCGGTGGCGATGCTGGTCCTCGGACCGCTGGGCGGCGTCACCAGCGCCTACATGTTCTTCAGCCTCGGGTTCGCGGTCGGCGGCCAGGTGCTGGCGGGCATCCTCGGCTCGACGGTCACGTTCGGCTACGGCGCCGAAGGGAAACACGGCGCGAACTACATCCAGACGCTGGCCGCGTCGGTGGCGTCGATGGCGGGCATGTGCGTGCTGATCCAGGCGATGGTCTGGCTGGGGATGCCGCTGCCCGCGTCCTGGAAGCTGGTGCTTTATTTCGGCTGCATCGGCATGTTCGCGATCGGCGTCGGCATGTTGTACACGCCGATCCTCGTCGATCGGCTGCAGCTGGAATATCCGTCGGGGCACGCGGTGGCGAACATCCTGCGGGCGCTGACGGACCCCCGCCTGCTGCGCCGATCGATCGGCAGGCTGGGCGGCGGCGCCGCCGGCGGCATCGCCGCGGGATTCGCCGGTCGCCTCTCGTGGGTCGAGCACGCCGGCCTGTCGGGGTCGACGCTGGGCGCCGGCCTGATCGTCGGGTCGCGCATCGGCGTGCCCGCGATCGTGATGGCGGCGGTCGGCGCCTTGATGACGCCATCGCTGCGCGCGGCCGGCGTCCTCGGCGCGAACGATCCGTTCCGCAAGGTCGGGTTCCTGGTCGGCCTGGCGATGATCTTCGGCGCCGGCGTCGTCGACATGACCTTCATCGCGCTGGAGGCGATCAGCCGCGTCCGCGCGCGGCGCGGGGAGGCGCCGCCCGTCCAGTCCGGCGGCCTCAGCACCGGCCGGCTCGCGCTGTGGGTGATTGCTTGGGGCATCGCGCTGGTCCTCGTCGCCACGCTGCTGCTCGGCCAGCCGGTGGGCTACGTGCTGTTCGCGATCGTGCTGGTCTTCTTGTTCGTGTTCATCAACGGCATCTCGACGGGCATCTCGGACTGGAACCCGATCTCGAGCGCCTTCGTTGTTTCGGTGCTCCTGATGTCGGCCATCGGCCTGCTGGATCCGATCGTCGCGATGATGGCGGCCAGCGTGCTGCTGGTTTCGACGCTGGTGGGCGTGGACATGCAGCAGGATCGATCGACGGGCTGGCGGCTGGGATCCAACCGGGCCATGCAGTTCCGCTACCAGGCCGCCGGCATCGCGATGGGCTCCGTGCTGTGCGTGGTGCTGGCCAAGCTGTTCATGAGCGCGTATCCGCAGCTCAAGACCGACATGTTCACCCACCCGGAAGCGGGCGCGGGCGTCTGGCAGTCGGCGATGACGTACAAGTTCGTGGGCGCCATCCGCGGCCTCGGCCACCTGGCGGGGTTCCAGCTCAAGGCGCTGGCGATCGGCCTGGCGATCGGCGTCGGCATCGCTGTCGGCCGGCGCGGCCTCGCGGCCTCGCGCGCCTACCAGCACTTCCTCAAGTCGGGCTCGCTGGGCTTCGCGGTGGGCTGGATCGTGGACGCGATCCTGCTGTCCAGCCCGTACGCGTCGTCCACCGGTGGATTTCTCGACCTCAAGGTGTCGGCCTGGTTCGCAGGCGGCAGCGTCATCAGCTCGCTGCTCGCATGGCAAGCGAGCGCGCCGAAGAAGCAGCCGGAAGTCCCCCTGGAAGGCGGAGACGTCCTGCCCGCCGACATGAGCACGACGTCCCTTGTCGGTGGCGGCCTGATCGCGGGCGAGTCGCTGTACGCGCTCGGCGCCGGCATCGCCAGCTTGCTCACGCTGCTGTAGGCCGCGGCGACGCGCGGACGTGATCGCAACTCGCGATGAGCGACTTCATGTTCCAACTCACCCGCTCGGAGCACGACTCTTTAAGGTCACAGTCTGTGACCTTAGAGAAAGGACGAGGGCGGCACCGCAAGTACCTCCCCTTCGCTTTCACGGAACACGGTGTTGCAATGCTGGCGAGCGTGCTCCGCAGCCCGCGTGCGATCTCCGTGAACATCGAAATCGTGCGCGCGTCAGGAGGCGTCACCGAAAGATCGGATTCAAGCTGTCGTAGAGCGATTAGACTCCCCGGGTTGCTGTTGCTCTCCTCCACACACCCCCGCTGGTTCGCCGCCAGCTCCGCGGATCTGCCGGCGCTGCTGTCCGACCACCTGCACTGTGAGCGCAAGGCGGCGGAGAACGCGCTGTCGCTGGTGCGGCGCTACCCGCACCGGGGCGCTTCGGTCGACAAGCTGGGGCGGCTGGCGCACGAGGAGACCAGCCACGTCGTCCAGGTCGGCGCGCTGCTGGCGCGGCGTGGGTGGACGCCGCGCGCGGACATGCCCAACCGTTACGCGCGCGCGCTGCTGGCGGAGGTGCGCGGGCGCGAGCCGGAGCGGCTGTTCGACGCGCTGCTGGTGGCGACGTTCATCGAGGCGCGCTCACACGAGCGGCTCGGCCTCTTGGCGCGCGGGTTCGCGCGCGCGGGCGAGCGCGAACTGGCCGACTTCTACGCGACGCTGGCGACCGCCGAGGAACGCCACGCCGAGATCTTCATCGAGCTGGCGCGGCCGCTGTTGCCGGCCGCCGCCGCTGACGCCCGCATCGAGGAGCTGGGCCGACGGGAGACCGAGATCCTCGCGGCGCTGCCCCACGGCAGCCGGATCCACTGATGTCGGAGACCCCTCTCCCTAACCCTCTCCCACACTGCCGCTGCGCGGGGCGAGGGGACCGGAAGCGGAGACCCCTCTCCCTAACCTCTCCCACACTGCCGCTACGCGGGGCGAGGGGACCGGAGAAAGGCGAGTTCGCCGCCGACGATCGTCGCGGTCACCTCCATCGCCGACGACCAGAGGGCGAGATCGGCCACCTGACCGACGGCGA
>Ga0111539_10007415_pt1 | contig 14057 bp, 11 predicted proteins | sample RhiMethybrSRZTD1_FD_79667 | JGI IMG/M metagenome (GOLD analysis project Ga0111539, IMG submission 79667) | Populus rhizosphere microbial communities from Tennessee, USA - Rhizosphere MetaG P. TD hybrid SRZTD1 (version 2) (version 2) | ecosystem: Host-associated > Plants > Roots > Rhizosphere >...
CAGGTTGGCGCGGGTGCGGCGATTGGTTCGATTGACGGAATCCGCGGCACTCGTCTCACCGGTCGCGATGCTGGGATGGGAGATCGTCCTTCCGGCCAAGGTGTTCGCGCGGTTGTCGGAGGAGCAGAAGGACACGATCCTGGCGCACGAGCTGGGACATTTGCTGCGGCACGATCCGCTGTGGCTGACGTTCGGCGAGGCGGTCAAGGCGGTGCTGTTCTTCCAGCCGCTCAACTGGCTCGTGCAGGCGAAATCGAAGGAGACCGCGGAGTTCCTCTGCGACGACGCGGCGGTCCTCCAGACGGGACGACCGAAGGCGCTGGCGGAGACGCTTGCGGAGCTGGCGTCGTACCCCGCGCCCGCGCCCCCCGCGGTCGCGGCGATGGCGGAAGGAGGCTCGAATCTCATGGTGCGTGTCGCTCGCATGCTGCAATCGGATCCCGTGGCGCCCCTGCGCCTGCACGTGAGGCTCGCATTGGCGCTCGTCGTGCTCGGCGCCACCGCGGCGTTCGCGCCCGGCATGGTTGCGGGCGTGGTGAAGGCCTACGACACGGACAAGGTGAACTACGTCTCGGACGCGATCCTCGAGCAGAACTTCGAGGGGCCCGACGGTGAGACGCACGTCGAGTTCAACGCGCACGAGGCGGAGATCGCCAAGGACGGCTCGTATGCGATCTTCCACAAGAGCAACGGGTACCTGCGCGTGACGCAGACCTCGGAGCGCGGTCCCAAGCGCGAGGTGGAGATCCTTCCGCGCGGAGGGAAGTCCGAGTATCGCTACAAGGTGGACGGCGTCGATCAGGCCTGGTGCGAGGACGCGCGGCGCGTCGTGATGTCCGCGTTCTATCAGGGCGGAGCCTACGGATACCCGACGGACGACGACGTGAGGCCTCGCAAGGCACGGCGTGCGGAGACCCTACCGAGCTCGGACGAGAAGGACAGGGAGTGGGGCGCGTGGGTCGAGCTGACGGGAACGCGCGACGGTGTGCCCACGTATGTGAGCGTCAAGGCGAAGGGGATCTTCGTCAACTACGGGACGGGCGCGATCGAGGTGAAGCCGGAGGGACATCTCGACGTTCTCGAGAAGGTCGGCTCGCTGCAGAAGAGCTTTCGGATGACCGCGGATGACAAGTCGTACGAGGGAGCGTTCGACGGCAGGGAGGCGAAGGCCTCCTGGCTGACGGGAATTCTCCGCCAGCAGTCGACGCTTCCCGACAACGTGATCGAGTCGCTGGCGCGCTGAGCGAGTATTGGTGGGGCCGCTAGCGCGGCCCCACCCCTCCTCGTGCCGAGCCTTTAGCCCGTGGTGACGTCGAGGTTGGCCTGGACGTCCTTCACGCCTTCGGTCTCACGCGCGAGCTTGATCGCCTGATCGCGGACCTGCGTCGTCGCGACGCTCCCGGTCAGGTACACGACACCTTCGCGGGTATCCACGTCGATCTTCAGACCCTTCACCGCCGGATCGTCGAGCAGCTTCGCCTTCACCTTCATGGTGATGCTCGCGTCGTCGATCACTTGGCCGGCGGTGCGGTTGGTGTCCGGTGCGTTGCCGTCGGGAATCATCCCGGCGTTCGGATTGCGAACCTCGATCATGTCGCGGACCTCGACCACGCCCTTGGTCTCCTTGGCGATCTGGAGCGCGCGGTCCTTCGCATCCTGACTGTCGATGTTCCCGGTGAGGGTCACGACGCCGTTGTTGCTGTCGACGTCGATCTGATGAGCTTTGACGACCGGATCGGCCGCCAGCTTCGTCTTGATCTTCGATGTAAGTCCGGCGTTCGTGCTGGAGCAGGCGGTCACGAGAGCCGCCACCACGAGACCGGCGAGCCAGGACAGTCTTTCCTTCTTCATGTCACAATCCTCCTCGTGAGCTAGAAGAGCAAGAACCGGACCTATTCCTGAAAACCCTTGGTATCAGGGCCCACTCAGGATTCTCACGGTCGCCCGATCCGGGGATCCACCGAACAGCGTTCCGCCGGCACGATGAAAAATTGTCAGCCCGTCCGGGTCGAAGTGGGGTCGGGTCATCTCCCCGATCGTGTTACGGGCCGGCGCTGGTGCGTGTCGCCCGCCTCCGTGAGTTGCGCGCTGGTGAAGAACGGGATGCGCGCCTTGAAGCAGGTGCTCGGCAAGGCCGCGGCATCGTGGCAGCTCATCGAGGCGCCGGGGATCACGTCCGACGGCCGCACCGTCATCGGCAACGGCGTGAACCCCGACGGCAAGCCCGAGGGGTTCGTGGTACGGCTCCTCTAGACGCGGCGCACGCGCACCGCGGTCCCGTCCTTCATCGCGCGCTCGAGCAGAGTGGAGAGACCCTTCTGGGCCTCGGCGACCCCGACCTTGATCTTCTCGCCGAGCGCGCTCATCTGGTCGCCGTACTTCGATTGCTCGCGGCCGAGGGCCGACATGCGCTCGCCGAGCTCGCGCATGCGATCCGAGTAGTCCCCTGTGGGCTCGCCCGAGAGCGCTGCGGCCGCTTGTCTCGCGCCGATCCGGGCCTGCTCCGCGCCGATCCTCCCCTGCTCGGCGCCGAGCCTCCCTTGCTTGGCGCCGATCTCTCCCTGCCGGCGGCCGATCTCGTTCACCTCGGTGAAGAGGCGGTGCGCCTCTGCGGTGACCGCAGGGTCGCGGACGACCCACGTCTGGTCGTCGATACGAAACCAGACGACCTCCTCGCCCTTGGCGCGGCTCTCCTGGGCGATCCGGATGTCGGCCAAGTCGCCGCAGCTCGTGTTCGAGTCGCCGTTGGTGATCACGTAGGCGGTCCGCTCCTTCGCCCCGAGATCGAGGCAACTGTCGGCGTCGTTCGCGAGGAGCGGGAGCGGGAGGAGCGAGAGAAGGGCGAGAAGCGAGAGACGCTTCATGTCGAACCTCCGTGGCGACAAGTGTAGGCAGGCCGTAGCCTACGCCCGCCTCCCTCTGTCGTCAACGGGTCTTTCCCGCGCGGGCGCTATCCGATCCGCTTCAGGATCTCCGTGAAGCGCGGGTCGGAGCGCACGCCGCCGAGGTCGGGGTCGGCGGTCATGCCGCCCTTGTCCTTGAAGCCGTTGGCCACCGCGCGATCGAGGAGCTCGATCGCCTTGTCCTTGTTCCCCGCGAGCGAGTACGCGCAGGCGGTGTTGTAGAGGAGTCCCGGGTTCGTCGGGGCGAACGGCAGGACCTTCTCGAAGCTTGCCGCAGCCTTCTCGGGCTGCTTCGCCGCCATGTACGCGAACGCCAGGGAGTTCCACGCCCAGCCGTTCCCCGGTGACAGCTCCACCGCCCGCTCGAGCGACGCGACGGCCGCGGGGACCTCCTTCTGGGCGAGCTGGATCTTCCCGAGCTGGAAGTGCGCCTCCGCGTCCTCGGGCTGGAGCGAGATCGCCCTCTGGAGCTGCGGCACGGCCTCCGCGTAGTTCTTCTTGTCGGCCTCGATGCGCCCGAGCATCGCCCATGCCTCGCCGATCCCGGGATCGAGCGCGATCGCCTTCTTCAGGTTGGCCGCCGCGGGCTCCGGCTTCTTCATCTCGATCTGGGCGTTCGCCAGGAAGACGAGCGCGTCGGCGTCGTCCGGGTGCTTACCGAGCCAGCGCGTGTACGCATCCTCGGCTTCCGCCCACTCGCCCGGCATGAAGTGCGACAGCGCTTCGAGCGCCTCGCTCTTGGCTTTCGTGGGGGCCGGTGCGGGAAACAAGCGGTCGCGCAGGTACGCGACCGTCCCCCGTATCGCCTGCCGGCTCTCGTCGGTGTCGTCGAGCACGTCGAAGGCGTGGTGTCCCTGCGGCACGTTGACGAGCGTCCAAGGCGCGTTGGCCGCGAGAGCCGCCGCGGTCATCCGATCGTTCAGCTCGTTCATCTGCGGACGGTCACGTCCGGCGCGCACGAACTGGACGGGAAGGTCGCGACGGAACGACGGCACATCGGCCGATCCGTAATAGAGGACCGCCGCGACGACCGGAGGCGCTTCGGGCGCCATGAGCACGGCGAGCGTGGAGCGCACGTTCGCCGAGCAGGCCCATGCCGCCACGCGCGTCGCGTCGATCCCGAGATCTCTCGCGTGGTCGCGCACGTACGCGAACACGTCGCGCACGTCCTCGGCGTTGGCCTCCTCGCCGCGTGCGTCGAACGTCACGGCGACCATCCCCGACGCGGCGATGAGGCGCGGCCACGACGTGTACTGACCCCACGTCCGCAGCGGCGTGCCGCCGGGCCACATCCCCACGCCGTTGACGAAGACGACCGCGGGAGCCGCGCCCTTGGTCGCGGGCGGAGCGTAGACATCCATGAGCAGCGCCGTGCCCGACACGGTCTTCCACGTCACCTGACGGGGCACGACCTTGTCCATCCCGGGGATCGTCTCGACGACCCCGTAGTTGTTGAGGTCGTGCTCGGGGCGCAGCTTGTGCGGCGTCGTTTGCGCGAGACCGAGGCTCGCGAGCATGAGCATGATGCCGAGCAGGGGGATTCGGCGCATGGCGGGCTCCTTCCGCCTGACGATACCGGCGTGAGACGGCCGAGTTGTCAACGTGACGTAAAACGTTTCCGGCTCTCGCGGAACCCTCACCGCACGCGTCTTCATCTCCTCTTAACGGCTCGTTCGTACGCTCGGCGCATGGAGGAACCGATGCGCCCGTCACTCGCTCTTCTGATTCTTTTCGCCCTCTCGTTCCCGTCGTTCGCCCAGAGCGGCCCGCCGCCGCACGTCCGCGCCGCCATCCAGTCCGTCGAGCGGATGATCGACGGGTCGAGCGACGACACGCTCGAGACGTTCGCCGCCGAGCGCCTCGCCCCGGCCTACCGGTCGAGCTTCACGCCCGAAGCGCTCCTCGCCCACCTCAGGAAGATGCGGGAAGCGGTGGGCGGGTCGATCGGGGCGGTCAGCGTCGAGCGCGACCCGGACGGCCTGCGCCTCCAGATCTCGGGAAGGAAGGAAGCGACGTTCCGCGTCGTCATCGATCCGACCGGGCTGATCACCAAGCTCGAACTGATGGAGACCCCCGCCGAGCCGCCGAGCCCCGAGGCCGCGATCTGGGCGGGAACGACCTGGGAGAGCTTGGCCTCCGACTTCAAGCGGGCGGAGGATGCAGGGTTCAGTGGCGTCGCGCTGGTGAAGCACGACGGCAAGGAGGTCCTGCGCGCCACGTACGGCCTCGCCGACAAGGCCGGCTCGCGGAAGACCGCCGCCGACACGATCTACTGCATCGGCTCGACGCCGATCGACTTCACGGTGACGGGGATCATGCTCCTGGGCCAGCGCGGCAAGGTCGCACTCGACGACCCGATCACGAAGTTCTTCCCCGACGCCCCCGCCGACAAGCGCGCGATCACGGTGCGCCAGCTCCTCACGGGGAAGTCCGGCCTCCCGAACTTCCACCACGTTCCGACCGACTGGGATGCCGACCTCGCCTGGGTCGATCGCGACACCGCGGTGAAGCGCATCCTCGCGCAGCCCCTCCTGTTCGCGCCGGGTCAGGGCGAGGCGCACTCGCACTCGGCGTTCGGCCTGCTCGCGGCGGTGATCGAGGTGTCGAGCGGCGAGACGTACCCGAGGTTCATCAAGAAGGAGATCCTCAAGCCTCTCGGCATGACCCGCACGGGCTTCTACGGCGAGTCGCTCGGCCTTCCCGCCTCCGAGTTCGCGGTCGGCTACGGCGACAGCGCGGTCGGCGTGCCGAACATCCCGCCCAACTGGGGCCCGACGTCTTGGCTCGTCATGGGGAGCGGCGGGATGTCTTCGACGCTCGCGGACATGGACCGCTACTACGGCGCGATCGGCTCGGGAAAGCTCCTCACCGGCGCATGGGCGAAGTGGCAGCAGGGCGAAGAGGTCGGGGTGGGCGGCTCCGATCGCGGCTACTTCATCTTCCATGCGACGAACGGCAAGGGAGACGAGGCGCTGTTCCTGATGAACGGCGAGGGGCGCGCGCCCGCGACGCGCGCGATGACGCGCGCGCTCCAGCGCCTGGTGATGGGCCGGTAGTATGGGGCATGCCCGCGCGCGTACTCGTCGTCGAGGACGACCGCAAGACCGCCGACCTGGTCGCGTCCTATCTGCGCCACGCGGGACACGACGTCACGATCGAGCACGCGGGCGACCGCGCGGCATCGCGGCTGACGCGAGAGACGTTCGATCTGCTCGTTCTGGACCTCATGCTTCCCGGCGTGGACGGCCTCACGCTCTGCAGGAAAGCACGGGAGCGGGAAGGCACCGGCGTGATCCTGCTCACGGCCCGCACGCGCGAGGAGGAGAAGGTCGCGGGCCTCAACCTCGGTGCGGACGATTACGTGACCAAGCCCTTCAGCCCGCGTGAGCTGGTCGCGCGCGTCGAAGCGGTTCTCCGGCGCGTGCCGCCGGGCGAAGGCGACGTCATCGTCCGGGGATCGATGCGCCTGGACGCTTCGCAGCAGAGCGTCACGATCGGCGAGCGCACGATCGACCTCACGCCCTCCGAGCTGGCGATCCTGCGGGCCTTGGCACTCCGCCCCGGGCGCGTCGTCTCCCGCGCGCGCCTCTTGGGGATGTTGCCGAAAGGATCGGCCGACACGATGGATCGCACGGTGGACGTCCACGTGAGGAACCTGCGGCGCAAGATCGAGGCCGACTGCATCGAGACCGTCGTCGGCGCCGGCTACCGGTTCGTGCCGCCATGAGATCGCTCCGTCTCAAGTTCTTTCTGATCTCGTGGCCGCTCGTAGTGGCTGCGATCGCGATCGTCGCGTTTTCCGTGGATCGGGTGACGCTGATCGAGCTCGAGCGGGTCGAGGTGGCGCCGCGCGTGGCGCCCGGACCGGCTCACGTGATGGAGTGGGCGGACCAGATCGGCAACGCCTGGCCGGCGACGGACGAGCGGCTGAAGCAGCTCGCTTCCTCCGCCGAATCGCCCGCGGATCTCGTCGTACTGGATGCGAAGGGAACCCGCGTCGCGACGACCGACGACGGGATCACGGCATCGGCATCCCCCGAGGGCGACGGTCCGACCCAACTGCGCCGGCGCGAGGAGCGCGGTGACGGCCGCGTCGCCGAAGCGGAGTTCGCGCTTCCGGGCATCGCGATCCACGACGCGGCCGGAACGACGGTCGGCCGCCTCTTCGTCGTCCCGAAGCCGCACGATCCGCCCGAGGCGCCCAACCCCCTCGTCTGGCGGCATCGCCTCCGTCGCACGCTCTGGATCGCCGCGATCGCCGCGAGCGTCGCTTCGGCGGCCGCCGCGTTCCTCCTCGCCGGCCCGCTGGTGCGCCGGGTTCGACGTCTGGGCGAGGCCTCGGCCTCGATCGGCGGCGGAGCGCTCGATGCGCGCGTCGAAACGCGCGGCGAGGACGAGCTGGCCCGCCTCGGCCGCTCGTTCAACACGATGGCCGAGAAGCTCGAGCAAGCGGAGGCGCACAAGCGCAACTTGGTCACCGACGTCGCGCACGAGCTGCGCACGCCGCTGACGAACATCATCGGCTTGATCGAGGCGATGCAGGACGGCGTGAGGAAACCGGATGCGGCGACGCTCGCTTCGTTGCGCGACGAGGCCGGTCTTCTCACCCTGCTCGTCGAGGATCTCCAGGAGCTCAGCCTGGCGGAATCCGGCCAACTCGCGCTTCAGATCGAGCCCGTCGATGCCGTCGCCGCGGCGAACGCCGCCGTCGATGCGATCGCGCCGTCGAGCGGCGGCGTCATCGTGTACGGGCCGGGCTCGAGCTCCCCCCTCATCGTGCGGGCCGACGCGCGCCGCCTCGCGCAGGTGCTTCGCAACCTCTTGCGCAACGCGATCACCGCGACCCCGGAAGGTGGACGCGTGACCGTGTCGGTCGCGGCGAGCGGCCCGCGAGTCTCGATCACCGTCGCCGACACGGGTCGCGGGATACCGCCGGAGCATCTGCCTCTCATCTGGGAGCGCTTCCACCGCGTCGATCCCTCCCGCGACCGCGCCAGCGGCGGCATGGGAATCGGCCTCGCGCTGGTGCGTCAGCTCGTTCGCGCGATGGGAGGTGAAGTTGCGGTCGAGAGTGAAGTCGGGCGCGGCTCGCGTTTCCGCATCGACCTGGAAACGGTGCCTGATCCTATTTCGGGACCTCGGACACGGTGATCGAGATCTCGGCGCAGAGCATGATGAGCGCGTTCGGACATGCGTGCTTCGCGTTGTGCGCGATCGTGTCGAGCACCTCCGCGGAGATGGTCTCGTCGACGTGGTGCAACACGAACGACTTGAAGTCGGGGTGCTTGTCGACCAGCGCGCCAAGCTTGTCGATGTCCCCCCACCGTTGGGCGAACATGCCGGCGACGGCGCTGCTGTACCCCTCGGCGATCGCTCCCTCGTCGCACTGCTGGAAGCGGTCGTAGGAGCGGTAGATCTCGGGCCATGACTTCAGCGCGGACGCTTCCATCTCCGCGCGCGCAGCCTGCTTGGCCGAGCAAGCGGGCTCGCTCGCCAGGGCCAGCCCCACCAGCGCCAGCTGAGGCATCAACATGGGGCGAAGGTAGGTCCCGATCCGCCGGCGGTCCAGCCTACAATCGCTCCATGCGGGCCTCGCAAGCCACGACCCTGACCCGGCGCGCGACCTCCGTCGGGCGGGGAATGCCGCTTCTTTTGCCGGGCCAGCAAGTCCGGAGCGCCGAGACGGGCGCGAGCTACCGGGTCGAGCGGCTCCTCGGCACCGGAGGGTACGGCCAGGTCTACCTTTCACGCCGCCTCGGGCGGTCCGCGACGGTGCCGCAGGTCCTCTGCCTCAAGATCAGCCCTTACATGGACGGCTGGCTGCGCGAGGCGTACTTCGGCCAGCAGCTCGACGGCCATCCGCGCGCGATCGGCGTCTACGACCGCTTCGTGCTCTCTGCGGACGACGCGCCTCCGCTCTACGTGCTGGCGCTCGAATACGCGAAGCACGGCGACCTCAGCGCCTACCTGAGGCGTACCGACAAGGCGTGGGCCGAGCGCACGGCAAGGCGGGAGATCGCGGGGATCCTCGAGGTGCTCGGCAAGCTCCACCGCGGCCAGATGCTCCACCGCGACCTCACGCCGATGAACGTGTTCGTGTGCGAGGGGCCGAAGCTGAAGCTCGGCGACTTCGGGATCGTGCGCTCGATGACCGATCGCCGCGCGCAGAAGACGAGGACGTTCAACCCGCACATGGCGCCGTCGGAGGTCGCCGCGGGCGTGGTGCCGAAGTGGCAGGCGCGCGACGACGTCTACCAGATCGGACAGCTCATCGCGATGCTCGTGAAGGGGGACGCGAAGGAGCGGGTGCGCCCGTCGGAGGTGCGCACGCTGACGTGCAGCGACGAGCTGAAGGAGATCATCCACCGCTGCATCGGTGAGCGGCGGAAGCGCTACGAGAGCGCCCCCGATCTGATCCAGGCGCTCAACACCCAACCGAAGAAGCTGCGATCGGGAATCTTGAAGACGCTGAAGGGCGTGCACCTCGCGTTCACCGGCATCCTCAGCAAGACGCGGAAGGAAGCGGCGAAGGCGGCGAAGCGGGCCGGCGCGATCGTCCACGACGGGCCGTCGGCGAAGACGACCGTGCTCGTCCGCGGGCGCCCGAACCCGCTCCAGGCGGCGGGGCGCGACGCGGGCATCAAGCTCATGGACATCAAGCGCCTCCGCGCCAAGGGGCACAGGATCACCCTCTTGCACGAGAAGCGCTTCTGGACTCTCGTCAGCGCACGAAGCTCAAAGCCACCTCGAGGCAGATGAGCGCCACGATTGCCGCCTCGAGGAGCACGAGGCGGCGGTCGCGCGCGACGCCGAGGAGCAGCTCGAGCGCGTCCTGCACCGCCCGCAGCTTGCTCTCGAGCGCCTCGAAGCGGTCCCCGAGGTCGAACTCCGAGCGCAGGTCGTCGTAGATCCGGTCCATCGCCGGGTCGTCCCACGTCGCGTCGGGCTTGTCGAGCAGATGCAGCGTCGAGAGGACCTCGCTGCGCCTGCCGACCGCCTCGCCGATGAACCGGTGCAGCGGGCGCGTGCGCAGCGGGACGATCCCCCGCACCTCGAGCTTCTCCACGAGCTGCCGCGTCTTGCCGAACAGGCCTTCCACGATCCGCTCGTACGTCTCCATCGCCGCGCTCTGCGCGACGATGAGCGCGACCACCGCGGCACGGGTGGGGTTCAGCTTGTCCACGGCGAGCCGGCCCTGGGACATTCCCACGCGGTCCCCGCCCTCGATCACCGTGAAGTCCTCGCGGAACACGTCGGGGACGAGTCGCGGGTGTCGCTCCCTCAACGTCTGGAGCAGCTCGTCGCGCGTCGTCGCCTCGACGTCGTGGAAGACGAGCGCGCCGAACGAGAATGCGAAGACTTCCCCGCCGCCCCGGCAGGACGCCCGCAGCTCGTGCGGCGTGACCTGAGGGTCCGGGAGGAGCGGCCTCACCAGCTCCAGCGGCAGGTCGTCCACGTACGCAACGGCGACGAACGTGTGCGCGCGCTCCATCCCGTCATCGTGCACCCATTCGTCGCCCCTATCCAACTGGATAGCTGCGTGGCTCCCGCAGCCGTTTTTCCCGCGCGCCACCGATGCCGTGCTGGTAATCATTGCGGGGGGCCATCATGCGATTGACACGAGCTTGCGCCGTCGTCTCCCTCGTCTCCGTGTCCGTGGCCGCCACCCCACAGGCGGGACCGGCGAGGGTTCTCAAAGACATCAACGTCGCGGCAGGACAAGAGACGCACGCGTGGCCGCAGGGGTTCGTCGAGCTCCCGAGCGTGACGGTCTTCTTCGCCGACGACGGAGCACACGGCCTCGAGCCCTGGAGGACCGACGGTACGGAGGCGGGAACGGCGCTGCTCAAAGACATACGTGCCGGTTCACCCGCGAGCGTCACCGCGCGTTACGGTGGTCCCGGGGTGGATTTCGTCTATGGGCGTGCGGGCGACATCGTCTTCTTCCCGGCGTCCGACGGCGGGCACGGAATCGAGCTCTGGAGGACGGACGGCACCCAAGCCGGGACGTTCCTCCTGAAGGACATCCGCCCGGGAGTGGCGTCAGGGCTGGATCCGGTCGGCCAGCACGACCCTTTCACCTCCGCAACGGCCGGGGGACTGCTCTATTTCCTCGCTTCGGATGAGCCGTACGGATCGGAGCTCTGGCGCAGCGACGGCACCGAGGCGGGCACCTTCCTCCTGAAGGACATCCAACCGGGTCCAGGCGGCTCGATCGGCTTCGGGCGGTTCGAAAGCGCCGTAGCCGGCGGGGCGCTGTACTTCACCGCGCACGACGCCCAGCACGGCGTGGAGATTTGGAAGACGGATGGGACCTCGGCGGGAACGATTCAAGTGACCGAGTTTCCGCCCGGCGGGGGCATCTTCGACCTCTCCGCCGACATCGGGGGCGCGCTGCTCTTCTCCGCCTGGGACGTGAGTTTCGATTGGGAGCTGTGGCGAACCGACGGAACGGCCGAGGGAACGTATCGCGTGAAGGACATCCGCCTGGGGCCCGAAGCCTCCGACCCCTATCTGTACGTGACGATGAACGGGGAGCTCTACTTCATCGCCGACGACGGCGTTCACGGCCGGGAGCTGTGGAAGTCCGACGGGACGGCCGATGGAACGGTCCTCGTCAAGGACATCCAGGCCGGCCTGCCGGCGTCGGCGGCGTCGGTCCTGGGTGCTTACGACGAGAGGCTCTACTTCGTCGCGAACGACGGAATCCACGGCCATGAGCTCTGGGTCACCGACGGGACGGAGACCGGGACGCACCTCGTGAAGGAGATCGTTCCCGGTGCGAACACGTTCCTCCTCCCCCATGACTTCACGCGCGTGGGGGGGAAGCTGTACTTCGTCGTCAACGACACGCAGCACGGGGACGAGATCTGGACGACCGACGGCACCGAAGGCGGAACCGCGCTCGTGACCAATCTCTTCGCGACGTGGGGGCCGACGGACCTGCGGGCGGTCGGAGGGCGCCTGTTCTACGTGCGCGGGGAGACGGCCCGAGGCGTGGAGCCTTGGATCACGACAGGCTCGGACGGGGGAGCCTTGCTCCGCGACATCAATCCGGGGCCGCGCACGTCCTGGTCGTTCGCCCCTCCGGGAACGCGCGGCGCCAAGGTGCTCTTCGGCGCCGACGACGGCGTCCACGGCTCCGAGCTGTGGGGCACCGACGGCACGACCGGCGGCACCTACCTCGTGAAGAACATCAACACGCGCTCGAGAACGTCACCCTCGACGGAGCTGGCGGACGCGGTCGACCTCGGGGGCAAGCTGCTGTTCTTCGCCAACGATTCGTTCGTCGGAATCGAGCCTTGGATCACCGATGGGACCGCCGAAGGTACGCGCCTCGTCCGAGACGTGCTTCCCGGGCCGCGCAGCTCGCTCGAGCAGCAGTACTACCCCGCGGGACGCGTCTGCCGGCTCGGGTCGAGCGCCAGGGCGGTGTTCGGTGCGTACGACGACGCCTACGGCGCCGAGCTGTGGTCGACCGATGGGACCGAAGCCGGCACCGGCCTCGTGAAGGAGATCAAGCCCGGCCCGTCCGGTTCCCCGCCGTTCCGGATGGCATCGCTCGGCCCTCTGGTGATCTTCTCGGCCGACGACGGGGTGAGCGGCCACGAGCTGTGGGTCACCGACGGAAGCGAAAGCGGCACCCACCTCGTCAAGGACATCAGTCCGGGTCCGGCCTCATCGGAGCTCCAGGAGTTCGTGCCCTTCGCCAATGCCCTCTTCTTCCTCGCTCGCGACGGATCGTCGTTCCGGCCGGATCTCTGGAGGACGGATGGCACCGAGGCCGGCACCTTCCGCGTCGCGGTTCTCGGCACGGGCTACACGCCAACGCCGGTCGTGTATCGCGGATCTCTTTGGTTCATCACCGGAGGCAGCGTCTGGAGGAGCGACGGTACGGCGGCCGGGACGGTCCACGTCGACGATATCGACGTCCTCGAAGCCTACGATCCGACGGTGGTGGGCGACTCGCTCTTCTTCCTCGGCTACAACAACTATGAGACCGGGATTGAGATCTGGATCACGGACGGCACGATCGTCGGATCGCACCTCGCGACGGAGACGATCCCGGGGCCGGAGGGCGGGGTGTATGGGCCGCCCGTCGCGGTCGGTGGCTCGCTGTTCTTCAACGGCTTCGATTACGTGCATGGTTGGGAGCTCTGGAAAAGCGACGGCACGGAAGACGGAACGGGGATGATCAAGGACATCTGGTCCGTTGCCGATTCCGACGCCTTCCCGGAGTACCTCGTCAGCGTGGAGGGGATTCTCCTCTTCTCGGCCGACGACGGCGTCCACGGCCGCGAGCTGTGGCGCAGCGACGGCACCGAGGCCGGCACGTTCCTCGTTCAGGATTTACTCCCTGGACCCGAGAGCTCCGAGCCACGTGCCGTCGTGTCCTTCGGAACCCGCGTTGCGTTCGTGGCGAAAGACGATGCGGCGGGACGCGAGCCGTGGGTCGCGCGTTCGTCGATCCTGACCCGCCAGCCGATCCGTGCGGTGCAGGACCTCGGCGAGGAGGTCCGGGCGCTCGGACTCCCCGATGGAATCGAGGCGAGCCTTTCCGCGAAGCTCGACGCGGCCGCGACGGCGCTTGGGCGTCCTGGCGGAGCCCGTGTCGCGCTGCGCCTGCTCGACGTGCTCGCCAAGGAGATCGAGAGACGCGTCCCCGAAGCGGCCGCAGCCGACCTGCTCGACTTCGTCGCCGAGATCCAAGAGCTGCTCGGCATCGACAATGGGTCCGCGCCGGTCGTACCGCGGGTCGAGAGACCATGGGCGGATGGGGAGGTCGTTCTCGACCGACCGAGGTAAGAGCGACCTCAGCCGAAACGCCGTAGAATCTCCGCGCACCTTGCGGAGACCTCCCATGCGTCCTCGAAGCCGAACGATCGTCGCCAGCGCCGTTCTCGCGTCCCTTTTCCTTCCGGCCGCGCCGATCTCCGCCACGTGCGGAGGAGGCGGCGGGGGCGGGATGGGCGGCGCGGCTCCGCGGGGCGGCGGTGGAGGCAAGGCGCCCGAGGTCTACCACGTCCCGTGGAAGATCGTGGGCGCCGCCGACCCGGTCCCGGCCGGCAACCTTTCCGTCTACTGGTTTCCGACATCCGCCGACGAGGCGAAGAAATCGGCGCTGCTGTCGTCCCGCGAGCTGACGCTGGCCTC
>Ga0111539_10007417_pt1 | contig 14055 bp, 19 predicted proteins | sample RhiMethybrSRZTD1_FD_79667 | JGI IMG/M metagenome (GOLD analysis project Ga0111539, IMG submission 79667) | Populus rhizosphere microbial communities from Tennessee, USA - Rhizosphere MetaG P. TD hybrid SRZTD1 (version 2) (version 2) | ecosystem: Host-associated > Plants > Roots > Rhizosphere >...
AAAACATGACGATGTGGTCAGGCCACTGCCACTCTTCGGGTCAGGAACGCCACACGCTCCTCAACTCGACCCAGTGGCCAAAGGCCGCGTCCTGGTGGCAAGGGCGCGGCCACTAAAATCTCGACGAACAAACCGCGAAGCCAAAACTGTCGCTTTAGGACAGTGCCGTTCTCATACGAGCGAATGGTCGAACTGAAAACCCCCAGTGCGAGCGCCCCACCACTTGCCGTAACAAACGGTGGGACTCCTAGCCAATCGCGAGCATGTTCAGACGCGACGACGTTAAGGTCCGCGGCCGACTGTTCGCGACATGACATCTACGCAGGGTGCGCTGAGTTTTGTGACGTTAGATTGCAAACAAGCTTCAACTCTGCCGCGGCCAGGTTCCACGCCTCCGCACAATGAACTGACGTCGCCGCGGCACGCATTCGCAACTGCTGCAACCGCGACCAGTACGGCTTGGCACGGCCGGGAAAGGTCCGCTAGATGCGAGTTAAGGCAGGACCTGATCCCGCCTGGCGCCACGTCTCCACAAGCCGCCCTGATATCAGCGGCACACTCCTCCCTGATCTGTCCTTGTTGCGCCATCGTGTATGTTGTCGAGAGCACCACGCCCGCACCGATTGCAAAAATTATCTTTTGCATAGGCTGTCCTCCGGATGTTTTGACTAAATGCACGCGATAGCCAAAGGCGGCCAGTCAGTCCTTGCCAGGCTTATCTGGGACCGCGATGAAGCCGTGCTAGTTAGCTACGCTTCAATGCTCAATTGCTGCTCCTTTGAGCGGTACCGTCATTCGACCGATGACTTGCGCGGCCTTGCCTCCTCCTAGTTCACGAGCATTCGCTGTGCTCGTGCTCACCGGGATTTGCTTGGGAGTTGACCGTTCGATCTTTTCAAAATCCTTACGGAGGGCAATCGCAAAACCGATGCCCAAGCCGAAGGAAAGCAAAGTTATCGACGTCAATATCGTCATGGCGGCCCCTTGAGTGCCGCCCAGCCAGGAGGGATGCTAATTCAACGGCGTTGAAATGCAGTGGTGTAAACACACCATATGCTGAAAATCACAGGTGTAAAAACCCCCGGGCGTTTCAGCGTTTCGCCCGAGGGTTTCCCGGCCACATTCTAAATTGGTTTAGGCCCTCCACCATTCTTATTGGCGGTACTTCGGTGACGGCGGTTTTCAAAAACGAGTAATCGTTAGCCGCACGTCCGCGAATCTCATAAGGCTATGTCACGCCGACAAAGTCGCGCACAAGGAGCAAGCGACCATGACTGACATAGCAACCGCAACACCGACAGCCACAGCGAAGCCCGCGGCAGCCAGGCCGACGACCCGAAAGGCGATCAGCACAAAGCAATTGGCCCATGCCTTGGCGAAAAAGCATAAGTTCACCAAAAAGCAGAGCCAAGAAATTCTTAAGGATCTTGCCGGCTTGATCACTAAACACTTGAAGAAACGCGAGCGGGTGAAGATCGCCGGACTCGGGAGTCTGCAAGTGCGGAACCGTGCTGCCCGCATGGGCCGTAATCCGGCAACGGGTGAACCGATCCAGATCAAGGCCAGCAAAAAGGTCGCCTTCCGCGTCACCAAAGAACTCAAGATGGCGATCTGATGGCCTTGGGTAGCCGATCATAGATGAACTAATCGTGGTTTGCGGCTGTGCCTCTGTGCGCGTTTTAATCTCGCGATGGAACGCGCTGTCGATGACTTGAAAGACCCACCGTGCCCCGAGTGCGGTTGCATGATGTGGCTCAAGCGGATTGAACCGATCAAGGCCGGCCGCGACGAGCGCACGTTCGAGTGTCCACGATGTCTGTACTCCGAGAGTTTGGTCGTGGAGTTCAGTTAGGACTGCCCACTTGCGTTAGTTTTTTCGGTTTGGGTGCAGTGTTACTGCACTTGTTTGCCTCGACTCAGTCACAACAGACGCGGCGATGACGCGGCTTGCGTCACCCCCTTTGGACAAATTAGACGCGAACGGGTCCGCTTGCGCCTGGGCGGCGGCTTGTTCCCCTCTGCGTCATCGCCACCATTTTACCGTCTGATCAACTCTAGTTAACCGCAACTCGCGAACGGTGTCGTGGTGATGTTTTCAATGGTCCCCGGCGCGCGCTAGATGGACGCGCACTACGACACACACCTCAACCTTCCGCGCCGTGGTGGATCGGCCCCCCATGGCACATCGATCCCAACTGCGGCGCGGAAACTTTTTTCAACGCCCGTGGAGCTGATGCCGCTTCCTCCTCCACCCCAATAGCCCCAATGCACCGAGACCTCCGACTTCTATGCCGCGGAGTTTGTGACTTTTCAATCTATACGCCGACCTGCAATTGACGCACGGCACATCGCCCGGAGTGCGGTCAACTTTTCTTGGCTGCATTTTTTTTCGAGATAACCCACCGCATTACCGCAAGCGGGAATTCCGTTAACCCGACAACAAATATTGGTCGGTTAGCGTAGAAATAAACCAAACCCACAGGAGAAGTTGATGGACGATTCAACATCTTCGGCATCCTCTAATCACCCAGTGAGGCCTTCGTTTCTTGACGCTCCTCCTGAGACACCAGATGTTGAGAAGGCAATCAGCAATTTGATAGAGCAAGCGATTCCGAAACACTCCCCTCAGATCGAGAATAGTGCTGAACGAATCAGATCCTCCATCGCCCGGTCAACTTCAGTTTCAATCGATGGATTACAGGGGCTAACGTCCGAGCTTCAAGAACTGCAAACGTTTCTGAATTCCGAAGTTTCCCGCGTGCAGGGTGAAATCGAGAGCGCATTGTCAGGAATCAAGATCATAATGGAGACAATTGCTCCCTGGAAAAGCCCGTCGATCTCGCCAGCATCTCCAATGAGGGCGACGTCGTTCCTCAGCCCGCGCATTAAATCGCGCGATCAGGGCTGATCTCTTCTGATGCAATCGGTTGGTAGGCGACCAACAGCCACTTCATGTCGCGACAGGACTGAAGTCACGCACTCGCGCGATGAACAAACCGCGAAGCGCCGCCTAGAACGGAAACGAAGCGCGGCTCGCTAGGATCCCGACAGCATCGACCAGACTCGCTCAACTGCGAGAGCCATAACGGTGGTAGTCCACAAAATTGTGGCAATCAGGCCGGCGCCGACCAACATGATGGGAAAATTCTTAGTCGTCAGACTGACAACATGGCGCGCGATTTTCGACATATGCCTACGAACCCAAAGCGCCACAAAGCCCATAAAGCACCTTGTGGTACCAACAGCAAGGACTGCCGGAGATTTAATAATAATGTGCTGGCGGCGTACGGCAGCAAAGTGTTGGACGGGTGGCGCCCTCAAGCGGGCTATCAGATCAATGCCTCACTAAGCCGGTATCACGGTTGCAAGCATAAGGAGCGTGCCAACGGCTAGTGTCAGACCAAAGATCTCTTGCGCATATTCTCGTACCTGAAGCATGGGTCCCCTCCGATTCCTGGAGCGGATCTTAATTTAGTCTTTTCTCGGAATCTGGCTGTGACCCGCGTCACACGATTTACGATTGTGGATGAAAGTGAAGCCAGGCACGCAGTTGTCACATCGCCGTCGAGGGCCAGGATGTCGCTGAAGGCGGCGTGCACGATCCGGACGCCTGCCTTTAAAAAAAGCCAGTTCAATAACAAAAAGAGGGCCGCGCTCCAAGCCTTGGCTCAGGCACGGCCCACCTCTGCTCTGCCGTTTGCCACGACAGCAGAACGAACCCAATAGCAGCATGCGAAACCCCGAATGGACCGCACCGGTGGCCCGTCCACTTGTGGATATCCCCTGAGGAATATGCGTCGGTACCTGGGGTTTTAAGCTTTGGTTTGCCCAGAGTGGGAACCGGACGGCGGTCGTCGCGCGAAATGCCACAACTGTGCGGCGACTGCCGTACCTCATCACGCGGTCAAAGGCCTCTATGGCGATGACCGAACCGCAAAGCGACACTAAGACAGAAGCGGCAGTCGTTCGAACGTTGGGGCAAAGCAAGCGCGTTGGTCCGCAAGCCAGCGCCGTCTCAAGAAAAAATCCAAACTTTCTTCAAGATTTTTGTGTGCAGAACGGCTACCGGCAAGTTGGGTGTCTGTTTTCAGAACATCTGCGGGGTCGTCGCACGCCACATCGGCGGCCCCGCCTCTCTTTTTGAGGACGGGATGCCTGACACGTTGACGCTTTTGCGGACGGCAATTTGCCTCGGAGGGCACGCGCGCGTAATCCGATCAAATCGAGGCTCCTCCACCTCAGCAGCCCCAACGCGCCGAGGCCGGTAGAAGTGGAATATCCGCTCAGGGCCAAAAGCGGACATCGCACACGAACCAAAAGAAAAGACCGCCTCGCGGCGGTCTCTCCGAAATCTGATCAGGTTCTTTTATCGCGCAGCGAGCGCGCTTGCTTTCTTCTTCCTGCGCCACCCCACGAGCCCCAATGCACCGAGGCCGCTGGCAAAGAGCGGAAGCGCTGCAGGAAGCGGCGTTGCCAGATCTTGTCCGCCACCGCGCCCTTCTGACAAGCTCAGGTAGGCGTGCGTCGTGATCTTGTGGTCCAAGATGATCGCTTGGCCGCCCTGAAAATCAACCGTAATGATGTTGCCGTCGGCCAACGTGATCGTGTTGGGAACACCCGACGACCACGTCAAGTTGCCGCCTATAATCGCGCCGAGAATGAGCAAGGCGGATCCGGAGCCGGAACCGGTGGTGCCTCCCGCGCCGGGCGGCGCGGAGAAAGCTAACGATGTCCGTTAAAGACGACCGAGCGTTTGGTGATTCAGTATTGTGACGGGGCAATCAAATACCTGAACAAAAACAAAGTTTCGCAAACGATGTCGTGGTGGTGTTGTCGATAGCCATTGGTGCGGTCAGATGACAAGTAACGGTAAGGGCAAACGGAATTGTGCGCGGGCCGCGGATGGTACGTTTATCGCTTGGTGTGTTTGACCTGAAACGAACCCTCAGCCCGCTTTCTTTTCGTGATCCTTGGTCTTGGGCGGTTGAGTGACACTGACGGGGTCGGACCCCGTCATGGATTCCTCTAAGCCCTGCTCGAGTTTCCGTTCCATCGCATCCTTGGGCTTTTGGTGTTCAGGTTTATGCTTCACATCCGGGTTGCCGCCGCGCTTTTCAGTCGCCGGATGTGCCATCTCGTTCTCCTTACCAATGTGTAGTGGGATAACGGCTTGGCGGTGCCTTGGTTCAGGGCCGGAACAAAACTTAAACGGTGGCCGGACTTTCCGCAGAGCCTCTATCGCTGCCACCCTCGCTGAGGTTGGTACTTTCTGATTGCCCACGCATCTACCATCTACGGGCCACCGAGCTGACGGGGAAAATGGACAAACCGGCAATTGGGACAGACCAAATAGAATGCGCTTTTTTGCCATTGGCAAGAGGATGAACATCGCGCGGCTACCCCCATATCCTTGGTGCAAGTAGTACTCTAACCTTTTGCGCGGGTGCTCTAATACCCCCCATTGACGAGTGGCATATCGCTCCAAGTGCGACCAACTTTTAGTAGCTGTATTTTTTCGAGATAACCCACCGCATTTCCACAAGGTTTTTTGCCGCGTTGAATCGCCGCATTCGCGCCGGTTTGAAGAGATGAATCGCACCGTGCCGATGCGTGCGCGCGAAAGAGTTTTTGATAAGGCTGTGTTTATTAAAAACTGAGAGTCTCACGACAGCACTTTTTAGCGAGGGCACCGTACAAGCGGCCCGCATGGGACAAACCACCTTGCACTTCGCCGCCATCTGGTTCTCCGCGTGGGGAACGCTGATGACGTACAATAGGATTACACACGAGGCTCGACATGCGTCGGTCGCGTTTCACCGGCCCAATTGCCCGCAATGTGGCGAGTTGATGTGGTTGGCACTCATTGAGCCGGACGAGCCAGACCATGATCGTCGTACCTTCGAGTGTGCGAACTGCGAACACCTTGAAAAAATAGTCGTGAAGTACCGGTAGCCCCCCGTCGGCCGAACGAGGACACCCCCGAAACAAGAACTGTCGTTTTATGACAGTGCCCATTCTCTTTCGAACGTAGGCCAGCAAAAGCCCCCGGCACTTCGCCCGAGCGCTTTCGTAAATACGGGGATGTAAAAATACGTATCGAAGAACGGCGGAGTATTGGCTCTTCGTCCCCACCGCGCCGTTCCCCGCCACAAAAATCAACGCCAAAGGCGTCAGTTATGAAGCCGGTTGCCCCGGCCCACCGCGGCATAATTGCTTTCAATGGCTAAAGTTCCATTACGCAATTTTGTGAAGTGTGGCGCACGCGCCATACCGCTCTACTGCGGCACCGCCCTATAGTTGTAGACGGAGCGGCTGGGGGGCGGTCCCTTCCGCTTTAGGCGACCTCAGTCGAGCAGAAGCCACACTGCTGCGATTGGGGTCGCTTACGTCGCTGAATGCGGCAAGGCTGGTCCCCGCAATCGGAAAGCGGACATTTCCAAATCGGCATTATTCTGCTCTGTCATTCTCAAGTCTGATTTTGAACGACCGAAGCATGTCCCAACACAAGTCGATCGTTTCCAAAAAAGTGGCCGACGACAGGGCCACCACGCCGACAGTCGGCAGGCAAAGCAACTCACGATCTGCGGGGACCGACGGTTAGTGAGGGTGTTATGCGCAACCCCGGCGCCGATTTGTAAGTGTTGCGGCGCGAATTTTATTTGTCGCCAGGCGATTCTTCGTTGCGCCAATCCGGCTCAACCGCAGAGACTAGTTACATACGAGCCGCTGTCCGCCCGCGCTTGCGTATCCACTCGCCGATCCCCCTACCCTAGAAACTATCGCAACCGCAGAAGAATGCCTCGTTAAGCTCTGGCGGCTCGAGCCTGGCAGCCCCGTACTCCCCGTGGGCCCTGACTGACGGGGCGACGGGAAACCCATAATTAACAAGTTTGGCACACCAATAGCCTGGGGGGACGCTGCACATCCCTCGGTTTTACTGCGCCCGAACCGCAAATGACCGAGCCATCCACTAAATCGTCGACACCGGCCGACGGCACCCCTGCCGTCGAGTCGCCGCCGCTCGCGCCCGATGGGACGCCGATCTGTTACGTCGTCGATGATGAGCCGAGTATCCGGCATTTCCTGTCGCTCGTGCTGCACGGTGCCGGTGTCGATACAGTTGAGTTTCCCGACGGCGCCAGCATGCGCAAGGCCATCGAATCCCGGGCGCCCGCACTCGTTTTTATAAATATCTCACTTGAATCCGCGGACGCGATCGAGACGGTCGTTGCCCTCGGCAAGTTGCGCTTCCGCGGCGCTGTGCAGCTGATGAGCACACGCGGTGCGGCGGTCCTCGAGCACGTCAAGGGCATCGGCGCACAGCACAAGCTGCAAATGCTGCCCGTGCTCAAGAAGCCTTTTGAGACCGAAACGATCGTCAAGCTCGTGCAGGATCTCAAGCTCGGTACTCCGCCCGCAGTCGCAGCCAAGCTCGAACTTGATGACGCGATCAAGAACAAATGGGTGGAGTTCTGGTACCAGCCCAAGATTGCATTACGCAAAAAGCAGCTCGCAGGTGCCGAGGCCTATGCGCGCGTACGTCATCCCCAGCATGGCATGGTGCTTGCTGGAGCGTTCACCGCCAATGCGGCCGAGCCTGCCACCGCCAAATTGGCCGAGCTGGCGCTTGAAAACGCGCTCAAGACGAGCGCTCTTTTCTCCAAGCTCGGTGTCAATCTGCGGCTGTCGGTCAACATTCCCGTGCCCGCACTGGTGAAGATCTCAATTGAAGACATCCTCAAGGCGCACCGTCCGGCCAACGAAAAATGGCCCGGCCTGATCATCGACGTGCCCGAGGAGCAGATTGTCAACGACCTCAAACTTGCCGGCGAACTGAGCAAGAAGCTCGAGCCGCACAATGTCAGGCTTGCGATCGACAATTTTGGCCGAGCCTACTCGACGCTCGCCAAGGCGGAGGAAATGCCCTTCGAAGAGCTCAAGCTCGACAAGTCCTTTGTCGCCGATTGCGGCACCGACAAGGTCAATGCTCCGCTCTGCAAGACCGTCATCGATCTGGCTCACAGTTTCGGCCGCTACGTCGTCGCAGCCGGCATCGAAAAAGCCGCGGACGCCGTGGCACTGGTGAGCATGGGCTGCGACTACGGCCAGGGGTACCTGCTCGGCCAGCCCATGCCGCAGGAGCGTTTCGTTTCGCTTCTGCGCCAGCGCGCGGCGACGCAGGGGCTAAGCCTGGAAGGCGCGGTTGCTGCCGAAAAACGGCCGGCTTGATCCGTAAATTTCGCCGAAGCTCTAGTGCGTCCAGGGATCGCGACGCTTGAAGGAAAAATTGTCCGCGTAGGACATTGTCCGTCGCTTGGCCGGAGCCGCGTCGAACACCTCATAGGCGAGCTTATGCCGCTCGCAATAGGCCACCGCTTCCTCTTTCGAGTCGAACCGCAGCCGCAGCTGCTGCCGCATGTCGCTGGACGACGTCCACCCCATCAGTGGCTCGACCCGACGCGGCGTCTCCGGCTCAAAATCGAGCACCCAGCCTTTGGTGTTGCCAAAGCCTGACTGCATGGCGGTCTTCGCGGGCTTGTAGATCCTGGCAACCATCGAGGTTCCTGCGTGACCGCACCCCTATAGGGCCGTTAAGGGGCCATGACAATCGTAGGCGGCCTATCAAGCCAGGCAGATCAATACGATAGCTGGTCGGGGCAGCAGGATTTGAACCTGCGACCTTCTGCTCCCAAAGCAGACGCGCTACCAGACTGCGCTATGCCCCGCCGGGAAACAGGGCTTCGATACACGCTTCGCTATAGCCCGGCAAGCAAGGCTCAGCGCGCACGGAAAATCGGCGAGGCGACGCGGTCACCCGGCGCGATGCCGAGCTTGCGCGACGTGCCGCCGATGACCTCCAGAACCGCACGCACCGGTCCACGCGACGGTATCATCCGCGTCGACAAGGGCACGGTGTTTTCCTCGATCCGCAGGATCTGTCCGTCGCCGCGGATGAAAATCATGTCGAGCGGGATATAGGTGTTCTGCATCCAGAAGCTGACCTCCTGGTCGCGGTGAAAATCGAACAGCATGCCGCGGCCCTCGGGAAGCTCCTTGCGGTACATGAGCCCTTTTGCCCGATCCGCATCGTTGTCGACGACCTCCACCGAGAAGATGTGGACGCCGGTCTTGCTAGCAATTTCGACGGTCTGTTCGCCGGCGGCCCAGCCGGGGCCGAATGGGAAGAACAAAGAGAGGATGAGAACGAGCGAGCCGAGGCGGACCATGGACTCGCCTTTACGCGGCCTCTCCAAAGCCGGCAATCGGAAAATAGATCCTGGCTAATGCGATGCGGGTCCGAGCGAGCCGCCGTCCGGGCGGACCTCGGCCGCCATCAGCCCTTTGGGACCCGGCCCAAAGCGGACGAGTACGGTCTGACCTGGCCGCAGCTCGGCGAAGCCATAGCGGCGCAGGGTCTCCATATGCACAAAAATGTCGGGTGTCCCCTCACCACGGGTCAGAAAGCCGAAACCACGCAGCCGGTTAAACCATTTGACCTGGGCGCGCTCAAGTCCGCTGGTCGGGGTGACGGTAACGTGGGTGCGCGGCGGCGGCATTTGGGCCGGGTGCACCGCAGTCGACTCGTCCATCGAGACGATCCGGAATGCCTGAAGGCCTTTCGACCGCTGCAGGACCTCGCAGATGACCCGCGCGCCCTCATAGGCGGTCTGATAGCCGTCACGTCGCAGGCAGGTCACATGCAAAAGGATGTCGGGCATTCCGTTGTCGGGGATGATGAACCCAAATCCCTTCGCGACATCGAACCATTTGATGACACCCGACAATTCGATGAGATTGGTCGCCGTATCATCGACGATTTCTCTGACCGTTCCTGGTCGGAGATTGGTCCCAGACATTTTCGATTCGATCCCGTCCGACGCCATGACGAATCCTGAGGAATCGAATTTAACACTCGCCCCCGAACCGCAAAGTGCAAAATGCGCTTGCACACAGCCCTGTGCACAGCGCAGCAGTGACCGAATCAGTGAGCGATGAAGGGTCCGAGCGCGTCGCCGATGTCATCGCGTACCACCAGATCGGCGAGATCATCGAAGTCGGTCGGCTCACGATTGATGATGACAAGAGTCGCGCCGGCTCGCTTCGCCGTCAGAGGAAATCCTGCCGCTGGCCACACAACCAACGACGACCCGATAGCGACGAAAAGGCTGCAATTACAGGCTAATTTCTCAGCCCGCTCCATGGCTTCAACCGGCATCGCCTGGCCGAAGGAAACGGTGGCGGTTTTGATGTAACCACCGCAGTCGCAGTCAGGTGCGCGATTGCCGTTCTCGAATTTTTTTCTCACCCATGGCAGCTCGTAGCGCTCGCCGCAGTCAAGGCAAGTGGCGTAGGTCGTGTTGCCATGCAACTCGACGATGTCCTTCGCTGCAATGCCGGATGCCTGATGAAGATTGTCAATGTTCTGCGTGATCAACCCCGGCACCTTGCCCGCACGATAGAGACTCGCGATCGCCCGATGGCCGCGGCCGGGCTTTGCCCCGCCGAATTGGTCCTCCATAGCGAAGCGCCGGCGCCAGGACTCGTCCCGCATCTCCTGATCCGACATAAAAGCGTCGAAGGGGATCGGCTGGTACTTCGTCCATACCCCGCCGGGAGAACGAAAGTCGGGGATACCGCACTCCGTAGAGATCCCCGCCCCGGTGAATGGGACGATCTCGTGGGCCTCCTCGATCAGATCGCGGAGGCTCGAGATTGCCGTTGGAAGATCAGGTGCGATCATAGTTATAGTGAGTGTCGCCTGTCCGTCAGTCAGTGAGGTTTAGCCCATGCGATACCTGCACACCATGCTTCGCGTCCGTGACCTGGATGCTGCTCTCGATTTTTACTGTAACAAGCTTGGCCTGAAAGAAACGCGCCGGCGCGTCGACGAAAAAAACCGATACACGCTCGTGTTCGTGGCCGCGTCCGGCGACGAAAAACTGGTCGAGGATGGCAAAAAAATCGGCCGGCCGGGGCTGGAAGTCGAACTCACCTATAACTGGGATACCGAGGACTACGGCGAGGCCCGCTATTTCGGGCATCTTGCCTACGAGGTCGACGACATCTACGAGACCTGCGACCGCCTGATGAAGGCCGGCGTCACCATCAACCGGCCGCCGCGGGACGGTGTCATGGCCTTCGTGCGCTCGCCCGACAAGCATTCGATCGAGTTGCTGCAGAAAGGCTCGCCCAAGCCTCCGCAGGAACCGTGGAAATCGATGGGAAATACCGGAAAGTGGTAGCCGGGCATTCGCTTGCCGCTGGCGGCGAAGGCCATTATACCCCCCGAAACTTTGTTCGTTCGGCCCGGCGGAGCGGCCGATCGATGGCCAAGCGCCCTTCGTCTAGAGGCCTAGGACACCGCCCTTTCACGGCGGTAACAGGGGTTCGAATCCCCTAGGGCGCGCCAGATTTTTAAATTAGCGCACACCGATACCAGCGCCGCTCATAGCTGCCATGCATAGGTGCGGCACTATTTCACGCTCTTTTTAACGCACAAGTTATGGGGACTGTGATTCATGGCGGGTAAACTTGCGCGTCCTGTGAACAGCTCTGTTTTTGCTTTGGAGCGTCAGGCCATGATCGTGATCAAGAACAAGCACGTCGGCGAGGCTCTTCGCCGCGACGTCATCTTTGTCTGGCACGCCGTGATCGCGGTCGTCTTTATCGGCTTTGCGAGCCTCGCGGTCGCGGCCGCCCTGCTCGACATCCTGTCCTTCCGAAACTGATTTTAGCGCACCGGATAACGGTGCTGCCCGCCGTTGAAGTCTTCGACGACAGCCTGTGTCCCATTCGATCCACATCGAGTGACGTAGCTCGGCCCGATCGGCGATTTGCCATGGCCGCCAGGAATGTCGAGCACATAGGTCGGCTGACAGAGGCCGGAAGCACGGCCGCGCAGCCTGCGCATCAGCTCCTGGCCTGCCGCAATGTCAGTGCGAAGGTGACCGGTGCCCGGCGCAAGATCGCCATGGTGCAGGTAATACGGTTTGATCCGGCACTCGACCAAAGCACGCATCAACTCATCCATCACGCCCGCTGTGTCGTTCACCCCGGCGAGCAGCACAGTCTGTGACAATAACGGAATGCCGGCATCGGCAATGCGCGCACATGCCTCGCGCGCCTGTGCGGTCAATTCACGCGGATGATTGACGTGCACCGCGACATACGTGGGCTTGCGCTTGAGTTTGATGGCTCTCACCATGTTGGCCGTCACCCGGGCAGGTTCGGCAACCGGCATTCGCGTATGAATACGGATGACCTTGACGTGATCGATCCCGGCAAGGCTTTCCATTACCGCGCGCAGCCGCCGCGGCGATAGAATGAGCGGATCACCGCCGGTGAGAATAACCTCCCAGATTTGCGGGTGTGACCGGATGTAGTCGAATGCAGCCGCCAGCGCCGCCTGCGACAGCCCGGCCGGCTTGCCGGGGCCGACCATCTCGCGGCGGAAGCAAAAGCGGCAATAGACCGCGCAGACATGCGTCAGCTTGAGCAATACGCGATCGGGATATCGATGCACGATGCCCTCGACCGGACTGTGGACGTCGTCCCCGATCGGATCCACGAGCTCCTCGGCGCGATGATCGAGCTCCGCCGCATCCGGAACGAACTGACGCGCGATGGGAACGTCCGGATCACTTCTGTCGATCAGATCGGCCAATGACTCAGGCAAGGCCACAGCATACCGTGCGGTTACCTTTTCAATCGCCTGCCGGCGCTCGGACGGCACATAACCGTGCTCGCAGAGCTGCGCGGCGGTTCGTAACGTCGTCATGGTTCACCTGCCTTTTGTTATCTCGACCGTGGGAGCCCAGATCACCTGATCGATCTGCTGCGCGCCTGTTGCCAGCATCACCAGCCGGTCGAGGCCAAGTGCAATTCCGCTTGCGGGCGGCATGCCGGCCAAAGCCGCGAGAAAATCTTCATCGATCGGATAGCTCTCGCTATACAGTCCTTCTTTTTCCGTCATCGCCGCTTCAAAACGAGCCCTTTGCTCCGCGGTGTCGCGCAGCTCGTCGAAGGCGTTGGCGAGCTCTACCCCGCAGGCATAGAGCTCGAAGCGCTCGGCGACCTTATCGCTGCCCGGCTTTGCCCGCGCCAGCGCCGCCAGCGGCAGCGGATACTCATATAATATAGTGGCGCGGCCGACCCCCAGACGGGGATCCACGCGCTCGACCAAAATGCGGCTGAAAACGTCAGCCCAATTGTCATTGTCGGCTATGACGACCCCCACCTTTGTCGCTTGCGCCGCAAGCGCGGCGCGGTCGCCTTGTCGATTGTGGACCGTCGCCAGAAGATCAACCCCGGCGTGACGCGAGAATGCCTCGGCGACGGTCAATCGCTCCGCGGCCGCAAAAGGATCGACCACTTTGCCACGATAGACGAATTGCGCCGCGCCGGCGGCGCGTGCCGCCTCGGCCAGCAGACCGGCGCAGTCATCCATCAACGTTTCGTAGGGCTCGTGCGCCCTGTACCACTCAAGCATCGTAAATTCGGGATGATGAAGGACGCCACGCTCGCGGTTGCGGAAGACGCGGGCAAACTCAACGATGCGAGTCTCGCCTGCTGCCAACAATTTTTTGCAGGCGAATTCCGGTGATGTGCGCAGATAGAGTTTGCAGCTCTCCCCACCCGGCCCGATCAGATCGGCTGCGAAGGCGTGCAGATGTGTCTCGTTGCCAGGAGACACCTGCAACGCCCCGGTCTCAACTTCGACGAAATCGCGGGCCGCAAACCAATCTCGCAGAGCCGCCATGATGCGCCCGCGTGCCAGCAGGTAAGGCCTGCGGGCCACATGGGCATCTCGGCTCCAGAACGGTGGGCTTCCGGGCACATTTACCTCTATCAGACCATATGCGGGAAAGACTGGAATCGGCCGCGAAGATCGCTATGGTGCGCCCCGAAACCGCGGCCCCCTGCTGCACATGAGTTAAGGATCATAATCGTGAAGGTCATCGCTTCTTCGCTCCGCAAAGGCAATATCGTGGATATCGACGGCAAGCGCTATGTCGTTATGACTGCGGAGAATTTTCTTCCCGGCAAGAGCACCCC
>Ga0111539_10007418_pt1 | contig 14055 bp, 9 predicted proteins | sample RhiMethybrSRZTD1_FD_79667 | JGI IMG/M metagenome (GOLD analysis project Ga0111539, IMG submission 79667) | Populus rhizosphere microbial communities from Tennessee, USA - Rhizosphere MetaG P. TD hybrid SRZTD1 (version 2) (version 2) | ecosystem: Host-associated > Plants > Roots > Rhizosphere >...
AAACTTTTCGGGGGCGAAGCAGTTTCAGAAAAATGATTGCGTCATCTTTTTCTGCTGAGTAACTATCCGAAGTTTCGCCAACTTTATACTCCCGACCATTGTATGAGTATTGATAGGCGACAGCCAACGCCTCATCATTTTGTAGTTTGCGAGTCAAGGTAATGTAACCGAGCTGAGGATGAACTGTATATTCTGTAGGAGCAAGTTTTCTGGCGCTGGTTATTTTTTCATAGTCGGTGCCTGCTGCAAGACCCTTAGTTTGGAGTTGTACATCAATATCGCCTCGACGATCCAAACCGGAAACAAAAGCGTATAAATCGTTGGCGTCATTTGAATTCGGGTAATTTGGTTTTTTGCCGCCAACATTTGAATTATACGTCGTGTTCCCTTCCGCCAAGTCCATGAGCCCAACCACGCTTCGCAACGTTTGTGTATCATTATTCCGATTCAAAACATATACTTCTACGCGAGTGATATTGACACCCGATATAATTTGTGGAGGATTGCCAATCCATTTGGCATAATTTTCCCGAAAAAAATGTCCCAGGAAAAAATGTCGGTTGTCGTCATAGTTAGAAGCTATAATTTCAAATGGCCTTCCCTGGCCCGTGTTTTGGCCACCACTCCCTCCCAGGTTAATAGAGGCCGTTTTACCCCGTTGGGTTGTAGCGATTGCCGTGACATCCAACTTTCCAAATTGCATTTTGGTTTTTATCCCAAAGAGATTTTGGGCACCTTGAATTAGGGTATTGTTTAGCGGGAGACTGACATTTCCAATTTCAAGCTTTTGAAGGATATCTTCTTTGTAGCCCGTGTACTCGACTTTCATATTATTCTGAAAGTCAAAAGAGTTGTTGTTGTCGAAGTTGGCGGTAACAGCGAGCTTTTCACCAATCTTTCCCACAACGCTCATGTTGATTTGCATATCAAATTCAAAACCGCCATTTCGTTGTTGGCGTATAGGTATAGCGGGATTACTGATTTTTTGCCATTCGCCTCCGAAATCGAGCGTTACAAATCCCCGTGGAACCAGTTCGATATAGCTTCCTCCAAAAATTCTGTCGAGCACAGGACTGATGAAAATTTTAGGCGTAAACCCTCGTCCACTGATAGGGCTTTCCCCGTCTTGTGCCCGTGCGCGGCTTTGCCAGTAGCTTTTTAGAATCTGACGATCCTGGTATTGTTTAAATTCCTCAAAGGTCATGCTAGAAGTGGGCCGGTAGTTGAGGTTTCCGATCTTTTCGTAGATGGTATAATTCAACGCAGTATCAATTTCCACGTCAAGCTTCATGTTCGGATCCTTAAGGTTCAAGGGTGACGCGGGCGTCGTGTTGGAGAAAGGATCTCCATATCGGTCGGTGGCCCTGTAGGTCGGCCGTCGACTCGGCGTATAGGGCTGGTTGTTGGTTGTATCTTGTTGGTTTAGGCGCGTAGAGTCCCGTTGTTGAGCATACGCCGCGGAGGGTATGAACAAGATGCCTAGCCAAACGAGAAATAAATGGCCGAGCGTGAGAGCTTTATACTGGCACGTAAAAAGTGTCAAACGTCCTATGCGTTTTTGAGGGCCTGCTTAACTAAATCTTCTAAGGTAATGGTATTTCCTGATTTTTTCAGGACGGTATCTACACTTTTCTCTGCTGCTGCCTTAGGCAGACCCAGCGTGAGTAAAGCTGATAACGCTTCATTGCGCATGGTATTGTGAAGTCCAAGCGAAATAGCTGGCTGGGTTTCTTCCCAGCTTTCTTTTTTAAGTTTGTCGCGCAATTCAATGATTACACGTTGTGCCGTTTTACCTCCAATACCCTTAATGGCTTGCAGCGATGCTGCGTCTTCTCGTACGATTGCCGATTTAAGTTCATTGCTATTCATATATGATAGCATGATAATCGCGGTACTCGGTCCAACGCCGCTGACCGATATCAGCTGCTGAAAAAGTTTTTTTTCAGCTTGGCTACTGAACCCAAATAGTACATGCGCATCTTCCCGAATGTTAAGATGGGTATGCAGCATAACATTTTCTTGTTCCTTTATTTCGGAAAAAGTTTGCAGGGAGATTTGCAGCTGATATCCTACACCTTGTACATCTACAATAACAAAGGTCGGGTCTCTATGAACAAGTTTTCCTTTTAGGAATGCAATCATGTTGAGGGTCTTCTAAAGTTCCAGCTTTTTGTAAAGTTCAAAACGCAAATAAAATAAAGATTTTTAAGACATATTAAGATCTCACTGTATTGCCAATCCGAATTCTGTAAAGGGTTTTTTAAATCGTTCTACAGGTGATCGTTCTGTTCATGTAACTGGGCATCCACCACAGCAATGGCCGCCATGTTTACAATTTCCCGTATAGAACTTCCCAGTTGTAGCACGTGAACTGGCTTTTTCATCCCCAGCAAAATGGGTCCGATTGCATCTGCCCCACCAATCTCCATCAATAGTTTATATGCAATGTTACCGGATGATAGATTTGGAAAAATTAACGTATTCGCTCCTTCATTTGCCAAGGCGCTAAAGGGAAATGTTTCCTGCTGAATCTGTGTATTAAGTGCAACATTTGCCTGGATATCACCTTCAACTATTAGGGATGGGTTCTTAGCCTTCGCGAGCCTAACCGCTTCACGTGTTTTTTCTGGCACTACACCTTTGGATGAGCCGAAATTAGAATAAGAAAGCATAGCAATTCGTGGCTCCATATCGAAGAATTTAACACCGTGGGCCGTCAATTCTATGATCTCTGCAAGTTCTTTGGCATCCGGATTAAGATTAACCGTTGTATCTGCAAAAAAGAACGTGCCTCGTTTGTTCATAATGATGTACATACCGGCTACCCGGTTTACGCCCTCAGCCGTACCGATAATTTGCAGTGACGGTAAAATCGTTTTGGGATAGTCCTTTGTTAACCCGCTAACCAACGCATCCGCGTCCCCATGTTCTACCATCATGGCTGCGTAGTAGTTTCGTTCGCGCAGGAGACGCTGGCAATCCTGGAAGGTCATTCCCTTTCGTTGCCTTTTTTTGTAGAGCAGCTCTGCATAACGATTGACATTTTCAGAATCTTCACGTGGATAAATAATAGGACAGTCGTGTAAATCAAGTTTGTGTTCGGCGATAAGTTGCAGGATCTCATCTTTGTTTCCTAACAAAATCGGATGCGCTATTCCCTCATCCTTTAAAATCTGCGCGGCCTTTAACACTTTGCTGTGTGTTGCCTCGGTAAAGACTACTCGTTTGGGATTTTTCTTCGCTCGGTCAATAATCCGTGACATCAATTTTTGATCAATGCCGATGCGTCTTTGAAGTTCCCCGTGATAAGCGCCCCAATCCGTGATGGGATTCTTTGCGATTCCAGAATCCATAGCTGCTTTGGCAACGGCCGGGGAGATTGTTGTTATAAGGCGTGTGTCCAAAGGCTTAGGAATCAGATACTCCCGTCCAAAACGGATTTGGTCAGTACCATAGGCTTTTACCACCATGTCAGGCACAGCCTCCTTGGCCAGTTTAGCGATTGCATGCACGGCTGCCAATTTCATTTCTTCATTGATCTCCGTAGCACGAACATCAAGCGCACCACGGAATATATAGGGAAAACCCAGTACATTATTAACTTGGTTTGGATGGTCAGAGCGTCCCGTAGCCATAACAATGTCCGGTCGCGTTGCCATCGCCAGATCATAGGCGATTTCTGGGTTTGGATTTGCCAGGGCAAAAACGATAGGATCCTTCGACATATTGTTCAGGTCTTCAGGGGTAATGGCATCGGCCACCGATAGGCCCACAAATACATCACAGCCTTTCATGGCCTCCTGCAATGTGTCGACGCTTTGGTCGCAGACAAATTGAGATTTTATTTCATCAAGCCCTGTGCGGCTCTTATTCAACACGCCTTTACTATCGCACATAATTATATTTTCCTTTCGGGCACCCAGTGCAATGTAGAGCTTGGTGCAGCTAACGGCCGCGGCACCCGCACCATTGACTACGATTTTTACATCCTCGATTTTCTTTCCGATAATTTCAAGGGCATTCAACAAGGCCGAAGAAGAAATGATTGCTGTACCATGCTGATCGTCGTGCATGATAGGAATATTCATTTTCTCGCGAAGCGCGGTTTCGATCTTAAAACATTCAGGAGCTTTAATATCTTCCAGGTTGACGCCTCCAAACGTGGGCTCTAGCGCTTTTACAATTTTGATGAACTCGTCAGGATCTTCCTCATTAATCTCAATATCAAAAACATCGATGCCAGCAAATTTTTTAAAGAGTACACCTTTTCCTTCCATAACTGGTTTGGCTGCTTCTGGCCCAATATTACCCAATCCCAAAACCGCTGTTCCGTTAGAAATCACCGCCACCAGGTTTCCTTTTGCCGTGTATTTGTAAACGTCTTCCTTATTGGCGGCAATTTCCTTGCACGGTTCAGCGACACCTGGTGAATATGCAAGGGCTAAGTCAAGCTGAGTGGTCAAGGCCTTGGTGGGAACAACTTCAATCTTTCCAGGTTGTCCCTGCGTATGATAGTTCAAGGCGTCCTGTTTTCTTATTTTTTTAATGGACATGTCAATTTGGTTAAAGGATAAAGATAATAATGGATAGGAAAAGATATTATATTGTTCGTGAGATATGGATCAAATACACGGATTTCTATTTCCTTTGAATATTAAATGCACCTGACGATGATTTCCTGGGTTAAAGGGTATGTGTTGTACACTATTGTTTTTCTAATTGCATTGCTGATCCTCGGGGACATTTATCTTATTTATCAAAATAATCAGGTTATCACATTTAATAAAAATCAGCAAGACCAAACAGAAAAGGTTAAAATAAGCGCGAGCGATGTAATGAAGAATTTGCATCTTTTGGACCTGGCGGTTAGAAGTTATGCATTTGTCAGCAATCGCCATTATAAGAATGCCATCGAAATGGCTATTCGAAACAAAAATACTGCCTTGCTTGCGCTTGAGGGTTCGCTCCGCTCACAACAATACTCCATGAATAAGTTTTATGTCGTCCGCGATTCAATCGAGGATTATGTTGCAACAACGCAGTTCATGGTCGAACTCCTTGATAAAAAGGATCGCGCTGCTTTTGTTAAATTACTGGAAATCGATCCTGGATATAACGTGTGGTTGCAATATCAAGATTTCTCAAAAGATGTTTATGCATTTGAGGATGAAATTGCCCGCACGGCAAAACTGCAGTATGAAACAGCATTAAACAACATTTACTTTTTGCAAATCGTCCTTTTTTGCATCGCAGTGCCAACATTAGCCTACACTGCTTACTATACAAACAGGACGATTCTAATATCCGAGGAACTCCGAAAATCCGAAGAGGAAAAAGCCAATATTCTCGCCCAGCAAAATCAATTGCTCGAAAGGACGGTTCATGACAGAACACGGGAAATAGTCGCACAAAATGAAGAGATCACCGCGCAGAACGAAGAAATTGTAATGCATAATGAGAGATTGCAGGAAGCAAAAATGACGATTGAAAGGCAGAGCAAATTTATCCAGGAAAAGAACGACGAACTTGCAACAGAGGTAGAGCGTCAAACGCAAAGCCTAAAGCAAGCAAACGCAGAGCTGCTCGATCACAATAGCAGACTTGAGCAATTTGCATTTATTATATCACATAATCTCCGGGCGCCCATGTCTCGAATTATTGGCTTATCGTCGATTTTGGATTTCACAAAAGACGCAAGTGAAGTCTCTGAAATTGCCAAGTTGATGACGAAGTCCTCACAAGATATGGATCATATCATAAAAGATCTTACCGAAATTTTGGGTGTCCAAAAGATGGAAATAGGATCCATGAATAAAATTCAGCTGGCCGGTCTGCTATCTAAGGTAACGGGAACACTCGAGGATGATATCAAGGAATCTCAGGCGAGCATTTCCGGCGACTTTAGTAAAGCCGACAGCGTAGTAGGCATTTCCAGTTATATGGAAAGTATTTTTTATAACTTAATCAGTAACGCTATTAAGTACAAACATCCAGGGAGGAAGCCCGTCATTACAGTACAATCACAAATGCTGGATGAATATGTGCAAATCGATATTAGCGATAATGGCTTGGGAATTAACCTGGATGTGCACAAGGAAACTTTATTTAGTCTTTACAAAAGACTTCACTTTCACGTCGACGGGAGAGGGTTAGGGCTCTACCTCGTAAAAACGCAAGTAACTGCACTAGGCGGAAAAATCGATGTGAAAAGTAAAGAAGGTGAAGGAACGGTTTTCAGCGTATGGATCAAGAACTTTTCCCCTGCTGAAACTATTGCGTGACGTTCAGGTCCCCGCTGGTTTTAAAGGACCAAAGAATGGTTTCCAGTTCGCGCATGAATTCACGTTTGTCCTTGCCAGGGGCAAAAGCAAATCCTTCGATGTAATACAATAAACCTTGTTCCTGATCCGCAATTGCGTATCCCACAAATGGACCACCCATGGTTCGGTTATTGGTTCGCCACAATCCACGTAGCTCCATAGCAAAACGGTTATTGAAATTTACCTGACGCGTTAAGAGGTCCGCGTCATCTCTTTCGATAACCAGGTAGCTGATCGGATTCGTAGGATCCTCGAATAAATATTTCTTGGCTACTGCATCCCGCCATGCTGTAACGCTATCGGGCAAGAATTGATACTCGCTTTCATAAGGTTTCCAGGTGACAAAAATGTCCCGGTCCTTGTCGAAATCAATTTTCCGGAGCCAGATAAAATCCTTTTGTTTATTGGCCAGTTTGTATCCGACAGGCACACGGATATCAATCTTTTGCTCCCTACGCAAAATAGCAGCTACCCCTTCCGTTGACTTTTTTGTAAAGAGACTTTTTTCCAGTCTCGCACGTTCCAATAAATTAAAGTGATCAATAATGTTCTGCCGATTTTTTTTGAGATGCTCAATAAGATTTTTTTCGGTATCACCAAAGAGGTATAACACTTCCTGGCCCTTCGCATACTCATCTTTGATGGAAGACATAAAAAAACCGGTGTCTTGTTTGATGCGGGTGATGGTCTCGGGGCTTATTGCTTCTCGTATTGTTCTTGTACCCCTAGTATTCTGATCCAAAGTAAACACGTAAACTAAATTTCTCAGTTGGGTCAATAACTTTAAATTCCTTTCCGGATGGATGTAGATCGTAGTGAACATCGGTTCATCCTGGGGTAATCCTGGCACGGTGGCATGAAATATATTTCGAAGCTCAGTGCCCAGCGGGCCCTTCCATTCCATCGAGTCAACGATCAAAACAATTTCTCCTGGTTTCCCATTAGCCTTGGGCAGATAGTCTGAATTTTCTTTGTTGCACGCTGTCATTAGCGCAACGAAGCTTATTAAAATACAAATCGCGTACTTCATGAATAGAAATTTCGTGACTATAATGTTTAATATACGTAACAGTCACACTTGAAGGTAAGTTATTATTACCCTTTGAATTTTTAGCGCCAATACGGAAAATTAAATGCCAATGATTAATGTTTGGCCCGGCTGAATTTTAGCGTTATTCAGATTATTCAAGGATTTAATTTTTTCGATGGTAAGACCTTCAAATTTTTTGGAGATATCCCACAATGTATCGCCAGGCTGAACCACATACGTCTTCGATCCGGTTATAGGCATCGGAGAAACGGTACCACTAGACTTGCTGGAAGCAAGTACGGAGGAGTGAGAGCTTTGTTTATGCCAGATATTGAGTCGTTGACCTACACGTATTGTATTTCCTCTAAGATTATTCCACTTACGAAGATCATTTACACGAACGCCGTGACGAATAGCAATGGATCCTAATACATCACCGCTTTTTACTTTGTATACAATACGATCTCTGCCATAGGTGCTTCCTTCAGTCTTCTGCGCCAAAATCTCCAGCTCTTTTTTCCCAATTTTTGACGCTGAATCAAGGATCGCCAGACGATTCAGCGACAACATGTCCTTGGTGTCTGTGGGAATATATAATGTGTAGGTTGTTTTAGATTCAGGAATAGCATTGCGCTGAATGGAGGGGTTGAGTCTTTGTAAGTCTTCGATGCACGCGCCTGTCAAATTTGCAAAGGTTTCGAAATGCAGGAACTTTGAAACCTGAAGCGTATCGAATTTCGGGAGCATCTCTTCACCTTCATCAAAGAAGTTGTGCTCATCCAAATAATTCATCGCGTAATTGATGGCGACAAACTGCGGCACATAAGAACGCGTTTCTCTTGGAAGATTAGGATAGATCTCCCAGAAAGACTTTTTATATCCGGATCTTCTGATGGCTCTCTTAACATTGCCAGGACCAGTATTGTATGCTGCTAATGCGAGTTCCCAATCATGAAACATGTTGTATAGATCGCGTAAATAACGGCAAGCTGAATCGGTTGCTTTTTCAGGATCCATTCGCTCATCAATATACCAATCGTTGTTAAGGCCATAGTATTTACCTGTAGCAGACATGAACTGCCACAGGCCTACCGCGCGAACACGCGAAACAGCCCTCGGATTCAGTCCTGATTCAATAATGGAAAGGTATTTTAACTCATCCGGCAAATTGTATTTGGCGAGGTATTTTTCAAAAATAGGGAAGTAGAGATTTTTCCTGCGCATCATCATGCGCGTGTACTCCCGATCCTTAACCGTGAAATAGTTGATGAATGCATGAACGCGTTCGTTGTAGATCAATGGCATTTTTTTCTCAATACAAGCCAAACGATCACGATACAGTTCCGGACTATCTTCACCCGGAATATATTCTAACTGACTGGGTAGTGCAAAATAGACGAAGTCGGCGGTGTCTTCTTTAAAAATCAGCTCTTCTTCAGCGATTGCTACTTCGAGTGAGTCAACGACTACCGAGTCCGGATGAACCTGGCAAAATGCTGCTGTTGAAAAAATGATGAACAGAAAGAGAAAGTTTTTTCTCATGATTGTCAGTTCATTAGAGAGTTTGAAAAATGTAATAGTTTTGATTCTTCGAAGTCGTCTGCAATTACTTGCAGACCAATTGGCAAACCTTGTTTATCCTTTCCACAGGGTATTGCTATCGCCGGTACGCCTGCGACATTAGCTTGAACGGAAAAAAGATCCGCCAAGTACATCTCCAACGGATTATCTGTATGTTCTCCAAGCCGGAATGCCGTAGTAGGCGTTATAGGCATAATAATGAAATCGTGTTCTTTTAAAATTGCCTTTGTTTTATCGCGGATAATTCGTCTTACTTTTTGCGCCTTTGTATAATACGCATCGTAGTAGCTCGCGCTTAATACAAAAGTGCCCAACAGAATCCGTCGTTGAACTTCTTTTCCAAAACCTTCGGATCTGCTTTTTTTATACAGGGAATTCAAGTCGTTAACGCCTGGGCTGCGGTAGCCGTATCTCACGCCATCATATCGCGAAAGGTTCGAACTCGCTTCCGCTGTTGCCAGTATATAGTAGGTTGGCAGCACATACTCCATCAATGGAAAATCAATCACCTCCACGGTATGGCCCGCCGCTTTTACGGCTCTGATCTTATTTTGAATGCTTTCTTTTATTTCGGTTTGGAGTCCAGTAGACTCATCGATTTCGCGAACGTACGCTACTTTGTAGGCTTTGCCATTGGGCTCCACCAATTCTTTGGAATAAGCCGGAACGGGCCTTTGGGATACTGTGCTATCAACCTCATCACCTCCTGCAATTACCTCTAAAACCAACGCGACATCCTCCACAGACTTTCCGAAAATTCCTATACAATCAAACGACGAACCGTAAGCAATCAAACCAAAACGTGAAATTCGGGAGTAAGTAGGTTTTAGGCCAACAAGACCGCAAAATGCCGCAGGTTGCCTAACTGACCCCCCTGTATCAGAGCCCAACGATACCCGGCACATATCGGCCTGGACAGCGACGGCTGATCCTCCCGATGAGCCACCGGGAACACGGCTGTTATCGGCATCATTCAATACCGGCCCGAACGCAGAATTTTCATTTGAGGAACCCATCGCGAATTCATCGCAATTTTGCCGCCCAATTATGATTGCATCTTGATCCAGCAAGCGTTGAACCGCTGTGCCGTTAAATTGCGAAATAAAGCCATCAAGGACCTTGCTGCTGGCCTGAAGCGGATGATCTTCATAAGCCAAAACATCCTTAAGGCCTACAATTAGACCTGCAAGTTCACCAGCCTTACCCGTTTTGATTTTTTCGTCTACCACTAGCGCGCGTGCGAGCGCTTCATCCTCGTAGACACTTAGAAAAGCATTCAGATGTGCTTTTTCTTTGATGTTTTCAAGATGATGCCGAACCAGATCTTGAGTAGAAAGAACTCCTTGCTGCAGATCGTGTTGTATTTCGCGAAGTGTAGCGTATGTCTTCAACACTATTATTTCCCGTCTTCGATTTTTGCAGCGTTGTTAGCGTCTTCAACCTCTTTCTTAACGTCCTTCACTGAATCTTTAAATTCTTTAACGCCTTTTCCAAGACCTTTCATGAATTCAGGTATTTTCTTGGCGCCAAAAAACACTAGCACAAACAAGCCTATGAGAAGAATTTCCTGGAATCCAACCCCCTGTAAAAACAATATTGTAGTATTCATGGCAATTAGTTTAAATCGAACAACAAAAGTATGGTAAAAAAACGTACCGTCAAATGAATAACGAGGTATGTCACGACCGGGTTGCAGGTATGATATCAGGTCGAAATTGAGGATAACCCTTTGGCTGATGACCTGCTACATGTTTTTCAGCCAGGCCTGAGGATCTAAGGCCGTCATGTTCTTGAAAATCTGGAACCGGAGCTCAGAAACGCCTTCGGTATTCGAAAAAATCTTACCAATTTCCTGGTTTGTGATTACTTTTTGGCCCGTCCTGACAAAGACTTCCTTTAATCCCGCATACACGGTCAAATATTCGCCATGTTTTATGATCACAGTACTCCCCAATCCCTGAATAAATGCTACTCTTCGTACCTCACCATCAAAGATGGATTTAACCTTTTCATTTTCTTTGGTTTGAATATTTACGCCATTGTTTTGTTGCACAATACCCTTCAACACAGGGTGATTCTGACGGCCAAATTTTTGTGAAACGAAGCCCGAAGAAACGGGCCAGGTAAACTTGTTTCGGTTTTCCTCAAAAGAGTTGGAGAGTGATTCACTATCGCCGGCTTTCGCACGGGCAGCCCGTTCCATTTCCTCTCTGATCAAATCTTCGATGAGCTTATCCAGGCGCGCCACCGATTTTTTGGTCTCCGCGAGATCTTTTTTAAGCTTCTTCTCTTCTCGCTCCAAAGAGCGCACAAGGCTGCCTTGCTTTTTCTTGAGGTTCGAAAGGTTATCATTTTCGGTAACGACCTGGTTCAATAACTTATTTTTTTCCTCGCGTCGAGTACGTATCTCCTTCACATGGCCTGAAAGTTCACCCTGCACCTTTACAATTTGATCAGCCTGGAGCTTCCGTGTCTGACCGTATTGTTCCATGTATCGAAGCCTCATGATAAGTTGATCGAAGGACTTGGCAGAAAACAGGAATGTCAACCGCGTGGTACTGTTATTGACTTTCTGCGCGACGAACAGCATGGAGATATATTCTTTCTTTAACTTCTCAAGATCATCCTCAAGCGCATTGATGATATCATTATTTTCAATGATCTCAGAATCCAAAAAATTTACTTCACCTTTTATGGAGGTTATCAAACTTTCCTGGACACGGATTCGCTGATTGAGGGCACTGAGCTCGCCCAATGAATTTTTCTTCTTGGTCGAAGTTTCACCAATGATTTTTTCGACCTCTTGAATTTTCTCAATATTTTCTTGCTTTTCCTTTTGCAGTTGGGATTTTGTCTTCTGTGCCGAGACTGAAAAAATAACCGTGCAAAAAATAAGGAAGAGCCAAATGCATCTACCTGCGCACATATCGTTTAGGTATATTAAAAGGGAACTTAAGCTCTTTATCTCCAACCTCAACTTTATTATATTCGAAGATAACAGTTGTGTTCAAAATTCCAGCCAGCGTTTTATAAAACAAGCTGATAGTTCCGTTATATGGAAACAATTTATTGCCCAATGGTTGAAAGTTAGAATAATTAAGAACCAATGAGTTGTTTGTGTTGGTTTCCTTCATCTCCACTTTTTCAATTTTCATGCTTGCAGAATTAACGTAATTCAAGACGCTGATTGTATTGGCATCTTGCCTTAGCATAAAAAATGAATTGTCCTGCACGATTTGATCCTGGTCGGTCCGCGCCTCGATCAAATTGCCAAGCATGGCTGATTGAATAACGTTGAAGTTGATATTAAAATTATAACGCTTGGAAAGTTCAGCATATTCAAAAACATAAAACTCTTTATCAACATTGCTTACGATGGTGATCGAATCCTTATTGATCAACGCCTTACCACCCTGTACCCCGATAACTGAAAAGGTCATCCAGATCACACTGTCTTTTCTTACGCGGATATTTGCTTTTACGTCACGTTCCTTGTTCGCATCGCGTAAAACCATACGGGCTTTGCCCTGGAGGTATTCAAAATCAATTTCTTCAATAGATAGGGTTGGCGTTGGCTTGGAAATGGTGATTGGACTTACAACTTTCTTGCTACAAGAGACAACAAGAAGGGAACACATGATAACGATAAGCCCGATCGTTTTATTCATACATTTTCCGGTTCGCTATTTTTTTATTTAAGGTTTCACTATTCGCATTCATACCACGGGCTTTTTGCCATTGCTGAACGGCGCCGTTAACATCTCCAAGTTTAAAAAGTATATCTCCATAGTGCTCAAAATGGGTAGCATTTGCATTCCCAGTACTAATTGCTCGCTCGATCGCTTTTTTTGCCTCCTTATATTTTTCGCGGGTATACAATACCCATGCATAGGTATCGAGAAAAGTGGGATTGTCCGGACTGTTTTTAGTCAACTGTAAAGACATTTTCTCGGCCTTTTCAAGATTCGTCTTGCGAAGCGCTAAATAGTAGCTATAATTATTCAAAGCCGTATTATTATCAGGGTTGAGCGCCAATGCCTCATCGTACGCCTTGTCTGACTTATCGTAAGCCTTGGTCGCATTGTAAGCGTCTCCTAACATATTACTGACATCGCTCATAAAATTTGAATCTGACTTGGCAAGTTTTTTTGCTTGCTCAAGTGAACCAATGGCTTCCTGGTAATGCCGTTTACGCAAGTGCGCAAAACCATGAAAATAATAGAGCATCCCCTGGTTTGGAAATAGCTCCAACGCCTGATCTGAGTGCTTGATGACATCATCAAACGACTCCAGCTGAACCTCAAGATAAATTAAATTTTGCCAAACTTCGTAATTCACTTCACTGGACTCCACTGCCATGACATATTCTCTTGCAGCTTCCCTGGTTTTTCCAGTCGCTAAATAGAGGTCGCCGCCGATTATATGGACATTGGGATTTTCGGGATTTGATTTTTGTAATTTATCAAAAAGAGCCAGCGCAAAATTTTCTTTATCGGGATCAGAAATTTTCTTGGCTTTATTTTGATTTAACTCGGCATTGTAAGAGGCAAGGATAATAACTTTGCTGCTGACCTCGATCGAATTATCCTCAAAAAGTCTAAGCAACAAAGGCCTCGCTTTTTCTTCCTGATTATTGTCACGATACATGCCCGCCAACAGCATCTGGGCATTGCCTGCCTCCTTATTTTCAGCTGTAAAATTTTCCAGTGATTTGATCGCTTCATTGCGATAACCTTTTTGGGAAAGAATTTCCGCGAAAGCCATAACATACCGTTCTTCGCCAGGAAAAGCGGCAATCAGTTTTTCTCCCTCTGCAACTCCTTCTTTAAGTTTGCCCTGTTCGATCAGTATCCGCATTTTTTGAACGGAGGAAACTTCCGAAATTCCAAGGGCATTTTCAGCACGGTTATAGGTCTTAACCGCGTCGTCGAATTTGTTGGCGTACTGATAGACAGCCGCTAGTTCGTATAAATACTCTTCCGTGCCGGGTACTTCTTGCAACAAAGTCTCGTAGGCCCACGCGGCTTTATCACACTTGGTCAGACTGCCGTAAATATTGGCGGCCAATAGGTAGACATACTTATTTTTCTTTTCAAGCTTCAAAGCACTTTCGATGCTGAACGA
>Ga0111539_10007419_pt1 | contig 14055 bp, 11 predicted proteins | sample RhiMethybrSRZTD1_FD_79667 | JGI IMG/M metagenome (GOLD analysis project Ga0111539, IMG submission 79667) | Populus rhizosphere microbial communities from Tennessee, USA - Rhizosphere MetaG P. TD hybrid SRZTD1 (version 2) (version 2) | ecosystem: Host-associated > Plants > Roots > Rhizosphere >...
CGCTACTTCTTCTGCAATCTTCCCCGCGGCAACGGGTGTGTCGCGGTCACAGTGCCAGTGATCGACGAGTGGGATTCCACCACGAAGGAGGTGCCGATCGTCATTTCTGGTGACCGCGTACTGGACATCGATGTCTCGCGATGAGATGACTACTGGCCGCTACTTCTCCCTCGGCGTGAGGGCGCCGCGGAGCTTGTCGGCAAGCGAGCCGAACCCCTCCGACGGTGCCACATCCTCACGTTCGGTGTACTCGCGCACTTCCTCGGCCTCTTGTGCGTCGAAGACCGCCTTGCGGCTGAGGCGAATGCGGTGGCCAGCCGGGTCGACCTCGAGAACAACGACCTCGACGTCGGCGCCGACGGGCAACGCTCTCGCAATGTCCGCTTCCTTGGCCACCCCAGTCTCGCTCGAAGGGATCAGTCCGCTGCGTCCAGGGGCGAGGAACACGAACACGCCGAACTTCTCGTGACGCTCGACCTTGCCGGTGATCCGCGCGCCGGGCACGATCTCGAGCGACGATGCGGCCTTCCCGTCCTGCGTCGATCCTTCCTGAACCAGCGCGACGCCAATTCGCTTCCGCTCGAGGTCAACGCTCAGGATCTCAAATGACGCCGTCAGGCCTACTGGGACCGACCGTGACCACCGTTCCGTTCGCCCGGTCGGCGCAAACGTGGAAGCGTGCGCCAACCCTTCGACTCCCGGCTCGAGCTCGACGAACGCCCCGAACTCGGCGACGCGTGTGACGCGGCCGGTGCGCACCTGCCCAACCTCGTAGGTGCCAGGCACCGTCGACCATGGATCGTCGGTGAGCTGCTTCAACCCGAGGGAGATCTTCTCGGTGTTCTCATCCACGCGGAGGACCTTCACGGTAATTTCCTCGCCGGGCGTGACGACCTGGGACGGGTCAGCCCCCCGAGACCACCCCATCTCGGACACGTGGAGCAGCCCCTGCACACCCCCACCGAGGTCGACGAAGGCTCCAATCTCACGCACCGATACCACCCGACCGCTCATGACCGCGCCGACGACGATCGATCGCCGGACTTCAACGGCGCTCGCCCGCTGCTCTTCCTCGAGCAGCGCGCGCCGCGAGACGACGAGATTTCTGCCGCCTTCCTTGTACTCGATGATCCGGAATTGGTAGACACGCCCTTCGTGATCCGACGGTTGCGTGCTGCGGAGCGTGTCGATCTGCGAGAACGGACAGAAGGCGCGCTGGCGGGCGATGCGGACTTCGTACCCGCCTTTCACCGCCCGTTCGACCTTCCCTTCCACCGGAAGACCGGTATGGAACGCGTCCTCCAACTGCCGCTCGGTGGCGGCTCCCCGCGCCAGCTTCCTTGAGAGGGTCAGCCCTCCCTCGGTCGACACCACCATGGCCTGCATCCGGTCGCCGACGGCGACCTCGAGATTGCCGTCGGCGTCCTTCAGTTCGCCGATGTCGATCATCGCCTCGCCCTTGCCGCCGACGTTGACGAACGCCACGGCCGGTCCGATGGCGACGATCGTGCCCTCAATGGTCTGCCCTTTCTCGACGCGCTTTGCTTTGACCGACGCCTCGAATAGCGTCGCGAAATCTTCTTCTTCCTCGCTCACGGCTAGCTCCTGTGACGGTGGTCTGTTCCTGCGCGTCGCCGCGGCAGCTTGAACACATGAATCGACTGGTCCATCTTCCGGAACCGCTTGCTGCAGGGCCGCCTTGCGAAGTCCGAGACACAGACGAACGACCGGTCCGTCAGCCAGCAAAGCCCCTCGAGCGTCCCGTATTTGATTTTGCCCTTCTTGGTTCGCGGAAACTCATAGGTCGTTCCTTCATCGGCAACGGTCCAGTCGCCGAACCGGAGGGTGCCAATCCAGAGCAGAGAGGACTGTTGCGAGAGGACCGCAATGCGGCGTCCCCGCAGCGCGACCGCCGAGTAGTCTTCGAACGCGACAGTCTGCGGTAGTTTGATGCGCGCCACCGGCGTCCAGACCGCGCCCGAGCGCTGAAGCAAGTGGATTCTCCCACCTCCAGTCTTGCGTCCAGCGCTGCCTGCGCGGCACCGATTGCCTTCGCAGAGCGCGAGCAAATAGTCCTGGCCGCGCCATCGCACGGCGCTCAACCCTTCGAAGCCGGTGTTGCGTTTCTCGAACGAGAAGTCGACCCAGCGCCGTCTTTGGTATTGTGCAGACTCATTGCATTCGTCGATGAGCGCCTTGAAGGTCCCGTCGGGATGCTTTTCTGCCTCGATCAGCAGGTAAAAGCGGCCCGTCGATCGGCTGAAGGCGATGTCTTCGTATCCTTCCCCATCCCGCTTCCGGCCGAACCAGCCATGCCGCTTCGATCCAGGTTCGAGGCCGCGGTGAATCCGGGCGATGCGCCTGACGTTGTCGAAGATGACGTAATAGTCTGCGCCTTTCGCGATCACGCCGCTCGCCTCGAGCACTCCGTCGTGGGTGGGCGGGCGGATGAAATCGGCCAGTTTGCGCTGGGCAACGAGGACCAGGACCGCGTGCTGATGGCGCGCCATGTCCCCGATTCTATTTCGATCCGGTCCTCGGTTTCCTGACGCCTTCGATGACCACGCCGTCGGCCAGCGGAATGGTGAGCGCAATGCGATCGTCTGGCCCGAAGTTTCGCGTGATGTGACCTTTGCCGGTGGTGTCTTCAATCAGGTTGATGTGTCCAGCCGACGCGGCGATGTGGACGCCCCCCGACACCTCGACTTCCGAATGACCGGAGAGTGTGATCACGAATTGGCGTGACGGGCCCGTGTGCCACTCGGGCGCACTCGGGTCCGTCGCAGCCGTGTTGCCCGGATTCGCCCCAGGTGTCGGCGGCCGCACGCTGAATTCCGCGCCTGTGGCCTTCAGCATCTGGGTCGCGCCACGAGCGTTCAAGTCCAGCTCAATGTCTTCGGCGTGGGACAAGCCGTCTGGTCCGGTAAAGATGCGCGTGATCACAACGGCTTTCCTGGTCTGCGCCACGGCCACGTCATGGTCGATGTGCCCGACGCAGATCGCCATGAAGCATCCAACGAGGACCGTCAGCACCAGCTTGTTCGTTTTGATGAATCTCATGAACATTCTCCGGACGGGCGTTCGACGGATTATCACCCAACCGACAAAACAGTTCATTGCCTGGCCGAGAGAACAACTTTACGGTTTAGTAACGTTTTCGTGATTTCGTGTTTTCGTGGCGTGCTTTCGTGCTTTGGTGGCCAGCCTTCCGGGTTAGCATCATGCCGCGAATGACCGCCACCCAGTCCCACCCGCCGTCGGCCGGCTCGGCGCTGCAATGCCAAGCGCTCGTCAAGACGTTCGACGGCCAAGTAGCAGTCGGCGGCCTCGATCTCTCGGTCCGCACCGGCACGATATTCGGGTTGCTCGGACCGAACGGCTCGGGCAAGACGACCACCATCCGCACCTGTCTGGGCATTTACCGTCCCGACGGCGGCTCGGTGACGCTGCTCGGTTCCCGCGATCCGCTGTCGGTGCGGCATCGGGTCGGCTATCTCCCGGAGGAGCGCGGCCTCTACGCGCGCATGAAGGTGCGCGAACAACTGGCGTTCCTCGCCTCGATTCGCGGCCTCACGCTCCGCGAGTCCGACCGTCGAGCGGACGCCTGGCTCGAACGTGTCGGCCTGACCGACCGCGCCAACGTGCTCACGCGTGAGATGTCCAAGGGGATGCAGCAGAAGGTGCAGTTCGCGGCGGCGGTGATTCACGACCCGGAATTCGTGGTGCTCGACGAGCCCTTCAGCGGACTGGATCCGGTCAATGCGCGCCTGCTGCAGGATCTCATCTTCGAGCAGCGCGACAGGGGCACCACCGTCGTGCTCTCGACCCACCAGATGGATCAGGTCGAGGCCATGTGCGAGTCGATCTGCCTGATTGACAAGGGACGGCCCGTCCTCGGGGGCCGGCTGTCGGACATCAAGGCCGAGTACGGACGAAACACCGTGGCCGTCGAGTATGTCGGCCCGCGCGACCGCCTCGCGGGCATCGCCGGCGTGCGTGCCTGCCATGACACCGGTCGGCTGGCGCGTCTCCAGCTCGAGCCAGGGACCGATGCGCAGCAGGTGATGCGTGCCGTCTTCGATCGAGTCGAAGTGCGATCGGTCCGCCTCGACGAGCCGCACATCGAAGAGATCTATCTGGACAAGGTTGGCTCGGTTCGACTGAGCGCGGCCGCGCCTGTGCCTGCATGAATCTGACGCAGATTGCCAAGATCGCCCGACGAGAGTACCTGGCCCGCGTGCGCAACCGCGCCTTCATCACGGTCACCATCATGGTGCCGGCGTTCATGGCGATGTATATCGTCGCCATCCCGGTGCTGACGCGCTCGGGGCGCACCACCGTGCAACTGGCGATCGTCGACGCAGGGACCGGACTCGGGCCGCCGCTGGCGGACCGACTCAAGGCGGTGGAACGGCCGCAGATCAGGATCGTCGAGGTGGCCTCGTCGACGGCAGCCGACGAGGCTGCACGCGCGCGGTTTACGGCTGCCGTGCAGGACCGGAGTCTCGACGGATACATTCTGATTGAGCCAGCGGCTACGGCGACGTCGGGGCTCCGCGCGCGCTACTTCGCTCGCGAGGTCGGCGATCAGACGCTCAGACGGGAGCTGCGTGTCGCGCTGCAGTCGGTGGCGGTCGCCGGCCTGCTCGTCGGCACCGGCGTCGACGTCGAACGCGTGCGGCAGGTGCAACAGCTCGACCTCGCGTCGGTCACCGTGTCGGCCGAGGGTGAACGCGCGGGTGGCTTCGAGCGGGCGTTCGCGTCCACCATGGTGCTGGCCATGCTGCTCTACATCGCGGTCCTGATCAACGGCCAGGGCATGGCCACGGCCATCGTCGAAGAAAAGTCGTCGCGGCTCATCGAGGTCATCCTCGGAGCCGTGACCGCTACTGAGTTCATGGCGGGAAAGATCCTGGGCGTGCTCGGATCCGGCCTCACGCAGCTGGCCGTCTGGATCGCCGTGACGCTGGCGTTTGTGATCCAGGGATTGCCGGCGATGTCAATCGGCGCCGCGGCCAACGGGTTCGATCTGGGGGCCGTGCTCACCCCGCGGCTGCTGTTCTACTTCGCCATCTTCTTCGCGCTCGGGTACCTGTTGTATTCGGTGCTGTTTGCGATGATCGCCGTGACCTGCACGAGTACCGAGGAGCTGGGACAGTCGATGTTCATTGCCATCCTCCCGATGGTCGTCGGGTTGATGGCGGCCATCTCGGTCCTCACCAACCCGAGCACGACGCTCACGCGCGTGCTCAGCCTGATCCCCCTCTTGACACCGCTCGTCATGCTGGCGCGAGTCAACATCCTGATGCCGCCCCTTTGGGAGGTCTGGCTCGGCATCGCTCTGCTGCTCCTGACGTCAGCGGGGACTGCATGGGTGTCGGCGAAGGTGTTTCGCTACGCGCTCCTCATGACCGGCAAGCGCCCGACCCTTCCCGAGCTGATTCGCGTCGTCCGGGCCGGGTAGCTCGCCACACTCCTCACCGCAGCCTCGCCAGTCCGCGCGCGATCTCGACGAGCTCCTTGAACCCGTCTCGATCCGATCCCATTGAGGCGCTCACGTCGAGCTGCTGCACCCGACGCGCAAGCGCATCCCAGCGCCCCGCATTGTGCGGCGCGTCGCGCAGGAGCAGCGCGAACTCGGCCACCGCAGACGCCAGCGGCAGATGCTGCACACGCGCGCCAGGCCGTACGACCGACGTGATCAACTCGCTCGTCTCGCCCTCGGGCCGCTTGTAGCGCGCTTTCACCTGCAGCCATTCGCCGGAACGCATGGCCTCGCTCGGCGCGGGCTGCGCACGCGCAGGCGGAGTCTGCGCCGAAGGCTGATAGCGCAGCGGATCGACGGAAGGCCGGACGCCCGCGGTGTCGTCGTTGGAATCGCGAACGCCTACAGGAATGACCTCATAGAGCACCGTCACCGTGTGCCCAGAGCCCATCTCGCCGGCATCCTTCCGATCGTCGTTGAAGTCCTGAGCACGGAGCGCCCGGTTCTCGTACCCGAGCAGCTTCCACGCCGAGACCACCGCAGGATTGAACTCCACCTGGAACTTGACGTCCTTCGCGACGGTCTCGAGCGTCGCGTCGCCCTCGCGAATGAGGACGCGCCGCGCTTCCTGCAGCGAATCCAGGTACGAGTAGTTCCCGTTGCCCTTGTCCGCCAGCATCTCCATCGTCCGATCCTTGAGGTTGCCGCTGCCGACGCCGAACACTGAGAGGAAGACGCCCGACTGGCGCTCGCGCTCGATGAGATGCAGGAGATCGCCCTCACTCGTAACGCCGACATTGAAGTCGCCGTCGGTGGCCAGGATGACGCGGTTGACGCCGCCAGGAACGAATGCCTGGCGCGCCACGCGATAGGCCGTGACAAGCCCCTGTGCGCCGTTGGTCGATCCACCCGCGTTCAAGCTCGCGATCGCGTGCTGAATGACGTCGCGGCGACGGGCAGGCGTCGGATAGAGCGCGACGCCGCTCGTGCCCGCATAGGTGACAATCGACAGGGTGTCATCAGGGCGGAGCGTGTCCACGAACATCGCGAGCGCGGTCTTGATCAGCGGCAGCCGCTCCGGCGGCGCCATTGATCCCGACACATCGATCAGTAGCGTAATATTGCGACCGGTGATCTCGCGCTCGGCCGGCGCCTTGGCGCGGGCGCCAATCAGCACGAGCTTGTGTGTCGGCGCCCACGGGCACTCGCCCATCTCCGTCGTGAGCGCGATCGGGCGGCCGTCGCGCGGATCCGCGTACGCGAACCGGAAGTAGTTCACCATTTCCTCGAGACGCACGGCCTCGCGCGGCGGCAACTGCCCGCTCGAAAGGAACCGACGCACGTTGGAGTAGGACGCGGTGTCCACATCGGCGCCGAAGGTCGAGAGGGGACGCTCACTCGTGGATAGAAAGCGGTTCGGATCAAAGGAGGAGTAGGTCTCGCCCGGCTCCGGCCGGTAGCCCGGCCAGTACGCCTCCGGCTCGGCGACCCCAGAACGCAGCTGCGTCATTCCACCGGCCGACGCCGCTGCAGATCCACTTCCCCGTCCGCCTCCGCCCGCGCCGCCGCGTCCGCCAGCCGCGGCCGCGCCTCCAGCCACCGCCCCCTGCGCTGAGTCGCCAGCTCTAAAGGTCGGCGGCACGCTTGGAGTCGCCACTGGCGGCGCCGTTGCGCGAGGCAACGGGACGGTATTCCCGGCGCCCCCGCCGCTTGATGAGCCGTCCAATTTCGCCTCGTCCAACTTCTCGTTTGGCCGCGTCATCACCAGCGGCAATTGCAGCGACTTCATGCCCGACGAGACCCGGAACTCCTTTGAAAGCGGCGTGAATCCCGCGAGCACGGCACTGACCCGGTAACTGCCAGCGACGAGACCCGTGAAGCGAAACGTGCCAGCCGCGTCGGTCGTGGCGCGGGCCTGCGCGCGCCCTTCACGCTCGAGCGTGACCACAACCTTCGCAAGCGGATTCAGAGTCCCATCGACCACCGAGCCAACAATCGCGGCGCCAGATTGGGCAACGGACTGGGCGGAACCTTGGGCTGAAACGACTGGAACCGAGGGTGCGCCCGGCTGCTGCCACGTGAGCGCCAGCAAGGCAAAGAGGGGCAGCAAGATAAACAGACGACGCAGCTGAAGAGACACAACCACCTCCAGGGGATCGCGGGATCCCAGGCTGACGCGTCGCCAGGGCGGCGATGGGTCGTGTGCTTAGAATGAAGTCGGGGGAAAACCTTGCAGGAGCTCGGTCGAAGACGTCCTTTCGCGGATGCTCGCAACCATCAACCCCAGCAGACTAGCGCGGACTCCAGGTCTGTCCGCCGTCCGTCGTCACGAACGTTCGTCCGTCGGTCGTGGTGATCGTGGCCTCGCGCGCACTGGTCGCGCGAACGGACGCGAGGTCCACTGTCTCGGGGAACGGTATTCGGGCAAAGGATCGGCCGTCGATCGTCAGGAAGACCACGCCGCTGCGGCCGACGAGCCAACAAACGAGCGGGCTTGGTGCGCCGCCGTTCGTTACGCGCGTCCCCGGTGGCCCGATCGGAACTAGCTCCCACGGCGCGCCTGGCGGCGTCGATCGTTCGACGATGCCGGAGGCAAGCACGCGCCAGCGAGTCGGTTGGGACGCATTGGGCGGTGCAATTCCGTCGGCGGGCGGTGCAATGCCTGTCCTGAACGTTGGTTCTGCACGTCCGCCTCTCCCACCACCGCCGCCTCCGCCCGCCGCAGCCGCTCCCGCTCCCCTCCCTGCGCCAGTGCCGCCGCGAGCGGCGGCCGCGCCAACTGGCGGCGACGAGGCTGAGGGGGCCGTCGATTGAAACTCCGCAATCACGGTTTCTTGTGCCGCCTGCAGAAAGGCGCGCGGCGCGGCGGGGGCCGGTGATGGCGCCACAACCGGTTCGGCGCCGGCGACCGCTGTTACAGGAGCGGGCGACGAAGGTGGCACTGGCACTTGCGGTGGCACGGACTGCGCGGCCGGCGAAGGTGGCGACGCGGGAAGAGCTGACGGCGTTCGCGGAGGCGCGGCTGACGCCGATTCACGCTTGAGCTCAGCCTGATCGGACTTGGCGATCTCTGGCCTGGCGGAAGGAGCGTCTTTCGCGGCAGCGGCCTGGGCATTCTGTTCCGGCGGCGGAGTCTGCTGGCGTTCATCGATCGATCCTGGCGGCACCACCTGTGGCGCAGTTTCGACACGCGGCGCCGACGCAATCGTGGACTCTTGCGCGGGTTGCTGCGCGCGACGTGGAATCCAGATCGCCAGCGCGATGAGCGCGGCGGCCGTCAACGGAACGAGCCACGGCCACCAGTGGCTGGCAGGCTCGCCTTCAGGCTCGAACGCCGACGCCTCGACAACCTCTAGAGGGCGCTCGGCGGCTGTTTCGCTCCGGGCCATCACCGCGACCAATGCCCGACACCTCGGGCACGTCGACGCATGGGCCTCGGCCGCGGCGACGGCCGGGCCCGACAGTCCGCCATCCAGCCACGCCGCCATCGTTTCCGCGTCGAGGCACAACGGAGTCGCGCCGGCCTCGGACGGCTGGCGAAGTGTCTGTCGCAACAGACGGTCAAATGAATCGTCGCGCGGCTCCGTCACACTCTCTGCTCTCTCTTTGAATGCCCCGGCGCAGTTTCCTTGCGAAAGCTCTTCTGGTCGGCAGGATCCACAGGACCCACAAGCTCGCGAAGATCCAACGGGCCGGCATCTGCGGCAATCGACGCGAAGCACTCAGCAATGGCCGCCTCTGTGAGCCCGGCCTCCTCGCGCAGACGGCGGCTGACGTCGGCTTTGATCGCGTGACGCGTCCGCGCAAGCTGCCGCGACACCGTGGCTTCGTGCTCGCGGAGGATCCGGCCCGTCTCCGCCAGCGTCAAGTCCTCCGCATAATAGCAACCCAGACGCAGCCGATCGCGGGCATCGAGCGCCGCAATCGCGCTGCCGAGGGCGGCGCGCATCATGTTGACGTGGCGCTCACGCTCCGGATCCGCCGGCAGTGCCGGTGCGAGCAACGCCTCTGGCGATTCCTCGTCCGGCAGCGCACGCTCCCGCTTGCTCGCCCGCACGCGACCAATGAATCGTTGAGCCAGCACCGAGCGCAGCCATGTGGACAAGCTGCTGCGTCCGTGGAAGTAGCGCAACAGCGATCGCCGTTCGCCCTCTTTCTCGGTGACGCCGAACAGCTCGCCGTAGAGGGAGTCCGCCAGTTCTCGCGCACCCCCGCCCGGATCACAGGCGTCGGCCGTTCGGTAGAGCGCGGGGCGGTATTCGCGCACGACATGCGCCCACGCCTCCTCGTCCCCCGCCATGCAGGCGCATGCCAACGCTAAATCTTCGAGGTGCAGTCCCGTCAGGTAACGCTCGACCGCTTCGGTTGATGCGGGCGTGCCGCCGAGTGCGCGATCCGCGCTCTCGGACAACGCCTCGGCCAGGCGGTCGATCGACACACGCCAGCGTTCGCCCTGGGCCCGGGCGTGCAGTAGCCGAACTAACGCCGGATCAATCCGCACGTTGTTAGTCAGGGACATCGTAACGCCGGAGGCGGCACAAATCGATGTTGTCATCTCTTGCTACGAGCTGCCGTCGTATAGTCGTACTCGTAGCGCAGGACTTCAGTCCTGCTGACACGGCAGACCTGAAGGTCTGCGCTACGAGTACTAATCGCGCACGAGTAGAATCCTCCGTCGCCATGAGCTCCAGTCCGCTTGCCCGCCTGGTGGAGGTTTCGGCCACGATCTCGAATACGTCGAGTCGTATCACCAAGGTCCGGAGCCTCGCCGATTATCTGAAGACCCTAGATCCGACTGATGCCCTGAATGACGTCGCCATCGCCGTGTCGTTTCTGACCGGCGAGCTTCGCCAGGGCAAACTCGGCGCCGGCTATGCACTGCTCAGCAGCGTGAACGATCGCCCAGCCGCAGCTGAGTCCTCGCTGACGCTTCGAGATGTGGACACCGCGTTCACCGCATTCAGCGAGGCGCGTGGCGCCGGCTCATCGCGGACACGAGCCCAGCTTCTCGGCGATCTGTTCTCGCGGACGACGGCGTCCGAACGTGACTTTCTCATGCGGCTGATCGTCGGCGAGCTTCGCCAGGGCGCGCTGGCGGCCGTGATGACCGACGCGGTGGCCGCCGCCTCCGGACTCTCGCCATCTGACACACGACGCGCAGCGATGTTCGGCGAGCTCGGCTCGGTTGCAACGGCCGCACTGACGGAAGGAGCCGCCGGCCTGACCAGGTTTCAGCTCGAAACGATGAAGCCGGTTGCGCCCATGCTCGCGCAAACGGCGGACGCCATCGACGACGCCGTGGCGGCGTTCGGCGAAGTCGCTGTCGAATGGAAGCTGGACGGGGCGCGCATTCAGGCGCACAAGCAGGGCGATGACGTCCGGATCTACACGCGGAACCTGAATGATGTGACGATCGCGGTTCCGGAGATCGTCGAGGCGGTTCGTGCGCTGCCGGCGCGGGAGCTCGTGCTCGACGGCGAAACGATCGCGCTCTCCCCAAGCGGATCACCAAAGCCGTTCCAAATGACGATGCGACGATTTGGCCGTCGTCTCGATGTCGAGGCGCTGCGCGCTGAGCTGCCGCTCTCCGCGTTCTTCTTCGACATCCTCAAGTATGACGACGACGTCGTTGCGGCAAGACCGCTTCTCGATCGCATCCGTGCGATGCAGCAGGTGTTGCCAGCGGACGTGATCGTTCCGCGTCTCATCACGAGCTCCGCTTCGGAATCAGCGGCGTTTCTCGCGAGCGCGCTGGCGCGCGGTCACGAAGGGGTCATGGCGAAGGCGCTCGATGCGCCGTACGAAGCCGGCAGCCGTGGGGCGTCGTGGCTGAAGATCAAGCACACCAGGACACTCGATCTGGTCGTGACGGCGGCCGAGTGGGGTCATGGACGCCGCAAAGGCTGGCTGTCGAACCTGCACCTTGGCGCGCGCGACCCGAGCGATGGCGGATTCGTCATGTTGGGGAAAACGTTCAAGGGCATGACCGACGCGATGCTGGCCTGGCAAACGGCCGCGCTCCTCGAACGTGAGATCAGCCGGGATGCCTGGACCGTCTACGTCCGTCCCGAGCTCGTCGTCGAAGTGGCGTTCAACAACATCCAGGCCAGTTCTCAGTATTCAGGCGGCTTGACGCTGCGCTTTGCCAGGGTCAAACGCTACCGCACCGACAAGCGGCCACAGGACGCCGACACGATCGACACGATTCGCGCGCTCTACGCAGCCTCGATCGAGTCGTAATGGACGAAGACACGTCGACATCGGGGCGGGGGCTGCCCTGCCACTGACCCACATCACTTCGCCGGTTCGGACGCGCCCTCTTCCTCGGTCACATAGATCTCAGCAATGATGCTCACGTGCGCTTCAAACCAATGGCCGCCCACAACCGAGCCGTTGGCGAGCGCGACGGAACCGTGCCCGTGGACGGTGGAACGTCCCTGGCCGTCCATCGAGATGCTGCCGATGAGCGACACGATCTCGGCTTCTTGATTGAGCTCGATCTTCTTCTGACCCATTCCGCGTTCGACATCGGTCCAGCCGAACATGCCTTTGTCGAGGGCCCCGACCGCGACGAAATGGCCGTTGCGGATCTTGTACTTCTGGGCGAATTCCACCAGGCCCGACATGATTTCGTCGCCCTTGGTCAGGTTGATCCGGTAGGTGCGACCACCCTTGCCCAGGTCGGTCACTTTCATGCCGGGTGCAAGTCCGGGTGCGGGACGGAATCCACGCGGCATGTAGCCCTCGGGCGTCGCCGGTTGAGGAGCCGCTGCCGGCGGCGTCGCTTGCTGAGCGATCGCCTCGCGATTAACCGTGACGCCAAGGCCAGCGATCAGAAGAACCAGCGGAAGCTGAATGATGTTCGCAGTACCGCGCATCTGAACACCTCAATCGGAACGAGTTAAAAGTGTACGGTTACCGCAGAGAGCGCTGAGCTCGCAGAGAATAATTATGGGAATCCTCTGCGGGTGCTGCGGCCTCCGCGGTTGACGAAGCCTCCCTATCGTGCGGAACAGGCTTCAGGCGCCCAGGCGGTCGCTGCTGTGTCGGGCAGCTTCTTGAACTGGACGCTTCTGATGAGTGGCTGCGTCAGGTACTGAGGATCCTCCACGATCAACGTGACGATCAGCCAGACATCGCCGTTTGGCTCCGTCGTACGGGTGAAGTACTCGGTCAGCACGGCGTTCTCGCCGTACGGGACGCCGTTCTTCTGCAGGTAGCCGGGCTTCATTCGGGTGGTGACGACCTTCAGTGACCCACCCTGGGGAGCCGCGCCTGCGCGTCCGCGCCCGCGTCCGCCGCCGGGGAGTTCCCACTGGGCCACCGACGTACCCTGCATGGTTGCCGCAGACGTTGACGCCGGCGTTGCCGCGGCGGCCGGCGCGCTGAATTTGAACAGTCGCGTTTGCGTCCCGGCCTCGGTCTCGATCTTCAGCGCATCGTCTCCGTCCCAGGTCACGTGCAGGCGGCCAGGTTCGCGCAGCACGCCTGCGGCGCCATACGCCTTGCACTGATCGCCAGCGGCTTCGTCTTTCGCCGGGTCCCACGCATTCGCGATCCGATTCCCTTCGGCACTCAACGGCAGGCCGGGATGGTCGCCCTTCGGCGCAGCGATCATCCGGTAGCGCCAGTCCTCGGTCACGACCGACACCCAGTAGCCGGTGAGGTCGATCGGCGCCTGCTCCTTCGGAGTGGTCGTCGGCGCAGCGGCGCCCCGTCCTCGCTGTCCGTGTGCGGGCGTGACCAGGGGCGCCATCAGCAGCACGAGGATGCCAACGCCGACGTATCGAATGTGACTTGTACTCACGCGGCTATTTCTGTGGTTTCGTACCGAGCGTCTTGTACACCGCATCGACGAACATGTCGGTCGTCCACGGGCCGGACGTGGCTCCGAATCGGCCATCATAGTCGCGGGTCGGCTTTGCCGCCTTCACCTGTTCGAGCGTCTGCTTCTTCTTGACCAGGTCCTGGACGCGACCGCGAACGATCGTCACCATGTCCCGGTAGTACGCGACGTCCGCCATGTCCGAGAGCCGCCCGTGGCCGGGAATGATCATCGTGCCACCCTCGGACCGGTAATCCGGAAACGCGATCTCGAGAATCCGGTTCAGGCCGTCGATCACGCCGTCGATGGTCCCGCCATTGGCGACGTCGATCACGGGGTAGGTGGTGGTTGAGTAGATCTCGCCTGCCGCGATGACATCCGCCTTCCGGAACCACACGAGGGTGTCGCCATCGCTGTGCGCGGCCGGAGCGTGGACCAACTCGATCGCTTCGCCGCCGTGAAAACGCGTGCTCAGCTTCTTCGTCGGGTCATGGTAGGTGTTGTTCGGCCATGCCCGTTCGGGCGCCGCAGCCTCCCGGCCGGTTGGCGCACTCATCCGGTTGAGCACGTTTTCGTGCGCGACAACCATCGGGCCTTCGCCGGCGACGACCTCCGCCGGAATGCGCCGACCCGAAGCGGCGATGGCTTCATTGCCGCCGACGTGCGTGACCGATGCGCTGGTGTTGATGATGTGGGCGACTGGCTTATCGGAGAGACGCTTGATGGCCTCGAGCACGGCCGGCGC
>Ga0111539_10007420_pt1 | contig 14053 bp, 10 predicted proteins | sample RhiMethybrSRZTD1_FD_79667 | JGI IMG/M metagenome (GOLD analysis project Ga0111539, IMG submission 79667) | Populus rhizosphere microbial communities from Tennessee, USA - Rhizosphere MetaG P. TD hybrid SRZTD1 (version 2) (version 2) | ecosystem: Host-associated > Plants > Roots > Rhizosphere >...
CCTTCACACGAGGTTGGATCCAGATGCGCACGCTGCAGGTGATGTCGCCGCGTCGGATCCCGTCGTGAAGACGTTTGTCGAAGAGCATCGACGTTACGAGCCGCACGCCGTTGCGAGCGCGGCTATCTCACTTTTTAGATCGACCTTCTTCGGAAATGGCCGGCCCGCTCGCCCGTACCAATAAGCGGCGTTGTCCATGTCGCCCTCTTGGAGGTGCACGATGCCGTGAGCCCAGCATCCGAGCGCGGACTCGTCGTCTTGGACGATGGCATGCGCTTTCTCCCAGTCCCCTCTCGCGAGGTGTCCGACGGCGACTTTCAGCGACATGATCTCGCGCAACAATTAGTCCCGCGCCCCCGCCGGCGCAACCGGACCAGCAGGTCGAACCGACGGCGGTAATCGCAGTTCTTGACCGGACCTTTCGTCCGTGGCGAGCGTCCCGACGTTGTGGCGAGGTCGCCCCATGAACATCGATCTCGCGGGCAAAACAGCTCTAATCACCGGCCGCGGCGGCCGCGTCGCGGGCCCAGCTTAACGCTCCTACAATGGTTGGCGCGCCAGGCCGCCCCAGCACCACATTTTTCCCGCGCGTCCTTCACCCGATGCAATTGCGCATGTTCCGCCGAGTTGGCTGAAGGTCCCGGCCGGGGGCGCAAGCTGCGGACCGAGGTTCGATCCCCAGCAGAGAATTTGGTGCTCGGTGGTGATCCCACAGGCGCTGCGCGTGCTGATTTGAACGAAAGTGCCGGGGGGCGGCGCGACTTGTTCGAGTTGGCCCCAGCACGCGATGGTTCCATCGGTCCTGAGCGCGCAGCTTCTACTGGTTGCCACGCTGACTTGAATGAAGGCACCCGATGGCGGCGTGCTCTGGCCGCTGGAGTTATCTCCCCAGCACGCGATGGTTCCATCGGTCCTGAGCGCGCACGCGTGGCCTGGATCCAGGGGAGCGCCGGCGGTGACACTGACTTCCACGAAGGACCCATCGGGAGGCGCGTGACGACGTGCGCCCCAGCAAGCGATGCTCTGGTCGGTCTTGATCCCGCACGCCTCCCAAACGGAGCCCGCGCTGAGCTGGGTGAAGGTTCCCTCGGGAGGCTCGCCAATTGGATCGGAGCCGGGATTGGGGTGTTCCCAACAGGCGGCAGTGGCGTCGGCTTCGATGCCACACGCGTTGCGCGGCCCTGCGCTCACGGCAACGAAAGGTCCGGCGGGAGGCGCGTTCTGACCCGTGCGGTAGCCCCAGCAAACGACGGTGCCATCCGTTTGGATGGCGCATGTCGAGCTTTCCCAAGTAGATACTTGTGTAAACGTCGCATCCGGGGGCGTGCTTTGCCCTGCCGTGTTGGAGCCCCAGCAGACCACCCGTCCGTCGGTCGTGATGCCGCACCTATGCCGGTAGCCTGCGTTGATTCGGGTAAACGTCCCTGCCGGTGGGGTGCCTTCGCCATCCAAACTGTTGCCCCAACAGGCGACGCTTCCGTCGGCCATGATTCCGCAGGCCTGCTGGTCACCGACGCTGACCTGCGCGAAGGCGCCAGCGGGAGGAGTCGGCCGGCTTGGTTCGCCCGAACCATCCCAGCAAGTCACCGATCCATCGATCCGGATGGCGCAGGTGCCCGCGAAACCACCCGCACTGATGTCCACGAAAGTACCAACGGGCGGCGGTTTCGTGCCGCCGAGCTGGTCGCCCCAACATGCGAGGGTGCCATCGGTTTTGATCCCACACGTATAGCTGGCGAGGGACTGAACACCGCCGGCGCCGATTTGCGCGAACGTGCCGTCGGGCGGCGTACTCTCGCCGTTGGCGTTGTTGCCCCAGCATGCGACCGTTCGGTCAGCTTTGATCCCACACGTGTGTTGTAGGCCAGCGCTGACTTGCCGAAAGGAGCCGGCGGGCGGGCGGCTTTGCTGCAAACGATTGTCGCCCCAGCAGGCGACGGTGCCGTCGGTCTTCACTCCGCAGACGAAAGGACCATCGTGCCCGCCTCCGGCGCTCAGCTGCACGAACGTACCGGCGGGCGGCGTGCTCTGGCCGACGCCGTTGTCGCCCCAGCAGGCGACGGTGCCGTCGGTCCTGATCATGCAGTTGTAGTCGTACCCGGCGGATAACGTTTCGCGCGGCCGATTGTCAGTACCACCCGAGTCGGCCGACGTTGCCGCACGGTCGCTGCCGCATCCGTGACCGCCGGCGAGTACCACAACCAGCATGAAGCACAAGCGAAGCTCGATGCCCGACGGAGGGTGCGGAGTGAGCATTTCACCCGAGCGTATACGATAAACTATCGTGCTCGAAGGGCCTCGTACCAGAACCGATGGTTTGCCTTCGTCCGGTGATCACTCTTCGGCTCATGGGTCGCGAATGGCCGCCATCGGCAATCCGGTCGAGCTCCACGAAGGACTGCGGAAGTAGACTGAAGCTTCACGCGCGGCGGCGTCGATGCGAGGTAAAATCATCGAAAGGGAGGTCCAGTCATGCAGGAACGGTTCACGTTCGAGAGCGGCGGCGACACGATCGTCGGCAATCTATTCGTACCCAATGCTCAGCCGCTGGGTCTCGTCGTTACGTCGGGCCCACTAACTTCCGTGAAGGAACAAGCCGCCGGTGCTTATGCCAAGGCGATGGCCGAACGCGGGTTCGCGGCGCTTGCGTTCGACCACCGGTACTTCGGCGAGAGCGGCGGCAAGCCGCGCCAGTTCGAAAAGCCGGCCGCCAAGATCGAAGACATCCGGAACGCGGCTACGGCTCTTCTTGCCGACAGGCGCTTCCAAGATTTGCCGGTGTTCGGTATCGGCATCTGTTTCGGCGCCGGTCCGATGGCGCGTGCAGCCGCGGGAGACGGTCGTTTCCGCCGCATGGCCGGTATTGCAGGGGTCTACACCGATGCCGCCAAGACGCGTGCATCGGTCGGCGGCAACTACGAGGCTCTGGTCGACGGCGCGCGCGCTGCGGAACGCAAGTTCCAGGAGACCGGTCAGGCGGACACGATTCCTGCCGTTGCGCCCGACGGCGGCAACGTCGCCATGCCGCTCCGCGAAGCTTACGAATTTTACGGAACCCCGCGGGGGGCGATTGCCAACTACGTCAACGGGTTCGCGGTACAGTCACGCGCCTACTTGTTGCCTTTCGACGCCATGGGCGCGGCGAGCGAGATGAAGGCGCCGTTTTTGATCGTCCATTCCGAGCGCGCCCTCCTGCCGGATCTCGCGAAACAGTTCCACGCCAAGCTCGCGGCGCCAAAAAAAGAGCTATGGCTGAAGTCGCAGGGCCAGATCGACTTTTACGACGATCCAAAGTTGATCGGTCCGTCCGCCGACGCGGCGGCGGCATGGTTCGTCGCGCAATAACCGGCGGGACTCGTGCAGGCGTGTCTGCGGAAGACTACCGGATGGTGTTGCCCCAGAATCCGATGATCGTGAATGCGATGACAGCTACGATGAAAGCCAACCACAACCAGGTCATCCACGTCGGTCGAATCAGCGGGACGCGATCAATGGTTGGGTCTGCGCTGTGCCGAAGGCGAGATCTCATAGCGAGCTCCTCCTTTCCTTGATGAAACGAGCGCGCGCAACTCGTGTGACTCATGCGGTTGCGGTCGGGCTGGGGCGCGCCGTACGTCCCTCGAACAAGCACGATTCACGCCGATTCACATAGGAAGTTAGTCGCAAGGACGCTGCAGCAACGCTCTTGTCGAACGGCGGTGTGGCGCAGAGGCGGCCGGGCCCGTGAACTCTTGCCGCCGCAAGAGGCCGTAATTGCCGACAGGATTCGGCGTGGCTGTCAATGCTGGGTGAAGCCGCGAAAAGAGCGGTGGTCGATTTCAAAACGCTTTATCCAGCGATGAACCTGCGTTCGTGCCTTGCCGAGTGCTTTGGCGACATTCGTCACGCTACCGTTGTGTCGTTCGAGTTGCGCAATGAGCTCGGCACGCAGCTGCAGTTGTTCCTTGGACAAAGGAGGAAGGCGGAAAACGGATGATGGCACACCCACAACCAATTCTTCCGAAGCGCCGTCCAGCAAATGCGCGAGCTCGATGCGTCCCTCTTCGGCCAGGATGAGGCCTCGAACGAGTACGTGTTCGAGTTCACGAATATTGGAAGGCCAATCATTGCTTAGGAGGTAACGTCCGACGGCTGGGCTCATCGTGACTTCGATGTTGGGCGCGGCAACCTTGGCATTCTTGGCGAGAATTGCGGCCACGAATACGCCCAGGTCCTCGCGGCGTTCGCAGAGCGGCTGCAACAGGTAGGTGTAGCCGCTCAGACGCGCGAACAAATCCGAACGAAACCCGGTTCGGGCGGAAGGCTCTGCCAGCTTATGGTGCGTGGCTGCTACGATGCGCACGTCGATCCTGGAGGCTTGCGCGCTGCCGACCGGCGAAACCTCGCTGTCTTGGAGGAAGCGAAGAAATGCAGGTTGTGCCGCGACGGGAAGATCGCCGATTTCATCGAGCAAGAGCGTGCCGCGGTCGGCAGCTCGCACGGCCCCGAGCTCCGCCCGTATGGCGCCGGAGAAGGCACCCTTTTCATGACCGAATAAATGGCTCTCGACCAGATTGGATGGTATCGCGCCGCAATTGACCGCAATGAAGGGCCCGGGGCGACCGGAGATCTGATGAATGCTTCGAGCAATGACCTCTTTGCCCGTGCCCGTTTCGCCCAAGAGGAGGATGGGGAGCGGCGACTTGGCGATGCGCGTCAAGGCTTCGAGGCGAGGTGCATTTGCTGGGATCAGGCTTAAGAATCCAGGCGGCGCGGAGCCGCTGTGGAGGCTTTCGAGATCGGGTGCAATCCCTTGAGGTGACGCGAGCGCGTCGCGAAGCAGAAACAGAGTGTGCCCTAGCTCGATCACATCGCCGTCACGAACGAGCACCCGTTGAACGGGTGAACCGTTCACCAATGTCCCATTGGTCGAGCCCGCGTCCTCCAGCAGCCAACCTTCGCCCGTTCGGCGGAGCCGCGCGTGCGTCGATGAGATGGACCGCCCGGGAACACACACCCTCAACTTGATGTGGCTCCCGCTCGGGTGCCGAGTTGCCTCGCGGTCCGCACCGCGACCAATGATGATTTCGTCAATTCCGGTCAGAGCGTAACGGGCGCCGCCGGCAGTAGGGCGATCACATTCGAGCACAATGAACAGGTACGGCCGAAGTGGCGTCGGCTGCCCGCGGCGCGACGCCGGCGAGTCTTCCAGGGTGTCGATGTCTTGCTTCGTCATCGTATGGGGCGGAAGCGCGATCGAACCGCGGTTTGCCGGCGAACAACGATGCCCCCGCGTTGTGGACAATATGCCGCGTGTAATGTGGAAGGGGATTGCCTGCCTAGCCTACTCGGATAGAGTGCCTCTTCAAGAAGGAGGTCACGCCCCCGAAACTGTCAACGGACGATGGCGCTTTCCGAATCGGTGCAAGGGGCCACGCCTCCAAACGTCGTGCTGACCATGACATTGGCCGAATGAATGAATCGGTCAAGAAGGTCGCGCACCCGAACCTGTCGAGCTGACAATGGCGCCGACGATGTATGAATCGGTGGCGGAGAACGACGACACGCCGTCTCAATTCGGGCGCTACGAGGTTGTTCGCGAGCTCGGCAGGGGGGGAATGGCGCGGGTCTTCGAGGGCCGGCACGTAGAGCTTGGCAGCCGTGTTGCGCTCAAGGTCATGCAGCGCGTGTTGGCCGCAGAGCGGCTGGCCGCAGCGCGTTTTCTTCAGGAAGCAAAAACGGCCTCGAAACTCCGGCATCCCAACGTCGTTCAGGTGTTCGACATTGGATGCCAAGACGGCCTCCCGTTCATCGTCATGGAGTTGCTCGAGGGGGTCGATCTAGCCACGTGGCTCGACGAGAAAGGGGCGTTACCCATCGGCACCATCGTGGACCTCTTTCTTCCCGTTATCTCGGCCATGGCAAGGGCGCACGCAGCAGGGATCGTCCACCGCGATCTCAAACCTGCCAATGTGATGATCACGCACCGCCCTCCTCACGTCGCCCATCCCGTCCTTCTCGACTTTGGAATTTCCAAGATCGCGAACCGCGAGCACGAAACAACCTTCACTCGCTCGGACTCGCTCTTGGGAACGCTGCACTACATGGCACCCGAGCTAACGCGTGGCGCGAAATTCGCGACAGCTTCGAGCGATCAATATGCGCTCGGCTTGATGCTCTACGAATGCGCGACCGGTCGGCGTCCTTTCACCGGAAATGGTCAATACGAATTGATGCACGCCATCGTAACCGCCCCCGTACCGCCGCCGAGCGCCGTTCGGCCGGGGATTCCGGCCGAGTTCGACGCGCTCGTCGAGAAGGCGATGCGACGCAATCCGGCGGAACGATTTCCTTCCGTCAGCGAGCTCGGGAGCGCGCTGCTTTCGTTCGGCGATCGGACTGCTTGGAAGTTATGGAAGTCGGAGTTCATGGTTCAGTCGCGCGCCAGCGACGTTTCGAGCGCCCAGCGGACCCTTCCCGACAGTCGTCTGCCGCCCCGAGGACACGAGAATGCGGTGACGTTGAACCCACCGGCGCCCGGCGGACGGCATTCGCCTTGGATGCTCGCCGCGCTCGGCCTCTATGCCCTGTTGATGACGCTCCTTGCGTGGCGCAAACCCTGGGGAACCCCCTCTGAGGTCGTGACGAGTCCCGTCCCTGCACCGCCTCCGGCGACCACGACGTCGAGCGGCGCCGAACCTGTTGGCACAAGTTCGCTTGTCTACACAGATGGTGAACGGCAATCTCCGACTGCCATCGACGAGCCGGCGAGCTCGCGCCCCATCAGTGTCCCGACTCTCCGCCCCTCCAGGGTGAGATCGACGGAGTCTCCGCGACCGTCGGGCAGCGTGGCGAGCGCAGTACCACCTGCAGCGTCTGTCGAACCTCGACCGGCCATGAGGGGGAGCAATGGCGCCCTCATCGTCGAGTGAGTGAGCCCCATGCGACGGATGGCATGTGTTGGGCTGGCGCTGCTTGTCGCATCTCTCACGAGCCCGAGCGCTCGCGGCGAGGGCGGCGAAGCGTCTTTGATGGAAAAGGGCATTCAACTTCGCCGCGAGCATCGCGACGCCGAAGCACTCGCGATCTTCCGCCGAGCTCATTCGGCGAATCCCACGCCCCGAGCGCTGGCCCAGATCGCGCTCGCTGAACAGGCTCTCGGACAATGGGTGGAAGCCGAACGCGATCTACGTACCGCTCTCAATGCCGTGGACGATGACTGGATCGCGAATCACCGCGCCGCGCTGACCGAAGAGCTCGACACTCTCGGGAACCATCTCGGGACGCTCACCGTGAAAGCGAACAGCGCGACCGGCGTCGTCTCGTTGAACGGTGTAAAGGTGGGCGAGCTTCCACTGACGTCCGTGCGAGTGCCTTCGGGAAGCCTGCGCATCGAGGTAGTATCCCCTGGGTATCACCCCGCTGTTCGCATCATCCAAGTTGGCGCCGGGGCGGTCGTGTCGGAGGAGCTGCGCCTGACCGAGCTCGAAAAGTCGCCACCCCCTGCTGCGCTGGAGCCTGACAGTGGCGCTGCGGGCCGCGAAGCCGGCGCCCCGGCGCTTCATCACACGCCAGAGATTACCCCGCGACCCGCCGCAGGGTCGTCTGCTGACGAAATGCGCCGCGTCTTCGCTTGGGGTTCGCTCGGAACTGCGGGCATTTTTTTGGGCGGCGCCATCGCCGCGCAAGTCGTGGGCGCGGATCGAGCGACGAAATACAATGACGACGCGCAATGTATGTATGGCGATCTTTCGCGTGACGAACGCTGCGGGGTGTACCGCGGGCAGGCCGAGACTGCTCAGACCGTCGCTACCGTGGGATTTGTCGCAGCCGGCGCGTTCGGCCTTGGGGCGGCGATCTTGTTCCTCTTGAAACCGGGAGGTACGAAGACAACGGGCGTCGAGCCTTGGCTACAGGTCGGTGCCGGCGCAAGCGTTGGCATCCATGGCAAGTTGTAATCGCTGCGCTGGGAGTCTTTCCTAATCACCCGCGAGCACCCAGGGGCTCGGGGCGCTGAGAATGCTTCCTGTCGCCTGGTCCTTCACGGTAGCTAACGCATTCCGGTCCGTGCCATTCATGAACCAGACCTGGATCTCGCCGCTCGAGCTATTGTGAAACACGAGATCGGTGCGGCCATCCGTATTGATGTGTGCCGTTTTCCTCAGCGACCAAGGTGAAGGCGCCTGCAGTACCGCTTGGGTGGCTTGGTCCTTCACGCTCTTGAGGTCGACCCGGTCGGTTGCACTCATGAACCAAATCTGAAGGTCGCCGGTCATGGTGTTCTGAAAAACCATGTCGGGCTGCTGATCGGCGTCGAAGTCTCCCACGGCGCCAAGGCGCCAAGGCGGTTCCACGGCAATTTCGCGCGTTGTCGCTTGATCTTTGATCGTCGCGTAGCTCCTGCGAACCGTCGCGTTCATGAACCAGACCTGGAGTTGGCCCGATTGCGTATCGTAGAAAATAAGGTCGGTGTCGCCATCACGGTTGAAATCCGCCGAGCCAGACAGTCGCCAGGAGCTTCCCGCATCCAGCCGCGAGCCCGTCGGGTAATCGGTGGGTGTAACCCAGGCGACGCGCTCCGTGCCCTTCATGATCCAAATCTGAAGCGCACCGGTGCTGACGTCTTGCCAGACCAGATCGCCGGTGTCATCGCGATTGAAATGCCCCACCGCACCGACGTACCAAGGTTCAGGAACGACGACCGGGCCCGGTACCGTCTGGTCCACGAGACTACCCCAACCAGTTCGTTCCGCTCCAGACATGAACCACGCCTCTAGAGCGCCAGACGTCGAATTGTGAACGAGAAAATTGTTTGCACGATTTTCGCAGCTCACCGTGGACTCTCGGCTCCGACAGGCTCCCGAGCAACAAATCTCGTTGTCATTGCACCTGGCCGTATCGAGCCACTCGAGACACCCGCGAGCGAGCGAGCAGACCTGCACGTTTCGCGGGATGGCCGCGTCGCCGGCATCCGGCGCAGACTGGCAGCGAAAATCTCCCAGCTTGGGACAATTGGGAATGCAAACATCCGGCGTGCCTGGTCCGCTCCGCCCTTGGTCGACTGCGATGTCGGACTCGCCCGATTCGTAGGCGTCGTCCGGCGAATCGTCCGACTCGTCGAAGGGGACATCGGAAGGCCCGTCCTGCGAGCCAACTGCTTCGCTCGCGACGTCTTGCAAATCCGGGCCGCCGTCGATGGATCGGTCGTTACTTGCGTCGACCATATCGCCAGAGAAGACGTCGGCGTCGTAAGCTGCGATGTCCGCGTTCTCGGATCCCTCGTCGCGGAGAGGCGGATCCTTTGCCGCGTCGGCGGGCACGTCTACGGCATCGAGCCGCCCCCCCTCCGGGAGCTCACTCTCCGACTCCGACCCGTCCTCGACTCCGCGTGCACCGTCTGCCGGGACGGACGCGTCCGTCGTGTCACCGTTCCTGCCGCCGTCCTTGAGCACGATGCAAGCAGTGGCGGAAAGACAAGAGAGCACTCCGAAGAGATGAACGACCCCGTGCAAGATGATGCCCCTACGTGCGCGAACGATGAATCGAGGGCACTCGAAAGCGCGCACACGATCGCGTCTGTCGATTGCGCCGGACATCAACACCGTGGCCCGCGTTTCGTGACGAAACGCCGGTTCAACGAATACGGTCATGGCGCTGCCAATTGGAGCTCGTCACGGTCGTGCGGTTACTACCTGGGAGGGACAACGGGTAGATAGAAACCTAGGCAGATCGGGGGCACGCCTTCAAGACTGTTCGCCTAACAGCTGCGTCGTCCGCCGACAATGATATCGGCCCGTGCCACGAACGGGGTCGGTCGACACAGCGCGTGGCATGTGACGCGTTACCCGTGACACGCGACACCTTCATCTCCAACGCCGTGCAACATGCGGCTGGGGAGCGTCGGGGCGCTTAAGGCGACGGCGCGGCTGCGCACGAGGTCCGTTCGCACTGCCCTGTGATTCGGCACACGGATTGCTCGACGCGCGACGTCCCCGTCGGGACGAATGAAGGACCTCGGTGTGGCTTGATCCGTCGTTCATGCGAGCCGCTGACACTCAAGTCACCTCGCGGCCGCCGCACGGAAGGTCATTCATTTGCCACTGCAAACAGATTCCTTCGCAATGGAGATGAATAACTCATGAGAACACGTGCCCTCGTTTCATCCCTATCGCTTTTTGCCTCGGGCTTGTTAGCTGCCTGCAGTTCGGTGGATGCCGATCCCGTCGGCAAGGATCCCGCACCTGCGCCAGCCAGCAATGCCAGTGCTCTGACAACAGCTCGCTGCGCGACACCAGGCCGACCGCCCGCACAGGGCTTGCTCATCGCCCAGCATATCGCGAGCGGCAGCGCCGCGCGCGTTGCAGGGACAGTTACGATACCGGTCTATTTCCACGTCATCAGACAGGGATCCGGTGTTAGCAACGGAGACGTCCTCGACTCAACGCTCGACCTTCAGATTGGCGTGCTCAACGCCACGTTCGGCAATCTCTTTAATGGCGCCAATACCCCGTTCCGGTTCGTCAAAGCAGGAACGACGCGTGACACGAACAGCGCCTGGTATACGATGACCATGGGTTCGGCGGCAGAGGCGGCCGCGAAGAGTGCGCTGCACGTAGGCGGTCAAAATGTGCTGAACGTCTATACCACCAACACTGCCTCGGCTCTGGGATGGGCAACGTTCCCGTGGGATTTTGTAGCCAATCCGTCGGCTGATGGGGTCGTCATCAAGCTTTCGACACTACCGCTCGGCAACGAGCCCGACGCCAACCTGGGTTACACGCTCACGCACGAGGTGGGTCATTGGTTGGGTCTGTGGCACACATTCGAGGGAGGTTGCACCGGCGGGGATGCGATCGGCGACACGCCTGACGAGGCGGCGAGGGATGCAGGCTTTGTTTGCCCACCTCTCAATCCTGACACGTGCCCGACCCTCGGAGTTGATCCTATTCACAACTATATGGATTACAGCAACGATGCTTGTATGTTTGAGTTTACGGCTGGTCAGAGCGATCGAGTCGATTCGACGTATTCGATGTTCCGCGCCATGCCGATCGTCGATTTCAATCTTGACGGGCAAGAGGACGTTGTCTGGCACAATGGGGCGACAGGTCAGACGCAGGTTTGGTTCATGAGCGGCGCTACCCGCGGCCCGAGCGACTATGGTGATTTCAACATCAACCTTGACGAAAGCACCGGTTGGCGCATCGACGGAATCAACGACTTCAATCAAGATGGCAGGCCCGACGTTCTTTGGCACAACGGGGCGACCGGCGCCATGCAGGTTTGGTTCATGAATAACACTACCCGTGGCCAGAACTCCTACGCTGATGTCAATCTATCCGTTGCTGACAGCACGGGTTGGCGCATCTCCGGGACTGCTGACTTCAATCAGGATGGCGCGCCGGACATCCTTTGGCACAACGGGGCGACCGGCGTCACGCAGATTTGGTACATGAGCGGTCCAAATGGCACGACCCGCGGCGCGAACGACTATGATCAGGTCAATATCAACGTTGCCGACAGCACTGGCTGGCGCCTCGCCGGGACCAACGACTTCAATCAGGATGGCAAGCCGGACCTCGTTTGGCACAATGGAACGACCGGCGTCATTCAAATTTGGTACATGAACGGCGCCAACCGTCCCGCGAACGCCTTTGCCGATGTCAACATCACGGTTGCCGACAGTACCGGATGGAAGCTTGTCGGGACCGACGATTTCAATCGGGATGGCAAGCCGGACCTCCTTTGGCACAATGGAGGGACGGGCGCCTCGCAGGTTTGGTACATGAACGGCGCCGTCCGTCCGACGAACGCCTTTGCTGATTTCAATATCAATGTTGCGGACAGTACTGGTTGGAAGATTGTCAATCGATGAAGGCGATGCCGCGATCAATTGACAAAAGAGGCCGTCACGCATCGACTCCGGTCACGGTTCCTCGCGACGTGGCCGGCGACCACTAGTTCGAAGGTGCAACACTCCCCGACACCCAGCGGTGTCGGGGAGTCATCGAACGTAGCGGCCCGACGCGCAGCTGTGTGGCGCACTGCGCAAGCCTGTGTCCTGCACGACTCAGCTCCTCGCGGAATCCGGCTGCAGATCGCCTCCGGCCGCGGCGATCCGAGTCGGCACCTCCTTTTCGGCGGGGCCTCCAGCTTGCAAGAGACGAGCGCGAACTGCGTGAAGTGCCTCGCAGGAACGCGACGGCTCTCACTGCTGTGTGCAAGACGACATCACTCACAAAACGACATTCACTCGGAGGTTAGTCCATGAAAACACGTGTTCATCGAACGGCCATCGGCGTGTTGACCGCCGCGGCCGCGGCGTTCATCGGTAGCACGGCCTCGGCCGACAGCATCTTGGTCAATGGGACCCACTCTTCTATCGAAGACTACGAGGACTCCGAAGGCAACGGTGATATCGGCAACTATCACATCCTGTTCAACCGGACGTATTCCAGCTGGACGCCGACCGGGACCCCGTACGATCAGAGATCGCACGCCCTCGCAGAGAGCGATTTCTTCGATTACGTCTATTTGTTCGGCTACGAGCATGAGGTCATCTCGGCGACGTCCTTTGGCGATGGGGACATGACCACCGCGCCCTACACGTATACGCGGAACGCGAGCGCTAGTTTTTCCGTTAATGGAGATGCTATCGCGACGCCTACTTACTCGTGGTGCCAGAGCAATACCTATTGCGCCGACTTGAACAAGAGCATCTCGAAGACGCTCTTTCATGGCAATCAAACCTTCTGGCTTGGACCTGTGCCCCTCACGGTAGAAGCTGATGTCTACGGCAGTCTCAATGCGAGCGCATCGGGCAGAGGGTACGGCCAGCCGTTCATCGGCCGCTCCGGTTATTTCATGGGGAACCCAGCGAGCAGCTTGTCAGCCGGCGCCTACCTCGGGGCGAGCATGACCGCCCATGTCGACTACGCAGTCGTCGATTTCGGGGTGACGGCGAACTTCGGCCTCCTCGGCGTTTCCGTGACTCCCCACGCGAACGAGTTGTTGATTACGCGGCCCCGAAACGGATCGACGCCGGCCAAAGCGGATTTGAGCTGGAACTTGGGCACACCCATCGACATCACCACGATGAATGGAAGCGTCGTCGCTTGGGCAGATGTCTGGCTGGCCGGCCGGTATGACTACACGATCGTCCAATGGAATGGCGTGCACTGGGGTTACGACATTTGGAGTGACGTCAATCAGGCGTCGTTCTGAGGAGCGCATGGGGCGGCTTCGCGCAAGGTGCGGAGCCGCCCCATCGTGCAGCGTCAAAGGAGGAGGCCCATGATTCGGCTCGGCAAGAATGGCGGTATCGTGTTGGGCGTGGCAGTCGTATTGATGACATCCGCGGCGGTCTCGTGGCGCTGGGTACACTCCAAGGGATCAGTGCGGGCCCTGGGCTTCGGGGACGCCGCGTCCGACGCTGCACCCGGTGCGAGCGGCGATCCCGTGACTTCCGTTGCCGATATCGGAGCACCGGACGCGTGGAGCGTCGGCGCGCGGCGCACGTACGAAGTGACCCTCCGATCGTCACTGCTGGGTAAGGCTGACGTACCCGACAGCTCGCTCGTATTGAAAGGCTCGGCCACGCTCGAGCTCGTAGCTCAGTCGGCCGACGACGCGCGCATCCTGCTGCGAGCAAATCTTGCGAATCTCGATATTGTCGCGACGAAACCGGGAGGCGCCGAAAAGCACCTCGATGAGAGCCTTCGGGCGGAGGCATCACGCCCCTTTCTCGTCAAGCTTCGTCGCTCGGGTCACATCGAATCCATTGCTTTCGAGCGGGATGTGAAAGGGCTCGGTTTCGGTCTCGTGCGCAACATGATCGCTACCCTTGGCTTCGTTGCGCCGGAAGGGCCGAATCCTGATTGGCGCGAGTGGACCACGGAGGAATCGGACCAGTACGGTATTTTCACGGCTCGTTACCAACAAATCGAGCCCGGAATCTTTCGGAAGACGAAAGTCCAATACTCGCACGTGGAGATGGAAGCGCGACTTCAGTTCGGTCAAAAGCCGGCGCACGTCACCATCGCATCATCGGCGACCCTCCGGCGTGACCGTCAAG
>Ga0111539_10007422_pt1 | contig 14050 bp, 18 predicted proteins | sample RhiMethybrSRZTD1_FD_79667 | JGI IMG/M metagenome (GOLD analysis project Ga0111539, IMG submission 79667) | Populus rhizosphere microbial communities from Tennessee, USA - Rhizosphere MetaG P. TD hybrid SRZTD1 (version 2) (version 2) | ecosystem: Host-associated > Plants > Roots > Rhizosphere >...
ATGAACACTTTGATCAAGTAAGTGACAAAGAGGTGAAAGAAATTATGAAGAAATATAGTTTTGATTCACAGGTAAAGTAACAATTAATTAACTTGAGTAGTTATTTAACTCTTATTTTATTTTATTTTATTTAAGACTTGGTTTTGATATTATTATTATTATTGTTATTGTTAATATTTATAGATATTTATTTGAAATGACTTCCTCAATTTAATATCCCTCATTTTTTATATTCTGATAAATTTAAACGCATTAAGGATATTTATTTGATTTATTTTTTTGGTGTAAATAAAATAGATAGAGATGTTTTAAGAATATAATTCCTACTGCTATAAATATTAATATAGATTGTTGTACTATTGATGAATAACTAATTACTAATTTATTTATACAATTTATGTCCTAAGGAATAATCAGCGATTTACTAAATCCTTTTTTCTTAAAACTTCAAAAAAATTTTTGTTTCTTATGCTTGAAATCTCTTGAAAAATCTTTCCCACCATCTGGATTTCTTGTATTATATACTTCTTTTGTTAATAATATTTAGTCTTAATCTTGTCACGCTAATGAATAAATGATAAAATGATAATTTCTATTAATTTCTTGAAATAATTATATACTTTAGAAAGAATTTTTAGAAGAATTAGAAGAGTGAAATTAATTCTTATAAATACAAGATATTTATAATCATGTTTCCTATAATATTTATCTTTGGTGTTTAAGGTAGTATTGTCTAAACGTGAGTTTCATGAAAAACCTAGTTTAGACTTTTCGTTTACCAATCCACTAGCAGAATCAACTTATGAATGGTATCAATTTCATAAAAAATTACACCTTTTCCATTGGTGGATAAAATACAAATTGGGTCAAACAGAGGAAGCTGTACTCAAAAATAGAATAATCCAAGTAGGTAATAGTTTGGGTATTTCAACAAAATGGTTGAATAAAACAGTAGAGCATGCAATAACAGAATTTTCTGTTAATGGCCTAGGAGTTGATTATTATGGTTATCATAATATACAACATGAATTAGAAGCCACTTATTTCACATTACTTGCTGTATTTGGCCAAAAGAATAACAATAAAAATAACTTTGATTCATTGGATACAAAATATCTGTTCACTTCGGCTCTTTATCATGATTTTGATCCACTTAAAAGGTTTGAAAAACCAAATGAAGATGCTGTTGAATCGTATATAAGAAATGATAAAAAGATTAAAGAATGTATTGATGAAGCAGGTTTAGATATCGATATAGTTATTGCAATTATTCACCGAACAGCATATCCTTTTCAGGGAGAGATAGCTGAGCATGCACGAGAGCGAATGAATCAGTTATTCACAGATGCTGGTATAGATGTTAGCGATACTAAGAAAAGAATGCATTATGAAGACCTCGGTTGGTTTCTTTCCGTTTCTGAACGAGTTGCGGGTTATGCCTTAGATGGCTTTGAACATGCTTTAGAATTGGCTAGACGTAATGCTCATGGATTAGGTTGGCATCCATCACGTATAAACAAAGAATCAGTCAAGTTTTTTTCTTTACTAAATAAAGAGAAAGCAATGCTTGAGGTAGTATTAGGTGGAATCCCTGAAAAATACAAAGAGAATTTTCAAAACAATGTAGAGAAATTTAAAGAATCTTTCTTAAAAGAAATAGAGATAAGAAATGCTGTTAGAAAAAGAGAGATTAATTTACTTTTTGTTCCTGAAGAAAATCAAAATATCGATTCAACCACTTTAAACGAAATTATTGCTCTTTATCAGGAGCTTAATAGTCCTATTGAAACAACTAACGAAAAAAAGTTTGCCAGATCAATCAAGCATTCCAAGACTATACTCGTCAGTTTAAGATTGAATGAAATTAATGGAAGTGTTATAGGATTTGCTAAAGGTGGCCCACTAGAATATTATAAGTTAAGGAGAGGCACGATTGAAGAAAATTTTGGACAGAACAATACAATTTTCCTGGAAAGAATAAATATTAAAACAGGTTATTGGGGAGAGAGTGGAGGTCACAATCTTAGAATGAATTTTTTAAATGAAGCTAAAAGAAATGGATATAAATTTGTTACCGGTTATGTACATCGAGATGTATTAATACGTAGAATTAACAATGGTGAACCTATAAAAATAATTCAAAAATATGATCCAGACAAACTCGATTATTATAGATTATATTTAGAGAATTTCAAAATATAAAAATTAGTGGAAGTACGATTATTTTAACTTTAAGAATTTTTGAGAATTATAAAATCTAAAGTATGATAATATAGTTTAATATTATATTTACTGCTACTCCTACAATTCTTATTACTATTATATAAAATACTTTAGAATATTAAAGAAGTTAATATGGTGAATTATACAAACTAGATGGTTCTATTGATTTGTTTAGATTAAGTAATGCTATATTTTTATTATATTTTGCATCACTATCCTTTGGGTCTAGTTTAAGAACCTTATCATACCATTGTATAGCATCTTCATAATGGCCTAGATTATAGAGTGCTACTCCTTTGTTATTAAGTGCAGAAACATTAGATGGATCAATTTTCAGAACCTTATCATACCATTGTATAGCTTCTTGATACTTGCCCAAGCTTGCTAATGCTAATCCTTTATAGTTTAATGCATTAATATGAGTAGGATTTACTTTAAGAATTTCATCATAGAGTTGTAAGGCATCTTGAGTTTCTCCTTCGTTAAGAGAATCATATGCACGTTGCATGAGATTAGCCTCATCAATAGAAACAATGGAATAAGCAATTGTTGGAGAAATCCAGCAAATCGTAAATAATAAGAAAATAGATGATTTAATTAAAAATTTATCTCCTTGAAATATAATATTTGTCACGTGGCTTATACTTTACCTCGAATTATTTAAGCTTTATTTCTTATAAGCATTAGATAGAATTCTTTGAAATTTGATATTCATAAGTGAAAGAGAATGTACCATCTAAAATACTATTCAAATCTATCTAGAGATTATATCTTAATATAATATAATAATCGTAGTGAATGTTTATTTATATTTAGGTCTTTAGTAAGGGATGTAAATATCAATATTTTCTAACCTTTGATCAACTATATCTAAATTTGAGTTAGAAATTTTTTTAATTTAATATCTTTGCAATAGATATTTTATCATAATTAAAGTATATCAATACTAATTTTATTATTTGTATATGTTATAGTCAAAAGGGAATTAACTTGCTTTAACAATCTAATTTTACTAAATCCTTATTTCATATGAGAGTAATTTTTAAATAGTAATTACAATTCTCAAATATATCGTTCCTAAACTTAGAAACATAATCATTAGAAATCTATAAAGTACAACCAAATAGAATAAAATATTTTAGATTATACAAATAATAAATATTTTACCATGAATTAAATTTGTAAACCTGTAACAGTTATAATAACAAATACAGGAAACAAAAAAAACCCCCACATTTGAAATAGAAATATTACAAAGAAAATCTCATGCTTTAACTATTTACGAAAATCAAAGATAAATTATCCTCAACATTCTCAATAAAATAGAAGTTATAAACTGAGAGAAGGGTAGATATGAGTTCAAAAATGCTCTAAAATATAACTAATGCAATCAAATATATAATGAAACTATAACCTTCGGATTTAAACTTATGATTCGTATATTATTCAGTATAACATTGATAAATTAAATATTAAATGTACCTAAATTAAGGATTTTTGATATTAAAAATGGTATAAATAAAAAATAATCATACTTACAACGATAATAACTTAAATATAACTTTTCATTAAAACAATAAAATGGCTTCAAGTCTCAAGAAACAACATAAAACAACAAAAGAAAACACATCTACTTTGGATATAACAAATGATTCCAAAACTTCCAATTATATAATTGATATAGATGATTCTCCTGATGTTGCAACTTGGAATAAAGAGGTAACTAAAGACCATAATGTAAAAGATATTAACATATCAGAAGAGATTAAAAATAAAAATAGAATTATCAAAATTAGTTCTAAAATCCCTCCTACTACTACTATTGGTCTAAGAAGGAAAGACAATAAGGGTAAAGATGAACAGGTTGATCCAGCCAATCAGAAAGATGTAGACAAGATTTACAATTCAGGCCGTAAATTAACAGATCATGCTAATCTATTTAATAATAAAACAAAAGATACCAAAAATCACAAAGGCAAACATCGCTAAATGATTGATTTAAGGATCTAGTTTCTCAATTATTATAAAACCATTGGAAACATTTTTTGCTTATATAATATAACTCAGATGTATGGAGAAGACTCAACAGAAACTAATAAAATTTCATGGCACAGAAGTCAAAAACATTATTATCAGTTTTGTACTAAGTCCAACTAGCAACGCAGCTACAAAATTAATTGAAGAATTCAATGCAACTAAATCTTCAGTAAATTGTGAAACTATAAATGTACAAGTAGTTGCTGAATATGTAACAATCACTTTTTACAAAAATGAAAGTTCTAATATATTAATCAGAAGAGAATTAATTCCAACACATAATATAGAGCATGTATTGATTGATGATTTAGGAGACAGATAATATAGATAACCTCTTTTATTTTATCCTTATTTTTTTTATATTTATAACAAGAGGTTTACAAGAAAATTTCATTTAATGTGGAAAATAATATAATATTAACTAGAAAATCCAAAGGGAAGTAACAATAAATAAACTAAATAAAATTCTATTTATTTTTTTTAATAAAATCGTCTCTTTATTTAAATTTATAAAAAAGTAAAAGATGATATAAATTTTATCATATCTTAATTTTTTATTTGATTCTATAAAGATATCATATACTACTGTTATTAGGCACCTAAAAAATAAAATAGAATAAAGTTATAATATGTTTTGGAAACAAATTACAAAGAAGATTTGGAAGAATAGAATAGCAATTATAAAATTTTATAAATTAACTTTTATCGATTGATGTTCCCTGTGGTTTTATTGTAGAAGTTACATTACCGTTACTAGTTGTTTGAGACTTATCTTCATCAGTCATTGAAGTTTCATTTTGCGAACCTATGGATGTTCCCTGTGGTTTTATTGTAGAAGTTACATTATCATCCTTAGATAGTTCAGAAGCTTGATTTATTTGGGCAGTTATAGGTATTAGGGGGATTATTGTAATAAGACAGATATTGAATAAATATATGAGGAGCAGTGTAAGGTTTTTGTCGTTCATATTAATACTTAGTATTAAAATATTATATAGGTTAGGGTCTGTATTAGCATAGATAATTATAAATTAAGATTTTTCCTAATTTTATAAAATAACGCAAAAAAACTATGTTTTTATTTAGAATCAACGAAATAATCTTACATTAATTAGAATTGGAATAACAAAAAAAATAATTGACTAACGGTATTGTTTTGTGTTGTTCATCAGTTTCTTCAAATTTTTAGGGTTTGAGCTTATTATAGGCACTAAAAACCTCATCTAATAAAATTTCTGAGTTTGCTATAAAATGTGATAATTCCACCTTTATAGCTGACATTTTTCTGTTGTTACTCCTATTGAAATTTTTCTTCATATTCTTCTAATTTATAATCTTCAGTTTTAATTGATGACATTTTTCCTGGTAGAAGTATGTATTAATATATTAAAGATTTCTAAATAATTGTTGCTTTTATAAGGAAAATTAATCTATATTTTTCATTACTTCTTTTTTAGATCTTAATCTTATTATTTTTATCTTACTAAATTTTACTATACATAGTATTATTATTCCATATATAACACTTAATTTGCATTATACATTAATAATTTATTAGCTCGCTATTATTGGAGATATGAAATTTATTATACCAAAATAAGGCAGCTGACATTATTATAAAGTCCGCAAAATAGAATAATTCCCATACCCATAGGTTTTCTGAATTATCGCTTACTAAATCAATTACATATCCATCATCAGCTATGGCATTAATAAACAGAGATAAAGAAGAAAAGAACCATGGAATTGATTGTTTATAATCATTTCTTAAGCTTATCAAAATTATAGCAGACGGAGCAATTAATATCAAATCCAGAATAGGATACATAAGGCTTATTACGATAGAGATAAATTTATCATGTATGTCAAATTCAGAGACAAGAAAATTTGTTACTATATAAAAAACAAAAAATATAGTAAGTATTGAGATAATAATAACATGTAAAAGATTTATTTTTCTTTGTATATCTTTAATAATAAAAAATAAATGTAAAGAGAGAAATCCGTATCCAATAAAATATAAGATATCTATAATTGAGATATCAATTAGTTCCTCTCCTGCTACAATAAAATAATAGTAAACAAACAGGTCAGCCAGAAACCACAATATAATACCTATGGTAAGAGATAGATATGATTTTCCATGTATCCCCACGAGTCTGGATCTCATTAAAGATATAATACCTAAAATTGAAGCAGTACCTCCAGCAATATTCACGCACAAAAGAACGAATGAATGTTTATACTTAACATCTAATAATATTGCTATCAAACTGACAGTCACTATGGATAAAAACATCAATAAGAGAAGGTGGTGCAACGTTGATTTATGTTCAATCTGTTTTTTGGATGACAAGGGATTTCCTTGTTACTAATCTACTAAGGAGTTTTTATTTTATATGCTTTGTTAATAACAAACTGTAATGATTATAACACATAAAAATCTGGCTTTAAAATTATGTATAATTATGAAGTGAACTGTTGCGTTAATAAATAGATAGGTAAAATCTCTTTCAGATTCTCGAAATTAATTTTAATAAGAATAGTCATATGTAATCATTCAATAGCAGAACCAGTGCATTAAAATATTTATTGCTGATTGGGAATAATAATGCATTAATTATTACATACAAATTGCATCAATTTGAAGGTTTAAAAACCTCAGTTATCTATATAATTAAATAAGAAAACTATCTTGAGATTAATTGTTTATACCGGTAAAGGAGGTACAGGAAAGACTGTTACATCTTGTGCAACTGCAATTGGCTTGTCTGAAATTGGTTATAGGACACTGCTGATATCTGCAGACCCAGCCCACACAATTAGTGATGCATTATGTATTGATATAGGATATAATACTAAAACAATTGGTTCCAATCTGGATGCAATAGAGATTGACCCCTTATTTGAAATCAGTAAAGATTATGTAGATATTATTTCATCTATAAGCTCTTCTTTTATTGGTAAAGGAGTAGGATCAAGTATTGCTTATGAAATAGCGATGTTGCCAGGGATGACTCAACTATTTTCGTTGATTAAAATTGAAGAACTTATTAGAAAAAATAATTATGAAAAAATTGTTCTTGATATGCCTGCTTCTGGAGAGGCATTAAAATTTCTTTATTTTCCAAAATTAATGGGCAGTATGGGTAGACATATAACAGGATTAACTAATCTTTTTAGTGGATTTGCTAAGATGTTTCAACCAATGTCCAGCTATTCTTCTTATTTGGATTCATTTATAACTCAAACTGATATACTAAAGCGTCTTGATAACTTGTTTAATATTATATCTGATCAAACTATTACAAGCCTACGACTTGTCACTAATTTAAATAATTTTAGTGTGAAAAATGCCAAAAGAGCCCTGATGTCAGCTAACTTATTTGGAATTAATGTTGATCTTGTTATAATAAATAAGGTAGATGCAACTGATGAAGATAAGAAAATACTTTTAGAAAAAATTAAGTTAAACTTTTTTCCTTTGCCTTGTCGACAAGCAATACTGATGAGGGAAGAACTCCAAGGGCTTGAAATGTTGAGACAGCATAATTACCATATTTTTGGGAAAGATGATCCTTCTAATATTTTCTTTAATGAGAAAGTGTATTCTATTGAAGAAAATAAAGATTCTATTACTCTCCGATTCAAAATACCTTTTGCCAATAATTCCCATTTGGATATTCAAAAAAGAAGTGACGAATTAATCATAACTTTAGAACATGACAGAGGAATTCTTGCCAATACAGTAACCTTACCTTTTGCCGCTATAACAATGAAAATTGTTTCAAGTAAAATTGTTAATGACCAATTAGTGGTCATACTAAAACAATAACTATAATAATAACACTGATGGTAATAACTGTATACTTTACCTCCACATCCAAGCCTCATTCAATCGGTAAATTTACTTTTTTAAAAAGTTTTAATATATTTGAACCCAATAATGAAAGATACGAAAGTAAATATTTGAATGTAAATAAAAAAAAGTTTTATCTGCAAAATTTTATTGATAATTAAATTTCTAAAAATTTTGACGTGTGACTCTTTGAATTAAACACATTATTCAATAAACCGTATGATTGAGAATTTTAAAAAAAATGAGTATATTGATATGAAAATTACTATACCAATAATTTTCCAATTTTAAAACAATATATTTATTATTTGCATATAAAATAATTGGTATATGACATTAACATTAAATCAAAAAATGGATATGGGAAGGATAACTATAGTCTCAATTTCTTTCTTGGCTATTTTAATAGTCATGAACACTATTCTAGGCATTATTCCGATTAGTGCACAACTAGATCCTACTTATGCATTAAATAACACATTATTTGTGAGTGGGTCTGCTACTGCAAACACAAAAGCTGACAAAGTTATTTTATCATTAGGTGTGGAGACAACAGATAAAACAGCTGAGAAAGCTTTACTGTCCAATTCTAATTTGATGAATAAAGTTGTCGATGCATTAAAGAATTCTGGCGTCCAAGGAAACGAAACGAGTACTTCCGCATTTTCTATAAAACCAACGTACAATTATTCCAAGTATGGTGATAGAGGAAATTTAATAGGTTTCACTGTATCAAACTCTATTAATATTGAGAGTTCAAATATTAATAATGTTTCACAATGGATAGATACTTCAGTACAAGCAGGTGCCAATACCGTTAATGATATTTACTTTACAGTATCGGAAGAAAAGTTACAAAATATAAAAAATATGTTGCTAAAAGAAGCAGTTGATAATGCTAAAGCGAAAGCTGATATTGTTGCTGCAGCATCTGGATTAAATATCACGGGAATAAAGTCCATATCTGTGGGGGAATTAGCTCTTCCTCCTGTACCTGGACCATTATATTCCAAAGCTCTTAGTTCTGATGAGGCATCTTCAACTCCTATTCTTGCAGGCGAACAAGAAGTTTCAGCAATAGTGAGTATTGTTTACTTGTTGAGTCAATAATCAATCTTACATTTTTTAAGGATAATTTTTATTGATAATCTTACAAGAATATTGTGATTAGTTACAATAATAATGCATTATAAATGTTGATCATTTCATAGTATTTGAAATACTAGAAATGATTGGTTATATACTGAAGTGAGGACTTTTTGTAAAAAACAGGATATTATTTTATCTCATCATATTGCGACATTCTTGTGCACACATTCTGCACATTTCTGCACATTCTTTACATATTTCCATTTTGCTACCCATCTTTTCACATTCCATTGCACATGCTTCACACATGTCTGCACACATATTGCACATTTGTTTCGCGTACTCACTACCTCGAGCCATCATCATAGAAGCCATTCTGCACATGTCTGCACAATCACGACACATCATCATACATCTTCCCATCATTCCTGCCATCTCTGAATTTGACATACATTCTGTACCACAAGCTTCACAACATTCTGCACAATTGTTACATGCATCAATACAAGTTTGGTTTTGTTGATTTTTTAAAATTGAAGTTTTCATAATTGTAGTCGAATTTTCTGGTATATAATGATTGTGGTAAAAATTGTAAGATATGGGTAAAATTTACATATATTTAGCATAAATTGCATGTTTAAATAAAATATATGTAAATTCTGCATAATTGTATATGTAGATTTTGCATCTAAATCATAAGCTTCATGATAAAATATTCAATATTGGAAAAGTTAAAGAAACACACAGTTTTAAATAATAAAATAAATACAAATCAAAAGGAATCCCAAATATTATGAATAGTCTGATTTTCTTTGTTTATACCCGATTTCCAAACTGAAATTGATCTTTCTTTTTTGTTATATGATTAACTTGTAGTAGTTCTTTTTGTTATTAACCAAAAAACCGCATGTAAAACTAAAATTTGTCTAGGTCGTTCTCGTTTAATTTTTATAAAATTTTATCCTAGCCATTATTAAACTTAAAGAAAAGAGATTGACCATACGGACAATGTGATGTGATTATTATTAATAAAACAAATGAAATAACAGAATAAATATTTTATTCATATTATTAGATTTATAGCAAATTTAAACTCAGAATGCATATTTTTCTAAATTTACCACAATTAGAAATACAAGGAGTGGACCATGAAAGGAAGATCAAAGAATTACAACATATTTCTATAGGAGATTTAATTAGTATCCTTCCATTTTCTCAAATGACCAGTATTGGCATCCAGATAGATATGCCATTTTTCTACTTTTTGCTTTTTCCAACTTCTTATTTCTATTTCCTTTTCATTGTTAGGCTCTAATTTTTTTGGATCTAATTCTCCTATCTTTTTCAAAGTTCTATTAGAAAGATCATTTACTGGTTTTGCCTCAGAATTAGTCATTTCTATTCTATCACCTCATAAAAGACTATTTTTCCATCTTCTAATTTCTCTACAGCATAAAGATCTCCTTCATATTCTACTCGATAAAATTTTTGTTCTTCAAGTACCTGAACATCAATGTTAATGAAATCCCTTTCTTTTTCTTTCATTACCTGAACCTCAGAAGAGTTTACAAGATCTGCTTTTTTCTCGGACATACTTTACTATTGATAATTATTTATTTAAAAATTGAAGATAATTTATAGGTAAAGAAGAATACAAACCATAGATTTCTTTATAATAGTAACTGTAATTCATCATATAAAAGACCATGGCTAACTTTGGACCACGTATTTAGTCCTATGATTAATAGACTTTTTAAAATTAGTTAAAAATTATTGAACAACATTAATTGCCATTATCTAAGTAGGTGGTATGAACACTATTTCAATGTTCAAGGTATGAAGAATTAATTAATTAATATTTTATACAAGTTTTACTTTTAACTTTCTATTTTATTATACTTTATAAGTCTCATTAATATTATGATTTTAGTTAATACTATGGTAAACTTAAGGGAAGAAAACAAAGTACAAGGTAATAATATAAAAGAAGAAACAACAGAATATCTAGATAATCAAAGACAAGAATTATCAAATACAACATCCACTATATCCGAAACAACCAATATCATCAATAATAATATCAATGAGTATCAAATTATAAACAGAGAAATTCTTGAAAAAAATATTGACCTAGCTGATAAATATCAACAACAAATCATTAACACAATTAAAGCAATTTCAAATAACTTTGTTGAAGCACAAAAGAATTTTCTCTATAATTATCAACCAGAATTCTCAAAATATTTGGATGATACATATACCACAACAAAATCAATATGGAAAAATTTTAGACTTCCTGAAAATTATGCTAATGTATATAATAAAACCTACCATAAAATAACAGATCATACTATAAACTGTACTGACAGAGTAAATGATTTTGCGTTAATCTCCTCAGAAACTTTTAACAAATCAATAGAGATTGCACAAAAATATTATAATGAATTAGTTGAAAATTACTTTAATTTTGTAAACAAGATCGGAAGATCTTACGATCAGTAAATTTTTTATTTTTAATTTATAGATATTTAATAAAATAAATAATATAATAAAAGAAATTTGTATGTTATTTTAAAAACTTATTAATAGAATTTCTATTTATCTATTAACGTCAAATGTATATGTTTCTCCATGCTGCATATAAAACACATGATCTTCAATACCTGCTTCTTTGACTTTTGCCTGAAAATCTTCTATTGGTGATTTGAATACATCATAGTCATTATAATGAATAGGTATTGCCTTCTTTGGATTTATTATATTAAACATTTCCAAACCTTCGTTTGCATCCATTGTAAGCACTATTCCCATTATTGTAGTACCACCCAGATGTAATAATGCCAAATCTACATTTGGATAACGTTTAGGAATTTCTTGTATATCGTCAAAGACCATTGTATCTCCTGTTATGTATATTCTTAATAGTTGATTACTATTATGAGAATTATTGTTATTATTACTACCATTCCTATCCCCTTTTCTCTTAAAATCTAACATACTACCCATAACTTTAGGCAGAAACATTGCAACCGGGAATGGACCATGTCTGCCAGGCATTGCTGTAATTTGAAGTTCAACATCATTATTATTGTTATCTTTTTTAGTAAATGAAATATTTTCCCAAGTATCTAATTTTTTAGTATTGGTAAATCCTCTAATAGAAAGTTCATCTACTGCATGAGAATTACTCATTATAGGTAGTAATTTATCAAGTTCACGTATCGCAACTTGATCAAAATGATCTCCATGAAAATGAGAGAGTAAAACAAGGTCTAATGGAGGTAGTTGATTAATTTCCATTGCAGGATTTGTAAGCCTTGTAGTTTCCAATCCATATCCAAGAGGTACTTTTTCATGCATATGAATAAATGTTGGATCTGTAAGTATTGTAAATCCTGCATATTTAATAAGAACTGTTGCATTTCCGATAAAGAAAATTGATCCTTTTGTTGATGATGTTGATGATGAACTATTATTATTTGATTCCAAATACTGTTACATCAATAAAATAAGTTATATCGTTATTATCTATTGTAGGATCTTAATTCCAAATTAAATTTATTTAAATGAAATAGTAGTTATAAAGCTGAATTAATGCTTTTACTTTGTAATTTGGATATTAATAAAGGATACAAATCATATTGATTGAATTTATTTTATTTGTCATGCGGATTCACTATAAAAGCAGGGAGATGCCTGGGGTAGAATAGTTCTAATTTCAGTATTCAATCAATTTATACTGAATAGAATTGGCATTGTAATTCATTTTTTTCTATTTCCGTTTCTGAATATGGACTTAACTTTTTAGGTTTTTTTTGAATCTTGAGAAAGTTAGCGGTTTATCAATATTGTGAATCAAAAATATTATTGGAAGAGTATTTTCAATCATTTCAATTTGTTCTAATACATTTTCTAATCTCCGAGAGTAACTCATTTCTTATTATTAACATAATTCTACAAAACACATGTGTATTAACACTGATAAAATTCTACCAGTCGGGGGGGGGAGTAGAGCCTTTCATGTATTACTGTTCTACTAAAATTTATTTAGCTTTTATTGTTAGTAACTTATAATGAATAAAAATAGGTATCAATCCCCGTGATGACATTGAATAATACATTCATACTTTTTTTAAAGTTGTTATAGTTTGGATTAATCAAAATTCTGTTATAAGTTATTTATATTTTGAAGTCCATAGATTCATTATGAGTGAAAATGAAAAAACTGGCTTAAATAATTCTACATACAATATATTGTCTGCTTTAGGAAGAGATGCTGATTTCCTTTACGATACAATTGATAAATATATTCGTGATGCAGAAAGTGCTAATAAATCTGATTTGGTAGAACTATGGAAAACGATAAAGAATGATCGCCATAAACATATAGATATGTTAAAAGAGGCTTTAGAAAAGGAAATTCATCAATAAATTCTTTTTTTCAAAATAATATCTAAATATCTGATTATTAAAACATAAAAAACCTCAATGGAATTTTATATGTCGTGCGGACTTTCTATATTACATAGTATTTAGCTTTTATTGTTAGTAACTTATTATAAAATAAATATATATATATATATAAAAAATCAAAATTTCTTTAATATTTTATCCTCTATCTTATAGTTGAGATTTTCTTTTATGAATAACATCTTTTTGAATTAATATGAATATCATTTGATAAAAAGAAATTCCTAATTTGAATGCCTCAAAATCTATCTTCCTTAAAATGTATTTTATTGATTCATTATCTGATGAAGATAGTATAAATTCATCTATAATTTTTTTGAATTTATCATCATCATCATTATAATGTCGAAACATTAACTTGATTTATCTACA
>Ga0111539_10007424_pt1 | contig 14049 bp, 10 predicted proteins | sample RhiMethybrSRZTD1_FD_79667 | JGI IMG/M metagenome (GOLD analysis project Ga0111539, IMG submission 79667) | Populus rhizosphere microbial communities from Tennessee, USA - Rhizosphere MetaG P. TD hybrid SRZTD1 (version 2) (version 2) | ecosystem: Host-associated > Plants > Roots > Rhizosphere >...
CACCGCGCGCCAGTTCAGCTCCTGGGTCCCGTCCAGCTCGTGGCGGCCGGGCACGCCGCCCGTGTGGTAGTGGCCGATCCACTGCTGGTTCTCGCGGATGGTGCGGATGACGTCGCCCTCCATGATCTGCATGTGGTAGACGTCGTAGAGCAGCTTCACCCGCGGCGAGCCGACCTGGCGCACGATCTCGACCCCGAAGGCCGTGCGGTCGCCCTGGTAGTCCTTGTGGTCGACCTTGCTGTTGAGCAGCTCCACGCAGACGGTGACGCCGTGCCGCTCGGCGGCGGCCTTCACGCGGTTCAGCCCGGCCACGCAGTGGCGCGTGGCGTCGGCGTCGGAGCGGCCGGCGCGGTTGCCGAAGAAGGCGATCAGGTTGGGCACGCCGTTGGCCGCCGCCGCGGGGAGCGCCTTCAAGAGGCCGTTCACGATCCGGTCGTGGTGGGCCGGGTCGTTGAGCCCGTCCGGGATGTCGCCTCCCGTGTGCCAGCCCATCGAGCACACCAGGCCGTACTCCTTGAGGAGGGGCCACTCGGCCTCGGCCAGCAGGTCGATGGCCGGCAGGCCCATGTCGGCCACCGCCCGGCAGAACTCGCGCAGCGGGATCTTGTCGTAGGGCCAGCGGGAGACGGACTGCTTGAGCCGGCCGCGCGTGACGGCGCGGGTCGAGGCCGGCGCGCCCGCGGCCATACGCGCGGCAGCGGCGGCCGCCGCTACCGCGCCGATCGACGCCAGCGCCTGGCGGCGTTTCATCGCGCGCTATTGTGCCTCCTGCGGCGCGGCCTCGTCGCGGGTCCGGCCCACTTCGCGGACCCCGGGGCGCCGGATGAGGGCGATCGAGAAGGCGCCCGCGGGCAGGATGTTCCCGTCCTTGTCCCAGAGGTAGACCTGCACCGAGTTCGAGCCGAACGTGTCCCAGTTGATGAAGCAGGGAACGGTGCTGCGGCAGCTCACCAGCACGGTCGACTTCAGCGACTGGTAGTAGGGCGAGGAGAACTCCACGATGATCCGGCCGTCGGCGAGCAGGGTGGTCTGGGCGATGCCGGACGCGCTGCCCGGCTCGGTGAACGCCCCGTTCGAGTTCCACTGCACGAGCCCCCAGGCGTCGATGGCGCCGGGCGGCGGGGGAGCCGCGGACCCCTGGGCGGCCAGGCCGAGGGCGGCGGCCAGCAGGCCAAGTGCGATTCGAGATCGAGCGGTCATGGGTTGCCTCCGTTCAGGCAGGCAGTGGCTCGCGGCCGGGGTTCGTGACGCGGGGGGCGAAGATCAACTCGTTCCGGAACGAGTCGACACTCCCTCCTTCGGTTCGCGGGCCGAAGTAGAGGGTGGCTTCGTACTGGTTGTGGGCCCGGCAACGCAGCGCGATCCCATCCACCGTGGCTTCGCCTCCGAGGGCGTACGGATCGAGATGATGGAACTCGAGGAAGGCCCGCGCGCCGCAGCGCCGGCCGGCCCTGCCGGCAAAGGCGCAGCGGCCCCCGTCGCGCAGCCACACGGCGCGTTTTACCCCGGCGGCGATGTGACGTGAACGGGCGGCAGGCGCCCGGGCCGTCCGCGGCCGCTCCGTTTGCGCCGCCTTCTTGCGCATCAGGTCATCGACCAGGAGCGTGAGGGCGCGCTCGACGACCAGGCAGGAGATCGCGCACGTTCGTGCCGCCGGTGAATCGGAACTCGTAGCGCTCGGGCGCGAGCGGGGCGACGAGAGGTGGGCGGGCCGGCGCCGGGGCGGCGGGCGTCGCCGGCGGCGATGCTTCGGTGGCTCGCGGTCGCTGGCGGCCTGTGACCCAGAACCGTCGTGAAGTCGCGGCGGATTCGGTGCGTGGGTTTGCGCTGAGCCACGTGCACTGGTTGCATCGCAAGAAGTCAGCGCTCTGAGCTTTCGAGCCGACGGGCAGCGAAAGCCATCGACGACCGTGCGTCTTGAGTGCGTCGCGAACTCGTTCCGGAACGAGTTCCCACCGGGATCCACCGGCCGGACCCGGCGCCCCGCCCGCGCGCGCCTACCGCTCGACGAGGCGCTTCACGGCGGCCACGATGGAGTCGGGCTGCGGCACGTAGGCCGTCTCCAGCGTCTTGGCGTAGGGCATGGGCACGTCGGGGGCGCTCAGGCGCAGCACGGGCGCGTCGAGGCTGTCGAAGCACTCGCTCTGCACGCGGTGCGAGATCTCGGCCCCGAAGCCGGACATGGGCCAGCCCTCCTCGATCACCACGCAGCGGCCCGTCTTGCGCACCGACTCGAAGATGGGCTCGTCGTCCAGCGGGCGCAGCGTGCGGGGATCGACCACCTCGGCCTCGATGCCCTGCTCGGCCAGGCGGCGGGCGGCCTCCAGGGCGGTCATGCAGGAGCGGCTCCAGGCCACCAGGGTGACGTCGGTGCCCTCGCGCTTGACCTCGGAGAGGCCGAGGGGGATGTGGAACTCCTCCTCCGGCACCTCGCCCTTCATGTTGTAGAGGACCTCGTTCTCCAGGAAGATCACCGGGTTGTCGTCGCGGATGGCGCTCTTGAGCAGGCCCTTGGCGTCTTTGGGCGTGGAGGGCATCACCACCACCAGGCCGGGCACGTTGACGTACCAGCTCTCGAAGGCCTGGCTGTGCTGGGCCGCCACCTGGGCCGCGGCGCCCGAGGGGCCGCGCATGACCATGGGGCAGCGGATCTGGCCGCCGGACATGTAGCGGTACTTGGCCGCGTGGTTCACGATCATGTCCAGGGCCAGCAGCGAGAAGTTGAACGTCATCATCTCGGCGATGGGGCGCAGGCCGATGAAGGCCGCGCCCACGGCCACGCCGGCGATGGCCTCCTCGGCGATGGGCGTGTCGCGCACGCGCCATTCGTTGAACTTGCCCAGCAGCCCCTGGGTGATCTTGTAGGCGCCCTGGTAGGCGGCCACCTCTTCGCCGAGGATGAACACGTTGGGGTCGCGCGTCATCTCCTCGCTCATGGCCTGGTTGAGCGCCTCGCGCATGGTCAACACGGCCATCGCCTAGCTCCCCACCTTGGCCGTGGCCTGGGCGGCGGCCTCGGCCGGGTTGGCCGCGGGCGCCTTCGACTTGGCGTCGGGCGCGGCCTGGTCCTGGGTGGCCGGAGGCGGCGGCGGCGCGCTGGGCGGCAGCTCCTCGGGCACGCGGTCGTCGCGCCGGGCCGCCTTCCAGGCCGGGTCCTTCTCGGCCGCCTTCATGTTGATGTAGGGCGAGCGCACGTACACGTCTTCGTAGAGCGACTCGGGCGAGGGGAAGGGGCTGCTCTCGGCGAACTGCGCCGATTCCTCGATCTGGGCCAGCACCTCGCGGTCGATCTGGTCGAGGTCGGCCTGGGTGAAGCGCTCCTGCTCGATGAGGCGCAGGCCCCACTGCAGGATGGGGTCCACCTTCATCATCTCCTCGACCTCTTCGCGCGTGCGGTACTTGCCGGGGTCGGACATGGAGTGGCCGCGGTAGCGGTAGGTCTCGGCCTCGATGAGCGTGGGCCGCTTCTCCGTGCGCGCGCGCTGGATGGCCTCGCCCACCACCTCGCGCACGGCCATGAGGTCCTGCCCGTTCACCTCGCGGCGCGGGATGCCGTAGGCCTGGCCGCGCGTGTAGAGGTCCTTCACGGAGGAGGCGCGGTTGACGGCCGTGCCCATGCCGTAGCGGGTGTTCTCGATGATGTAGACCACCGGCCGGTCCCAGAGGGCGCTCACGTTGAGGGCCTCGTGGAAGGCGCCCTCCTGCACGGCCCCGTCGCCGAAGAAGCAGAGGCACACCTGGTCGGTCTGCTTGAGGCGGATGCCGTAGCCCATGCCGGCCGCGATGGGCAGATGGCCGCCCACGATGCCGTCGCCGCCGAAGTTGCCGCGGGGCACGTCGTAGAAGAGCATGCTGCCGCCCTTGCCCCGGCTGATGCCGGTGGCCCGGCCGCACAGCTCGGCCATCAGCGGGCGCACGTCGGTGCCGCGGGCGATGGCGTAGCCGTGGTCGCGGTAGTACGCGATGATGTAGTCGTCGTCGCGCAGCAGGCTCATGGCCCCCACGCCCACCGCCTCGTGCCCGATGTACAGGTGCAGGAAGCCGCCGATCTTGCCCTCGACGTAGAGCTGGGCGCAGCGTTCCTCGAAGCGCCGGATGAGCAGCATCTGGCGATAGAGCGCGAGGCCTTCTTCTCTTTTCATGGGTGCCGCCTGGAGTGGAGCATCGAACACGGGAGTATACCGCCGGCCTACTTGATGCGCACCCGCAGGACGAAGTGGCCCAGGCGGACCTCGTCGCCGTTGGCCAGGGGGTGCGGGCCGCCCTCGATCTGCTTACCGTTCACGAACGTACCGTTGGCGCCGCCCTCGTGGCGGATCTCCACCGTGCGGCGGTCGGGGCCGAAGATCAGGATGGCGTGCCTGCGCGAGACGGTGTTGTCCTCGAAGCGCAGCGGCACGTCCGACGCCCGCCCGATGAGGTAGCTGCCGGGCTCGGTGACCGTCTGCTCCTTGGTGTTGGTGCGCAGGTGGATGGAGCGCACGAGCGGGAGCGCGGGCACCTCGGCCATCGTGGCTTCCAGGGCGGCGCCCGGGGGCAGGGGTGTGGGAGAGGGTGGCGGGGGCGGCGGAGGCGGAGCCGCCGCCGGCACCTTCGGCGGAGCCGGCGGTGAAGCTGGGGCGGGAGCGGGCTTCGGCGGTGCCGGCGGAGGGGCGGGCTTGGGCGGAGGAGCGGGCTTGGGCGGAGGAGCGGGCTTGGGCGGAGGAGCGGGCTTGGGCGGAGGCGCCGGGGGAGGCGTGGCCTTGGGCGGCGCCGGCGGGGGAGTGGGCCTGGGCGCCGGCGGCGCGGGAGGGGGCGTCGGCTTCGGCGGTGGAGCGGGCTTCGGCGCCATGTCCGCCGCCGGCGGGGCCTCCCCGCGCCGCACGGCGTCCACGGCCGCCAGCTCGACCGCGTCCCACTCGTAGCGCGTCTGCCAGTCCCGCGAGAAGGGCGTCTCGGCCGCCATGATCAGCGAGAGGCTGGCCCGGGAGCCCGAGGTCGAGAGCACGTCGCCCATCTCGATACGGACCTTCAGCGGCACCACGCCGGCCAGCGCCACCGTGTCGCCATCCTTCAGGACCGCCACCTGCACCGGCGCGCCGTTGACCAGCGTGCCGTTGGCCGAGCCCAGGTCGCGGAGCACGAGCTGGTCGACGGTGCGCTCGAGCCGGGCGTGCCGCTTCGACACCGCGTCGTTGTCCACCACCAGGTTGCAGGATGGCGAGCGCCCGAGGGTGGCCTCGCCCACCGCCACCTGGTAGCGGAAGCCCTCGGTGACGAGCACGGCGGCCAGGATGCCGCGGCGGGTGCCGCCGGTGGCGGCCGGGTCGCGCAGGAGGAAGAGGAGGTCCACCGCCCGGCCCAGCGTGATCACGTCGAGGTGGCGCAGGCGCGAGCGCTTGGTGCGCGCGCCGTTCAGGAACGTGCCGTTCGTGCTCTGCAGGTCCTCCAGCCACCAGCCGCGGGCGTCGCGCACCACGCGCGCGTGCTTGCGCGAGACGCCCTCCAGGGCCAGCGACACCGGGAGCCCGTCGTCACGCCCGAGCACGGCCTCCTCCCCATCGACGGAGTACCGCCGCTTCTTCGGCATCCCCCTCACGCACATCAATTGGGGTTTCAAGGTGATTCGTGCGGGTGGTACGCGTGGCAGGAGAGGCAGTCCTGGCTGGCGCCGATGGCGCCATGGCACTCGCGGCAGGAGGCCACGCCGGTGAAGTTCAGGTCGGCGGCCGACGTGCTCCCGGCCACGGCGGGATGGCAGTGTGCGCAGTCGGCCTGCATCAGGTGCGGGCCGTGCATGAACGTGGAGCGCACCAGGACGTGGCGGGCGGCCTTCACCGGGGCCACGTCCACGCGTCCGGCCGGGTGGCACTTGGCGCAGGGCGCGGCCAGGGCCTCCGCGGACTCCGTCTTGCGCGCGCGCGCGTCGCCGTCCAGCGCGCCCTCGGGCGCCGGCACCAGCGACAGCTCCTGCAGCCGGGCCTGGGTCTCGGCCAGCGCGCGCCGCACGGCCGCCTGCTCGCCGGCCAGCAGGGCCTCGGGCGGCGGGGGCAGGCCCTGCGCCCGCAGCTTCTGCTCGTCCTCCACGCGCAGGGCTTCGGTGGCGCGCTGCTGGCGCACGCGCTGCAGCAGGGCCGCGCTGGCCTCGCCCGCGCGCAGGGCCAGCAGCCGCCGGCGCAGGTCTTCCGCGCGGCCGGCCAGGGCGGGGTCGGTGGTCTCGATGGCCTCCAGCAGCGTGAGCAGCTCCTGGCGCCGGCCGGCCAGCTCCTCGGCCCGCAGCGGATCTTCGCCCGCGGGCGGGGGCACGGCCGCGGCCCGGCCCAGGTCCGCGGCGGCGGTGGCGTCGCCGGTGGCGGCGGCCGCGGCCGCGGCTTCGGCCACGCGCGTGGCGGCGCCGGCCGTGGCCGGGGCCTGGATCGCGGCCAGGCGGGCGTCGATGCTGCGCAGCTCGGCCCCGATGGCCTGCCGGCGCGCGTCGAGCGCCTCCGCGCTCAGGCCGGCCAGCGGCGCGGACAGGACCAGCCGGCGCTCCAGGCTGCCCAGGCGGGCCAGCAGCGCCGCCCGCTCCGCGCCGTAGCCCTCGGGCGCGATCTGCCGGCGCAGCCGGCGCAGGTTGAACAGCACCCACTCGTCGCGGTGGTGCAGCGCCGTCTTGGCCACGCGCCCGCGGCCCAGCTCGTATTCGGCCGTGCGCGTGAGCCAGGCCCCCTCCACGCCCAGGGCCTGGATGGCGGACGGCGGCAGCGCGTCCTCCTCGGGCAGCGGCACCACGGTGCCCAGGGAGCCGGAGGCGGCGTGGCAGGAGGCGCAGTGGCGCTCGAAGTCGAGGGCCATGAAGTCGCGGCCGGCGGCGTCGCGCTCGTGGCACTCGCCGCAAGCGGCGTCGCCCTTGAGGCCCTTCTCCTTCTGGAGCGCCTCCAGGTGGCGCTTGTGCGGGAAGACGAGGCCCGGCGCCTCGGTGGCCGTGGCGCGCAGCAGCGCGAACTCGGGATGGGCGGCGAAGCGGCGGAAGTGGCAGGACACGCACTGCGACTCGGACACGGCGGAGAGGCGGGCGCCGCGCCCGCGGTGCTCCACGTGGCAGCCCGCGCAGGGCGCGGTGGCGGAGGCCGCCGCCTTGCGCGGGTCGCCGCTGCCGAACAGCACGTGCGCGGCCATGGTGAGGCGGCCGCCGCCGGCCGCGTCGTGGCAGCGCTGGCAGCGCACGTCGGCCGCGCCCTGGCCCGGCGCGTGGCACTCCTCGCAGCGGGCCTCCAGCAGCGCGTGGGCGCTGATCAGGTGGCCGGGCGTCACGGCCCGGCGCCGGCCCAGGAGGGCCAGCAGGCCCAGCGCCAGCAGCGCCACCACCCCCGCGCCCAGCGCGACCTTCAGCAGCAGGTGCGGCCGGCGCGGCCGCAGGTAGTGTTCGGTCCTCTCCGGCGTGCCCCAGCGGACCCCGCGCGGCATCAGTAGCGCATCCAGGTGACGACGTGGACCACGAGGAGGGCCATGAGCAGGCCGGCCGGCGGCACGTGCACGATCAGCCAGCGGCGCAGCAGCCCCTGCACCGTGTAGTGCGCGTCCAGCTCCAGCTTCTCCGTGAACAGGCTCATGAGGTCGGCGACGCGCGCCTGCTCCTCCGGCTCCACGAAGCGGGCCATGCGCTCGAAGGGGCCGAGCGACCGCTCGCGGTCGGCCCGCACGTCGAGGAGGTAGGTCCAGGAGGGCGTGGGCCGGCTCAGGCGGGGACGCACCTCGTCGGCGTAGAAGCGCTCCAGGGCCTCGCTGGTGTCGGCCATGAGCGCGTCGGCCTCGCGCGTGAGCCCGTCCACCAGCGAGGGGATGCGCTCGTAGAGCGCCTCCACGCGCAGGCCCTCGGCCAGCGCGGCCGGCAGCCATTTCTGGAGGAGCACGCCCACGAGCCCGCTGCCGCAGACCCAGGCCGAGAGCAGCAGCAGGCCCCAGCCCATGGCCCCGCCCGGCCAGCGGAAGCCGGCGTGGGCCAGCACGCCCACGAAGGCCACCGACCCCACGTAGACGTGGATCTGGAGCCAGGCCTTCGCGGTGCCGAAGAAGCGCCCCTTGGGCCGGCGCAGCGGGTAGGCCATCTCCAGCACGAAGGCCAGCGCGGCCGCGATGCCGAAGAAGAGGCCCAGGCCCCGCTTGGGGCTCCAGGGCCGCAGCCACGACGCAACCACGAACGTCAGCACGACCAGCGCGCCGGCGGCGGTGGCCACCAGGAAGTGGCGCGGCTCCTTGGGGCGGAGGGCCCGGCCCAGCCTCATCGCCTCCTCACTCCAGCGTGGCCCGCACGCGGTCGAGGTCCTTGAAGGAGACGCGCACGGCCGAGCCCTGCGGGCACATCTGCACGCAGGCCGGCCCTTCCTTGCGGCCCAGGCAGAGGTCGCACTTGCTGGCCACCTCCACCGGCTTGCCGTCCGCGCGCTTCTCGTCGCGCTCGACCATGACGATGTTGTTCCACGGGCAGCGCTTCGCGCAGTTGGTGCAGCCGATGCACGTGGGCTCGTCGATCGTCACCTCCAGCGTGCCCACCTGGCGGGTGATGGCGCCGGTGGGGCAGTCCACCATGCACACGGGATCGGTGCACTGGTAGCAGGCGGTTGGCACCAGCCAGTTGCGGTACTTGAGGCCCTCGCGGATGAAGCGGGGCTCGCCGCCGTGGGCGCTGGCGCAGCCGCGCACGCACTCGTCGCAGCGCGTGCAGGTGTGGAGGTCGATGAGCAGCACACTTTCGCCGTGGATGAGGCCGGTGTCCATGGCCATCTGCACGTACTCCGACGACACCGGCTGGCGCAGCACCGAGCCCCGCGCCTTCAGCCGGGCGATGGACTCCGTCCACAGGATCTCCTGCAGCTCCGGGTAGGCGGCCAGCAGCTCGCGGAAGGTGTCGCGGGGGAGCTTCACCAGCTCCACGTGCTCCAGGGCCTGCAGGCTGAACGGCCACGGCTCGTCCAGGAGCAGGGCGGCCTCGCCCGCGTAGTCGCCCTTGCGCAGGTAGGTCACGGCCAGCTCGGAGGAGCCGGTGCGCACGCTGACCTTCACGTAGCCGCCGCGGACGAGGAAGAAGGCGTCGGCCGGCGTGCCCTCGGAGACGATGAGCTGGCCGGGCTCGAACGACAGCAGCTCGGCCTGGGCCTTCACCCGCTCCAGGAAGGGCTCGTCCACGGTGGCGAAGAGGGACACGTTGCGCAGGTGGCGGGCCAGCGTGCGCTCGCGGTAGCGCTGGTCCAGGAAGGCCTTGAACTCCTTGGAGGCGGCCATGAGCATGCGCAGCGCGGGCAGGCGGAGCTGCAGCAGCGACAGCGGCTCCTGCGCCACCACGGTGGCCGAGATGGGGTAGCGCGAGAGCGCGGACAGCTCGCCGAACACCTCGTCCGCGCCCATCAGGATGCGCCGGGAGGGCAGGGCGTCCACCGGGAACCCGCTGAGCATGATCGTCCCGTTCGTCTCGGGCCGGCCGATCATGCCCGTGAGCTGCGGCCCCGGCGCCGCGCCGGCCGGGGGCGCGTGGGCGCCGCCCCGCACCTGCGGCCGCTCCTTGCGGCCGGGCACGGGCGAGAGCACCACCTCCACCTCGCCCGACACGATGTAGTAGGCGGAGTCGCTGTAGTCGCCCTCGCGCATCACCACGTCGCCCGGGACGAACGAGGCCACGTGGATGTACTTGCGCACCTTCTCGATGACCTTGTCGCGCGCCTTCTCCGGGATGCCGGCGAAGAGCTTCAGCCCGCGCAGCATCTCCAGGCCGGCCGGCACCAGGAGCTGCATGCGCCGCTCGTAGCGCCGCTGCAGCTCGGTCCGTGGAAGGGGGACGGACGGGTTCTCGCTCATGGCCTCCTCAGGGCCTCGAGGGCCAGGGCCAGCGCCTCGTCCTGCAGGCGCAGCAGCTCGCCGTCGGGTCCGGCGTATTCGCGCGGCTTCGAGGGGGCGGCCAGCGTCGGGGCCCGGGCGCCCGCGCGCAGCAGGCGGTCCAGCACCTGGACCGCCTGGCCGCGCGCCTCGGCGGTGGCGGCGGCCGCCCCGCGTGACGTGGCCCGCGGTGCCGGCGCCTCCGCGGCGGGCGTGGCCGCGAGCGGCAGGTCCTCGGCCAGCGACGGCGGGGCCACGGTGGCGCGGCGGGCGCGCGGAGCTTCCTCCGCCTTCGCCGGCTCGGGTACGTAGTCGGAGGGCAGCGGCCGGATGGGCTGGTCCCAGTCGAAGGGCGCCGGCGGCGCCGCAGGCGCCGCGTCGGCCCCGGCGGGCGGGGGAGGCGCGGCCGGCGCTCCCGGGCCGGGCTTGCCGGCGGAGGCGATGCGCGGCGCGGCCGCGGCGCGGGCGGCGGCGCTCACCGCCGCCGCGTCGAGCGCCTGGTTCCAGTGCACGAGCTTGGCCAGCGACCCGCCGGCGTCGAACTGCGCGCCCACCGGGTGCCCGGCCGCGGCCAGGCGCCGGTCGCCGGTGACGTGGCACTCCACGCACAGCGCGCCCACCGTGGCCGGGTGGCCGCGCAGGTCGCGCATGCCCGCCGCCAGCGCCTTCGCGTAGGAGCCCTTGGCCTGGTGCAGGTCGTTGTAGCCGCTGGCCGGGCCGTGGCAGCTCTCGCAGGAGACGCCGGCGCCGGCGTCGCCGCGGAACACGGTGGCGTGGCAGCGCACGCAGGAGCCCTTGAGGTCGTAGGGGTCGCTGAGGCCGACGGCGCGGGCGAAGGCGGCGGCCTTGGGCGCCTCCAGCTGGGCGCGGGTGTTGAAGTGGGAGCGCCCGCGCAGCGCGGCCGGCTCCTCCTTGCTCCACTTGCGCGCCTGCCGCTCGTGGTCGTGGCAGCCCGTGCACTTGGCGGGCCCGATCACGCTCTGCGCGGCGGCGGCCGCGGGCGCCAGCGCGAGGCCCAGGGCCAGCAGGCGGGCGGCGGCCAGGGCTCGAGGGGACATTGTGGCGCCTGCATCAGAGCGGATCGGCCCCGGGCTGTCAACAACGCCGGGTGGGTTTGGGGCGTGATCCGCGTCAGGCGGCGGCGCATTCCTCCTTGACGCTCGGCGCCTCCCGTGCGTCAATGCGCGCCCATGCAGGGGCCGGGCCGTTGGGCGGCGGCGATCCTGGGCGTGGCGGCCTGTGCCGCCCCTGCCGCGGCACAGGCTCCGTCCGGACCCCTCACCGCCGACGAGGCGCGCCTCATCACGCTCCGGGCCGCGAACGAGGCCCAGCGCCTGGGCCTCAAGGCCACCATCGCCGTGGTCGACGCGGAGGGCACGCCGCTCGCGCTCTTCCGCATGCTGGACGCGCCCGAGCAGGCCGTGGTCGCGGGCCAGGGCCCGCCGCGCAGCACCCTGTCCGGCTGCGGCAGCGAGGGCCTCGAGGGGCTCACGCTGCCCAGCGCGCTGGTGGCCCTGACCAAGGCCGGCACCGGCGCCTTCCTCTCCAGCGGCGGCAACGCGTTCTCCAGCCGCACGGCCAGCTTCATCGTCCAGCAGCACTTCCCGCCCGGCGTGGACGGCACGCCCGGGGGCCCCCTCTTCGGCGTGCAGTTCTCCAGCCTCGGCTGCACGGACGTGAAGTCGCCCGCGCTGCCGCTGGGCCTGGCCGGCGATCCGGGCGGCGTGCCCCTCTACCGCAACGGGCGCGTGGTGGGCGGCGTGGGTGTGGAGGGGGACGGCATCTACGGCATCGACACCGATCCCTTCGACGCCGACCAGCCGGCGGAGGAGATGGCCGCCCTGGCCGCCACGGTGGGCTTCGAGACGCCGCCCGACATCCGGGGCAGCGAGATCCTGGCCGACGGCATCCGGCTGACCTACGTGAACGGCACGGTGGAGACGCCGCCCGCGCAGGTCGTGGCCGGCACCGACCTGATCGCCGTGCGCGGCGCCGCGCCCTCGGCCCTGGTCCCGGTCGAGCGCGACGGCATCCGCGGGGCCACGCTGGCCAAGTACCCGACGGTCGCCGGCTCCGTGCTCAGCGCCGCCGACGTGGACCGCGTGCTCACCCAGGCCGCGCGCCAGGCCGCGCGCACGCGGGCCGCCATCCGCCGGCCCCTGAACGACTCCGCGCGCGTGAGCCTGGCCGTGGTGGACCTCGACGGGCGCGTGCTGGGCTTCTTCCGCAGCGACGACGCGCCGGTGTTCGGCATCGACGTGGCCGTGCAGAAGGGCCGCACGGCCGCCTTCTTCAGCAGCCCGGGGGCGGGCGCGGCCCTGCGCCGGGCCGGCTTCGCGGAGTTCGTGCGCGACGTGCCGCTCGACGGCAGCGTGGCCTACACCTCGCGCGCGGCCGGCTTCCTGGCCCAGCCCTTCTTCCCGCCCGGCATCGAGCGCACCGACGCCGGCCCCTTCTCCACCGCGGCCCCGCCGGTGTGGAGCCCGTTCAACACCGGGCTCCAGCTCGCGCTCCTGTGCGACGCGCTGGAGTCGGCGCTGGCCGGCGTGGCCACGTCCAGCTGCACGGCGGTGCCCGGCCTGCAGAACGGCATCACCGTCTTCCCCGGCGGCGTGCCGCTCTACAAGGACGGCCGCCTGGCCGGGGCCATCGGCGTGAGCGGCGACGGCGTGGACCAGGACGACCTCATCGCCTCCGCCGGCTCGGCCGGCTTCGAGGCCCCCGAGGACCGGCGCTGCGACCGCCTGGTGGTGCGCGGCGTGCGCCTGCCCTACGTGAAGTTCCCGAGGCACCCCGACCTGTGAGGACGCGCCGGCTGGCCGCCCTGTGCGCGCTGCTCCTGCTGTGGGCCCTGCCCGCGCATGCGGCGGACACGCTGCTGGTGCTGAAGGACGGCCGCCGCATCCCGGTCACGCGGCTGGCCCGCCGCGACGGCATGGTCCTGTTCGAGACCACGCGCGGCGAGCGCTTCTCGGTGCCGGAGGAGCAGGTGGTGGAGCCGCCGCTGGCCAGCATCCCCGCGGCCACGCCGCCGACGCCGCCGGCCGCACCCGTGCAGCGGCAGACGCTGGTGCTGAAGGACGGCCGGCGCATCCCCGTGCTGCGCATGGCCCGCCGCGGGGGCATGGTCCTGCTGCAGACGGAGAAGGGCGAGGCGTTTTCGGTGCCCGAGGACCAGGTGCTGGAGCCGCCGCTCGACTCCATCCCGCGGCTCGATGCCGCGCCGGTGCCGCCCCCGGTGGAGCCGCCGGCCGAGAGGGTGCCGCCCCCGGCTCCGCCCGCGCCCGCGCCCCCGCCGCCCTTCACCATCGACTACCAGCCGGTGCCCAGCCGCTGGAACGTGGCCTTCCCCGACGACCCGCGCATCGTGAAGGGCCGGGCCATCGACCCCTACAACCAGAACGTGCTCAAGGGCGACAGGCCCGTGTCGGGCGACGACGTGTTCCTGGTCCTGACCGGCGTGCTCGACGTGCCGGCCGAGCTGCGCCGGCAGCCGGTGGGCAGCGGCGTGAGCACGGCCGACCCGGGCGAGCTCGAGTTCTTCGGGCGCGGGCGCCAGATCTTCACCACCCCGCGGGCGCTGGTCTCGGCCGAGCTGTTCAAGGGCCAGACCGCCTTCCGGCCCAAGACCTGGTCCGTGAAGGCCACCGGCGTGTTCAACGTGAACTACCTGGACACGCAGGAGAACAACCAGGTCGACATCGACGTGCGCGAGGGCAAGACCCGCCGCCGCCAGGACTTCGCGCTGGAGGAGGCCTACGCCGAGCTGAAGCTGGCCGACCTCTCGCCCCAGTTCGACTTCGTGAGCGTGCGGGTCGGTATCCAGCCCTTCGTCTCCGACTTCCGCGGCTTCGTCTTCAACGACACGAACCTGGGCCTGCGCTTCTTCGGCAGCCTGGGCGCCAACCGCTACCAGTACAACCTGGCCTACTTCGACCTGCTGGAGAAGGAGACCAACAGCGAGCTCAACACCTTCGAGAAGCGCCAGCAGCGGGTGATGATCGCCAACTTCTACATGCAGGACGCGTTCACGCCCGGCTACACCGTGAACCTGAGCCTGCTGCGCAGCGAGGACCACGCCGCGGACGAGCAGCACTACGACGCCAACGGCTTCCTGGTGCGGCCGGCCAAGGTGGGCGACGTGCGCCTGCATGACGTCAACGTGAACTACTTCGGCCTCAGCGGCGACGGACACTGGGGATCCATCAACGTCACCCACTC
>Ga0111539_10007425_pt1 | contig 14048 bp, 5 predicted proteins | sample RhiMethybrSRZTD1_FD_79667 | JGI IMG/M metagenome (GOLD analysis project Ga0111539, IMG submission 79667) | Populus rhizosphere microbial communities from Tennessee, USA - Rhizosphere MetaG P. TD hybrid SRZTD1 (version 2) (version 2) | ecosystem: Host-associated > Plants > Roots > Rhizosphere >...
CCTCAGTCGCCAGTGGCCAGTCCTGGAATCAGTCGTCAGTCGCAGTCCTGCGACTGCGCCTGATGCAACGTCTGACTCGTGGACTGGCCACTGGCGACTGATGCCAGCGTCTGACTCGTGAACTGCACTGGCTACTGGCGACTGACGCCAGCGGCTGACTCGTGGACTGGCTACTGGCGACTGAGCGAGCGGTGAGGCTTCGCGAAGTCTGGCTGGCGGGCCTGAATTTCGCCCGGCAGATCGGATAGAGTTCGAGCACTCGCTTATCCAGCGGAGAGGGCCCGATGATTTCTCGTTTTTCTCGTTTCCTTACACTGACGGCAACAGCGATCGCATTGGCGGCGTCCGCGCACGCCCAACCACCCGGCGGCGGTCCGCAAGCGCCGCCGGTGAACCCGAACGCGATGGTGCCGGGCGAGTTCGTCATCGAGCCGCCGACGCTGATCAACCTCGGCTTCGAGTGGTTCGTCCAGGGCGACGACAACCGCAACGCGTCGGTCGCGGTCTCGTATCGCAAGAAGGGCGACACGGCGTGGAAGAACGCGCTGCCGCTGCTGCGGCTGCAGGGCGAGCGCATCTACGCCGACTCGCGCGTCGACTACATCGCGCCGAACATGTTTGCCGGCAGCATCCTCGATCTCGACCCCGATACCGCCTACGAGGCGCAGTTCGTCGTCTCCGACCCCGACGGCGTCACCGGCCCCGCGCGCAAGACCGTGGTCGTCCATACCCGGCCGGAGCCGATGCCGTACGAGGGCGGGCGCGTGTTTCACGTCTACCCGCACGGCTTCAAGGGCCAGAAGACCGAGCCGGCGTTCGAAGGGCTGATGTGCGCCTACAACTTCTGGTGCGCGGGGACCGACTGGGCAACCAGCGGCCGGCCGCGCGTCCGCCCGGGCGACACCATCCTGGTGCACGCGGGCCTCTACAAATACAACCGCTACGAATACACGAACGACCCGACGGTGAACCGCACCGTGCCGCTCGACGGCACCTATTACCTGACCGCCGACGGCACGCCCGAGATGCCGATCGTGATCAAGGGCGCCGGCGACGGCGAGGCGATCTTCGACGGCAACGGCGCCTTCGCGCTGTTCGACGTCAAGGCCGCGGACTACACCTACTTCGAGGGGCTGACGTTCCGGAACAGTGAAGTGGCGATTGCCGCCGGCACGCAGTTCATCGCCGGCGCGAAGGGGCTGACGGTGAAGAAGTCGAAGTTCGAGAACGTCGGCGCTGCCATCTTCACCAACTACTCGGGCTCGAGCAACTTCTACATCGCCGACAACCGCTTCATCGGCCGCAACGATCCGAAGCACCTGATTGGCTGGTCGGGGAACTTCTGGACCAAGTTCAACGGCGTCGAGGGCCAGAAGTTTCCGCCGGCGATGGCGTCGTATGTCGCGATCAAGCTGTACGGCCCCGGCCACGTCGTCGCCTACAACTACATCACCGACTTCCACGACGGCATCAACGTCGAGACCTACGGCAATCCTGACGGCTCGTCGCCGTCGGGGCCGGGGATCATCGACGGCCCGCATTACCCGACGCGTGAATACTGGGATCGGCGGCCGGTGGCGATCGACTTCTACGGCAACTACATCACCAACAGCCACGACAACCCGATCGAGGCCGACGGCAGCATGCACAACATCCGGGTGATGCGGAACATGCTGATCAACCACGCCTCGCACGCGCTCTGCAACCAGCCGGCGCTCGGCGGGCCGGTCTACTGGATCCGCAACATCGCCTATCACCTGCCGGGCGGCTCGACGCGGCTGACCAACGGCTCGGCCGGCGCGATCTTCTACAACAACACCATCCTCTCGGAGACGCAGTCGGCCGGCGCCTCGAACATCCACTGGCGGAACAACCTGATGCTCGGCGAGAACTCCGCGCCGGCGATTCTCTCGGTCACGACGTTCACCAGCTACACCTCGTCCGACTACAACGGCTTCCGCCCCAACCCCAATGCGGAGTCGTCGTTCGTGTGGACCACGCCTCGAGGCGCGCAGGCCGATTATCCCGGCCCGAAGCACAACCCGTCGAAGGAATCGCGGCAGTTCAAGACGCTGGCCGAGTACAGCCAGGCGACGGGGCAGGACAAGAACAGCGTGCTGGTCGACTACGACATCTTCGTCAACGTGCCGCGGCTGGATGCGCAGAAGACCGAGGACGTGCAGAAGCTCTATCGCGCGGAGGATTTCGACTTCCGGCTGAAGCCCGGATCCGCGGCGGTCGACAAGGGCGTGGCGCTGCCGAACGTGACCGACGGCTACGCCGGCCGCGCGCCCGATCTGGGAGCGCTCGAAGTGGGGCAGCGGCCGGTGCACTACGGCCCGCGCACCGAGCCCGCGACCCGCAGCAGCGCTGGACGGTGAACTCATTCGCGGCGCCTGTGTAACCGCAGAGACCGCAGAGATCGCAGAGTCTAAAAGGGAAAAACTAAACTCTGCGTGCTCCGCGTTCTCCGCGGTTAGACAGTCGACGCTATGCAGCGCTGAATCAGAAAGCAGCCGGTTCGCCGTCGGTGAACCATTCGTGGCGCCTGTGGAACCGCGGAGACCGCAGAGATCGCAGAGTAAGAAAAAGAAAAACAAACTCTGCGTGCTCCGCGTTCTCAGCGGTTAGGCAGTCGCTGCTATTGAGTTGGCCCAACAAGCGCAGCCGGTTCGCCGTCGGTGAATCATTCGCGGGCGCTTGTTGAACCACAGAGAACGCAGAGAACACAGAGTTAAGAAAGAAAAAAACAAACTCTGCGCGCTCTGCGTTCTCCGCGGTTCCACAGGCGCCGCTATACCTCACTGCAGCAGGTCGAACATCCGGCTGAATTTCACGATCAGGCTGCGGTCGGTCCGCTCCGGACGATCGAAGAGATCGTAGAGCCCGCGCGTATCGGTGTAGACGATGAAGAGCCCGGTGTTGGCGGCCTGCTGCCACCCGAACCGCAGGTTCATGGACCACAGGTCGGCGCGGTCGTTGTACTGCACCAGCGCCTGAACGAAGGTCCGGGGATTGAACGAGTAGGACGCCCGCGTCCGCAGCAGGTTGGTGACGAAGCTTCCCCACGGCAGGTCGACGTCGTTCCGCTGATACGCCAGCTCGGTGGTGAACGTTTCACCAAGCCGCATGTTCAGCGTCGGGCTGAGCGCGACGCGGTCGCCGCCGAAGAATCCGCCAATCGTCGTCATCATCCGCACGCTGACCGGCAGCCCCTGGTTCGACATGAAGACCAGCTGCGCCTCCTGGTGATCGTAGGTGCCGGGCGGCACGAAGATCCCCGGGAAAATCTCGAACGGCCGCCGCACGCCCTCGAGCGTCAGGTTCATCCCGGTGTGCACCTCGGTGCTGTCCTTGAACTGCCAGTGGTTGTCGATGTGCGCGTAGCCGGTCTCCTGAAAACCATCGAAGCCGAAGAAGGCGCGCGAGTTGACGTGCGGCCGCAGCTCCTGCAGCTTCAGGAAGTCGTTCGGGCGGAAGCGCGTCTGCAGCCGGAAATCGACCTTGCGGTAGCCGTCGCGGCTCAGAAACCCGACCTCTGGATTGAAGACGTCGCCGACTTCCTGATAACCCATCTCGAGGTCGAAGCGCGGCACGTTGGTTCGCGATCGCAGGTTGTACGCATGGTCGCGGCCCTCCACCCCCGGCGTGCGCGTCCGCGCGACGAAGCTCGAAAGCATCGTCGCCTGCCCGATGCCCCATTTCCCGTCGAGCGCGTAAGTCTGGTTGCTGTTGCCATCCGGCGAGAGGCTGCCGGTTCCGGCGCGGTTCACGAACAGGCCGCCAACCGACGACCTGTTCGGGAGGTCGCGCGTCACGCGCATGACGCTGAAGTTGTTGGCGGCCACGCGATCCTGAAACTCGTCGGTCTGCATGTTGAGCAGGCCGAGGTTGAACCGGCCCGCTTTTCCCGAGACCCGGCCGCCGGCGAGAATCGGAATCGACTCGCCGTCTTCGCCGATGCCGATGCGGCGGCTGAAGAAGAGATCGACCTCGCCCGGGTTGCCGACCGTGAAAAACCCCGCATTCTCCAGGAAGAACGGCCGCTTCTCCGGGAAGAACAGGTTGAACCGGTCCAGGTTGACCTGCTGATCGTCGACCTCGACCTGCGCGAAGTCGGTGTTCACGGTCGCGTCCAGCGTTACGCTCGGCGTCAGGTTGTACTTCAGGTCGGCGCCGACATCGCCGATCACTTTCGACGCCACGGGCTTCTCGCCCGATTCGAGCGCGTTCGCGAGCGCGTACGGCGTCACCTTGAAATTGCGGACCACCGGCGTCCGGATGCCGGCGACCGATCCAGCGAGCGACAGCCGGTAAAGGTCGAATTGCCTCGGGATCGGCGCCCAGTACGCACGCTCGTTCCGCCGCCGGATGTTGCGCTGGAAGTTCATCCCCCAGACCTGGTCCGACCCGGAGGGAAACCGCAGCGTGCGGAACGGAATCGCAAACTCCGCGGTCCAGCCGCGCTCGTCGATCCGGGCCTCGACTTCCCACGCGCCGTCCCAATTCAGGTTGAAGCCGCCGCCCGAGCCTGACTGCTGCCGGCCACCGCCGCCGCCACCGCCGGTGCCGCCGCCGCCCTGCCCCTCGTTGGTCACCTGGCCGTCGTATTCAATGGCCGCTGGATTGGTGCCGAAGACGAAGCCATTCTGGCGGTCGCGGTAGGTGTCGAAGATCATCTGGAAGCTGTCGCTGTCGTCGAGCGGCGCGTCGCGGCGCGAGTCGGACACGACAATCGACGTGGGATCGCGGTCGTAGCAGACGACGCCGACATACAGCGTGTCGTTGGTGTACAGCATCCGGACCTCGGTCGTTTCCGAGGCCGGCTGCCCTTCGTCGGGCTGCTCCTGCCAGAAGCCGCTGATCACCGGCGCCTGTGCCCAGACCGGATCGTCGAGCACCGCGCCGTCGATCGCCGGGCCTTCGGCCACCGCGACGGCCGTCGCCGTCAACCGGGCCGGTGAGGTGGCCGACGCGGAATCAACGATCGCCTGATCGGATTCTGCCGCGGTCGTCGCGTCGGTGAGAACGTGTACGCAGAGCGCACTGATACATATGAAGAAGAGAATGGCTCGATTCATGATTGATGCGCGACACTCAACCAGAATAGTAGCCCGGTTCGCCGTCAGGAACCATTCGTGGCCGTCGGTGAACCATTCGTGACGCCTGCTTAACCGCAGAGACCGCAGAGACCGCAGAGCAAAAAATGAAAAAACAAACTCTGCGTGCTCCGCGTTCTCAGCGGTTAGAAAGTCGTGGCTATCGAGGCCCGGTCGCTTCCAAAGCACCGGACCAGAACATCAGTCGGTTTGCCGTCGGTGAAACCGTCGGCTACGCCTGTCGAACCCAGAGCGCCAAGCTACCAGAGTCAGAAAAGGAAAAGAAACTCTGCGTGCTCTGCGTGCTCCGCGGTTAGGCAGTCGCTGCTATTGAGCGCAAGTCGCCGCTATTGAGCGCTCGACCAGAACAGCAGCCGGTTCGCCGTCCCCGACGGGATCCCGCTCAACCGATTCAGCGTCGCCGCGTTGACGATCGCGTTCCTCACCGTTGCCGGCGACGCCGTCCGGTTGTTCTGCAGATACCGCGCCGCCACGCCCGCCACGTGCGGCGTCGCCATCGACGTGCCGCTCAGCGTCGCCGTCGCCGTATCGCTCGTCCGCCACGCCGACAGGATGCTCGCCCCGGGCGCGAAGATGTCGACGACGCTGCCGAAGTTCGAGAACGACGCGCGCGCGTCGCTAATCGTCGATGCGCCGACGGTGATCGCTTCGCCGACCCGCGCCGGCGACGCGTTCGCGGCGTTCATGTTCGAGTTGCCCGCGGCGATCGCGTAGGTGACGCCCGACGCGATCGAGTTGCGCACCGCGGTGTCGAGCGCCGTCGACACGCCCCCGCCCAGGCTCATGTTCGCCACCGCCGGGCTGAGGTGGTTCGCCGTCACCCAGTCGACGCCGGCGATGACGCCGGAGTTGGAGCCCGACCCCGAGCAGCTCAGGACCCGCACCGCGAACAGCCGCACCGCCTTCGCCACGCCGTAGGTCGAGCCGCCGACCGTCCCCGACACGTGCGTGCCGTGGCCGTTGCAGTCGTTGCCGTTCTGCCCGTCGCCGATCGAGTCGAACACCTTCGACGCGCGGCCGCCGAACTGCGTATGCGTCGTCCGGATGCCGGTGTCGATGATGTAGACGTTCACGCCGCTGCCGGTGCTGGTGTACGAGTAGGTTTGATTGAGGGGCAGATCGCGCTGGCCGATCCGATCCAGCCCCCACGGCGGGTTGCTCTGCGTGACCGTCGCGAACATCATCGAGTCTTCCTCGACGAACTTCACCCGCGGGTCGTCGCTCAGCGCCACCGCCTGCGTGTCGGACATCCGCGCCGAGAAGCCGTTGATCGCGTGCGCGTAGACGTTGGTGATCTCGCCGCCGGCGCGGAACGCCATCTCATTGGCGGTCGACGTCGTCGCCGACATGTTCCCCTGTCGCCCAGCCGCATCCTCGTCGAGAACGACGATGTAGTGTTGCGCGATGGCCTGGTTGCCGTGGCGAAGCATTTTCGGACGGTCGACGCGAAGCCCGAGCGGATCGGTTTGACGCTGCGCGGATGCGGGAACGAGCGCCAGCGTGGCGGCGACGAGCGCCACGGCGGCGGCGAGAACGTGTCGTGCGTGCATATGGGTCATCCTCCCTTTCAGCCGAAAGCCGATCGACTATACGTGCATCGGGAAAACGCCGGAAGCCCCGTCGTTCGTGTCACTTGGAGCGCTTTCGGAACAGCTGAGCCGTGCTGATGACGGCTTCTGCCTTGCACGTCGTTTAGGTGATGCGAAGGATCGGGAACGTCAGGAAGCGAACCAAGGTCGTCGTCGTCATCCTCGCGATCGTCGGCCTGTTCCTGCTGCTCGCGCAGGATCCGTCGACCGTGCGCCTCGAGAGCGCGATCTCGATCGAGGACGCGCGCTTCCACGAATACGTCGGCGCCGTCACCGCCAGCCCCTCGAGCCGCGGCGATCGCTACGACATGCTGCTCAACGGCGACGAGGTCTACCCGGCGATGCTCGACGCGATCCGCTCCGCGCGCCGCCGCATCAATTTCCTCACCTACATTTACAGCCCCGGCGAAGTTGCCGACCGGTTCACCGGCGCGTTCGCCGACGCCGCCCGCCGCGGCGTCGAGGTCAACGTCGTCGTCGACGCGTTCGGCGCCGCTGACATTTCGAAAGAGCACATCGAGCAGCTCGAGAAAGCCGGCGCGAAGGTCGGCCACTATCGCCCGGTCCGCTGGTACTCGATCCAGGAATCGAACTACCGCAACCACCGCAAGATCCTCGTCGTCGACGGCGAGGTCGGATTCACCGGCGGCATCGGCATCGCCGATCACTGGATTGGCCACGCGCAGGATCGCGAGCACTGGCGCGACACGCAGTTCCGCATGCGCGGGCCGGTGGTGCGCTACCTCGAGGCGGTGTTCTACGAGAGCCTCGCCGAGTCGATGCCGCGCGTGAAGCCGGAGATCGGCGAGAACGGCGACGGCCGCGCGCCGGAGCCGGCCGGCGATGCGAATTCGATCGTCGTCTCGAGCGCGCCGAGCGGCGGCAGCGGCGGCGTCAAGCGCCTCTACCTCATGAGCCTCGGCGCCGCGCAGAAGTCGCTCGACATCACCACGCCGTACTTCGTGCTCGACGCTTCAACGCAATGGGCGATCGAGGAGGCGCGCAAGCGCGGCGTCCGCATCCGGCTGCTGGTCGAGGGCGATCGCACCGACGCGAAAACGGTGAAGTGGGCGAGCCGCAGCATCTACGACCGGCTGCTGCAACAGGGGATCGAGATCCACGAGTACCAGCCGACGATGATCCACGCGAAGACGATGGTCGTGGACGGCGCGTGGAGCGTGATTGGCTCGGCCAACCTCGACAACCGCTCGCTCGACATGAACGACGAAGTCAACATCGGCATCGCCGATCGGGCGCTGGCGCAGGCGCTGACGGTGACATTTGAAGACGATTTGCGGGCGGCGAAGCGGCTGAACCTGGAAGAGTGGCGCCGCCGCGCGATTCACGAGAAGGCGAACGAGAAGTTCTGGAGCCTGCTCGGCGAGTTTTTCTGAGAGTCAGCGGGGCTGAAGCCCCGCTCTACGATCGGTTATCCATCGGCGTGGATCCTCGCCGACAAAATTCGGCCGGACCTGCCTAATCCAATGCGCCTCGTGCCGGGCTGGATATACTGACCCCGCGTTTCCCTTATTAATTCGTCTCACGAGGGGGTCAAATCATGAATCGGCGCCTCTCAGTCCCCGCACTCTGCGCGGCACTCCTTCTGCTGACGTGCGCGGCGCTTGCGTCTGCCCAGGGCGGGCGGGCCGAGCTGGCCGGCGTTGTCCTGGATCAGGGGAAGGCCGTGCTGCCCGGCGTCACCGTCACCGTCACGCACGAAGGCACCGGCCAGGCTCGCCAGGCCGTCACCAGCGCGGAAGGGAAGTTCACGATCCCGACGCTGCTGCCCGGAAGCTACACGGTCAAGGCAGAGCTCCAGGGCTTCGAGACGACGAACCGCACCGTGGTGCTCCAGGTGGGCGAGGAAATCTCGATCAGCCTGACGATGAACCTGGCCGGCGTGCGCGAGACCGTCATCGTCACCGGGGAGAGCCCGGTGGTCGAGACGACCGCCAGCAAGATCGGCACGAACATCACCGCTTCCGAGATCGACAACTCGCCGAGCGCCAATCGCAGCCAGTTCAGCCTGATGCAGACGATCCCCGGCCTCGTGCCGACGCTGCAGGTCGGGTCGTTCGAAGGCGGGCAGTTCAGCGCCAACGGCCAGGCGACGAACAACAACCTGTTCCTCGTCGACGGTCAGTACGACAACGACTCGCGCCGCGGCGGCTCGCAGGGGACGCAGGCGCGCGTGTCGCTCGACTCGATGTCCGAGTACCAGGTGCAGACGCACCAGTACGGCGCCGAGTACGGCGGCTCGACCGGCGTCGTCGTCAACAGCGTGACCAAGAGCGGCACCAACAAGCTCGCCGGGCGCGCGTTCGAGTACTTCCAGGACAACAAGCTACAGGCGACCGATTACTTCCTCGAGCAGCGGGGAGAGGAGAATCCCGACTCGGGCAGCAACGTGTACGGCGGCTCGCTCGGCGGCCCGCTGGTGAAGAACAAGCTGTTCTTCTTCTTCAACTGGGAGCAGACGCGCACCAACGAGGCGGCGAACCTCAACTTCCCGGCTGATGCGGCGCCGCTGGCGCGGTCGTATTCGACGACCACCGGCTTCAGCGGGCCGAACACGTTCACGCGCTTCGACTACCACCTCAACGCCAGCAACCAGCTCAGTTTCCGCTGGACGCGAGAGGCGATCCTGACGCAGAACGATTCGATCGAGGACGACAAGGCCATCCCCGACGCCGCGCGGCACGAGAACGACGCGGGCGATCACGTCTACAGCGTCTCGTGGACGTCGGTGCTGAACAATCGCACCACCAACGAGCTGAAGTTCGGGCACGTGCGCGAGAGCCTGCTCCAGGGCTCCAGGCTGCTGTTCGACGACGGGTGGGGTTTCATCGGCTACCACGGCCTCGAGCCGTTCGACATCGGCTCGGCGAACACGCATCCGGATTATCTGGCCGGACCGCGCAACAACTACGCGCAGGACCTGATTCGCGACTTCACCTTCGACGACACGCTCACCTGGATCAAGAACGGATGGAAAGGCGACCACACGTTCAAGGCGGGGGTGGCGGCCAGCCGCAATGCCGCGCTGCCGCAGGGCACCGCGGTCAACTTCACCGGGGCCTACGACTTCCTGACCAACGCGAACTTCAACGCGGCGATTCCGAGCACTTATCCGCGGCGCTTCCAGATTCGCATGGGCCAGTTCGATTTCGAAGAAATCGATCACATGGCCAGCGGGTTCATCCAGGACAAGTGGCAGGTGCACAAGCGGCTGACGCTGAACGTCGGCCTGCGCTACGACTGGCAGAAGCTGGTGGATAAAAAGGACGCGCTCGGGCCGCGGCTCGGCGTCGCCTACGATCTGACCGGCAGCGGCAAGACCGTCGTGCGCGGCGGCGTCGGCAAGGTCTTCCAGTACCAGGCGCTCAACATCTCGGCGACGCTCGCGCAGCAGCCGGTGGTGGCGCCGACCTTCCTCTACGACACCACGCAGGTGACCTCGCCCTCGATCACCGGCCAGCTGCCGGTGAGGCCCGGCGATCCCAACGCCACCGCGTGCCTGCAGCCGGTCAACAGCGGGACGGCCGGCGAGGCGGTGATCAGCCCGGCCTGCAAGACGTTCCTCGTCGGCCTGCGCAATCAGGTGAACGCCGGCGGGTTCGTCAACAACCAGCCGACGGTGGACGGCGATCGGCGGATGGCGTACACGTGGGCGTTCAGCGCCGGCGTGAAGCACGAGCTCGCGGCGAACATGGCGGTCTCGGTTGATTACGCCGGCAACCGCGGGCGCAACAATACCGCGATCATCGACATCAACGAGGGTCCGCTCGGCGCCAACGGGCGGGTGACCCGCCTCGGCGTCAACGTGTTCGATCCGACCGGCGCGCTGGTGCCGTTGTCGAATACCGCGGCGCGCAACACGACCTACATCCAGTTCAACCAGTATCAGACGCTGGACGCGCTCAACAGCGACTACGATTCGCTGGAGCTCGGGCTCGACAAGCGCTTCTCGAACCGGTGGTCCGGCCGCGTGAGCTACACGCTCGCGCAGTGCCACGATGTCGCCGCGATCGTCGTCGACAGCGATCCGCGGCTCGACTACGGCCGCTGTAATCGCGACAACCGGCATGCGTTTGCGACCAGCACGAACGTGAACGTCTGGAAGGGCCTCGGCGCCGGGATGGTGTTCCGCGTCTACTCCGGCTATCCGATCAACGAGACGACCGGCTCGGATTCGAACGTCGACGGCACCAACAACGATCGGCCGAGGAGAGGCGTCGACGACCTGATACGGCCGATTCAGTCGGCGGTCGACGCGAGAGGCGTCGCCGTTCGCAACGGCCTCGACGGGGAGCGGAAGACGCTGCTCGATGGACGCGTGCAGTACATCTGGCGCATCCAGCGCTATCAGGCCGGGTTGTTCCTGGAGATCTACAACCTGACCAACCACGTCAACTTCGGCGATCCGACCGGGGCGCGAAGCTCGACGAACTTCATGATTCCGGTCGTCGCGGACAACCCGCGCACGGCTCAGCTCGGCGTCCGCATCACCTTCTAGTCCGCCGCTTGCTCCACGTTCCCGTTGCTGATGGGCTTGCGCCCACAGCGACGGGGACGTAGAGCGATTCCGTCCGCCCCGATCCAACCCGCCGGTCGCGATCGCCGGATCCTGCAAACACCGCCGTCCCAGTGACATACGAAGACGATTTTTGCGCGAGCGAGCTGGTATATATAGCTTCCTTACAACTGGTACACAGCTTCTTTAGAAGTCGCCTTCTCGATCGGTGTCGTTGTTCAACAGGGGGTCGTGCTTATGGCCGCGGCGTTGAGATCTCTAGCTCTTGTAATCTGTTATTTCCTCACCGCGGCGCCGCTCCTGGCGCAGCAGCAGGCGTCCATCGGCGGCAAGCTGGTCGATCCGGACGGCCTCGTGCTTCCCGGCGCCACCGTCACCGTCACCGAGCAGAACACCGGCTTCAGCCGCAACGTCGTCACCGCCGAAACCGGCGCCTACGCGGTGCCGAACCTGACGCCCGGCACTTACACCGTCACGATCGAGATGCCCGGGTTCGGGACGCTGAAGCGCACCGACCTGGTGCTCACGGCCGGCAGCGAGATGGTGCTCGACCTCAAGATGCAGGTCGGCGGCGTGCAGGAGCAGGTGACTGTCACCGGCCAATCGCCGCTGGTCGAGCGCACCAGCAACAAGATTGGCGGCACGCTGTCGCGCAAGGAGATCGAGGAGGTTCCCTCGAACTTCCGCAACTTCACCGCGCTGACGCAGCTGATTCCCGGCATGACGCCCAATCCGGCCGCGTCGACGTTCGAAGGCGGCCAGGTGGTCGCCAACGGCACGCCGTCGCAGCAGAACGTCTACCTGATTGACGGCATGTACAACAACGACGATCGCCTCGGCGGCAGCCAGGGCACGCAGGTGCGCGTCGTCCTCGACAACATCGAGGAATACCAGGTGCTGTCGAACCAGTTCAGCGCCGAGTACGGCGGCGGCGCCGGCGCGATCATCAACATGGTGACGCGCGGCGGCACCAACCAGTACAACGGCCGCGCCTACACCTACTTCCGCGACGACAGGTTCAACGCGCGCGGCCACTTCCTGCCGGCCACGTCGGCGAAGCCCGCAGAGCGCACGCTGCAGTCCGGCTTCGGCCTCGGCGGCCCGATCGTCAAGGATCGGGCGCACTTCTACTTCACCGTCGAGAAGGACAACGAAGACATCGCCGGCCAGAAGCGGTTCCCGGCGCAGGCGGCGCCGCTCGCGAAGGACATGATTGGCGCCTTCGAGGTGCGCGCGAACAACTACTTCGGCCGCGGCGATTATCAGGTGAACGACAAGAACTTCCTGAGCGCGCGCTGGGTGCTCGAGACCGCGCCGACGCGCGGCGAGGGCTTCAACACCAACAACCAGACGATCGACGCGCAGACGTGGGAGAGCGACTGGGATCACCTGGTGAGCGGCAGCTACACCACCGTGATTGGCGATCGCGGCAGCAACGTCGTCCGCGTCGGCCGCATCGGCGAGGAGCTGGCGACCGGCGCGCAGGCGTTCTTCGACGACAGCGTCAACTTCATCGGCTTCGCCGGGCGCGACCCGTACTCCATCGGCCAGTCGAACGTGCACCCCGGCTACGTCACCGGCAAGGGCGGCTCGATGGTGCGCACGCGCATCCGCACCTACGTGTTCGACGATTCGTACAGCTACTTCGTGCCGAACCTGTGGGGCGGCGAGCACACCTTCAAGCTGGGAGGCGGCGGCAGCCTCAACCAGATGCCGCCGAGGACGACGGTTGATTCGGGGACGTTCCAGTTCCGCACCGACCTGCCGTACGACCCCGCGAACCCGGCGACGTTTCCGTTCCAGTTCGACGTCATCGTCGGGCCGCCGAACGTCGACGGCTTCGATGTGTTCTCGCGCGACCGCCGCTACTACTTCTTCCTCGAAGACAAGTACCGGGTCAGCAACAACCTGACGCTCAACCTCGGGCTTCGCTACGACAACCAGCGGCAGACGCCGGACGCCAGCCTGGCGCTCGCGCCGCGCGCCGGCTTCGCGTGGGACGTCAACGGCAGCGGCAAGACCGTCGTCCGCGGCGGCGTCGGCAAGTTCTTCGCCTACCCGCCGGTCGTCCTCGACCTGACGCTGCAGCAGAACAACGTGCTGACGCGGTTCCCGAGCATCTCGGTGAACGCGGCCAACGATCCCGGCGGCGTGATCCTGCGGCCGGATGTGATCAACGACTCCGAGGGCAACCGCGGCGTGGCGTCGCTGAGCCCGGCGGGGCGGGCGGCGCTGAACCTGCTGCGCGATCAGATCCTCGCCGGGTCGACGTTCAACCGGAACCCGTGGGTGGACAGCGCCGATCGCCAGCTGCCGTACACGATCTCGTGGAGCCTTGGCCTCGCCCACCAGGTGATGAGCAACTCCGCGGTGTCGGTCGACTACGTGGCCAACGCCTCGCGCGATCAGCTCGGCGTCATCGACATCAACGAGCCGGTCAACCGCGTGCGGCCGGGCGTGAGCGTGTTCGACCCGGCGGGCGAACTAATCCCCGCCAACGCGCGCACCACGCCGTTCGCGAGGGTGCTGCAGGTGCAGACCAACCCGGTGTTCGACGGCGACTACAAGTCGCTCCAGTTCTCCTACAACAAGCGGATGGCGAACCGCTGGAGCGGGCGTCTCGCCTACACGCTGCAGCAGAGCCACTACGTCGGCCTCGGCAACCCCGACGCGCGGCGCGTCTGGCTCGACAACGATCCGCGCGCCGACTACGGGCGCTTCGCCTCCGACCGGCGGCACGTGCTGGCGGCGAGCGGCACGCTGAACCCGTGGAAGACGCTGAGCATCGCCGCCGTCGTCAGCGCG
>Ga0111539_10007429_pt1 | contig 14047 bp, 13 predicted proteins | sample RhiMethybrSRZTD1_FD_79667 | JGI IMG/M metagenome (GOLD analysis project Ga0111539, IMG submission 79667) | Populus rhizosphere microbial communities from Tennessee, USA - Rhizosphere MetaG P. TD hybrid SRZTD1 (version 2) (version 2) | ecosystem: Host-associated > Plants > Roots > Rhizosphere >...
CCGAATCACCCACACCACGCCCGCCACCACCACACCGACCACAACCACTACGCCACCTAGAGGCCCGGCCCCGAACCACCCACACCCCCCCACCACCACACCGACCGCCACCCAGAGGCCTGGGCCCGAACCGCCCACACCAAGCTGGCCACCAACCGCCACCCGGACGGCAACCCGAACCACCCACACCACGCCCGCCACCACCGCACCAACCGCCACCTAGACGACGACCCCGGTCGCCACCCGTGAGGCGCCGGCCCCGCATGACCCACGACACGCTCGCCCCATCCTTGCCCACCGCCGCGACAGCCACGCCCGCGGTGACCCTGCGGACCACCTCGCCCGCCCCGACGGCGCACGGGCGGTCCGCGGCCGGGTGCCGGGTGCTCGGAGCGACATGAACTACGCCTCGAGGCGCACCACCGAGCTCGGGCTGCTGGTGCTCGGGAGCATGTTCGTGGTCGGCGCATACCTGCTGGCCTCGTTGCCCGACGACAGCCCCATCCCCACCAAGGTCGGTCCGTTCCTGGGCCTCACGGTGGGCCTGCCGCTGGCGGCCCACGTCGCGATGCGGCGGCTGGCCCCGCAGGCCGACGGCATGTTGCTGCCGCTGGCCTCGCTGCTCAACGGGTTGGGCTACGTGTTCATCGTCCGTTTGGACGAGGCACGCGACACGCCGCGCGGCCTCGCGGGACTGCAGTCGCTCTGGATGATCCTCGGGGTCGGCGCCTTCGTCGCCACGCTCATGGTGGTGCGGGATGCCCGCAAGCTGGAGCGCTACCGGTACACGGCCGGGTTCGTCGGGCTCGTCCTGCTGCTCATGCCGCTGCTGCCGGGCATCGGCCGGGTCATCAACGGGAGCCGCATCTGGGTCTCCATCGGGCCGGTCAACTTCCAGCCGGGCGAGTTCGCCAAGCTGGCCCTGGCGGTGTTCTTCGCCGGCTACCTCATCGAGAAGCGCGAGCTGCTCGCCATCAACCGGGCCTTCGGGCCCTTCGCCCTCCCCGACCCCAAGCACCTCGGCCCGGTGTTGATCGCCTGGGGGGTGGCCCTGGTCGTCATGGTGTCGCAGCGGGACCTCGGGTCCTCGCTCCTGTTCTTCACCCTGTTCCTGGTCCTCATCTGGGTGGCCACGGAGCGGGCGTCGTACCTGGTGGTCGGCATCCTGCTGTTCAGCGGCGGCGCCTACTTCGCCTACCAGTCCTTCAGCCACGTCCGCGAACGGGTCGAGCTGTGGGGCGGCTTCTGGGCCCTGATCGGCCCGGCCGGCGAGAAGGTCACCCAGATCGACCAGGCGGCCTTCGCCATGGCCGACGGGGGCTGGGGCGGCCGCGGCCTGGGCCTGGGCACGCCCACCAACATCCCGGTGGTCGAGAGCGACTTCATCTACGCCGCCATCGTGGAGGAGCTCGGCCTGTTCGGCGCGGCCGCGGTGCTCATCGCCTTCCTGCTGATGATCGGCGCCGGCCTGCGCATCGCCCAGCAGGCGGCCAGCGGCTTCGAGCGGCTGCTCGCCACCGGCCTCACCACCCTGCTCGGCTTCCAGGCCTTCATCATCATGGCCGGGGTCGTGCGGCTGCTGCCGCTGACCGGCGTGACGCTGCCGTTCATCTCCTACGGAGGGTCCTCCCTGCTCGCCAACTACGTGCTGCTGGCCCTGCTGCTGCGCATCTCCGACGACATCGCCAAGCGCCAGAGCGACCAGCTCGCGGCCCACCAGCTCACCGAGGTCGTGGGATGACCAAGCAGATCCGCAACCTCGGCGTCTTCCTGGCGTGCTGCTACACCGCTCTGTTCCTCCAGGTCAACCGGCTGACCGTGTTCCAGGCCGACGAGCTGCGGAACGACCCCCGCAACAACCGCGCCGTGGTCCGTGACTTCTCCCGGCCGCGGGGCACGATCGAGACCGTGGACGGCGTGGTGGTCGCCCAGTCCGTCGAGTCCGACGACCGGTTCAAGCTCCAGCGCGAGTACCCGACCAAGGACCTGTTCGCCCACGTCACCGGCTTCTTCGCCTTCCAGCTGGGCTCCGCCGGGGTGGAGCGGACGTACAACGACGAGCTGGCCGGGCGCACGATCAACTTCAGCCTCAAGGAGCTCGGCGACCTCTTCGTCGACCGCGAGCGAGTGGGCAACATCACGCTGTCGTTGCGCAATGACGTGCAAACAGTGGCCCGAGACGCGCTGGCCGGGCGCAACGGCTCGGTCGTGGCCCTCGATCCGCGCAACGGCGAGATCCTGGCCCTGTACTCGAACCCGAGCTACGACCCCAACGTGCTGGCCAACCACGACTTCACCGCCGCGGCGGCCGCGTCCGACGAGTTGAACAACAACCCTGAACGGCCGACACGCGCCCGCACGTACATGGAGCGGAAGCCCCCCGGGTCGACCTTCAAGATCGTGACCGCCACCGGCGGGATCGAGCACGGCGGGGTGACCGCCGACAGCCCCAGCTACCCGGTCCAGAGCGAGTACTCCGCCGCGTCGTTCGGGAGACCCATCGGCAACTTCGGCGGCGGGAGCTGCGGCGGCACCCTGTTCCCCATCCTCCAGGAATCGTGCAACACGGCGTTCGCCCAGATGGGCGTGGAGAACGCCAAGGCCCTGGGGATGACCGCCTCGGCCGAGGCCTTCGGGTTCAACGACGCGCCCCCCATCGACCTCCCCGGGGGCGTGCGTTCCGTGTGGCCGATCGAGGCGGTGGCCAGCGACCCGCCGCGGCTGGCCCAGTCGTCCATCGGGCAGTTCGAAGTGGCCGCCACGCCCCTGCAGATGGCGCTGGTGGCGGCGGCGGTGGCCAACGGCGGCAAGATCATGACCCCCCATGTCATGCGCGAGGTCCGCGACGACCAGGACGACGTCGTCGACCGGTTCGACCCCTCGGTGTGGACCACCGCCATGGAGCCCGACACCGCCGAGCTGCTGCGGCAGGCGATGATCTCGGTGGTGACGGACGGGACGGCCCGGGCGCTCGACGACGACGTGGAGGACAACATCGTCGTGGGCGGCAAGACCGGCACGGCCCAGATCGGCAGCTCCGACAGCTCCCACGCCTGGATCATCGGCTTCGCCGGTCCCGAGGGCGAGCCGCCGTCGGTGGCGGTGGCCGTCATCGTCGAGGCCCAGGAGGGTGTCAGCGAGCAGACTGGTGGCCGGGTCGCCGCCCCCATCGGGGCCGCGGTGCTGGGGCAGGCCCTCACCGCGCCGACCCAAGCCGGGGCCACGGCATCGAATTAGAGCGAGGACGAGCGAGCAGATCGGAGTGGAGCGGGCGAAGTCGGGGCCACCTTTCCCCATCTCGTAACCTGGGGTACGCATGTCGCAGCAGAACCAAGTCATCTTCAACGGGCGCTACGAGCTCCACCGGCGGCTGGGGCGCGGCGGCATGGCCGAGGTGTACCTCGCGCGCGACCAGCTGCTCGACCGCCCGGTGGCGGTCAAGGTGCTGTTCCCCGCGCTCGCCACCGACGCGGGCTTCGTCGAGCGCTTCCGCCGGGAGGCGCAGGCGGCCGCCAACCTCCAGCACCCGAACATCGTCAGCGTGTTCGACTGGGGCGAGGCCAACGGCACCTACTTCATCGTCATGGAGTACGTCGAAGGCCAGACGCTGGCCGAGACTCTCCGCGACGAGGGCCGCCTCCACCCGGACCGGGCCGCGGAGATCGCGGCCGACATCGCGGCCGCGCTGGGCTTCGCCCACCGCAACGGCGTCGTCCACCGCGACGTGAAGCCCGGCAACGTGCTGCTCACCCGCGACGGCGGGGTCAAGGTGGCCGACTTCGGCATCGCCCGGGCGATCAGCGACTCGTCCGACCAGAACCTGACCAAGACCGGCTCGGTCATGGGCACGGCCACCTACTTCTCGCCCGAGCAGGCGCGCGGCGCCGCGGTCGACCCGCGCAGCGACCTCTACAGCCTGGGCGTGGTCCTCTACGAGATGATCACCGGCAGCCCGCCCTTCTCCGGCGACAGCGCGGTGGCCATCGCCTACAAGCACGTCCAGGAGAACCCGACGCCGCCCCGGCGCATCGACCCGTCGCTGCCCGAGACGCTCGAGGCCATAACGCTCAAGACGCTGGCCAAGAACCCCGCCAACCGCTACCCGTCCGCCCAGGACATGCGGGCCGACCTCCGCCGCTACCTGGACGGTGCTCGCATCATGGCCGAGCCCGTGCTGGCCCCTCCGCTCGATCCCGGGGCCACCAGCGTCATCGCCCCCACCCAGTACGGCCAGGAGACCGCGCTGGTGTCCGGGCCGGTGGGCTACCCCCCGACCAACGGCTACGGGGAGTACGACGAGTACCCCTACGAACCGGAGGAGGAGCAGCCCAAGCGCTCGAAGTGGTTCCTCGCCGCGCTCATCCTCCTGCTGCTGCTCCTCGCCGGCCTGCTGTACCTGCTGGCCAGCAACCTCAGCGGCAACGACACCCAGGCCGAGCAGGTGACGGTGCCGAACGTGGTGGGCAAGCCCGTCGACCAGGCCAAGGCCGAGCTGGAGCAGCTGGAGTTCGAGGTCATCACGACGGCCGAGGCCTCCGAGCAGCCGCCCAACCAGGTGATCACCCAGGACCCGCCGGCCACCACCAAGGCCGACAAGGGCTCCAAGGTGACGCTGACCGTCTCCAGCGGGCCCGAGCCGGTCGAGGTCCCCAACGTGGTGGGCCAGAGCCAGACGGACGCCTCGCGCGCGCTCACCGAGCTCGGCTTCCTCGTGAACGCGGTGCCGGTGGAAGACGCCGACGCCGACGAGGGCACGGTCGTCAGCCAGGACCCGCCGGCCGGCCAGCAGATCGCCAAGGGCAGCCAGGTCACCATCAACGTGTCCTCGGGCTCCGGGCTGATCCCGGTCACCGACGTCACCAACCAGAGCGAGAACACCGCCCGCAGCAACCTCCAGCGGGCCGGCTTCACCAACGTCCAGTCCCGCCAGGAGGCGTCGGACGAGATCGCGGCCGGCAATGTGATCCGCACCGACCCGGCGGCCGGCACCCAGATCCGGGCCGGCGACCCGATCGCGCTGATCGTGTCGTCGGGCGCCCAGCAGGTGCAGGTGCCCCAGGTCCAGGGGCTGACCGAGCAGAACGCCCGTACGGCGCTGCAGAACGCCGGCCTGGAGGCCAACGTGCAGTCCCAGCCGGTCCAGAACGAGAACCAGGACGGCATCGTCGTCCAGTCGTCCCCCTCGTCCGGCACCTCGGTTCCACAGGGCTCGACGGTGACCTTGTTCGTCGGGAAGTTCCAGGGCGGGCCGCCTACCACCAACCCGAACTGATGCCGCGGACGCTGGTCCTGCTCCGCCACGGCGAGAGCCAGTGGAACCTGGAGAACCTGTTCACCGGCTGGTACGACGTCGACCTCAGCGCGAGAGGCGAGGCCCAAGCGGTGGAGGCCGGGCGGCTGATGGCCGAGCGGGGGCTGCTGCCCGACGTGCTGCACACCTCGGTGCAGGTCCGCGCCATCCGCACCGCCGAGCTGGCGCTGCGCGAGCTGGGCCGGTCGTGGATCCCGGTGCGCCGCCACTGGCGGCTCAACGAGCGCCACTACGGCGACCTCCAGGGCCTCAACAAGGCGGAGACGGCCGAGCGCTTCGGGCTCGACCAGGTCAAGGTGTGGCGCCGGGCCTATGACGTCCCGCCGCCGCCCATGCCCCGCGACGACCCGCGCAACGTGCGCCACGACCCGCGCTACGCGGGGCTGCCGCCCGAGATCGTCCCCGACACCGAGTGCCTGGCCGACGTGGTCGAGCGCATGCTGCCGTACTGGTACGACGGCATCGTCCCCGACCTGGCCCCCGGCCGGGTCATCCTGGTGGCCGCGCACGGCAACAGCCTGCGGGCGCTGGTCAAGCACCTGAGCCACATCTCCGACCAGGACATCACCGAGCTCAACATCCCGACGGGCGAGCCGCTGGTGTACCAGCTGGGCGACGACGGCTGGCCGGTGGACGACACACCGGTCGAGGAGCGGTACCTGCGCTCGGCCGAGGAGATCCGGGCGGCGGCCGAGGCGGTCGCCCGCCAGGCCGGCGGCTGAGCCGGCCCGGCGGTCCGACCGTCAGAAGCTGACGGCGACCGCGCCGTCGAGCGCGGGGATGGGCCACAGGAACACCGCCAGTGCGAACGTCGCGACCTGCGACGCGTTGTCCATGGTGTCGGCGTAGCCCTTGTTGACCGCCACGAGCACGCCGATGATGACCCAGATCAGCAACACAATCGGTACGGATACGCGTCCGCGCATGATGAGCCTCCCTTGAGGACACGTGTCCCCAGCCCCGGAAACCGCCGGGGGACCTTTCCCGTCCGGCGACTTGGGAGTACCCCGCGTGCGGTAGGTGTAGTCGCCCGGCTTGGTCAGCCGGCCGTCATGCGGCGGACATCGGGCCCGGTGGGCGAGGGCCGGAGCAGGTCGGGCGCCACCTGCCCACTGCCGTCGGCCCGTTCCAGCAGGTAGCCGCGCGAACGCACGGTGCGGATGGCCAGGCGCAGCGGTGCCAGCCGCCGGCGCAACCGCAGGACGTGGACGTCGAGGGCGTTGCGCCCCGGCGAGCCTCCGGGCCAGCCCGACCGGGCCAGCAGGTCGCGGGACACGACGGCTCCGAACCGCTCCAGCAGCGCCGCGGTCAACCGGGCCTCGACCGGCGGGAGCGACACCCAGCGGTCGCCGAGCCGGAGCACGCCGTCGTCGTCCAGCACCGGGACCGACCCGGCGTCGCCGTCGGTGCGGCGGCGCAGTGCCTCGACCCGGACGCGCAGGTCGAGGTCGTCCGCCGGGAGCCGGATCCAGTCCTCGAGCTCGTCGGTGGGGATCGGCGGGGCACCGCGCTCGACCAGCAACAGTCGGGGCTGGCCGGCTCGGCGAAGCTGTTCTCGCCGATCTTGTTCGGCCGGCCAGTGGACGAGAGCCACCTCCACGGCCAGGCAAGGTAGAGACGTACCGTTTCGCGCTTGTTTCCGACGTATGAACGTCACGCTCTGGCTCGCGAAGCAGGCTCTAAGCTCCCGCGCCATGGCACGTGAGGACTACCTCAACCATCTCGCCTCGGTCCCGCTCTTCTCGGGGTGCACGACCAAAGAGCTGCGGGACATCGCGAGAGCCACGGTCGAGCTGACGCTGGACCAGGGCAAGGAGTTCGTGACCCAGGGGGACGTGGGGCGCGAGGCGTTCGTCATCGTCGACGGCCAGGCCGCCGTCAGCCGCGGCGGGAACACCGTGGCCACGCTGGGCCCGGGCGACTGCGTCGGCGAGCTGGCACTGCTCGACCACGGGCCGCGCACTGCGACCGTCACCGCGGCCACGCCGCTCACAGTCCTCGTGCTCGGCCCGCGCGAGTTCTCGGGCCTGCTCGACGAGGTGCCGACCCTCAACCACAAGATCCTGGCGGCGCTGGCCGCCCGGGTCCGGGAGCTCGACTCCAGGACCTTCGGGTGAGCAGGTGAGTGCGCCGCGCGCCCGCCGCGCGACGCACCCACCCGGTCGGTGGGATCCGACCGCCCTAGGACCCCACCGAGATTCCCGCCAAAGCTGCGAAGGTGGCTTCGGCGTCGTAGGCGAAGGCAACGCGACGCACGGTGACGCCGACCCCGTCGGGTGAGGAGAGCCCGGCGAGGTCGGCTGCCACCTCACCGATGGCACGGTCGATGCCGTAGGCCGGCATGACGGCCACCAGACGTGTGGAGCTGAGCGCCGCCACGGTCTCGCCCGCCCGGAAGCGTGAGGCCAGGATCCCGCCCGTCTCGACCCTGATCCCGACACGCTCCGGCGCCGCGACCGCGCTCAGCTCCAGATCCACTACCAGTGCCCCGAACGCGTTCGGGGCCGAGATGTCCAGCGCGCGGCACTGGTCGTGCAGCTCGCGCACCCTCAAGCGCAGGAACGACGCGGTGGCGAGGCCGGTCGCCGCGTCGATGCAGTCCCCGCCGCTCGTCCGCGAGTCGCGATCCGCTGCCCAGGCACCAAGCGCACGGGCCATCAGGCCGGCCGGGTCGATCCAGTCGCTCCACTCCTGGCCCGAGGACGGCCACGCCAGCCGGACCAGCGCCACGAGGTCGCCGACCAGCGCTTCGGCCGGGTGCTCGGCACCCGCTCGGGCCTGGGCGAACGCGACGACGGCCTCCTCGACCGCGACGAGGTCGGCCCCTGGGACGAAGGCCTCCGCCAGGTCGCCGGTCGCCGGATCAGCCCACTCCTCGAACGGGAGCGCGCTGCCCGCGCTCACATACCAGCGGGAGAGGAGGTCGCCGCCGGCCGGTCGGCGAGGCGGCACCGACCGGTCGACAGCGGCCAGGAGCCGACGTGCTCCGTCCAGACCGTGGGAGGTCGGCTCGGAACCGGGCCGTGTCTCCGTCATGCCCGTAGAGAGGGGACCGGCGTCGGGCTATGACGGCGTTCCGAGAGGTTTTCTCGAAGCTCACGGAGCGTGGGTGGACGCACTCTGGTGGTCGGCTTCCGGGTGCGACAGACTGGCGTGCAGGTTGCCGACGCCATGACGCTCACTGCTCTCTCCGACGCCGAGCTGCTCGACCAGGCACGCGACGGCGACGAAGCGGCGTTCACCGAGCTGTACGTCCGCCACCACGAGGCCGCCCGGCGCCTGGCGTCCACCTACCGCCGGGTCGGCGATCCTGAGGACCTGGTCAACGGCGCCTTCGAGCGGGTGCTGGGAGCCCTGCGGCGGGGCGCCGGTCCCACCGAGTCGTTCCGTGCCTACCTGTTCGTGACCCTGCGGCGGCTCGCGGCCGAGCAGGGCGAGCGCCCCGCGGACCAGTCGATCGACGAGGTCCCCGAGCCGGTGGGCGACGAGGCCGACACCCCCGAGCTCGACCACGCCGACCGCGAGCTGATCACCCGGGCGTTCGAGTCGCTGCCCGAGCGGTGGCAGGCGGTGCTGTGGCACACCGCGGTCGAGGGACGCCAGCCGCGGGAGCTGGCCGGGGTGCTGGGCGTGTCGGCCAACGCCGCCGCGGCCATGGCCTACCGGGCCCGCGAGAAGCTGCGCCAGGCCTACCTGCAGGCCCACCTGCTGGCGTCGCCGATGCCCGACCATGAGCCGTACCGGTCCCAGCTCGGCGCCTACGTGCGCGACGGGCTGTCCAAGCGGGACCACGCGGCGGTCGAGCTCCACCTCGAGCACTGCGAGTCGTGCCGTGGCCTGGTGGTCGAGCTCAACGACGTCAACCGCATGCTGGTGCGCTCGGTGGTGCCGCTGTTCCTGCTGGCCGGCTACTCGGTCGGCGGCGGGGCCGCGGTGGCCGCGGCCGCGGGGGGCGCGGCGGCGGCCGGCAAGGGCTCCGGCTCGACGGCGGCCAAGGGGTTCGCCGGCAAGGTCAAGCAGCTGGCGCCCACGATCGGCAGTGCGGCTGCCATTGCCGCCGTGGTGGTGGGCCTGGCCAGCATCGGCACGGTGGTGGTGCGGCAGGACAGCCACGTCGACGGGGCCACCGAGGCCGCCGACATCAGCCGGCGCGGCGACCGCGGGTCGGGCAGCGGCGACCTCGGCGACACCGGCAGCAGCGACGGGGGTGACGTCGGTGGCGATGGGCTCGGTGCGACGGTCCCCGGCGAGTCCGACGAGCTGGGGTCCGGCTTCGGGGACGACCCGTCGGACGGCCCGCCCGGGCTGTTCGGCGCGGAGGGGTTCACCGACTTCGGCTACGACCCGACCCGCCTGATCCTCCCCAACCGCAGCCGCGTCAGCACGCGGCCCCGGTCACCGGCGATCACGTCGATCCGTCCGTCCACGCCGTCGACACCGGCGACTCCGGCGACGCCGGCCCCACCGACGCCCGCGCCATCGGACCCCACCCCGCCGCCACCGCCACCACCACCGCCACCACCTCCTCCGCCGCCGGCGCCGCCGGCCCTTGCTTTCACGTCCTCGGCATGGACGCCGTCGGCCCTAGGGCGGGGCCAGCTCAGCCTCACCATCGGTGAGGGCAGCGCCCCCGTCATCGGCGCCACCGCCTTCGGCGCCCCCGCCTCGGACGCCGCGGTGCTCCTCCCGGCCGCTCCGGTCCAGGCCACGCCCGCGCCGCTCAAGCTGCAGGTGGAGCTCACGCCGGGGGCACGCGCCTTCCCCGACGCCGCCCAGGACGCCCGCTGCTCGGCGCCCGTCCCCTCGCCCGGCGGCGGCCAGATCATCGCCTGCTCGCTGGAGCAGCCGGCCGCCGGGGGCAGGACGGACTTCAGCTTCGACCTGCAGGTCGACTCCGCCGGTCAGACGGCCACGGTCAAGCTCTTCCGGGGCGACGCCCTGGAAGCCGAGCTGCCGTCCGCCATCGCCCTCGACCAGTTCGAGGCCGGGCTGAGCCTCACCGACCCGGTGTGGACGCCGTACCTGCTGCCCGGCGCGTCGCCCCGCCCGCTGCCGCTGGGCGCGCTCGCCGTGGGCGCCACCAACCTGACCAGCCGGACGATCCCCGGGGCGGCGATCCGGATCACCTTCGGCGGCGAGTCGGGGCTGTTGCCGCCGCAGCTGTTCACGCACAACATCCCCAAGGGCCTGCTCGACAAGCTGCCGGACGACCTGCGGGACCTGCCTGACAGCCTGCGCGAGCAGATCACCAAGGACCTGACCACCCCGCTGCCCGCCGGCTGCACGGTCGAGGGCTTCGAGACGCCGGGCCAGGGTCTGGCCTGGGGCAAGGTGCTGCGGGGCGGCCTGCCGAGCACGGTCGTGTGCCAGTTGGGCGAGCTGGCGCCGCAGGCGACGCCGTCGTTCGGCGGGATCATCGCCGCCATCCAGCCGCTCCACAACAACAGCGCCGAGGGCGCGAACGCGCCTGACGAGGGCTCCTCCGTCACCGTGACGCTGGAGCTGCAGGGGCACACGATCGCCACCCGCACGCTGTCGCTGCTGCCGAGCGACGATTAGTCGCGGAAGTTCTCCCAGTAGCGGCTGGGGGTCGGGCCGCGCTGGCCCTGGTACTTGGAGCCGACCCGGGCCGAGCCGTAGGGCACGTCGGCCGGCGTGGTCATGCGCAGGAAGCTGACCTGGCCGATCTTCATGCCCGGGTAGAGCGTGATCGGCAGGTTGGCCACGTTGGACAGCTCCAGAGTGATGTGGCCCGAGAAGCCGGCGTCGACGAACCCGGCGGTGCTGTGGATGAGCAGGCCCAGGCGGCCCAGGCTCGACTTGCCCTCGATGCGCGCCACGAGGTCGTCGGGCAGGGTGACCCGCTCGGAGGTCGATCCCAGCACGAACTCCCCGGGGTGGAGGATGAAGGCGTCGCCCTCGTCGATCTCCACCAGGCGGGTCAGGTCCTCCAGGTTCTGCTTCACGTCGATGACCGGCATCGTGTGGTTGAGGAAGACCCGGAAGAGCTTGTCGAGGCGCAGGTCGACCGAGCTGGGCTGGATGCACGACTCGTCCAGCGGGTCGATGGCGATGCGCCCGGCGGCGAGCTCCTCGCGGATGGTGCGGTCCGACAGGATCATCGGCCGCCGACCCTAGTGGGATCGCCGTGACCGCTAGGCGGAGGGCGTCGCCGTGGCGGGCAGCTCGACCCGGACGGTGGTGCCACTGCCCGGGGCGGTCACCAGCGTGGCGCGGCCGCCGTGGGCGGCGGCGATGGCCTCCACGATGGCCAGGCCGAGCCCCGATCCGCCGCTGTCGCGGGCGCGGCCGGCATCGGCCCGGTAGAACCGATCGAAGGCGTGGGCGGCCTGGTCGGAGGTCATGCCCGGGCCGTCGTCGGCCACCTCGGCCACCGCCGGCCCGCCGCCGGGCTCGCGGCGCACCGACACCCGGATGGTCGCCGACGGCGGCGTGTGCACGAGGGCGTTGCGCACGAGGTTGGCGAGCACCTGGCGCAGGCGGTGCTCGTCGCCCTCGACCACCACGCCCTCCTCGGTCTGGGCCCGCACGCTGCGCTCCGGTGCCACGGCCCGGGCATCGCCCGCGGCGTCGATGGCCAGCACGCCCAGGTCGACGGGCCGGCGCTCGACCGGGCGGCCCTGGTCCAGGCGGGCGAGCAGCAGCATGTCGTCGACCAGGCGGGCCATCCGCTCGGCCTCGGACTCGGTGCGGCGCATGGCCTGGGCCAGCTCGTCCGGATCGTCCAGCGCCCCCCGGCGGTGCAGCTCGGCGTAGCCCCGGATGGTGGTCACGGGCGTCCGCAGCTCGTGGGAGGCGTCGGCCACGAACTGGCGCAGCCGGTCCTCGGTGGCCTGCTGCTCCGCGAAGCTGGTCTCGATGCGGCCCAGCATGCGGTTGAGCGCGGTGCCCAGCTCGGCCGCCTCGGTCCCCTCGGGCGCGCTCGGCACCCGGTGCGAGATGTCGCCGGAGATGACGGTGGCGGCGCGGGTCATCTCCTTGAGCGGCCGCACGCCGAGCCGGAGCACCCAGAACGCCACCAGGCCGAGCAGGGCGAGGATCACCGCGGTGGACGCCACTTCGACGGCCACGAGCCGGCTGACCGCGGCTTCGGTGTCGGCCAGCGAGGCGGCGACCACGGTGACGCGCTGCCCATCACCTTGGCCGCCGCCGTCCTCGGGCCCGCCGGCGTGCTCGTCGAAGCCGGCCCGCACCCGGTAGCGGGGCCCGTCGCCGGTCGATCCGACGGTGAGGTAGTGGTCGGCGCCGTCCGCCGCCGCGGCCCGGGCCTGGTCGGCGCTGATGTCGGGGATCGCGGCGGTCTCGTTCCCCATGTTCGGTGCGCCCAGCGTCTGCACGGTGTCGTCGCCCGGATCGACCGTGCCGAAGTAGTACGGGCTGACGACGCGGTCGTCCGGTCCCCCGAAGGGATGGGTGGCCGTGGCCAGGCGGGCGTCGAGCTGGTCGACGAGGTAGGACTGAGCGGCGTGGGTGATGCCCACCGCCGCCACGACCAGGACGAGCGCCACGGCGCCGAGGCCGACCAGCAGCCGGGCGCGCAGCGACATCAGCGCTCCCGCAGGGTGTACCCCACGCCCCGGATGGTGTGGATCAGCCGGGGCTCCTCGCTGTCCAGCTTGCGGCGCAGGTAGCCGATGTAGGTCTCGACGACGCCACCGTCGCCGCCGAAGTCGTACTTCCACACGTGGTCGAGGATCTGGGGCTTGGACAGCACCCGGCCCTGGTTCACGAGCAGGAAGCGCAGCAGGTTGAACTCGGTGGGCGACAGCGCCACGTCCTCGCCCGCCCGGGTGACGAGGTGGGCGTCGTCGTCGAGGACCAGGTCGGCGCAGCTCAGGACCGATCCGGTGCGGGCGGCCCCGGTGCGGCGCAGGACGGCCTCGATGCGGGCCACGAGCTCCTGGAGGCTGAACGGCTTGACCAGGTAGTCGTCACCGCCGGTGCTGAGCCCCCGCACCTTGTCGTCGGTGCCGTCCCGGGCTGTGAGGAAGACGACGGGCGTGCGGCGGTTCTCCTGGCGCCAGCGGCGGCACACCTCGAAGCCGTCGAGGTCGGGCAACATGACGTCGAGGACGACCAGGTCGGGCTCGACGACCTTGGCGGCGTCGATGGCCTCCCGCCCGCTCGCGACGGCGTGGACCTCGTACCCCGAGTGGCGCAGCGCGGCCTCGAGCATGAACCGCAGGTTGTCCTCGTCGTCGACGAGCAGAAGCCGTTCGCCACTCATGACACCCAGCGTGATGGTCGTAGCTGAGAGTGCGCTGAACGCCCGCTGAGAGCGGCCGGAGAGCCGGATCAGCAACCTCGGTGGCGGCTCTGCGGGAACTCTGAGCTTCGTCCGGTCTCCTGATGCTCACACCCCGAGCAACCCACCACCAAGAGGAGGAACGATGGACTGGACGCCGAAACACCTGGCCGCAGCCGCGGCCGTGGCCGGCACATTGATACTGGGCGGGGCCTCCTGGGCCGCCGCCCAGGACTCCCCGACCACAACGACGCCGGACGACTCCGGCAGCACGACAACGGTGCCCGACAACGGCGGCTCGTCGTCGGACAGCGGCCAAGCTCCGGACCACCAGGGCAACGGTCACTGCGACCACGACCGGAGCTCCGACTCGAGCTCCGGCTCCGGCTCCGACTCCGGCTCCGGCTCGTCCTCGTCCTCATCGGCGGAGACATCGGTGTTCCGGACATAACCCCAACCCAAGGTCCCGG
>Ga0111539_10007431_pt1 | contig 14042 bp, 13 predicted proteins | sample RhiMethybrSRZTD1_FD_79667 | JGI IMG/M metagenome (GOLD analysis project Ga0111539, IMG submission 79667) | Populus rhizosphere microbial communities from Tennessee, USA - Rhizosphere MetaG P. TD hybrid SRZTD1 (version 2) (version 2) | ecosystem: Host-associated > Plants > Roots > Rhizosphere >...
GACGCGCTGCAGTCCGTATCACGCCTAGACCAGGCCAAGCCGGCCCCAGCGCAGTGACGAGGCCGCGGCCTTCCAGGCGCGGCTCAGGACACCTGGTTTTGCACGAGCCGCGCGTACTCGCCATTTCGCGCCATGAGCTCGCGGTACGTCCCGTATTCGGCGATGCGGCCGTTCTTGAGAACGAAGATGCGATCGGCATTGCGAATCGTGCTCAGGCGATGCGCGATGACGAGGCAAGTGCGGTCGCTCATGGCGCTCTCCAGCGCGCGCTGAACGATGGCTTCGCTCTCTGCGTCGAGCGAGCTCGTTGCCTCGTCGAGGATGAGGATCTTCGGATTCTTCAGGACGGCGCGCGCGATCGAAATGCGCTGGCGTTGTCCGCCGGACAGATCGACGCCGCGCTCCCCGAGCCGCGTGTCGTAGCCGTCGGGTAAGCGCTCGATGAATTCGCGCGCGTGGGCCGTGGCGGCGGCGCGCACGATCTCTTCGTGCGTCGCGTCGGGTTTGCCGTAAGCGATGTTCTCGCGCACTGTTCCGCTGAAGATGAACGTGTCTTGCTGCACGATGGCGATGGCCGTCCGCAGCTCTTCGAGCGAATAGTTGCGGACATCGACGCCGTCCACCGTCACGCGCCCCTCCGAAACATCGAAAAGGCGCGGCAAGAGCGAGAGCAGCGTGGTCTTGCCGGCGCCCGACGAACCCACGACGGCGACGAGCTCGCCGGGGCGCGCCTCGATGGAGACCCCTCGCAAGATCCAATCCGACTCGCGCGCCCGCGCGTCGCCGTTCGCCCCGTCGTCCTCGAGGCGCATCCCCTCGTCACCGCTCGCCCCGTAGCGAAAGCGCACTTGCTCGAAGCGTACGTGACCGCGCGAAGGGGGAACGGGGTGCGGGTGCGTTGGTTCGCGCACCCCGGGCCGAATCGAGAGAAGGCGAAACACGCGGCGCAGCGCGGAGACGCTCGATTGGTACACGATGTTGAGCTCGGCGAAACGGCGCGCCGGTCCGAACATCAAGAGCAGGTATCCGAGGAAACGGGTCATCGTTCCCGGCGTGACTTCGCCGCGCAGGGCGAGCCAGCCGCCGTACCCAATGACGATGGTCGTGCCGACGTGCACCAGCACCTCGCCTATCGAGGCCACCAAGTGCCCCTCGTGGCTCTGCGCCACGACGAGGCGATGATGATGCAGGACGTCGCCGCGAAAGCGCGCGGCTTCGCGGGCTTCGGCCGTGCACGTCTTGATGAGCGCCTGACCGCCGAGCTGCTCCGTCACGTTGCCCACGATGCGAGCGAGCTGTGTGTGCATGCGCTCGCTGGCGATGCGCACGCGCGGGTTGAAATGGAGAAAGACGAGCGCGTAAAGCGGAAAGAGCGCGAGGCAGGCGAGCGTGAGCTTCCAGCTGATGCAGAAAAGCAGAATGGCGGCGAGCACGAGTTGGACCGCATCGAGCCCCGCCACCATGACCCCCATGTAAATGAGCGAGGTCGCTTCGTGCGCGTCTTGGAGAAGCCGCGCCAAGATGGTTCCAGTGCGCTCTTTGGTGAAGAAGAGCACCGACAGCTTTTGGAGATGGTTGAAAAGGTGGCGGCGAATGTCGACGACCACCGCGTGGCCGAGGTTGACGTTGAAATGACCGCGTCCGTAGACGACGACCGCCTGCAGCAACGCGGTGAGCGCGGCGGCGCCGGTCAACCAGAAAATGCGGTCTTGTCTTTCACCGCGCGATGCCGTTTCCGCGGGGGCGGCCACGATGTCGACCACGTTGCCGATGATCCACGGGTAAGCGAAAGAGAGCACGAATCCGAGGACGCCGAAGCACAGCGTCAAAAGCGCGTACTTTCGGTGAGGTTTCGCATATTGCAGTAGCTGCAGCAGCGTGCCGGCGGCGCCATAGGGGGCGGGCACGGGCGTTAGAGATTCGCGCAGACTGCTGCTGTCGCGCTGGCTCGCCTCCCCCGGTACGCGCAGGAGCTCATCTGCAGATGCGCCGCTCACGATGTCTCCTTAGACGGCCACTGTCCCCGATTTTTCCGAGCGCGCACGCTGGAGCATCTCCGCCCGGGCCGCCAAGAGCGGCCCCCGCTGGCGGACAATCTCGCGCGCCAGCGGCTCGTCGATCGGTCGATGTCCGGAATCGTCTACGTAATCCCACAACCCGTTGTCGCAATGTCGCTCGTCGACCCAACCTGGATGGCTCGCCACCGGATAGAGGGTGATGCCGTGCAATTCGCACCCGCGGCGGATCGCCGTCACACACTGACTTGCCACGTAGCGGAGCCACGGCGCGCGGTGCGCCCCCTCGCTCCCCGTCTCCGAGACGATCATGGGGCGGCGGTACTTTTCGTACACCTCCAGGATCATCTTGGAAAACGGCTTGTAGCGGACGTCGTCGCGCAAGATCGTGACGCCATCCGGAGTAAACTGGTTGTCGGAATAGAAGTTCACCCCGAGTACGTCGAGGTACTTCGAGTGGCCGCCGAGCGCGGGCCATTGCTCGCCGCTCAGCATGGCCCAGGCTTGGTACTGAAGCAGGTTGTCCGACTCCACGCGGCGCCACGTTTTCGGCTTTTCGATATCGGCAATGATGTTGATCACCGGCTCGGGTTGCAAAAACCTCGCGCGCGGCGCCACCGAGCGAATGCCCTCGATGGCCTCGATAGTTCCGCGCACCAGCTGCACCTTGAGCTCGACCCCGCGCGCGGCCTCGAAAGGATACATGCAACGCACGTCGCCCGCCGCCCACGCTAGAAATGACATCTCGTTGATGGGCACGAGGAACGGCACCTGGTCCGTTTCATTCGATAGCCAGCGGGCGAACGCCGTTGCGTAGCGGGCAAAACGGGGCGCGAACGAGGGGGCGAAGATGTCGACGTCGTCGGGCCAACCGAAGTGCATCAAGTCCCAAACGACGCGCACTGAATGCCGATCGGCGGCGCGCACCATGGGCAGCGCGCGGGAGAAATCGAAGTCGGCTCCCCGCGTCGAGTGAACCCACGATACGCCGTCACGGCAGGCCGTCATTCCGATACTGCGCAAACGCTCATAGTCGATATCCACGAACTCGGCGTGCCGAGTGCTCGTCGTCAAGTCGAGACGCCTGCCGTCTTCGAGCTTGTGACAAGAGCACTCGAATCCGCCCAAGAAGACATCTTCGAACAATTTTTGTCCGCCCGCGGGCGGGCATATGTCCAACGTCATCATCGTGCCTTCGGCTACGATTTCCATTGTCGGGGCTGGCGGGACCCGCGTCACTCGTACGCCGGTTCGACCGAGCGGGCCTTGTTGCCTAGGGCGCGGAGCGTAGGAGGTCACCCGCCGGCCTCGGCGTCGAGCTCTTCGTTCCCAGCGCGCGTTTCTTGCTCGCTCAGCCAATCGAGGTGCCGCTGTTCGTCGGCCATATGTACCTCCAGGATGCGCGCCACTTCATCCTCGAACGGAAGCTCCATCGCGGCTTCGTACATGGCCGTCGTGAGTTGCTCGTTGGCAATCATCGCCATGAGCGCTGCTCTCACACCCATCGACCCCATTGAGGCGGCCAGCATGGTCACGGCCGAGCTGTCTTCGTCGAGATCGGCCGGCACCTCTGCCACGCCGGCATTGGTGAGCAGTCGATTGAACGTTTCCACATGGCGCAAATGGTCCGCGCGAAACTCTTCGAGCTTGGCGCGCAGGAGCGGGTCGTCCGCATACTCTGCGGCGATTCGGTAGGCTTCAGCGGCCTCCGCATCGAGCTCGGCCATGGCCACCAGCAGGTTCAAATCGTCGTCGTCCTCGACGTCCACGTCTTCGAGCTCTTCCTCCTCGGCCGCCAGGTTCGAAAAGTCGGTCTCATTTCGCACGAGATTTTCGCCGTTGATCGAGTGGTCGTTGCGCTCAGCGTGGTCGGGTGATCGCATGCGAATCCTCCTTTTCGACATCCTGTCGTTCGACGAGCGTGCCGAACTCGCCAGCCGCGCGCCTCGCCGCGGATTCGTTCAAGAACCATTCCAGCACGCGCCGAAGGTCCTCGCAGATCCGCGGACCGATCGCACGCGAGCCAAAGACGGATGCGAGGGCGGCAGTTGCCCCGGTGAGCGCGCTTCGTGCTAAGCAAGCCGACCACACGCTGGGAGAGGAACATGATCCGCAAGAGCACGGCACGATGGCAAGGTGATGGGCTTCACGGCAAGGGGACGCTCACGACGCAGAGCGGCGCGTTCCAGGCACAACCGTATTCGTTTCAGACGCGCTTTCAGAACGAGGACGGTAAAGCAGGGACCAACCCGGAAGAGCTTCTCGCCGCGGCACATGCGGGATGCTTCGCGATGGCGATGTCGTTCGCGCTCACCGACGCCGGGCACGCCCCCGAAGAGCTGCGCGTCACGGCGGGGGTCGACCTGGTGAAGACCGACGCCGGCTTCTCCATCAAGACGATCAACCTCGATCTCGAGGCCAAAGTCACCGGCATCGACAAGGTTACCTTCGAAAAGATCGCCGACGGCGCCAAGAAGGGGTGCCCCTTGTCCAAGGCGCTGGCGGCGACCCCCATCACGTTGTCCACCAAGCTGCTCTAAGTCGTCGCGGTCCGAGCAGCGACGCCGTAGACGCCGTACTCGCCGCTCGCGGGATGGACGGCGGGGACGCCAGCGCCGTCAAAGGCCTGCGAGCCACATGCGGGTTCGCAGGCCGAGCTCCGTCGTGTAGCCGACCTCGACGTGCCGGATCTCGCCGGTCGCATCGATGACGAAGGTCGCGGGGAACGCGTGCACGCCAAAGCGGTGCGCGAGCGCGCTTTCGGCGTCCACGACGACGCGCGGCGCGATGCCGTGCTCACGAACGAACGTGGCGATTTCGTCGGCATTGCCCGATTGGCTGGCGACGCTCAGCACGGGAAGGTCGCGCGCAAGGGCGTCGATGTTGTGCTGCTCGACTTTGCACACGCCGCACCACGTCGCCCAGAAATGCAAAAGAAGCGGCTTGCCCTTGTAATCATCGAGGGAAACCGCCTGGCCGTCGAGATCGGTCCCCGCGAGCGGCGGGGCCGCGCCGCTCGGCATATCGCGATGTTGGTAGGCCCGAATGCCGACCACGATGAGCAGCGCGATCCCGATGTCGCGAATCAGCCGCCAATGTCGCCATTCTCGAATGCGCTGCATGGACGCCGCCAAGCGTAGCGCGGAGAGCGGAAACGTCGATCCGGGCTCTATCTCATCGCGCCACTACGAGGCGAGCGCCGCGATTTGTTAAGCGTGCGCCCTTGTCGTGTCGCGCGCCGCGCCGCTATGAGTAAGGTGTGCTCGCTCGCCTCCGCCCGGTGTTGCCCGCGCTGGTCGTCGCGGCGACGGTCGTTTCGGTCTCTCGGCGCTCCTTGTCGCAAGAACGTGAGCCCACCGCGCTCCCGCCACGGCCCCGACCGGTGGTCCTCGAGCGCCGCGAACATCGGCTCCTCGTTCGGAACGTGGGAAAGGCACTGACGGTCAGGGTCGAACCGCAAGACGCCGGTCTCCGCCCGGAGGGGACGCCGCCCCTCGTTTGCACGGAGTCGTGCGATTGGGAGGTCCCGGCCGGCCGCTATCGCGTCGGTGCCACGTCGGGAAAAAGGGAAAAGAAAGCAGACTTCGAGCTATCGAAACCGATGCTTCTGCGCGTCGAAGAGCCAAGTAAGTCGGCGCGCATCGCCGGATTGACTCTTGGTTTGATTGGCGTAGGCGCCGCGGCGTGGGGAGCGTTCGTCACCTTGGCCATCCTGTCGTCGGGAGGGCAAATGTCCGACGAAGCGTCGGCGAAATGGCTGCCGGTTGGACTCGTGCCGCTAGGCGTCGGTGCGGTTCTCATCCCCATCGGTTTTTCACTGCACGCGGCCAACCGCGCACCGTCCGTCGATTTCCAAGAGCTCGCGAATGAAAACAAGATCCAGCCGCGGCCTAGCGGCGTGGGATTGTCGCTTCAAGGGCGTTTCTAGGAGCGCCCCATCACGCACTCACCGCCGATGCCGCCGTGAACAAGCGGCGCGGCGGTGAGCGCTTTGATCGAGCCTCTTACTGCTTCGGCGCCGGCGCGATCGGCGGTTTGGCGACGCTCATCGCGGGCAACGTCGGTTTGGCTTTGACCGCGCTGACCACCGCGGCCGCGCTTGCCGCCGGTGCGCCCGACGCCGCTGCGACCGGTGCCGGCGCCGACGCTGCCGGCGCTGATGCACCCGCGGTCGGCATATCCGGGCTCGCCCACACCACGCGGCCGAACCGCGAGGCCTTGTGGAAGTTGCCCTGCCCCAGAATCGGGGACCACGCCACGCCGGAGTTGTTCTGCATGGCGTAGAAATTCATGCGCCACTCGTCGCCCGCCTTGGGGGGATGGTTCTTGGCCTTGGCAAACGACGTCCAGGGGATCGACATCTCGACCGTGTACCCCTTGTCCTTGTCGCCCGCCTTGTCGATCGTGCCGTCGACCACCACCGCGCTCTTCAGCTTGGAGCTCCAGTCCTGGTGTCCGAAGGGACCAGCGGGCTCGGTCTTGGGGGCGTTGTAGCTGTCGTACTGCGTGTCGAACACGAGGTTCTGCGGGTTGACCTGGATCTCGTAATAGTCGTTGTTGTCGCCGTCGCCGTCGGGGTCGAGCATGATCTCGACGGTGTCTTTCTCCCAGAGGTGCGGGTCTTTCGCGTCCTTGGGCCAACCGCCGATCACCTCGGGGTCGTCGACGAGAAATGCCAGGTACATGTTCGCGTCGTCCCACGCGAGCTTCACCGAGCCGTTCACCGGGAACGAGGTATTCGGATTACCCGTTCCCACATCGACAAAAGGGCGGCTTTGGATTGCCGTCTTCCAAGCTTCGTCGTCGAGCTTACCGTCGATGTTGATCTTCGCGTTCTTGGCGAGCTTCATGACGCGCATGCCGGGAAGCTCGGTGTGCTGCTGGGGCTTGTTCTCGACGCCGGTCTTCATGCGCACCACGATGCCGCGGTTCTCGTTGTCGGCCGGGCCGCTCACGACCTTGAGGCGGGCGTCGCCCTTCCAAATGCCGGTGGTGATGGCGAAGTCGGCCGTCTTCACCTCGTCGGGAACGCGGAAGCTCTGCTCATCGGCGTAGACCTTCCCCTTCTCCCACGCGCTCGGCCAGAGCGCCTGGTGCGACTCTTTGACCTCGCGCAGCGGGCCGACGTTGTCGATGTTGAGAACGCGCTCGCTGTTCGAATCGACGATGTGCGTAAAGAGGCTCCACCCGTCGTCGAGCTTGTCCTCGCACTTCCAGAACATCGTGATCTTCACGTCGGTCCCCGGCGCGGCCGTACCGGAGGGCTCGACTTTGTAGCCGACGAGCCGGACCTTGTTCTCGAAGTTGATGTCGAGCTTGCCGGTCATGTCGTTCGGCGCCGACTCGAGGATGTACGGCTTGAGCTTTTCCATTTCGCTCGAGCTCGTCCCCTTCGAGCCGCCCACGCAACTCATGCCCGCTGCTGCAGAAAGCAGGGCCAACGTCAGGGTCAACTGGCTGAATGATCGTCGCATTGCATCTGCTCCTGGCTGATTGGGGGTCACTTGCGGCTCTTCTTACGTGCTTCGCGTTCGCGTTTGCGGCTTGCCTTCTTGGCGTTCTTCTCCGTCTTGGAGAGCGAACGCATCTTGGTCATGCTCTCCCCGGGCGCGCCCATGCCGGGCATTCCCATGCCGGGCATTCCCATCCCGGGGAATCCCATGCCGGGCATTCCCATCCCGGGCATCCCCATGCCGGGCATCCCCATGCCGGGCATCCCGGGGAATCCGCCGCCGGCCATGGCCTTGCGCAGGTTCTTGGCCATCCCGAACTGTTTCATGCCCGGGATCTTGCCGAGCATGCCCATGTTCTGACCGACGTTGCCGATCATCTGCTTCATGAACAGAAACTTCTGAACGAGCTCGCTCACCCCTTGCTCGGGTTGTCCGGAGCCCTTGGAGATGCGCTTCACGCGTCCCGGCTCGCGGACGAGCACGTAAGGATCGAGCTTCTCGCCGCGCGTCATCGACTGGATCATCGCTTCGATGCGGACGAGCTCGCGGTCGTCGAGGTTCACCCCTTCCGGGATCTGACCGCCTAGCATGGGGATCTTGTCGACGAGGTCGCGCAGGGACCCCATCTTCTGGATCATCCGCACCTGCTCCAAAAAGTCGTCGAGCGTAAACTCGCCGGTGAGCATGCGGGCCGCGTCTTCTTCGGCCTTCTTCTTGTCGACGACCTGCTCGAAATCCTGCATCAAGCCGACCACGTCACCCATGCCGAGGATGCGGGTGGCCATACCGTCGGCGCGGAACTCTTCGAACTTGTCGGTGGTCTCGCCGATGCCGGTGAAAAGGACCGGCGCGCCGGTCACCTCTTTGACGGAGAGGGCCGCGCCGCCGCGCGCGTCGCCGTCGAGCTTCGTCAGCACGACGCCGGTGAGCGCGAGGCGCTCGTGGAACGCCTTCGCCGTCTTCACGGCGTCTTGGCCGATCATGGCGTCGACGACGAGGAGGATGTCGTTCGGCTCGACCTTCCCCTTGATGAGCTCGAGCTCCTGCATCAACACTTCGTCGACCGCGAGGCGTCCCGCGGTGTCGTAGACGATGACGTCGCGCCCCGAGCGGCGCGCCTCTTCGCGCGCAGCGGCACAGATGTCGACCGGGCTCGCCCCGGGGATGTTGAAGACGGGGATATCGATCTGACCGCCGAGCACCTTGAGCTGCTCAACGGCGGCCGGGCGCTGCATGTCGGCCGCGACGAGGAGGGGGCGCTTGCCCTGTTTCTCGAGGTAGCGCGCTAACTTGGCGGAGGAGGTCGTCTTTCCGGACCCTTGGAGGCCGACCATCATGATGCCGGTCGGTCCGCTCGACGCGAAGGTCAGCGGGTCCCCCTCGTGCGTCATCATGGCCACGAGCTCGTCGTGGCAAATCTTGACGAACTGGTCGGAGGCGCTGACCTGGTGGGTCTGCCCCTGAGCCTTGACCCGGGTCTGGACGGTTTCGCCGACCGCCGTTTCTTTGACCCTCGATAGGAACGACTTGACGACGCCGAGCTCGACGTCCGCCTCGAGGAGCGAAAGGCGGACTTCCCGCAGTGCGGCATCGATGTTGGCTTCGGTGAGCTCGGTAAGGCCGGCGAGCCTATTGCGCGCCTGCCGAAAGCCCTTGGTGAGCGCTTCGAACATACGTGATCCCCGGGGGCCCGCGTCTTACCACGGGGGGGGCCACCCTGGGAGGGGCTCGCGCCTTTATTCAGTGGTTTACGGGTCCTCGGGGGGCCGCTCGCTCGTGTTCCGGGGGGGTGTTAAGCGAGGGGGGCTTGCGGTGCAGCGCCTCGGCCGCGATGGACTCGAGATCTTCGGCGGCTTCGCGGGCGGGCGGCGCCGTGAAGATGGCGACGAGGTGCCCCCAGGCCGTCCGGCGTCCAACCGGCACCGTCACGGCGGCGTAGGCGACCAAGAGGAAGCACGCCAAACCAAAGACCCGTCGCACGAGACCGAAAATCATCGGACCGAGCGTAGCGAAGCTTGGCAAGCGGAACGAGTTTTCGACAAACGCGAACCACGAGGTCTCCGCGCTGTGCAGCCGACGTCGCGATGCCCGAAGTGGGGGTTGGGCTACCCGTCCTCGCGTCTCTCAAGCGTGACAACGAGATGTGATGACGGTCGTGCACGGATTGCGCACAGCGCCTCGAGTCGAACGCTTTTCACACGAAGCGCAATCTGCGCAATCGCACGCTGATCGCTCAGCCAAGCGACGTCTCGGCGCATAAGGCCCGAACGCTGGAGATCGAGCTGCCCTTATCGCAAGCCCTATTGAGATAATGTCACGACATTCGACAGCGAGCGCCGAGTCGCGCGCACCCTTCGCAATTCGACTATCCTGTGCAAAGCCTCGCGAGAGGTAGAACCTTCGAAGCTCGGCAGCATACGACCTTGTTCGTCATGTCAAACTAAGTCCGTCCATCGGAATCCGATATGGCGCGCCGCGCTGCATCGTGCGACGCGCCTCGAGGAGCGTGCGTGCTCGATAGCGGCGTTCATCTGTTCTTCGGCGGTGCCTGCTACTACCGCCAGATCGACACTTTGGCGATGAGCCTCTGCGTCGCCAAAGAGCTGACCGAAGAAGGGTGGGATGAGTACGTGACCGCCGGCTACAACCTCACGAAGAAACACGGCATGCCCCCCAAGGTCAGCATGGCGATGTTTACCGAGGGGTTTCCGAGCGCGTTCCAGCGATCCAAGCTCGCTGCTCATCTCAAGAACCACAAGGTCCCGCCGCTCGTGCGCGTCGCCGTGTTGACCGACAGCGCCCTCATTCGCGGCGCGATGACCGCTTTCGGTTGGATCATGCCGAATACGACGATGCGCGCGTTCGAGGTGCTCGACGTCGGTGGCTGCCTCAAGTGGCTGCAGCAGGGCGGCCACTTCGATCACAACAAGGCTTCGGCCGCCTGGGCCGAGGCTCGCCGCATGGTCGGTCTCGACGGCTGAGCACGCCAGGTTCTAACCCGTGCGCGGGGCCCGCAATTCTCGTACCGGCCTAGCGAAGAGCTCGTCGGCAATGGGCATTTCCGTTTGCCGCCCCCCTACGCGCGGATTCTGACTGAGCGGTTCTTTTTTCCGCGCTGCTTTCATCGTAAAACATCCATGCCGGCAGACGCTCGCATTCCGCTTTCATCCTGCAGCTCCCGAGTCGTGATCCGAGCCGGCAGGGCGGGATCACCCAATTGGCAGATGAGTCGGTCTTTCCTTCACCCCCGACGCAGCGCGCAGCAGGGCTCTCCGGGGCCCGAGGGGGACCGTTTTGTTGAACGGAAACCCGCCTCCCCCAGCATAGACACGGAGGTGGCAGCAGCAGCCGACATGTCCGGGTTCCTCCCCGAGAGCACCGTGCCGGTGCCGCGATCGGGGGTGACGGTTCGGCCGCTCGTGTTCGATCATGTGTACGCCGACCACGCGGGCTTCGTCTGGCGCATCTTGCGCGGCATGGGTGTTTCCGAGCCGCTCGTCGAAGACGCCATGCAAGACGTGTTCATGGTGGTGCACCGCCGGCTCGGCGAGTTCGACGGGCTCGGGTCTCTGAAGACATGGCTGTTCCAAATCGCGTTTCGCACGGCCTGTGCGTACCGGCGCAAACTGCGGCGCGCGGTGGACCACGAGCCGTTCGAGGATCGGATGGAGTCGGGGGCGTCGAGCCCGGCCGATGACGCCGAGCACCGCGAAACGCTGTCCATCGTGGGACGCCTGCTCGACGGCCTGGATGACGACAAGCGCGCCGTGCTCGTCCTTGCCGACATCGAAGAAATGACCGCCCCCGAGATCGCCGTCGTGATCGGCACGCCGCTCAACACCGTTTACTCGCGATTGCGCCGCGCCCGTAACGAGCTCAACCACGCACTTCGCTCGAGCCACCGGAGGGGGCGATGACGGACCTTACCCCCGAAGCGAAAGCGCTTTTGCGCCACGCTCGCACGGCGTTTTCGCCGCCCGAGCGACGATTGGAGTCGGTGCGCCTCGCGCTCAAAGGGCAGATTGCCGCATCTTCGGCTTCTTCGGGCGCGACCCCCGCCACCTCTGGACCCGCGAGCGGCATCGCGCCGCGGGCGATCGGTGCGGCGGGTTGGAGCGGAGGTCACTCGCTCGCCGCGGCCGTCGTCGTCGGCGCGCTCGGAGGCGGCGCGGTCTGGCTCGCCGCGGCGCGATGGAATCCGGCCCCTGTCGCACCCATCGAAGCGCCGTCGCAAATCGAGCTCGCGAACGCGGCGCGTGCCGCGCCGAGCGCGCCTCTTTCCGACACGCCAGTCACGTCGCTCACCGAACCGACGTTGCAAGTGTCGCCGGCGGATGCTCCCCCATCCTCCAAGTCGTCCGCCGCATTGCGCGATCGCGCGCGCGTGACGCGGCCCCGGCCCAAAGCCGAAACACCGCACGAAGCACCCGTTGACGCGCCCACAGTGGGCCCCACGCCCGTCCCCCCCGCGCCGAGCGATTCGCTCGCCGAGGAGGTAAGCATGCTTCGCGGAGCGCGTGCGGCGCTCGATCGCGCCGACGCGGCGCAAGCCTTGCGTCTCCTCGAAGCGCACGAAGCGCGTTTCCCGCGTGCCACGCTTTACGAAGAGCGCCTGGCCACGCGCGTCTTGGCGCTCTGTGCGCTGGGGCACATCGACGCGGCGCGTTCCACGGCACACGAGCTCGAACAGGCGGCTCCGCGCTCGCCCCATTTGCCTCGGGTGCGCGCGTCGTGCGTCGCGCCCACCTCGAACAAGTGACGGCCCGCCCGGCTGGGTGGCGACCTCGCTCGGTGGACAGCGCTCTCGGATTCGGCTTGAGTTCGAGGGATGTGGCGACCTCGTAGGCTCGGCGCGGCCGGGGCAGCGCTGTGCCTCGCCACCTTGGCGGCGCCGCCTCGCGCGGATGCCGAGCCGTCGCGCGGTGTCGACCTCGAGTGGCGCGCTCCGCCCGGCTGCCCAGACGAAGCCTGGGCGCGAACAGCAATCGACGCTTACCTGGGGCAGCGCGCACACGAGTCGTTCAAACCGATCGCCGTGCGCGTCGAGATCACCGCCGCGCCCGGCGGCCGCTGGCGAGCAGCCTTGTCCGTGGGCGGGGGCGCGAACGGTAGCCGCACGTTCGAAGGCGCCACCTGTTCACGTGTCGGCGACGCGGCGGTCCTCGTCGTCGCGCTCATGCTCGACCCCGTCGAGGTCGTCGCCCAAATGGAGCCGCGCGTCGAAGCTCCCCGAGGAGCGCCGCCCGTCGCCGAGGAGCCGCGCGTCGTGGAACGGCCCGATGCCACGCGGATCGAGCTCGCCGTACAGGCCGCAGGGGACGCCGGGTCGCTCCCCGAGCCGACCCTCGGTGCCGGACTTGGCGCGGGGCTGCGCTCGGGGCGGCTATCGATGGAGTTGGATCTCTTGGCATGGGTGCCGCGACGCGCATTCGGCGGTCCGACGCCGTCGAGTGGCGGAGAGATCCGTCTCTACACCGCGAGCCTGCGCGGGTGCTGGGGTTCGATGCGCGGGCTCGGCCTCGTGCTCGCGCCCTGCGCGCGCGCCGAAGGGGGGATCTCGAGCGGCACCGGCTTCGGCATTGCCGAGCCTGCCAGTTCGCAGAATTTTTGGGGAGCAGCGTTCCTCGGCTTTCTCATCCGCCAGGCGAGCGTCCAAAGGCTCGGTGCTTGGCTCGCGATCGAAGGGGGAGTCCCCTTCGCACGACCGAACTACGTCATCGAAGAGTTCGGTACCGTCTTCCGCGCAGCACCCGTGCTCGGTCGCGTTTCGCTCGGCCTGGCATGGTCCTTTCCTTGAACGGCGCGGTGATTCCGTGAACCCACGCGACGATTTCATGAACGGACGAGGCCCCTCCGTGACATTGACTCACAAATGAGTTTCGCCCAAGTTTCATCCCCGTTTCCCAACCCGTCCTGCAACGAATGAAACCTGGAAAGAGCATCGACGAGCGAAAGCTCGTCGCACCGGCTTGGTGCGCCTTCGTTTTGTTGACCGCGGCGTGCAGCCCCGAAGCGCCCCTCGGCCGTCCAGGCAAGGCGGGGGCAGCAGGCGCGACGATCGACGCGAGCACGCCCGACGCATCGAGCGGCGGCGCGGGTGGCGCGGGAGGGACGAGCGGCGATCTCCCCGACGTCTTCATCGGCACGCGCGACATGCCTCCGCCCCCGACCCCGTGCGAGGGGAGCATTTGCGATGCGGGCACGAACATGCCCGCCGTTTGTGGCGACGGAAAGATCAACCGCTCCGACGAAAAGTGCGACGACGGCAATACCGTCTCCGGTGACGGCTGTACGGCCAATTGCCAACAGATCGAAGCCAACTTCGTCTGCCCAACGCCAGGACAGAAGTGCGTATCAACCATTGTTTGCGGTGACGGGAAGATCTCGGCGGGCGCCGAAACCTGCGACGACAGCAACACCAAGCCCGACGACGGCTGCAGCGCGACGTGTCAGCTCGAGTCAGGCTGGAGCTGCGCGGTAGCGGGCGCCCCTTGCGAGTCCAAGTGCGGTGACGGGATTCTCGTCGGCAAAGAGGAATGTGAGTTTTACAACGGCGCTCCCCCCATGGGCGGAA
>Ga0111539_10007432_pt1 | contig 14042 bp, 28 predicted proteins | sample RhiMethybrSRZTD1_FD_79667 | JGI IMG/M metagenome (GOLD analysis project Ga0111539, IMG submission 79667) | Populus rhizosphere microbial communities from Tennessee, USA - Rhizosphere MetaG P. TD hybrid SRZTD1 (version 2) (version 2) | ecosystem: Host-associated > Plants > Roots > Rhizosphere >...
ATGACCCTCTCCCACGACGTCCTCCGCCTCACCCGCATCCCCACGACCATCGCGGAGATCGTGACCCTGCCTGCGCAGAACCTTGAAGCGGATGCGGGAGGCGAAGGCTGCGGCGGAGGGTCTGACGTTGTGGGACGTGGCGTCGTGAGCCGACTCAATTGGATGCACGTTCACCCAGATGGAACGCGACACGACCACCCGTTCTCCGGAGGCGGTCACTCACACCAGGGACGTAGCCTTGCGGCAGTGAAGCTCGCCGGTGAACTCGAGGCGACGGTACGAACGGCGGCTGAGTTCGAGGAGGACGACCTGCCAGAGTACGCCGACGACGAATACAACGGGCGGATCCCAGGGCGATGACTCTTCGCAATCAGCCACCGTCCGTTGTGCTCGCAAGTGTCGATGGGTTCACCGCCTTGAGCATCATGGCGGACCTTGAGCGACGACCGAAGCAATACCGCGCTGGATGGTGGGCCGGCTATCTCATCGGGCGCGCGACCGAGAAGGATGAGGCGACAGAGCGCCGAGCCAGTCGGCTGAGGGGAGCCCGATGAGCGGCTACCGGACGATCGTCGCGGATCCCCCGTGGCGATACACAAAACAGGCGCGAGAGGACGGCGGAACCGCAGCCGAGAACCAGTACCCCACAATGACCAACGACGAGATCGCGGCGCTCCCAGTCAAGGAGCAAGCAGCCGACTCGGCCCACCTGTATCTCTGGGTCACGAACCCGCGCCTGTTTCGGGGTCGGTTCGACCCGCTGGGACCGATCGACATCGTTGAGGCGTGGGGGTTCGAGTACGTCACGCTCCTGACTTGGCGCAAACTCGGCGCACCTGGGATGGGCTTCTACTTCCGGGGCGATACGGAGCACGTCATCTTCGCCAAGCGAGGGAACGCACCGATCGACGCGGCGATCCGGGAGTCCAACCATTTCGCCGCCTCGCGCACGGCCCACTCCGCGAAGCCGGACCGCTTCTATGAGCTGGTCGAGCGGGTTAGCCCCGGACCCTATCTCGAACTGTTCGCCCGACGCCGCCGCTACGGCTGGGACGTGTGGGGCAACGAGGCCCCGGAGTTCGCCGCTTCTCAGGCCGAGATGGGACTCGTGTCGTGACCCTCTCCCTCGAAGGCTTCCCCTGGATCGGCATCGAGAAGGAGGCGGAGTACGTCGCCATCGCCGAGGCGAGGCTGAACGGCACGCAGCGCGGCTTGGGGTTGGTCGGATGATCCGGGAGTTCGTGTCGTTGAAACCGCCGTGCATGGACCCCGACGAGTTCACCCGCTGGGAACAGCTCAACCGCATGTCGGGACCACATCGTAACTTGAGTGTCTGTGCCGATTGCCTCCGCTCTTTCGCCGAGGAGATGCGGCTAGCTGGTCGCTGCGACGGTGAACCGGGGGAGTCTGCCGCGGGTCGCCGTCTCGAGGTCTACGTGGACCCTCGGACTGCGCGGAAGCGTCGGTCCTGGCGGGAGTCCTCGCGGCGCTATCGGGCTGCGCGATGACGCCGTACTACGAGGATCCATGGCTGACCGTCTATCAGGGCGACTGCCGCAGCGTCCTCGCCGAGCTCCCCGCCGAGTCGGTGCATTGCGTCATTACGTCTCCTCCATATTGGGGGCTAAGGGATTACGGCGACACCGGGCAGCTCGGCCTCGAGGCCACGCCGGAGGAGTACGTCGCCAACATGGTCGCCGTGTTCCGCGAGGTGCGGCGCGTCCTGCGCAACGACGGGACGGTCTGGCTGAACCTCGGGGATTCCTATGCCGGTGGCGGAACCATTGGGAGGAACGACACCGGGCCAGAGGACATCGCCCGTCGCTCGGCTGCCTACGGCACGGGCACGGGCAGCGGGTCCGCCATCGGCCCGCAGGGTTCACGTCCGCCTGTTGCTGGTCTCAAGCCCAAGGATCTCGTCGGCATCCCGTGGCGCGTGGCCTTCGCCCTCCAGGCCGACGGCTGGTACCTGCGCAGCGACATCATCTGGTCGAAGCCGAACCCGATGCCGGAGTCCGTCACCGACCGGCCTACGAAGGCCCACGAGTACCTGTTCCTCCTGTCGAAGTCGCCGCGCTACTACTTCGATGGTGAGGCCGTGCGTCGACCGATCAGCCCGCACAACACGGGCAAGGTGAGCGTCGCGCCACATGACGGCAACGCGGGCCGCGTGCTCAGCGAGGGCCACCGTAAGAACGAGTGGCGGGAATACGACGAGATCAAGGGCGCGAACATCAGAACGGTCTGGACGATCGCAACGCAGCCCTACCCCGGTGCCCACTTCGCCACGTTCCCACGGAAGCTCGTGGAGCCCTGCGTCAAGGCGGGGACCAGCGAGCGCGGCGTCTGCCCGGAGTGTGGCGCTCCGTGGGTGCGGGTGGTGGATATTCAGCGGCCCGATGATTACGACCCGAGCATCGAGGCGGCGGACCCGAAGTTCAGGCAAGCGATGGCCCACCGCGGAACGTCCGCAAACAGCCGACCACTCGGCAAGATATTCGCTGACTCGCTCGGGTCATCGCGGACGACTACCGGCTGGCGTGCGTCCTGTGCCCACACCGCCGACCCCATCCCCGCCACCGTCCTCGACCCCTTCGCCGGCTCCGGCACAACCGGCATGGTCGCGCAGTCCGTCAACCGCCGCGCCATCCTCATCGACCTGAACGGCGACTACCTCGTCCAGGCGATGCAGCGGAACCGCGACATTCCGCTGGGTCTCGGCGCGTGACTCGACAAGGGTCGCAGACCCCCTGTCCAGGCTGGGGCCGGCCCTGCGGCGTGAGGACGCCCCGAGCCCTCTGTTTCTACTGCGGCAGGACCCTTGACGCTGCCCTTGCGGCGGCGGGTACAATCATCGTGTCAGCTCGGGCTGACGCGCAAGCGGGCTCGGAGTCGGGGACTACAGACCCCGGCTCCACCCGCAGCCTGACCCGGTAATGGGTCGATCTGTAGAGGCGCCGTCATGGCTCGACTGTTCATCAAGGTCTACTACGAAGACCTCGCGCGGGACTACCCCGAGGTTTTCGTGGACGACGCCGTACTTGTCACTTGGCTCAGGCTGCTCGTGACGCAGGACAAGATGTGGCCGCAGACGCCACCCCTGCCACGGTCCGCGAAGGCCCGCACGCTGAAGATCCTGTACAGCTCCGGGCTTGTCATCCCTGTCCCGCCGGACGGCTACCGGATCAAGGGCTATCAGGCCGACCGACTTGCCCGACAGGATGCGGCGCGCAATGCGGCGCGCATGAGGTGGGGCAATGCGAACGCATATGCGGAAGGACATGCCGAAACCATGCCTACACGCGCGCGTGCAGAGGTCAGAGGTCAGAGTACAGAGAGCAGAAGTTCTTCTATAGAGAAGAACGGGGGACCTCGAGGTGGAAAACCCCAAGCCGTTGGAGAAATCCTCCCCACCACGCTGCCGTCTCTGCGGCCACGAGGGACATGACGTGACCACCGGGATCTACCGCCTCCGCTCCGGGAAGTTCGTGGACATATTGCGTTGCCAGGATCACGCTGCGTGTTCTGAGAGGGCGGCACGTGTATGACCACGCCTCGTTCTTCTCAGGAGTCGGAGGACTTGACCTTGGGCTGGAGCGTGCCGGCTGGCGAACCGTCAGCTTCTCCGAGATCGACCCCTACGCCTCCGCCGTCCTCGCCGAGCGATGGCCCGGAGTCCCGAACCTCGGTGACATCTTGGCGCTTGTTCACGTCCCAACCGATGAACTCGGGGCGGGATTTCGTGACCCGAGAGATGGACGTGGCGAGTCCTGTGATGGCGGCTGGTCAGGCGATGGGCAATCAGGGAGGGGACGTATTGCTTGCGGCTGCACCATCCACGAAGACCGAGGTGAACGATGTCTCGAGCCGATCACGTCGCTCGTCAAAGGCTTCCTCTGTGACCGATGCAAAGGCGTCTGCTGGGGATGGACATCTCACGCCTACCGATACGCAACCCTCTGGACGGGCGGATTCCCGTGTCAGGACCTCTCCGTCGCCGGGAAGCGAGCAGGCTTCGCCGGGGAACGGAGCAGCCTCGCCTTCGCGTTCCTCGACCTTGTGGAACGACACCGACCTCCCGCCGTCCTCCTCGAGAACGTACCGGGACTCCTCTCCAGTCATCGAGGGCGAGACATGGCGACGCTCACAGGTCGCATGGCAGAGCTCGGGTATGGCGTGGCGTACCGGGTTCTCGACGCTCGCCACTTCGGAGTGCCCCAGCGGCGACGACGGGTCTTCATCCTCGGTCTGCGAAGCGGTCCCGACGACCCTTCGGGACGTCTTGCAGCCCTCCGCGCCGCCGCGGTTCTCTCTGTCGGCACGCGCTGCAACCGGCATCCTCCGTCGGGCGTCGAAGCGGGGTCGGATGCTCCCGGCGGCGCTCCAAGCAGCGTTGTTGGATCTCTCTCAACCAGCGAGTCCAAGAACCAGCAGGAAGCCTACGTCGGACATCTACTCGCCGAGTTCAGTCCGTCGCCTGACCCCGGTGGAGTGCGAGCGGCTGATGGGCTGGCCGGACGGTTGGACGATCGCCTCATGGGGTCGCTCCGCGAGCACGTCTCAGGCGAGCAGCGCACCACCGACCTCAACGTCCCGCTCGTCGTCGGGTTCAGCGAGAACCAGCGCGGCGAAGTCGTCACCCACGAGCAAGCGCACCAGCTCACCAGCGGGGGGGGCAAGCCGGGGCAAGGTTATTCCGCCGTCCTCGGGGCAAGCGGCATGACCGCTGACGATCCGCTCCTCCCGCTCGGTCTGGACTCCCACCGCTACCGCTGCTGCGGCAACGGCGTGGTCGCCCCGGTCGCTGAATGGCTCGGCGCACGACTGCGGGCTGCGCTGTGACCATCGAGCTCGATGACCTCGATCTCTTCTCGAAGCCGTCCGACGTGGTGGTGGAGCGGGAGCCGCGGAAGCATCGTCACGTCTGGATTGAGACGGTGGACAAGTCCGACTACTCGTCGCAGGGTTGGATGCCGGTCGTGGTGGTCTGCAAGCTCTGTGGTCGTGAACGCGACGAAACCCGCGCCCGCCGCGGCAAGTCCTCGCGGCGTCTCGGCCACGACGGCGAACGCCGCTCCGAGAAGCGTTACGGCTGGGCGAAGGTCGGCGAGTTCGGCGGCATCACCGACCTCCAGGGGACGCTCGCCATCGTCCAGCAGAAGACCAGCCGGCGAGCTCCGCCGGTCGCGTGGAAGTCGATCTTCGCCGCGCTCGAGACCCGCGCCGGGGGCAGGATCCCGCTGATCCTCCTGAGCTTCGTTCATCAGGGGAACGACACGGAGGACTTCATCGTGATCCGGGGTCGCGACTGGCTCCAGCTCCACGGAAAGGACGAACCAGGATGACCGGAGTCTCGTCGTCAGCGGTCCGACGCGAGTCCGACGACTCACGTCGTGAGGAGATCGAGCGGATCGCGGGCATCCTCACGGCTGTCGAACTGACACGACGCGGCGGCGCGCATCCGCATCTCGGGGACAAGAGCAGCATCCGGCGCTTCGCCTCTGACCTCTACGACGCCGGACTCCGCGTCCGTCAGGACACGCCTTGTGACCGATGCCAGCACTCGCGGTCGATCCACGTCGCCGGTCCGTGCCGGTACGGGTACAGGGGCGTTCAGTGTCACTGCCCCGACTACACCGTCCGTCAGGACACGCCGGGACTGCTCGACAAGGAGGAAACGATGACCGACAACGACACGCTCCGAGCGGCGCTGCGCCCCATCCTCGCCGAGCGGGTGATGGCCGCAATGGAGCAGCCTTCGATGGCCGGATACAACCTCCCGAAGCACCCGTCTGATCTCGCCCACGCCGTCACGGACGCCATCCTCGGTCTGCGGATTGACTTCGCCGCCCTAGCCAGCGACGCAGGCTCGCAGCCTGTGTCGTCCTGCATCCACGAACCCGGTTGCGTCGAATGCAAGATGGACCGTCAGGACACGGAAACCCGACCCGCGACGGAGGACGAGCGATGAGCGAAGTCCACAAGATCGTCGGGAAGGGCGAACCGGGTTGGCACTCAAAGGCCGACTGTGACGGAGGGTACGAGGAGCATCTGCACCAGAGTGACTATGACCATCGGCAGTTCATCATCTACGCTGCCCATCCTGGGGAGTCCGACATGAGTCCGCCGACTCCTGTCGTTGGGATCGACGCGGAACGGCTGGCGCGAGCGCTACTGGCCGCATCACACCGAGACGTGTACGACCCCTTCGATGAGAAGGGTGAGGTCCCGGCGATCAATGCCCGGTACCACGCCAATGGGATCATCGCCGAGTACGCCCGTCTCGCCGAGGAAGTCAGCGGAGGACAGACCGATGGGTAGGCGCAAGCGGTGGCCGGACTGCAAGGCCGTGAAGATGGTCCGGGGCCTCGCCTTCCTCGACGAAACCTACGACCGGACGCTGACATGCACCAAGCCGGTCCTCCATCTCGGGAAGCACGTCGATGCATGGGCGCAACTGTCATGGCGGCAGGAAAACCGTTGGGAGGCTCTGGCGTGACTACCTCGTCACCCGATACGTCAGGGGAGTGGCGGCACGTCGGCAAGCAGGAGCCGCATGGCAGTCGCGCCGATGTCTCGTGCGTCTACTGCCTCCGCCCATGGCCCTGTGACGCCGAGACGATGCGCCGCCTTCGACTCGAAGCGGAGGCGCTCGTTCAGAGCCGGACCGACCAACGCGACGCCGCCACCCAGCGCGCCGACCGGGCCAAGGCGGCGCTGCGCTATGTTGCGGGCGAGTGCGACAAGATCGTCAAGGACCGACCAGTTGCGTGGGATTGGCCGATCGGGGTCCTCGGGGAGTACGCCCGTGCCGTTCTTGAGTCAGAGACGTGAGCACCGAGGCCGGGAAGCGACTCATGGCGACCATCGACGGACGCACGACCATCGCGGACATTCGTCAGGCGATTGAGGACGCCGAAGCCGAGGCCATCGCAACGTTCGCGGCTGGACTCCGAGAGGCGGTAGCGGGGCTGGTCGAACACCCGGATTGCCTCTGCGGCGAGGAACGCTCCCCGACTATTAGCCGCGCCGAGGTCCTCGCCCTCTTGCCCACCGACAACGAAGGAGCTGCTAGTGAGTAGGTACCTGATCGACGTTCTGTTTTTCGCCACGTTCTTCGGCGTCGCGGCGGGGCTGCTGTTCCTCGCCCCGTGGGATGACTTGGGCCGCACGATGGCCTACGTCCTGTTCGTGGAGACGCCCGCGGTCATCCTGCTCGGCCTCGCCGCGCACGTCTACGTCGATTGGCGGGCTCCCCGATGACTACAGGCTTTGAACCCATCGTCCTCAAGGATCTCGCCATCGCCGTAGCGAATGGGAACGACCCCCAGAACGACAACCAATGGTCGGACGTCTACCGCTTCACAAAGGGAAGTCTTCCGGTCGGCCCGATCGTCCTGGAACTCGAGATCGCCGGCGTCCACCCGCCGGTCCGCCCGAAGGACTTCCTGTCCCGCCTCGTCCGCCCCGGTCAGGACGAGACGAAACGCAAGAGCCACCCCGTGGGCTCCGTCAAACGCTGGTCCGACGTGGTGACCTACGTGGAGTACATCAACGAGACGGACCTGCCCTTGGACTTCCAATGCTGGCAGAACGGCAACAACGTCTTCATCGTCGAGAAGCTGATCTGGAAGCCCTTCTCGGTAGGCGAGTACATCGCCGGCCGGATCTCGACTGCCGTATGAGTCGCGTCCTCACCGGCCTCCACTACGTCGCCGCAGCCGTGGCCTACGCCTTGATGCTCATCATGGTCGTGTACTGCGCGGGGGCGGTGCTCGGCGTCTTCGTGGTCGGATTTAGGAACGTTGCGGGGTAGACATTGGGTTGCCCATGGCGCAAGATCACTCCCCGATGGAGCGAGCGTCGGCTTCCGTGAATCTCTGTGGGCCTCGACAGCCCGCTCCATCATTGATCCACCAGCTCACCCGTTGCGAATGACGTAATGAGTTGCAGATCCCGATCGAACTCGTTCTCGGGCCATCTGGGGCCGTCGTCGTGCTCTTCCTATGGGTCCTCGACCTTCGACGGCAGAACGCTGCCCTCACCGACCGCCTCAACCGGATCGTCGATGCTCTTGAGGTCGCTCTCAAAGACTCGAAGAAGTGAAGCTGCCTGAGGTGTTCGAGCGCCTGCTCGGGCGAGAGGGGTCGAAGCGCGCCTTGGAGCACGCCGACGACGTGACCGCCCGCGTCGAGGCCATCCGCGTCGTGGTCGTTCCGAAGAACCGCCGCGCCCTCGCCGAGATCCGCCGTCTTGAACATGCTGCCCGCCAGTGACGCCGCTCGTCCTCCTGACGATCGTGGTGATCTTCGTGGCGACGCCGCTTTCGATCGGGGCCTCGGCCTTCTGCTGGCAGCTCTACCGTGAGGACCAGGCCAATCGCCTGTCGCTGGTCATCGCCGCCGTGGTCACGGCCACGACCCTCGCCGGCGTCCTCCTGGCGATCCCCTCGATGTTCTACGTGATCGGCCAGCCCGCGCCGTTCTCCGGGCAGCTCGTCCTCGTGGCGATCGACATCCTCCTGCCGGCCCCGATCGTCATCGCGGGCTATCTGCGCTGGTTGCGTAGATGACCAACCTCGACCGGATCAAGAAGCTCGAGGCGTGGCAGGCATCGCACACCATCGAACACACCTCCAAGCCGCTGCACCTCCACGAGACGCCGCCGCCCGATCCGCCGCCGGACCCCGGAGTCCGCCCGTTCCCGGCCCCGGTAACGCCCACGACAGTCCAAGCCCCGGCGTCCGGCGATCTGCACGTCTTCCTCGCCGCTCAGGCGAACGGGAGCTACGTCAAGTGCCCGCCGGGGTCGGTCTACGACTGGCCGAAGGGCGTGCTCCTCCAAGGTCGGCAGCATCTCGTCGTGGACATGACCGACTGCAAAGTTCTGCTGAAGACCCCCGGCGGCAACAGTGACCCGGCGGCGCGGGCCTCGGCGTTCATGCTCAAGGACTCCCATGACATCCGTTTGCTTCTGCCCGAGGTCATCGGCAACAACCCGGACACGTCAAACATCTTCGTCCCCGGCAACGAGGGCCAGCACGTCCTCTCTCTGAACGGCTGGGCCAGCACCGGGCCATCGTGGAACGTCGAGGTGACGGGCGGCAAGGCGTCCCACATCTACGGCGACTTCGCGTATCTCGAGGGCCGTAACGGCCTGGACTTCGCGCCGTCGCACCACGTCTGGATCCACGGCACCAACGCCGAATACATCGGGCGCAACCAGGTCAGCTCGATCAACGTCAACGACCTTCTCGTCGAGGGCAACGACTTCACCCGCTCTGGCGGGGCGGTCTGGGACATTGAGCCGAACTACGCCGCGGAGCAGGTCAAGCGCAACACGCTGCGAGGCAACCGGGTCGGGACGTTCGGGCACATGAGCCAGTTCGATGCGTGGTTCACGGTCTGCGCCTTCGTCTACGCGACCCCGGTCGAGGACATCGTGATCGACGACAACGACGTGGCCGGGAACCCCTCGGCGGGCAAGACGCAAACGCCGCGCGCTCTGAACTCCAAGATCATCGGCAAGTACACGACCGGCGCAGGGGTTCGCCAGAAGCGGGTGACGTTCACCAACAACCGCACAGCCCTCCCTGTCGCCGGCCCCGCCGGCGCTGATGGCGTCCTGTACTTCAAGGACATCGACGGCGTGACCGTCCAGGGCAACGTCCAACCCCTGACCTCGGGGCAGCTCGCCTACTTCGTCAACTGCACCGGCATCGTCCAGTGATTGACGAGTCCCGGTCATCGCCGGACGGGGAGGGGCGTGGCAGTTACGCCGACGAGCCTGATCCGGCCCCGCTTCCCGGCGAGCGGGCCTTGGGCTATCCGAGTGGGCTGCGGGCGGCGCTAATCGGACTGCCCCAAGGGGTCTACATCGGCGCGAACCGCTACGACACGGACGACGCGCATGTCCTCCACCTGTGGAACGACAAGGGCGAGTCCTTCGACATCGAGGCGAGTAAGTCATGACCGACCACCACGACGCCGGCCTCATGCCCTTCGTCCTGTCGATCCTCGGCGTGGGCTTCTTCCTGGGCCTCGTCGTTGGCGTCATCGCCGGGATGGTGGTGGGCTGATGTTCCTCAGCATTCCCCAACCCCAGTTTGACGGCGTTTCGGGGTCCTACCAGCAGCTCAACTGCGGCCCAGCGGTGTGCACAGAGCTCATCAACCTCTGCTCGGTCGACGCGCTGCGTATCCCGCCGAAGAAGATCCGCACGGCATCGGGGGATACCTCCGGTGGCATCGAAGGCGGGCTCCTGGCGAAGACCGTCAACCAGCTCACCGGCTACCTGTACCCGTTCACCTACCAGCGGTTCACCGACTGGAAGGCCGTTCTCGCCACCCTCGACCATTCCTCGGTCGGCATCATCATCAACTGCGCGAAGACGGTGCGGACCCCGTACCGTACCAACTCGTTCACCGGCTTCCACTGGATCACCATCGCCGGAGGAACCATCAAGGACGGGACCGTCAAGTACGAAGACCCCGGCACCACCCTCGCAGGTTGGCAGCGGATGCCGCTGAAGCTCCTCAAGGAAGCAAGCGACTTCGCCGGGAGTCATTGGGTCCTCGTCTCGCCGCCCACCGAGGACACCGACAAGGAAGCAACGAGCAGGGTCCCGATCCGCGCCGGGCCTTCTAAGGATGACCGGGTACTTGCGCGTCTCGATAAAGGTGAGACGATCCACGTCGTCAAGACCACCAAGGGCGGGCCTTGGACCCGTGCGGACGGCACGCAGGCGCACGGTTGGCACGTTGTCGAGCACAAAGGCAAGCGAGCGTTCGTGAAAGGGGAGGGCCTGCGGTGAAGCGTGGTGGCCGGACATTGCTAGGGGTGTCACCCCCGGTTCGGTTCGCAACGTCCGGCGCACGCCGATCAGGCAAGCCCGATCCATTCGGCGGTGACGAAATCCGCCTTAGAAGGAGTATCGCACAATGACCGACGATCCCCAGAGCCCGGTGGAGGAGTCCATCGAAGACCCCGATCTCCAGGATGACTCGTCGGACCTCCCTCCAGCCCTGGAGGGCAACGAGGACGACGACGACTCCGAAGAGAAGCAAGACCAGCAGACCGGCTAAGGAGGAAAGAGGATGGAACTGCCCGATCTCACCAACCTACCGCTCACGGCGCTGTTCACGTATCTCCTGATCATCGCGGCGATCGACGTCGGCTTCAACATCGTCCTCTCGATCGTCCACCAGAACTTCTCCGCGATCTACGTCGCCGACTTCCTGCGGACGCACATCCTGCTCCGCGTGTTCGTCATCGGCGTCCTCGGCATCTTGGGTCACGGCGTGGAAGGGCTCGGCGTGCCGGCCATCCCCGCAGTCGCCCTCGCCGCAACAGGTGGCCTCGCGGCCTACGCCATCGAAACCATCGCCTCCCTGCGGGAAGGCCTCACCGACACCAGCCCCGCACCTTCACCCCCGACGCCGACTCCAGAGGGCTAAGTGGCGAATGTCTACCGGAAGGCAACGAAGAGCGTCCACCGCTCCATTCTCGAAGGCGGAGCTCGGTTCGACGTCCTCGAGTGCAATCTCGACCCAGGCGGTCGATGGGGCCCTGTGGTACTTCCCGGGCCCCGATGCTCGCTATGTTTCGGTAGACCCCCTGTACGTGGGACCAGACGCAAGGTCGGTGCGACCGCCATCGGCGCATCGGGATCCGTACTGGTCGCGGCTGCTCTCATTGCTCTACAGGCTTCACCGGTGAGTTCCCCAACCCCGTCGTATCTCGCATCCTTCGCAGCGGTAGGAAGTGTCCCTCCCGCCGCTTCCGTGACGCCGGGGCCGTCGGAGGCTCCCCCCGGTCCTTCGGCGACCCCGGCGCTCACGCCCGAGCCAAGTAGGAATGTCATTTACATTCCGACGCAGCGTCCGATAGAAACCGACGCCCCAACGAAGCCCCCGACCCCGGAACCGACCTGCTTCCATCCTGGACTCAACCACGGCGTAGACGAATGTAGGTGGCCGCACAACTGATGGACGCGATCGACAGGGCCGTGGAGTCGCTCGCTAAGACTCGGGCTGAGAAGCTTCAAGAGAAGCGGATCAGGTTCGCCCTGCTCCTTGCCCGGGAGCGCGCGTTCCATCGGTACGGGCTGTGTTCATCATGGAGGCCACAATGAGCATTGACCTGATCCTGCAAATCGTCGGTCTGATCTGCTTCGTCCTGGCAGCGGTGAACGTCAAGGTCGGCACCCTCAACCTCGTTGCGGCCGGCCTCGCCTTCTGGCTTCTGAGCGTTATCCTGTGAGTAAGTCCTACGACCGTCTAGCGCAGGCGACGGAGGACTTCACGGCGACCCTCTATACCCTCGCTCGGATCTACGACGTCGGGAACCAGCTACTCAGGTCCGGTGCACCCGTCAAGCCTCCCCTCCCAGTGATCGAGTACGGCGCGAGGATGTGGGCCGACCGCCACGTCATCGGTCTAGGCTGGGCCCTGCTCGCCACGGTGTTCGTCGGGCTGCTGCTTCTCGTGTGGCCCCGATGATCGTTGCCATCTGGCACCACTACACTTCGGGCGTCCAGCTCTACCTGCTCCGCGTTGCGTGGGTTCACTGATGGCCGAATGGGTGAAGATCAGATCGTGGCATTTGCAGAAGCCGGCAATGGACAAGCCGCGCTTCGCAGGGATCCAGACCCTTTGCGGACGCTGGGCAGACCCTGACGCAGAGCAGACCGACGACCGCCCGCAGGGGAAGACGTGTGAGACGTGTCTGCGGATCAAGGTGGGTCGGTGAGCGGGGAACGCAACTCGAAGATGACTGACCAGCGGGTCGCTGCGGCGATCAAGGCGCTGGAGTACGGCTGCACGCGGCGAGCCGCTGCGGGTGCTGCGGACGTCACCGCTCCGACCTTCTATCGCTGGATGGAGGACGAAACATTCCGTAACGCCGTAGAAAAGGCCGAGCAGAAGGCCGAGGCTGCGTATACCGCTGCGGTGGCGAACGCGGTGCCGACGAACTGGCAGGCTGCGGCGTGGTGGCTCGAGCGGCGCAAGTACAGCGACTACGCCCGCCGCGATCAGGTGAACGTCTCGGTGGATCTCCAAGCGGTCATTCGGCAGGTGGCATCGGAGCTCGGCGTCGAGGAGTCCGAGGCCATCGCCGAGGCCGAGCGGATCCTGTCGGGTGGTAAATGACCCTGCTGTCCCGCGTCGACCCGGAGACGGCGCATAAGGCGCTGGTCGCCGGCGCGCTGACGGTCAAGTACCGCAAGCTCCAAGCAGCACAGCGTCTCGAACAGCGGCCGCCCTACGACTGGCAGATCCCGCCACCGCAGCCGTGGGACGTCTGGCTCCTCCTCGGCGGTCGAGGCTCAGGGAAGACGGAGGCCGGCGCACGCTACGTCAACGATCACGCCAACGGTGCGCCTTGCCTCGAAGGCAAGACGCCGCACCGCATGGCGATCGTCGCCCCGTCCCACGATGACGCCGTGAACACCTGCGTCCGTGGTGAGACTGGGCTGCTACGGATGAACTCGATGATCCGCTTTCGTCCTGGAGCGAGCCTGACCGCAGCGCTGACGTGGCCGAACGGCGCAGAGGCGGAGCTGTTCGGGACCTTCGCCCCGGAGGACGTCGAACGATTCCGTGGGCCGCAGCACTGCCTCATCTGGGGCGACGAGTTCGCGGCGTGGCGGAAGCTCGAGGAGTCCTGGGACCTGATGCAGCCAGGCCTCCGTCTCGGTGACCACCCCAAGGTCATGCTGACCACGACCCCGAAGCGGCGACCTCTTCTGAGGAAGCTCATCGCAGAGCCCACCACGGCAGTCACCAGGGGCAAGACGAGCGAGGCCTACGGCCTGCCGGCGGATCGCGTCGCGGCGCTGTACTCCCGCTACGGCGGGACCACGCAGGGCCGCCAGGAGCTCGACGCCGAGATCATCGACGACGTGGACGGTGCGCTGTGGGTTCGGGACCTGATCCTCTTCGGAGCCGCGCCGGTCGTCTATCCTCAGGGCGTCGAGAAGCCCGACCTCGCAAGGATCGTGGTCGCAGTGGATCCAGCGGTCAGCAACAACGCCGACAGCGA
>Ga0111539_10007434_pt1 | contig 14041 bp, 8 predicted proteins | sample RhiMethybrSRZTD1_FD_79667 | JGI IMG/M metagenome (GOLD analysis project Ga0111539, IMG submission 79667) | Populus rhizosphere microbial communities from Tennessee, USA - Rhizosphere MetaG P. TD hybrid SRZTD1 (version 2) (version 2) | ecosystem: Host-associated > Plants > Roots > Rhizosphere >...
AAACTGATGTTACCCCGGGCAAGCTCCGTATCAATCCCATGAGTCGGCTCAATTGCTCTACGCTCGTGATCAACAGAGTAAACCGCATCAGGGCGGCGTGATGGTGGCTTTGGGTACGTGTAGCCGTCACATTTATTTTTTCACGTAGTAGGATAGTCGAGATGTCGTGCAGCAATCCCTGCCGGTCGATCGCCTCGACCTCGATATCCACTTCGTATCCCGCTCCCTTTGACATATCGGCTGCACCCCACTCCGCTGCGATGAGACGCTCGGCGCTTTCTTCAGCCAATCGTGACAAACTCGCGCATCCCTGCCGATGTACTGTTATGCCGCGCCCGCGTGTAATAAAACCGATGATCGGGTCGGGTGGTGCCGGCTTGCAGCATTTAGCCAGGACGGTGAGAAGTTTATCGACACCGGCAACGATGATACCTGTGGGTGATGACGAAACAGGCGCTACGCTCGACACCGCTTCAGAACTTTTGGCTGGCGATGGCGTCTTTTCGCCCAGGAAGTTCGCTAACTGCCGGTTGCCGATCTCTCCCCGGCCAACCGCAGCAAGGAAAGCATCAAGTTTTGGGAACTTGAACTCAGCAGCAACCTTGTCTAGACCGAGCGCTGTCATGCCATGACGCTGCAACTCCTTTTCTACCAGGGCCCGCCCCTGGGCCAATAAAGCCTCGCGCTCTTGACCGCTAAACCATTGCCTGACTTTGGCCCTTGCCCGCTGACTTTTCAGGTAGCCTAGAGCGGGATTGAGCCAATCACGACTTGGGGATCCCTGCTTCGCCGAGATGATTTCCACTCGCTGCGCGTTTTGCAGTCGGTAGTTGAGCGGTACCATGACTCCATCGACTTTTGCACCGCGACAGCGGTGGCCCAAGTCGGTGTGCACATGGTAAGCAAAATCCACGGGGGTCGCGCCCTTCGGTAAAGCAATGACCCTCCCCTGGGGAGTCAGGACGTAAATGGAATCCTCGAACAGCGCAACTTTGAAGTGCTCGGCCAGTTCACCCGCATCCGCCACGTCATTCCTCCACTCGAGGATTTGCCGCAGCCACGCAATTTTTTCGTCATACCGCGCGTCTCGTCTCGCGCCCTCTTTATAACGCCAGTGGGCGGCCACGCCCATTTCGGAATGGCGGTGCATTTCATACGTGCGGATCTGCACTTCAACTACCTTTTCCTCGGGACCTACCACTGCGGTATGAAGGGATCGGTAATCATTGCCTTTCGGTCGTGCGATATAGTCGTCGAACTCCTTCGGGATAGGCACCCAAAGATTGTGAACCACACCGAGCACGGCATAGCAGTCCTTCACATCCTCCACCAGAACGCGTACTGCGCGGAAATCGTGTATTTCCGTGAAGTCCACTCCCTTGCGTTGCATCTTCTTGTGGATACTATAGATGTGCTTGGGCCGTCCCGTAACTTCCGCTCCGATGCCGGTTCGCCTCAGTTCTCCCTGTAACATCTCCACCACGCCAGCGATGTACTCTTCTCGAATACGGCGCGTCTCTTCCAGCAATGTCGCGATTTTTTTATAGCGTTCAGGTTCAATTATCCGGAACGAAAAGTCTTCCAGTTCCCACTTCACCTGCCACAGCCCGAGACGGTTTGCCAATGGAGCATATATGTCCAGCGTTTCGTGCGCGATCTCCACTCTGCCCTGAACATTGTTGGCCGCAACATAACGCATCGTTTGTACCCGATCTGCGAGGGCAATGATGACGACGCGAATATCCTCCGCCATTGCGAGCAGCATTTTGCGCAATGCCTCCACCTGCTCCCCACGATTGGGAACATTTCCGGATGCTTCGCCGAGTACACGGATGCGGCGCATGCGCGCAACGCCTTCCACCAGCCGGGCCACTTGGGGATTGAAAGTCGCGCTCAGTTTCTCCTGGTACCCGTCCAGATAAATTGGAACCGAATGCAGGATGCCAGCCAGAAGCGTATCTGAATCAACTCGCAGCGACGCAAGAATCAGCACCATTCCGCGTATGTGCTGCGCGACCGGCTCCCCGGTGAGGAACATTTTGTCTGCATACAACGGCTGAGAAAAACGCAGGGCGTCGGCAAATGAGTCCAGCTCGGGGGGAGAAAAAATAGGCGTGAGCGTCTCGAGCCACACCGAGGCGTTCGGCTCCCTGGTTCCGAACGGTGCAGCTGTGAAAGAGTATGGAGATTCTTTTGAGCCTGGGTCCGCCAGCCTACTCACTTTCAAGTTGGAGTCCACCCCATCGACCGGAGGATTGGAATCAATGCTTTTTTTCATTGGAAATAGAAAATCGTAAGTGCTCTCCTCTAATGATACAGCGGTAAAGCGGGTGACAACTCGGGTGTTTATTGCGGGATATTGTGCCAGTAGCGGCGATGCAGCATCCGCTCGGGCTGCACTGTGACCTCGCTATCCGCAAAGCGCAGCGACACCGCCCCATCCGTATCGCTTCGTAGCATTCGACTCCCGATGGATCGATATCGCTCCATCACTTCGTCGTTCGGATGGCCGAAGCGGTTACGGTAACCCGCTGTGAATACTACCAGTTGGGGATTCACGAGGCTCACAAACTCATTGGTCGAGGAAGTTTTACTGCCGTGATGAGGCGCGACCAGTACAGTTGACCGAAGCGCTTCGCCGGCGTCTTCTACCAATTGATACTCCGATCTTTTCTCGATGTCCGCCGGCAGCAGAACGCTACCGTGAGATGTGGTAATTTTCATTACACAGCTCAACGCGTTGGTTTTAAGCCTGGGATTACCGTAGCTCTGTTCCGACGGGTGGAGCATGTCAAACCGCACGCCATCCCATTGCCAGGATTCGCCGGCTCGACATTGATGTGCTTTGGGAGCGGCCAGCCGTATGGGGTGATCCTCTTTCAAGGATGAAATCAGCCGGTCAACGGGTACCGCCTGGAGCACCGACAATGCACCGCCGCTGTGATCGGTATCTGCATGTGTGACAACCATTGCATGCACATGTTTTACACCTTCTCCCCGAAGAAAAGGAACAACCGTGCGGTTGCCGCTGTCGGTTTCCAGGCCGAAGCGCGGTCCGGTATCGTAGAGTAACGTATGATTCTGCGTGCGTGCCACCACCGCTAATCCCTGACCCACATCCAATACTGTCACCCATAATTCCCCGGACGCCGGCTTGGGCGGCGACGTTAGAAAGAGCGGCAAAAGGGCCACTGTACCCAGCCAGCGGGCGGGAAAGCCGATGGGAAAACCGGGGCCCAGCCTCCCCGGCAGCAGCATCCAGCAAACACCCGCCATTCCAGCTGCTACTGCCCAAGCCGGAGGCGCATGCTGACTCCAGACGGCCTGCGGAACCTCGCTCATCCACTGCATGAGCTGCATGCATCCGCTCAGTACCCAGTGCGCTGGGAGCAACATGACATCAATGGGAGGCAATGTTGCCAGCAGCGTTAAGGGGACCACCACGAGACTGACCAGTGGGATTGCAATCGCGTTCGAGAATGGTGAGACCAGTGATATCTGCTGAAACATCGCCAACAATAGCGGGATCAAACCAAGCGTGATAGCCCATTGCACCCGAGCCCAGCCGGTTAGCCAGTGCATTCTGCCTATCCTTCCGGCGGATACAAGCAGGATGACCGCGATAGCGCCAAACGACAACCAGAAGCCCGCCGATAGCACGGACCATGGATCGATCACAACTACCGCCAGCAAGGCGCAGGCGAGCACCGACGACACGGAAATTGACCGCCCTAGCCATAAAGCGATGGCTATCGTAGCAAGCATATATACCGTTCGCTGCGCGGGCACCGCGAAGCCCGCGAGTAGCGCATAACCCAGCGCCGCCGCCACGCCGGCTACCGCGGCGGCTTTGCGCGCGGGCAGCCGCGACGCCAACTGATGGCTCCTGCGCCACAAGCCGTAAACGAGCGAAAAGATCAGGCCCGATACCATGGTCACGTGGAGTCCCGAGATACTCATGAGGTGGTTCACACCCGTGCGGGTCAGTACCTCCCACTGCTCGGGTGGAATGGCGCGCTGATCGCCCACCGCCAGGGCAACCAGGATTCCGGCATAGGCATTTCCGGCTAGGATGCCAAGGAATCGATCCCGGATTTGCTGGCGTAAACGTTCCACACTGTAAGACGGACCACTAACCATTTCCTCCAGGCGTCTGTTACCTTCGCTTTTGCGCACATAACCGCTAGCTCGCAGATTGTGCTCCAGCGCCCACCGCTCGAAGTCGAAACCGTGAGGATTGGTAGTGCCATGGGGACGCTTGAGCCGTGCCGTCAGTTGCCAGCGCTCGCCAGCGTTAACCGACTGTGACACCACCTCAGCGAGGGATGCGTTTCCCCGTTCCTTGTACCAGGCGAGGGAAATGCGTTTGGGCACAACGGCATCTGGCGTGAGCACCTGCTCGACGTCAAAAGCAAAACGAACACCGCTTTCATTGGCCTGCGGCAGCTCAGCAACTACGCCTACCAATTGGATATCGCGACCTTCCCATGCATATGGAAGCACGTCGGCCAACCGCCGCTCCGCCGACACAGCCGCCCAGAAGAATCCAGCAAACAGGAAGAAGATGACAAGCAACGCCCTGAACATAAGGGGTAAACGATTCGCTTGGGAGCGGAAGAGCAGAAATACTGATGCTGCGAGAGGCAGCAATGCCCATGCCCAGGAGGTATCTGGCAATTCGGACTGTTGCTGAAGCAATACCACCCCGATGGCAAACGCCAGAATACAACCTCGCACTATTTAATCCCCGGCGTTTACGACTGTTTCCGATGTGATATACAGGGCTGGCTGAGAACAGCCATGATTCTGCCCTGCCCATCACGCCAATCGGGGCGATAATGTTTGCAGCCCGTAGTTGTATTTACGTACACTCTTCTCGTGCCTCGAAAATTTTTTAAAAAATACCTGCCGTCTCACGAGACCATTCGCCAGAACCGCTTTGTCGGGATATTCGGAGAACGGCTGCATCATCACAATCTTTGGCATCTTCATCGCCGCTCCGTCGCAGGGGGCGTAGCGGTTGGCCTGTTCGCCGGCCTGATTCCCGGCAGCAATCCGGTGCAGTTCTTTTTCGCCGCATTGTTTGCTGTCGTTTTCAAGGTCAATCTCCCGGTAGCAATTATTACGACGCTTTATTCCAATCCCTTCACCATATTGCCGATCTATGCCGCAGCTTATGTGATCGGCGCATTCATTACCGGTGAAGGTACTCCCACAATGCCCCAGACAGAGCTCCACCTGATGGACAAAAGCATTGGAGACTGGATACCAACGTTGGTCGAATGGGTCGTCTCGCTGGGCAAACCGCTACTCGTGGGACTGTTGTTGCTGGCGCTGCTGCTTTCTATTGCCGGCTACGTTCTGGTTCGCGGCGGATGGCGGCTCTATACCGTTCATGAATGGCGCAAGCGCGCAAAACGGCGTGAGCGGAATGTCGGGAAGAGCATGGAATAAGGGCAGGAACGAGCTCGTAATGGCAATTTCATTCTTTTACCGACAAGATGGACCGAGGGTAGCGGAGCGCTGAGTTCACCCTTGCGGTGTTGGAAATCTTGTTATCCTGCCAATACACCGTCTTCCAGTTGCAATATGCGGGCGGCCTTTTTCGCCAGTTCCGGATCGTGGGTCACAATAATCAGGCTTGCGCCCATGCTGAGGTTAAGTTCGAGCATCAAGTCGAATACCTCTCCCGCCGTGCGTCGGTCCAGATTTCCGGTCGGTTCATCTGCGAGCACGCAGGCGGGGCGAGTGACTAGGGCCCGGGCAACGGCGGCACGTTGACGCTCGCCGCCCGATAGTTCGCCGGGGGTGTGGGTAAGGCGATGACCCAGTCCCACTTGCTTCAAAACTTCCGCCGCACTCTTGTAGGCGTCGGTACTGCTGAGGCGACGGATGAGCAGCGGCATGGCAACGTTCTCAAGCGCGCTGAACTCCGGTAGCAGGTGATGAAACTGATAAATGAAGCCGAGCGAACGGTTACGTAGCCTGCATCGTTCTTCCTCAGGAACGGCTGCGATGTCCTGTTCCATAATCCGTATTTCGCCCCCGGTGGGCGCGTCCAATCCGCCCAGCAGATGCAGAAGCGTGCTCTTTCCAGAACCGGAGGCGCCGACAATTGCAAGGGTATCGCCCTTTGCCACATCCAGGTCGATACCCATCAGCACGGGCACTTCGAGCTTTCCCTGATAATAACTCTTGCGCAGGTTGCGGCAGAAAATGATATTTTCATTCATACCTGAGCGCCTCGGCGGGGTTGACCTTGGACGCGCGATAGCTGGGATAAAGCGTCGCGAGCAGCGTCAGCACAAACGAGACCGCTGCCACTGTGATCACGTCGGGAAGTTGCAGGTCCGAGGGGATTTCGCTGATGTAATACACCTCACGGGAGAGGAACTGGACACTAAAAACGTGCTCAATTGCCGCGATCACAGCCTCTATGTTGTAAGCCAGCAATACACCGCCGATTACTCCCAGCGTCGTTCCGAGAACACCGATGAGGGTACCCTGAACGATGAACACCTTCATGATGCTGCGCGGACTTGCACCGAGGGTGCGAAGAATGGCGATATCAGACTGTTTGTCAGTTACGGCCATCACCAGGGTGGACACGATGTTAAATGCCGCAACCGCGATAATAAGGGCGAGGATAAGCGACAGCATCCGCTTCTCGATCTGGATCGCTCGAAAGTAGTTGGCGTGCTGACGGCTCCAGTCACTGATGTAGACGTCAGCGGAGATCATTGGAGCAAGTTCGCGAACGACCTGTGGCGCATGGAAGAGATCGCGCAGCTTGAGCCGTACCCCCGAGACCTCGTCTTCGCCCATGCGGTACAGTTTCTGTGCATCAGACATATGGATGAGCACCAGGCTCGAGTCATATTCGAAATGCCCCGCCTGGAAAATACCGGTAATCGTGAATTGTTTTAGGCGCGGCAGGATACCTGCCGGCGTAACCTGTCCCTGAGGCGAGATCAGTACGATTTTGTCGCCGGTGAAAACACCTAAAGCACGAGCCAACTCCCGGCCGATGACCATGCCGAAACCCCCTGGCACCAAGTCGCTGAGTTCTCCATCCACCATCATCCCGGCAAAGTCCGCGACGTCGTTTTCCATCTCCGGCAAAATGCCCCGCACTGCAACGCCACTGACGATTTGCCCGTACGATACCATGCCTTGCGCGCTCACAAAGGGGGCGGCTGCCTCCACCTCCGGATGCCTGAGGGTTTCGCCCGCCACTCGACGCCAACCGGTCAGTGTGCCATCTATTCCGCTGACCTGGACGTGGGACGCCACGCCGAGAATGCGCGTCCTGACTTCTTTTTGAAAGCCGTTCATCACCGACATGACCGTGATAAGCGCCGTCATGCCGAGCGTGATGCCGAGCAGGGATATCAGGGAGATAAAAGAAATGAAGTGATTGCGGCGTTTGGCACGGGTATAACGCAAGCCAATGAAAAGTTCGTAAGACGACACGGGATCAGCATACCTGCTATCAAACGCAATCCAGAAGTGTGCCACATTCCGCCCTGGCTTGATAGCCGACTGAGCATTTAGGCAGCACGCGCACCACTTGCAAGTGTAAAAAGCCAATGGCAAACAGACGCGCACCTAGTTGAAAACAGCTAGAACTCGCCTCTCACGCCTGCCACCAGCGCTCTTCCCGGCAGCGGTGCAAAATCCTTCAGGAAGGAGGTGTGGACACGCATTTCTTCATTTAGGAGATTTCGTCCCTGAAGAAAGATCTTTATGCCATTCGATCGGGTTTCCTTGATGCGAAAGCTCATTTCAACGTTTACCAGGGTGTAACCGGGCGTGCTGCTTTCCAGTTCCGCCACATGATCTTGGCGCATCACCCGGATCGCGCTGATGTTCGAGGTCCATGGTCCCGTGCGATGGTTGAATTCGAGCCCGAACCGCCAAGGCGTAAGGCGCGGCACGTTACCCCCGCTGTCCAGTTTCCCACGCACATAATCCGTAAACAGGCGCAGATTTATCTCCTCGGGCTTAATATTGAAGATCGCTTCCGCTTCCGCGCCGTAAAATCTGGCGCCCCCCTGCGTAAAGTTCTGTACCAGAAATTCGCCATTCGGGTCCAGTCTGCCGGTATCGTCAACCCGATCCGCCACCCCGTCACCATTAATGTCGGCACTGCGTGAGAAAATATAGTCCCCGATCCAGTTATGGAATGCATTGACCTTCCACGTAACTGCGCCATTGGTTTTCCGTAGCGCAAGGTCGATATTGCTGGTGGTCTCGCTACGCAGACTATTATCACCGGCCTGGAAGGTGGCGGTGCCATGATGCGCGCCTCTTATATACAATTCTTCCGTGGCAGGTGCGCGTTGCCCGCGAATGCCGGTCAAGCCAAGCCCGTAGCCCTCCTTGAATTTCCATAGCACGCCCGCCGACGCGTTGTAGAGGCCGAATGAGCGTGAGGGAAGAGTGTTTTCCGGGTTTTGCGCCGCATACTCCCCGCGTCCGCCCAGTTCCAGGCGCCATCGGTCCCAATTGCGTTCTTCCAGCAGGAACATTCCTATCGCATGCGATTTCGTACGCGGCACCAGCGCCTCCTCGCCCAGGGCGGAAAAATGGCGATCGCGGAATTGAACACCTAGTACGCCCTTCCAGTTCGCCAGGGGGTCATGCAAAAGCTCTGCACGACTTTCGAGTGCCTCATTCTTAAATCGTGTTGCAATCTCTCCGGTACGCTCGATTTCGACGTGTTTGTAATCATTGTAGCCCATGCGCACCTTCAGCTTCTCGAACCCGGCAATGGGCTTGTCCAGCTCTCCTGAAAGATCGTAGCGTGTTTGTTTGAGATCAATCTTCGCGCCCTCGGGAGCGGGTATGCCATATTCACTATCGAAACGGGCGGCGGAACCGCCCAGAAAGCCTCGCTCGCCGACAAAAGATCCCCCTGCAGACCAGCCCCCCGAATTAACCGCGCTGTTTTCGACTACCCCTTTCCTGCCAGAACGATCCCCTTCGTTGGCCCACCCCGGAATATGGTAATCGTCCGTTCTACGCTTGAAGCCACCGACGCTCCAGGAGGCCCGTCCGACACTGCCGGCGGCGTTAACGGCAGCGGCACGTTCTTCGGTTGCAGTATTTCCCCGAGCTTCAAAATCACCTTTTGGAGATTTGAAGAGTTGACTTGGAATACGCCCGTTGACCACATTGACGACTCCCCCCGAAGCGCCGCTCCCGTAGAGCAGCGTTGCCGGACCCCGGAGGATTTCGATTTGGGAAGCGTTGAGCGATTCAGCAGTTACTGCATGGTCGGGACTGACGGAAGAGATATCCAGCGTGCCGACTCCGTTCTCCAGCACCCTCACGCGGGGGCCATCGAGGCCACGAATGATGGGACGACCGGCACCGGGTCCAAATGAAGTGGACGCCACGCCCAGTTCGCGTGAAACCGTGTCGCCCAGGCTTGCTTCCCGCTTGCGGCGCAGGTCATCGCCCCGCAACACCGAAACCGGTTGCGCCAGATCTAATTCGCTACGATTCTCAAACGGCGTCGTTGTCACCACGACGGGCGGTAATATTTTGTGCGTACTGCTGCCCTGAGCTTGGGCAACTGAGTTAAACAGAACAAGCACCATCAAGGCAAGCAGTGTCGGGATAAACGTTTTGGACGCGCGGGTCCTCCGACTTGCTCTGTCCGCTATCCTTTCCACCCCGGAAACGAGCATATCCCGGGGATTCCAACCTGAAAATTTCATGTCAATTCTTGAAAATCAACGACGGGTTCACGCATACATATCGTTAGCGGTCACGTTGGCAAACAATGATGGGGGGCGGCGCGAGCCGAAGCGCTATCAGCCGATAATCAGTCCATGGCTGAGATGCGTTCGGGTCGCGTGCTCAAGAGAGCGAAGGAGTCAGGCGCGTGGGGGTGCGCGAGTGAAATAGGAAAAAGAAAAACTAGAGAAAATCAGCGCCCGCGTGGTGTCCGCGAGGTGTTGGCGTCCGATCTGGGAGAAGAAACAGAATGCCAGAACAGGAAATAGAATGCCAAATGCGGCCAGAGCGAGACAGTCGAGACAAATTCTGTCGCTGTCGAGCCCGCCAGCCGGATGAGTTTCGCTTTCGGCTTCTTGTAGCGGCGCACTCCAATTCTGGCTGGTATCGGACTCGGCATTGAGCACGGTATCCACCGGCGCAAAATGAGTGAGCGCATGCGCCGCTTGAAAAACCGGAACCAGCGATAACGCCAGTACCAGTAAAAAAAACAGGCCCTTTAAGCCCTTACGCAAAATCATCGTTGATTCTTTCATCTAATCCGGACAGCCGGTGCACTTATGCAAGGAACAGCTCACGCACATTCAGAACAGAGTCCCTTTACCCTCAGTTCGACTTCCTGCGGGCGATATCCCTCGGGTAGCGCGCGATCATATTCTGCTTTCATATCATCAAGGCAAATGACAGCCGTACAGCTGGTGCATTCAAAATGTGCATGAGGCTGGCGATGCGCGCCGGAATTGGCGCGAAAACGCCACACTCGTTCACCGGTCACAACCCGGTGCACGAAGCATTTCTCGTGCAGCCATTCCAGCACGCGATAGACCGTGACACGGTCCAGTCTCTGTTCGCACCGAACGCGCTCTTCAAGCTCATGATGCGTAATCGCTCGCTGCTCCGCCAGCAGGGCCGCAAGGATACGAACTCTGCCGACTGTGGGTCGCTCTCCGCGGCTGCGGATCATCTCTTCCGCTTGCTTATGCATTTCCGACATAAATGGTAGTATTGCAACCAAGTTGCATTAACTATAGCCGGATTACCGTCCCTGCGCAATTGCATAATGTGGAAGCTCGAATTGCTAATTGCCATGCCTAAAAACGTACAAGGTGAATTCTCGGCTAATGGCCGGCAAGGCTCATGTAAATGATCAAACCAACTCTTGTTCTTTTTTTGGCGCTGGTCGCCGTCCCAGCTTGCGCCTCAATCAATGCCCCCGCAACGGTTTACACGGTAAATCCGGACAATTATCTTGTCCGGCTAAGAATGCTGGAGCGGGGCGCTACCGTCAGGCTCACGCCGGGAGAATACAGGAACGGCCTGCCTGTTCAATACCTTCGGGGAACTGCGGAAGCACCGATCACGATTCTCGGACCCGAGACCGGGCCTCGCGCGGTTTTTCTAGCTCGCCCCGGTCATAATACAGTGAGTATCATTAATTCCAGTTACGTCACCATACGCAATGTGGACCTCGAGGGGCGCAACCTGCGCGTCAATGGCGTGAAATGCGAGGGGCATGCTGACTGGGCGCACCATATCACTCTCGATGGACTGCGCATACGAGGTCATGGAAACAATCAACAGACGGTGGCTATTTCGACGAAGTGCCCGGCCTGGGGCTGGGTGATTCGAAACAGCGTGATCACGGGAGCGGGAACGGGTCTCTACCTTGGCAATTCCGACGGCCATGCACCTTTTATCGACGGTGTAATCGAGTACAACCTGATTATCGATACGATTGGCTATAACTTGCAGATCAAACACCAGCAGCCGCGACCGTCGTTGCCGGAAATGCCCGACGGGCCCAGTGCGACAATCATCAGGCACAATGTCTTCAGTAAAATCAGCGGCGGATCAAAAGAGATGGCCAGACCCAATGTGCTGGTTGGGCATTGGCCGCTGACAGGGCACGGTTGGAATGACCGCTATCTCGTATACGGTAATTTTTTTTACCAGAACAAGGACGAGTCGCTGTTCCAGGGTGAAGGAAATATCGCTTTATATAACAACCTGTTCGTGAACAATTCAGGCGACGCAATCCGCATTCGTCCACATAATGACAGGGTGCGCTCCATTTCGGTGTTCTACAATACGATTGTCGCCGCTGGGGCAGGAATTGCCCTCTCCCGCAAAATCGACGATCCGCCGTTTCAGCAATGGGCAAAGGGCAATGCAGTCTTTGCTCGAATGCCACTCGCCGGCTTTGGTTATGAGGGCAATCTGGTTGGCAAATACGAGGAAGTAATTAACTACCTGGTAGAACCCCATGCAACGATGGGGGAGTTGAACTTGCTGCTAGGTGTCCACGCAAGGACGCGTCCCGGGGGCGGTGACGACCCGCGCATTCGCGCCTTCCCCGGCGCAGGGCTGGACTTTGATGGCGATATTCGTAAAACGCCGGGGTTCGGCGCTTATGCTTTCGACAAGAGCCAGCCACGCTGGCCACCCGCTCTTAAAATAAAACCGGTTCGCGATAAACCGTGATGCCGCTTATCTTTCGCGTTCCCTTCAACAAAAGCTTATAAGAAGATGCGGATTCTCTCGGTCATCCTGCTGCTGATCGCCTACGGTTCGCTGTACCCCGGAAATTTTTCCGTCCCACGGGAAGGCGCTCTAAACGCATTCCTGACCAACTTCAGTGTTTTTACTTCGATCGGAGATCTGCTGGGTAACGTTGCGCTCTTTTTTCCCTTGGGAATCGCCGCCGTTTTATTTTCATCAAGCAGGCGATTCGATAGAACTCACAGTGTCGCGACGCTTTTGCTGGCGTGCTTTTATTCGCTCGCCCTCCAGTTGGCGCAAGTCTGGCTACCGTCGCGCTCGCCGGCGCTCGCCGATGTACTCTGGAATATGGTAGGTATGACGTCAGGCATGGCGGCGGGCAGGTTTCTTGCGAGGCGAGGGGGAAGCGGCAGCCACCCATTGCGTTTGATGGAGTTCGTACCGCTCTCCATATTGTTATTGTGGCTACTCACCGAGTCATTGCCGCTGGCTCCTACGCTGGATTGGCAAAAAATCAAGGATGCGCTGAAGCCATTGCTCGAGTTTAACTTCAGCCTACCCAGGAGCCTGATGCATATGGCGGGCGTAGTAACGGCGGGCGCGGCTCTCGCTGCATTCCGATCGCAACCAGGTATATGGCTGGGATGCGGCGTGTTGGCAGTTCTGGTGGCCAAGCTGATTGTAGTGAACCTGTCCTTGGATGCATCGGTATTAATCGGCACGATAGTCGGATACGTGGCTTTCTTATCGCTGCTTCGCCTGGGTCGACCCAGCAAGATTTTTGAAGGGGCGTTCTGGCTTCTGCTAGTAGCCTGGAGCGTGAGTGAACTTATCCCTTCCTCCCCACCCGGTGGGGGAGCACTGAATATAATCCCATTCGCTACCATGCTTCAGGGATCGATGGAGACCGGAGCCCGGGCGCTGGTTCGCTCGTTATTCATTTATGCAGCGCTGCTTTGGCTTGCGTATAAAAACGGGATGAACGGCAGGAAATTAATGATTGGACTAATAATATGGTTATGTTCGATCGAGTTGGCGCAAATGATATTGCTGGGCCGCACGGCAGATGTGACAGAACCATTACTGCTGATACTGGTTGGCTGGACGTTAGCCGTCGTGCTTGGCGATCAGCCACAATCCGAGCCGCCGGCGGAAACCACCATATCGCATCGCAATGATATTGCCGCGGTTGCATCGGAAATAAGCGGAAAACGCTTACTTGCTTCCGTTGCGCTGGGAATGGCCCTCTCGGTTGCTGTTGCCTGGCTCATTACACGCTCGGAGTTGACGCCTTACAATGTACGGGAACTCGTCTATCAGGGGCATCCGTTTCGGTCCCTGGTATTACTAGCCGCGCTCTTATACTGGTCTCTCGGCTTCCCAGTGTTCATTGCGCGATGGCTGTCGCGTGGGGGAATGTACATTCTCAGCTTTCCGCTTCTGGTACTGCTGCACGGTTTAATCGCGTGGGTGCTAATCGTATCCGCGGTGCCGAGCGAGAGCATTCACGATATTGTAGGGTCGCCCATTTTGGGGTGGCCATGGATATGGGAACTGCTGGGGCGTTTTCTGGCATTGTTCGGCATCTGGAGCGTAGCGGCTACTGCAGGCAGCGCCATGGCGGCGACCGGAATACTGCCCGATGCGAAAGGCGCGCTGATCGGTTGGGCGGTGGGCGCTTTCCTCGTCGTGCCTGTTTCATACTATATCGTCGTGTCGCAAGCATCGACTGACAACCTGATAGAGCTTATGGCCAACAATGCCAGCTTTGGCTCCTTTTTCCTGATCGGTATAGGGG
>Ga0111539_10007435_pt1 | contig 14040 bp, 6 predicted proteins | sample RhiMethybrSRZTD1_FD_79667 | JGI IMG/M metagenome (GOLD analysis project Ga0111539, IMG submission 79667) | Populus rhizosphere microbial communities from Tennessee, USA - Rhizosphere MetaG P. TD hybrid SRZTD1 (version 2) (version 2) | ecosystem: Host-associated > Plants > Roots > Rhizosphere >...
GAAGCTGCCTCGCGCGTTCGAACAGATGATGCTGCGCGGCAACGCCGAACGCCTGTTCCCGCGCTTCAAACTAACGTAGCCTGCTCCCTCGACGCAGGCTCGCTATAATTTCGACCCACCGTGGCGCTGTCAGCCGGAACGCAGACGAGCGGCGGGCACGGATGCCCGCCGCCTCCAGAATGCCTCCACGAACCGGGTCGATCTGTGTGCACGGTAGTGGATGCCGGAGGAGACGAGAAAGAGCCGCAAACGACCGTCCGGCAACGAGTTGAGTTCAGAAGTCGTGCGCCGTCAAGATGTTGCCGGAATCGTGTTCTCTAGTTCGACTCCCGCCGCCTCCACCAATTCTGATAGGAAGTCGGCGAATTCAAGCCCGATTTCCCGCCGTCTCCGCTGCTTCTACACCGTCAGTGTCCGCCTTTAGCCGGACGTGTTTGGTCGGATCACGTTTGTTCAGCCACCCGATCCGCCTGAGCGCAGCGGGTGCGAGATGCAAGTACCGCGGTGTCGTCAGGTGATGACGTGATCGAGGCACTCGCGCCGAATTGAGCCGACGACGCGCTCCACATACGCGTTCTGGCACGGCGAGCGCGGCGCGTTGCGCACCGCCTGGCTTTCATCCCCGCTATCGTGGTCGTCACGTCTGCAGAGACAGAATCGCGATCGTGGAGTAGATACCGTGGCGGCTCGTTCTCCGGAAAAGCGTTGCGAAGCTGCTGTGCCGACCAGGCTGCGTCGGGTGCTCAGTGACTGCGACGTGCACGAGCCGTCGCCGGTCGTGCGCGAGGTGTAGCGAAACCCGTGACCGGACCATGAACCGAAGCAGCAGCGAGAAGGCGGACGCCACGAATCGAGGCTATCGGAGAACGCACGTAACCTCAATCGACGCAACCGCGTACGGTGTTTTCGATAGCCGCAGCCGCGTGCAGGAGTGAGCGAGAGGTCGTGGGACGGCTGCCACGGCGGAAGAGGAACCGTCTGGGTGACGCCCCGTCGAAAACGCGGCCGTTCTTCCTCATCGACTGAAAACGTGGTCCTATCAGTCGGCCAGAGCTCGCGGCGATTCGCTTCGCTGGATCGGCGATTGAGCCGTGCGCAGGTGTCCGCGATGCCTCTTGCGCGTGTGTCCACGAGGCGCACAGCACGAAGGCCGCCCGTAGCGGCAAGTCGCGTCATGAAGATTTAGGCCTGCGGGGGGAGATTTGGTCGCTTCTCCTTCGTCGCACGGTTGCCGAGAAACGGCGGCACGAACGCTGAGGGCGACATAGAATCTGTCTGTTGGCACCAGCGCAGATCAGCCATTACCGCATCATCCGGAAGCTCGGCGCGGGAGGGATGGGAGAGGTCTTTCTCGCGGAAGACAGCACTCTTGAGCGCAAAGTCGCCATCAAGATGCTGTCCGAGCGATGGGCGGGCAGCTATCAGGCCAGGCAACGGCTGATCAACGAGGCCAAAGCGGCCGCGGCGCTGGACCATCCCAACATCTGCTCCATCCACGAGGTCGGCGAAGAGGACGACCACGTCTTCATCGTCATGCAGTACGTCGAGGGGCAGAGTCTCGCGGAGAAGATCTGGAAGAACCGATTGCCTCCCGGCGAAGTGGTGGAGATCGGCATACAGACGGCGCAAGCGCTCGCCGACGCCCACGCGGCCGGCGTCATCCACCGCGACATCAAACCGCATAACATCATGGTCACGCCGCGCGGACAGGTGAAGGTGCTGGATTTCGGGCTCGCGAAGATCGCTCAACACGATGCTCCTGAAGGCCCTGATGCGCCGACGCTGGAGCGTTTGACGGAGGCGGGAAGCGTCCTCGGTACGCCGGGATTCATGTCTCCCGAGCAATTGCGAGGAAAGGCGATCGACGCACGCTCCGACATCTTCTCGTTCGGCGTGACACTCTACGAGTGCGCGACCGGTATCTCCGCGTTCGAAAGAGGGACGCCGCTCGAAGTCTCTCTACGCGTCGTGACCGATACTCCGCCACCACCTTCCGAGCTCAATCCGGCCGTTCCACCCGCGCTCGACGCGATCATTGCTCGGGCGATGGCGAAAGATCCGGCGGCGCGGTATCAGTCGGCTCGATTACTGCACACCGACCTTGTCGGCCTCAAGCAGGAACTCGAAGGACGGGAAGTGTCACGCCCGGTTTCGGCGGTTGCGTCGCCCATGTTCGCGAGGCGGTCTGCCCCATTGAAAGCGCTGATCGCCGCGGGCGCCGTGGCCGTACTGCTCGTGGCGTGGTTCGCATCGGATCTGTTTCGACGGGGCCGGCATGTGGCGCCGGCCGAGGCGGTCGCGTGGTACGACCGCGGCACCAGCGCGATTCGCGAGGGGACGTATTTTCAAGCGAGCAAGGCGTTGGAACGGGCGCTCGAGATCGACAGCGCGTTCGCGCTGGCACGCGTTCGGCAGGCGGAGGCGTACGCGGAGATCGAACTTACGGACAAGGCACGAGAGGAACTGGTGCGCGCGATGGCGCTGCTCCCGGATCGCTCGAATCTGTCGGACGCCGAGTCGATGTACGTGGATGCCGTCGCGGCAACGCTGAGCCGAGACTTCAAAACCGCGATTGAAAAGTATTCGCAGATCGTCGATTTGGTTCGAGATCAGGAAAAGCCTGCGGCATATGTCGATCTCGGGCGCGCGTACGAAAGAGACGAAAATCTCGAAAGAGCCGTTGAATCGTACGCGAAGGCGTCGCAAGCGGATCCGCAGTCCGCCGCTGCGTCACTCCGCTCCGGCATTCTCTACGGCCGGCGCCAGCAACTCGCGCAGGCGAACGACGCATTTTCGAAGGCGCAGGATATCTATCAAGCCATGTCGAGCCAGGAAGGACTGGCCGAGGTGCATTACCAGAGGGGATCGCTGCTGGCCCGGATCAGGAGACTGCCTGAAGCGAAAGAGCAGCTCGAGCGATCGCTGGAGATGTCACGCAGCTCGTCCAACGAGTACCAGACGATCAGGACGCAATTGCAGCTCAGTAACGTGTACTACGCCGAAGGCGACAGCAATCGCGCAAAGACGATCGCTGGGGAGGCCGTCAAAGCCGCGCAATCGTTCAACATCCGCACGCTGGCGACCAACGGCTTGATTGACCTCGGCTATACGTTGCTGGCGCGCGGCGAATTCGCAGACACGCGTGCGCACCTGCAGCAGGCTCTCGAGCTTGCACGTCAGGATCAGTCGGTTCGACTGGAAGCACGCGCGCGCCTTGCCTTAGGCAGCCTGAGTACCCAGGAGGCAAGCTTCGATGAGGCCATCTCTCATCTTGAATCGGCGCTGAAGTTCTACCAACCGGCGGGCTACCGTCGAGAAACATCCAATGCGCTGATCCTGCTCGGTAGGGCGTACCGCGACAAAGGCGAATACGCGATTGCCATGAAAGCATTTTCCGAGCAGCTGGAGTTGGCGAAGCAGTCCGGCGACCCGGCACGACTGGCAGCGACGCATTCCAGCATTGGCGTCCTTCTCGGCGACAACCAGGAGACCTACCCCGAAGCGCTCCCGCATTTCGACGAGAGCTATCGGATCAACAAGTCGCTTGGCGCGAGAATCGCCATGGGATGGGACCAGGCCAATCGCGCAGCGGCACTGTGGACGTTGGGGAGATACGAGGAGGCCAGTGCGGCTCTCAACGAAGCCCGCTCCATCGCGGCCGACCCGGACGCGGGATTCAAAGCGCAACTTGCGTATGTGGAATTGATCTCCGCACAGATGGCGTTCAGCCTGGGCAAACGTGGCGACGCCACGACGCACGCGACGGCGGCCCTCAAATTGGCTGAACGCGACTACCAGGACACGGCGCTCCAGGCCAAGCAAACGCTGGCGATCACCCAGGCGATGGCTGGCGCGCCGAAACACGCGACGACACTGGCGGAAGAAGCCGTGGCGACGGCCAGGGAGTTGAAACTCCCCCGACTCGTGTCGACAGCGCTCCTCGTATCGGCAGAAGTTCGCCTCGCCGGCGGAGACGGACGAGGCGCGCTCGCCGACGCGCAGGCGGCTCAGATGATGTTTGCCTCGGCCGTACAACTCGAATCGGAGTGGCGCGCTTGGCTGGTCTCGGCGAAGTCCGTGCTGCTTGAGGGCGATCGCTCGACCGCATACGAATACGCGACCCGCGCCGAGTCCAGTCGAGCGGCTCTCCAGGCTCGCTGGGGCGACGAGAACTATCGGGGATACATGCGCCGGCCTGATATTCACGTCCGCCTGCAACAGCTCGGGCAACTGATTGGGCCGAAGCAGATCGTTCCACACACAGGAGGAGGCTGAACATGGCGCAAGGCAAAGAAGGCGATCCGGGAGGTGGCCAAGGCGGAGGTGGAAGAAAGAAGCCCACCAAGATGACCGCGAAGAAACCGACGAAGAAGAAGTAGCGCGATAGCCGGCATCAGACTTCTTGTGCCGGCTATTTTTGCGTCCGCCTTTCGCCCAGGGCGGGACTGATGCTGGCGCCGTGAGTGTGCTCGCAACCAATGGAAGAACATGGCTGAAGTCGAAGTCGGCAAGAGGCTCGAACTGCTGGAAATCGCCAATTTACCCACGGCCCGCAGAACGGCCAGGGGTCTGGGCGCCTTCCTCTGTTCGAGTGAGCGACAGGCGGGACTCTCCAGACAGGAGCGTCTGCGTATCGTCGAGCAGGCGCTGCTCTTGATGGAGATGAACTATGTGCATCTGCCGATGAAGCGCGCCATTCATGCCATCGACCCTATTCAGCAGCTCAAACTTCTCCGATTCCAACTCGCCGAATGGAATGATGGCCTCGAGCCCACGATCGACTTCCATCGGCGAATGCTGTCGATATTTGGATCGACGCGCGATCTGCACACGCTCTACCTGTTGCCGGAACCATACAAGGATTGCACCGCGTATCTGCCGTTTCTCATCGAACAGTGTTTCGAGAACGGCGTCGAACGATTCATCGTGACGCGGACCGCGACCGGAGAGGACCAGCCGATCCCTGCAGCCGACTGTGGTGATGCCAGGTTCGAGCGTGGAGTGGAGGTGCTGGGCTGGAACGGCGTACCGATCGCGAGGGCCATCGCAATCAATGGGGAGTCGCAGGCCGGCAGCAACCCCGCCGCGAGGTTCGCACGAGGACTCGACAATCTCACCATCCGACCGCTTAACAGCTCACTGCCACCGGACGAACATTGGGTGGACATTCTGTACCGCGCCAAAAACGGAGTCGTCGCGAGCCATCGCGAGTACTGGCTGGTTCACAAGACCAGTGACACCGACGAGTGGTCCACGCCGCCCGGCAAGAAGAGGACGGCGATCGATCTGAAGCGGACGCGCATCCTCGAGGTCAAGAAGAAGCTGTATCCGCGCGACGACAACGCTACTCTCGGGTCGATCAAGGATGCCTTGTACGCAGTGAAGAAGACGGTAAATGGTCAGACTCTGGGCTATATCCGAATCTTCAGCTTCGACGTGGGCGATACCAGTCAATTCGTCAAGTCTTTCACGAACCTGATTACCCGGGACGGTTTTCCACAGGACGGCCTCATCGTGGACGTGCGCGGCAACCCGGGTGGAAACATCCGCGCTGCGGAATCGCTGCTGCAACTATTCACGCCGCAACGAATCAAGCCGGAGTTGTTCGAGTTCATCAACACGCCGCTGAATTTTGAGATCTGCAAGTCTGCGCCGGACGACTGGGGTCTGCAAGCATGGCTGCCATCAATCCGAGACTCGGTGTTGACGGGCGCCACCTATTCAGCCGGATTTCCGATGACGAGCGACGAACGGTGCAACGGAATCGGCCAGGTCTATCACGGTCCCGTCGTGCTCATCACCGACGCGCTGTCGTACAGCGCGACGGACATCTTCGCCGCTGGTTTTCAGGACAATCGAGTCGGCGTGGTGCTCGGGACGAGCGGCAATACCGGAGCCGGGGGAGCCAACTTCTGGTCGCTGGACGATCTGGTGCGGGCGCAGAAAAAGAATCCCAAAACCCCCTTCAAGAAGCTTCCGAAGGGAGCCGAGATGATCGTGGCCATGCGCCGCAGCATTCGCGTCGGTCCTTGCGCAGGATCGCCCCTCGAGGAATTCGGCGTTGAGCCCGACGCGCTTCATTTGATGACCGAACGCGACGTCCTGGAGCACAACCGCGATCTGCTGGCCAGCGCCGCACGAATCATTCGGCAACAGCCGTCGTTCAGACTGTCGGTCACGCCGGTGCGCCGCAAAGGCGCGCGCGGGATTGTGGTGAGCGCTGCGTCGAAGCTGCCTTCGTCGAAAGCGAGCCGCGGGATTTCCCGCGTGGACATCTACGTGAACAATCGCCCTGTGCGTTCCATCGACGCTCGCAACGGCACAGTGCCATCGACTCAGGTCACGCTTGGCAGGGAGCACAAGAAGAAGGCGACCGTGGAAGTCGAGGCGCGGGACCAGACCGGAAGACTGGTCGCATTTCGGCGGGCAGTCATCAGATGATCAATCAGTGAACCTCACACCCGCGCTCGATGAGCGAGCCATGCGACAGATCGCTGGGAGCGAATGCGACTTGCCACGACAATGCGTTTTTGTTTCACCTGCGCCTGGCGTAACTCTCGCCGCACGTGCGACGAAGTGGCACTTGCTGTCGACATGACCAGCACGCCGGTGCATTTTCGATGGCCCCTGCAATCTGTGCCCACCAATCGTGTCCGGGCATCAAATCCTTCGCGTCGAACCATGTGGGCACGCCGCTTCTCGAGAGATGGAGTGCCAGCGATTCGGCGAAGTAATAGTCCGTGCGCGAATAGCTGATAAAAGTGGGCACAGGCGCGCATTGTGACACGCGTGATGTCCCACGAGTGAATCGACGCCAATTGCATAGACTTCGCGCGTGATCCTGTTCCAGTTGTTGATCGCGGCAGCATGTGGGTGGCTTCATCGTGAGCAGGCAGATCTGATCACGTTTCTGCACGAGGAAAGTCGAGTCCTCAAGGCGCGATTGAGTGGACACCGCCTGCGATTCGACGACAACGAGCGGCGCCGGCTCGCCGAACTGGGTCACCGACTGGGGCGGCGCCTGCTCGCGGAGGTGGCGACGGTCGTGACCCCAGACACGATTCTGCGCTGGCACCGTGAACTGGTCGCGCGCAAATGGACCTACGGTGGGCGCTCGTCCGAGCCGTGCTGGCCTCCAGGCTCACATTCGAGGACTCGGACGGATCCTGGTCTGCGATCGCGATCCGAAGTGGAGCGGGGCGGTGGAGCAGTGGCTCTCCACGGCGGGCGTTCGCGTCACCCGAACGCCGCCGAGTGCGCCGAACTGCAACGCGCATGCGGACGGTTTGTCCGGTCGGTGAAAGAGGAGTGCCTGAATCGAGTCGTCCCGCTCGGCGAATGGCACCTTCGGCGGACTCTGCGAGAGTTCGTCACCCACTACCATCGCGAGCGGAATCACCAAGGACTCGCCAATGAACTCATCGAACGCCCGGCCGCGCAACGACCGACCGGTGCCGTTCGTCGTCGCCAGCGAGTCGGAGGTATTCTCAGCGACTACTACCGGTCAGCTGCCTAGACCGAACAACACGATCTAGGATGGGACAGAACGCGCGCGCGGAAGTGCAGAATGTCCTGAGTAATAGCTCGGCTACGGAATCGGCGTATCGCCATTTAACCCCCATCGGTAGAGGCCGAAGGTCGCGGGGTTATAGGCCAACGACGAGTAGCGAATCCGCCATTCGCCGGTCGTCGGCCGAAAGACGGTCAGCTCCGTCTGGCCGTCGCCATCGAAGTCCTCTACCAGCGGGATGTCACCGACGAGGCCCCACTCATATCGACCAGTGGCACCGTCGCTCGCATATCCGGTCGACGAGTAGCGGATGAACCACTCCCCGGTCCTAGGCCGGTAGACCGTGAGATCCGTCTGGCCGTCCCCGTCGAAGTCACCGCTGATCGGCACGTCGCCAGCGAGCCCCCACTGATACCGGCCCGTCGTGGTGAGTGAATACCCGATCGACGAGTAGCGAATAAACCACTCGCCGGTCGCGGGACGAAAGACCGTGAGCTCGGCTCTGCCATCGCCATCGAAGTCGCCGACGATCGGCACGTCGTCGACGAGACCCCACCGAAACACGGCAGACGCGCCAAATCCCGACAACGAGGTGCGGATAAACCAGTCACCGGTCGCTGGTCGGAACACGGTCAGATCCAGTTTTCCATCACCATCAAAGTCGCCGCTGACCGGCACGTCACCGGCGACACCCCACTGAAACACTTGGGACGCGACATGTCCCGTCGACGAGGACAACGTCCACCACTCACCGGTCCCCGGCCGGTACACGGCGATCTCGCTCTTCCGGTCTCCATCTATATCGCTGAGCGGCGGGACGATGCATGCGAAGCTGGATAAGGCGATGGAATCCACGGACCAGCCCGTGCCGGCGGTGGTCAAACCAGTCCCCATGCGCCAGCGCAGGACGACGTTCTGTCCCGCCGCGGCTGGCGGCAGGCTGACGGCCGTCGTAATGTAGCCGCCCGAGCTTCCCGTCCATGCCGGCCGGGCACCGAGGGGGTTCCCCTCGAGATTTACGAGCGTTGTCGTATACCCCCCCGACGTGAAGGTTCCCCCCGCGGCGAGGATGTCCTGGAACGGTCCGCTGCCGATAGCGATCTCCAGGACGCCGCCGTCGAACAAGGTGTCCAGGGCGAACACGTGCCGGAAGGTCAACCGCGACACACCGGGCGGGACCGCGATCGTCGGGCTGACCAGCGCGTTATCGGTGATGCCGACGGGATCGGCGACAAAGGCATGGTTGAACGGTGAGTCCCATGTTCCAGGCCTAATCACCCAGGGGTTCGCGGCGCCGCTCAGCGTGCTCGTGGTCCACCCGCTCGGCAGCGCCGGCGGTGCCACGGCGTCAAAGTCCTGGCTGAAGTAGGGCGCCAGGCTGACCTGGAACGGGTAGGTGAGGTTTCGCGTCGCCCCACCGGTCTCCTGCATCTGAAGCGTTGCCGTCAGTGTGGCACCGCATGCGGCGGCCACAGTCAACGTGTACGTGCGACACACCGTCTCGCCCGGCGCAATTGCCCCGTACGACTGCGGGCCTGATGGCGACCGCACGCCGCCCGTGGCCAGCAACGTCCCGGCGACGCTGGCGCTGGTCGCCACGCCGGCGTTGGTCAGGCAGAGCGACATCGTCACCATCTCATAGGGATCCAGCCTCCCGTTCGGGATGGATTCCGACGCGAGCTTCGCGCCGGCGCCGGTAATGCCCGGCAGGTCGAAGGCCTGCACCACCTGGCCAACGGTCGCGTTGAGAACCTGGGCGCTGGCGCCCATGCCGCGCGCGGCAAAGCCAGACCAGATGTCGAGCCGGTCTGCGGCGGTGCCGCCGCCCGCATCGGCTGCCGCGAGGATCGCATCGCGGCCCTGCAACAGCGTCGGGTTGATCGGATCGAACTTCATGCCGTCGGTCACAAACTGGAGGATCCGCTCGTTGCCGGCGGCCCAGCCCAGGCGCGTGATGAAGCGCGCCCGCACCTCGAAGAGCGCGCTGGCCCAGACCTCTCCGACGTTGTGCACTTCGAGAGCCGTATTGGGGATGAGCGGGTTGCGCGGATACGCGCCGTCGGTGGTGTTGATTTGCGCGGCATCGATATCGGCGAGGGTGAGCGGGTTGTGCGGTCGCCCGTTCGCCCCGAGGTTGCTGATGCTGGCGTAGGGAAAGCGCCGGATCCCGTAGTAGTAGTTGTCGGTGTAGCCCGTCGCGAGCTGGTAGGTGATCCAGCCGCCGGTCGAATAGATCGCGTTGGGATCTTCGTCGGCCGTCGAGAGCAGCGCTCGCGCGTAAAAGTCCGACCATCCTTCACCCATGCCGGCGGACATGGCCGTCGTGAGCCCGGCCGCGTTGTTGTGGAGGCGGTTGGAGGTGCCGTGGGTCAGCTCGTGGAGGAGTACGTTGTGATCCAGGCCCGAGGATCGGTCCGGCGCAGGGCCGGGGAAAATGTACATCTGCATGCGCCCTCGCCCGCCGTCGACCGGTGTGGTGAAGTTGGCATTATTGATTGACGAGGAGTCTTGCGCTTCGGCCCTGATCCGATCGCCACTTCTCCCGCCCCGCGCGAAGTTGTTGTTCTGGAAATTGCCCGCCGCTTCCGTAAACCCCAGCCGATAGAGACGGTCATGATAGACATTCGTCCAGTAGAACGTGTCGACCACTTCGCCATTCTGATACGGCATCGTGAGTGCTTCGTCGGTCTGGGGGTCGAACGGCACATCGCAGACCCGGCTGAAGAAGGGCGTGCAGATGAACGGTACGTCGACGCCGTCGGTGCCATCGCGATCAATGCCGGCCTCCACGTTGTTGCCATCCGTGAAGGAGTTGCCATCGGTCATCCATCCCAGGTTGTTGAACGTGTTCGGTGGTTCGTTGCCGACGAGCGTCTGGACCGTCGGCGCGATGAACGGTGCCTGGGTGCCCTCACCAGGCAACACCGGGGTTGGCGACAGCGGTGCCGGGCTCTCGGCCGTGTAGACGCGGTAGGTCGCTGATTGCGTCTGATAATTCGTGAGGTTCTTGCGGAACAGCACGGATCCGTCCTCGGCGTCGAGCAGGATGAGAAACACGTCGGGGTCGCCCCAGATCTCGGCGGCCCAGGCCAGGCGAGCCGCGCCTGACGCGAGAGGGAAGTACAGGAGCCACGCTTTCGCCTCATCCGACATCGACCCGCGGGCGAACGTCACGCGGCCGTCGTCGCTGGCCGTCTGCACGAGCGCATCCGCTGCAACGCTCCAGCCAACGTTCGCGGCGGCCCGCGACACCGCCTGGGCGGCCGTCAGAGTGGGCACGGTGGCGAGCTGTGCCGCGTCGAGGCCTGCGGCGAGTACGCCCGTCGTCCGCGCGAGCTCGCCTCGTGCCGTGAAGCCGCCCCGAATCCGGCCACGGAAAACTGGCAATCCGTTGAACCGCTGCTCGAATTCGACCCACGCCATGTTCCCAGCTGGGTTCGCATAGTCGGCAACGAGCTCCAGGCTCTCCGCCTGTCCCGGCAGGAGGCCATACGCGTCGGCGTACGCCGAGAGAAACGCGCGCATGGCACCGGCACGATCGGCGGTCGGTGCCGTGAGAAACCCGCCGCCAGGCGTCCTGCTCACGACTTCTGGTATTCCCAGCTCAGCGTTGGTGACCACTTCGACTGCTCCGATGTCGGACTGCAGCCGCGCCAAACCCGCGGCCTGTGTCCCGCTCAGATCGGCAACGCTCCTGGACGCCTGAAGAACTGCGAAGCGCGTTATGTATGCCGAGGCGACTGCATCCCTCGTCGTCCGCACGTCAAAGTCAGGTGGCGCCGGTTGATCAGCGCGTTGCGCCCCAAGATCGAAATCGACGACAGCGACGGTAATCAACAGCGTGACAAAGACGAACCGACGGACGTCACGAGATCGCGGAGGGCGAGAGTCAGTCCTCATGACAACCTCTACTCAAGTCTGCTGACTATCAAGGTCAAGACATATTGCTCGGCCGGAATACGGCTGCTGTCTCTGGGTGTCGGTGCCAGCCTTACTAGGCGCAATCGGTACTTCTGGAACACACCTTCTGCCCCGACCTCCGGTAGCGTCTGGAGGTTCACCGTCCCGCGGGCGGTGTCCCCGACGCGAAGTCCTAGTCGTACGACGGCGGTGCCGGCCCAAACGCAAGTCGTATTCGCAGGGCACCGCGAATCCTCGACGACCTGCTCGAAGGAGACAGTCAGTGGTTCGTCGCCAATGGCCGCCGTCTCGCCGATGCGAACGTCGAACTCCTGCCCGAGGCGGGCTGATATGGGCTTGGCCGTGCTCTGGACCAGTGGGGATCCGAAGGCTGGCCCGGATGTGCGCAGCTCGCCTGGCTTCATCTCCGCCGCCGCACGCGCGGCAAGCGTGATGACAATTCCGGACTCGCCGGTCGAGCCATTCATCTTGTAGTTGAGCGAAAAGAAATCAGCGGTGCCAGTCAATGGAGGAGAGTCGATCGTCAAGACGTCAGTCGTCTTCACGCTGACGAAAGCGAATGCGGTCCCTGGCGTAAGTCGATTGAGACCCGCGGCGACGACGGCGCTCAGTTCGTCGAACGTCGAGGCAGCTGAAATGCTTGACGTGAGAGTACTTCCGTCCTCCGCAGTAAGCGTTCCATTCAGACTCATGGGAGAACCGTCGGTGACGGCACTACCGCAGGGGGGCGTGATGCAGATCATCGCCACGACACGTCGAGACGGCGCCGTCGGCTCAGCGTAAGCAACGGCACTCAGTCCGCATGCGATCAACCCAACGGCACACAAGATGGCCGATGATTTCTCGCGCATGGCACTCGCGCCCAAACAAGCACTGCTGCGAAGTTGAGAGCTGAAATCGCAGCTACAACTCGACGCGTGTGGCGCCCGAACTGGCAGCTTGGTGGACGCGCTCCTTACAGCTTTAACGCTGAACCGAGAGATGCCGAACACCCTGTACAGAAAGAAATCAAAGCCCGGTGTAATCACGCGACGTCGCGTAATTCGACATCTCGCGAATCAGGGCGCGAAGGTCGTGTGGCACAGCCGGACGTCCCATGCGATGTCGGCTCCTCCAGGTCGAGAACAAGAGAAACCCGCGGCGATGCCACGCGATTACCGTCTCGGCTTGATGAGACACGACCACCGCCTGATCCACATAGCGTGAGCTGCCCGCGTGAACGGCCGAGTGCCAGCCGGGCCAGGTGTGCGAGAACCACGCCCACAGGATTCGATCGGGCGATATGAAGCGAAGACGCCGGCGACGTGATCGATAGACGACGGCCAGCTGGTGGCGGACGATGATTTCCAGGTGCAGCGCGACTGGACGAAGAATCGCAGCGAGTGGAGCAGCGAAACGACGACGGACGACACAAACTGCAAGCTATCGAAGAATGCCCGGAACCTCAATCGACGCAACACGTACGAAGTTCTCAGTAGGGCGTACTGTCCGAAAACTAGATCGAGCGCCGCTGACATAGACTTCGGACGGTTCGGATGGCGACGGACAATCCGACCTGGGGTACACGCGGATTCAAGGTGACCCGAAAAACGTCGGCCATCGTGTGGGTCGTTCATCAATCGCGCGCATCCTCCACGCACACGGCATCCCACCGCGTCGGGAGCGCCCCATGACGTGGAATACGTTCGTGCGAGCGCACTGGCCGGCGCTGAGCGCCGCAGACTTCTTCACGACTGAGGTCTGGACGATGCGAGGCTTGGTGACCTACTACACCGCTTTCGTGATTGAACTGCACTCGCGCCGTGTCTATGCGCTCGGCACAACGCCCCATCCGGACGAGGCCTTCGTCATACAGACCCCTGCGGCAGGTTACGGGTTCTGGCACGGGCCCCGTACGAGACGGTCGCATCCTGATCTGCGATCGGGACCCGAAGTGGAGTCGAGCGGTCGAGCAGTGGCTGACGATGGCAGGCATTCGCATCGTCCGGACACCCGCGAGTGCTCCCAACTGCAACACGGACGCAGAACGATTCGTGCGGTCGAGCAAGGAGGAGTGCTTGAACCGGATCGTGCCGTGAGGTGAGCGGCATCTGCGAAGAGCACTTGCGGAGTTCGTCGCGCATTACCAAAGCGAATGAAATCACCAGGGCTTGGGAATGAGCTGATCGACCGTCCGCCGCGTCAACAGACGCGAGGGCCCACTCGTCGGCGTCAGCGAATGGGCGGTATTCTCTCGCACTACTACGCGTCAGCCACGTAGCCATCTTTCGTCCGAGTTCTGGGACGGTACGACCTCGCCTCGCCGGTCAGCGACTGCGTTTCGAGGACGGTGAGCGCACCCGATCCTCTTCAAACTGGATAGCGATGGAGATGGCGTCGCCGACGCTTGTAACGGTCGCGTGCCAGGCGACGTCGACTATCGGCGCCGGTACAGGAAGAACCGGTCTCCCGTGGACTGCGAGACGTCGGTCGATGCACCGCGATCCTCCATCGGGATGTCGACGTGCCCGAGCGACTCCATCGGGATGCCGCCCAGCGGCTCGACCACCTGGTTGCTGAGGAACACGCCGCCCGGCCGCAGCATTGCGGCGACGTTGGCGAGCGCCAGC
>Ga0111539_10007437_pt1 | contig 14038 bp, 13 predicted proteins | sample RhiMethybrSRZTD1_FD_79667 | JGI IMG/M metagenome (GOLD analysis project Ga0111539, IMG submission 79667) | Populus rhizosphere microbial communities from Tennessee, USA - Rhizosphere MetaG P. TD hybrid SRZTD1 (version 2) (version 2) | ecosystem: Host-associated > Plants > Roots > Rhizosphere >...
ACGGGCCGACTACCAGCGGAGCCTCAAGGTCCAGACGCTCACGCTCCCCGACCCGGGCGCCGCGGCGCGCGCCGCGCGGTTCGTGCTCGACGCCGCCGACGCGGACGGCCGGCGCGCCGCCGGGCAGCGGCTCATCGATCTGCTCGCCGCGCAGACCGGCATCCCCACCCCGGAGCTGGTGGTGCCGGACTCCCCGCAGCCGCACCGCCGCTCGGGGGGGCGCATCGTCTATTCGCTGCAGGGGGACTACCGGCGCCGGCAGCCGACGCGGGACGATCCGACCGTGGCACGCGGCGGCCGGCCGCTCGGCCGCATCCGGGTGCCGCACCGCACCCCGGCGCGCGCCGACATCGTCCGGCCGAGCGCCTTCCTGCACACGCTCCTGCACGAGTTCTGCCACCACCACGACGCCGAGTCGCTGGGACTCCTGCGCTCGTTCCACACCGCCGGGTTCTACGCGCGCCTGAGGGATCTGCGGGCCCAGGTCGAGCCCCCCCTCGACCCGCCCCACGCCCCGCCGCCGAGGTTGCGCGACCGCCGGCGGACCGCGCGGCGGCCGGAGATCGAGCCGCGCCAGCTCGGCCTTTTCTCGACGTTTCTCGCCTTCTTCAGGCGATCCTGACGCGGGCCGCCCTGAAACGCGGGCCTCCCCGACCGGGAGGACTTATAATCCCGCCACCGATGAGCACCCGCGCGTCCCGCTCCCCGATCCGCAAAGCGGTCTTCCCCGCCGCCGGCCTCGGCACCCGCTTCCTGCCGGCCACCAAGGCGCTCCCCAAGGAGATGCTGCCGCTGGTGGACAAGCCGGTCATCCAGTACGTCATCGAGGAGGCGGTCGAGTCCGGCATCGAGTCGATCATCATCGTCACCGGCCGCGGCAAGACCGCCATCGAGGACCACTTCGACATCTCCTTCGAGCTGGAGTCGCTCCTGGAGCGACGCGGCAAGACCGACCTTTTGCGCGAGGTGCGGACCATCTCCGACCTCATCAACGTGTCGTACATCCGCCAGAAGGAGCCGCTCGGCCTGGGGCACGCGATTCTCGTGGCGAAGGACCTCGTCGGGCACGAGCCGTTCGCGGTCTTCCTCGGCGACGACATCATCCACGCCCGCGTCCCGGTCATGAAGCAGATGATCGACGTGCACGCGCGGACCGGCTCGTCGGTCATCGGCGTCGAGCGGGTGGCGCGCGAGCGCAGCCGTGACTACGGGATGGTGGCGGTGGAGACGCCGGACGCCGCCGCCCGCAGCGCCGCGGCGGCGAGCGGCCTCGGCCTCACCTACCGCATCACCGATCTCGTCGAGAAGCCGCCGCCCGAGGAGGCGCCGTCCGACCTGGCGATCATCGGGCGGTACATCCTGATGCCGGAGATCTTCCCGCACCTCGAGAAAACGGCGGCCGGGCGCGGCGGGGAGATCCAGCTCACCGACGGGCTGCGCTCGCTCCTCAAGGACCAGCCGATCACCGCCTATGCCTTCGAGGGGACCCGTTACGACACCGGCGACAAGCTCGGGTTCCTGAAGGCGACCGTGGAGTTCGCGCTGCGCCGCCCCGACCTCGGGAGCGCCTTCCGGGCGTACATCGAGCGGTTGTCGCTCGGCGACGCCGCGGTGCGCCCGGTCGAGCTACCGGCCGCCGCGCCGCGAGCCGCCGCGCCGCCGCCCGCCGCGCCGCGGACAGCGCGCCCGGCCCGCCCGGCCGCCGCGGCACGTCCGGCCCCCGCGGCACGATCGGCGCGCGCCGGCGGCACCTCCCGCCGCGCCGTACCCTCCCGCCGCCGCCGCGCCGGGTGAGCCGCACCCCTTGAGCAGCGAGCGCCGCCGGCGCTCCTCCCGTCTCGGGGCCCACCCCGAACGGCGCATCCTCACCCCCGTCCGCCGCGCCGCCCTGCGCCACGCGGTCGAAGACCGGAGCGTCCCCTGGCTGCCGTTCCGCCGCCGCTCCCGCACCCGCTTCGTCGTCCTCCCGCCGGTGGTCAACATGCACGCCCGGCCCCGGGTTTCCTCGGCGGTCGTGAGCCAGGCGATCCTCGGGATGTCGGTCGTGATGATGAAGCGGCGCCTCGGCTGGGCCCTCGTCGAGACCCCGGACCGCTACCGCGGCTGGATCCGCACGCCCGCCCTGCGCCCCGACCGCCGCCGCATGCCGGTCGTCGAGGTCCGGAGCCTCCTCGCCAACATCTACGCCGCCCGCGACGTGACCACCCGCGCCCCCATCGCCGTCCTGCCGATGCTGGCCCGCGTGGAGGTGGCCGCAAATTCCGGCCCGATCCGCGGCAGCGGTCACGAGGCGCGCGCCGGCGGCGCGGCGGTTGAGGACTGGGTGCGGGTCCATCTTCCCGACGGGCGGCGCGGCTGGGCGCAGTCGGCCGACGTGTCGGCCCCGATCGGCACCGCCGGACGCCGCGCCCTGGCCCGCTCGCCGGGACGCTCGGCGGCCGTGGTGTCGATGGCGCTCCGCTTCCTCGGGCTCCCCTACCTGTGGGGCGGGATCACGACGTTCGGCCTCGACTGCTCCGGCCTGGTGCAGCTGGCGCATCGCGCCCTCGGGATCGTTCTGCCGCGCGACGCCGACCTGCAGTGGGCCGACCGCCGCCTCTCCCCGGTCGCCGCCGCGTCGATCCGCCCCGGCGACCTGGTCTTCTTCGGCCCGCGCCGCGGCGCCATCACCCACGTCGGCATCGCCATCGGCCGGCGCGCCTTCGTCAACGCCACCACGCGGCACCGTCCCGAGGTGCGCATCGAGCGCCTCGACGACCCCTACTGGAAACGGCTGTTCCGCGGCGCGCGGAGACTTCCGGGCGACTAGAGATGTGCCCCCGGTGGGTGCCGGGCAACTTCTCAGGAAGCGATTAGGAGGTGAGCAGGGACGCCACGCCGACCGTCACGATGCCGTGACAGGACGGGCAGGCGGCGACCCAGCCGCGACGCGGTAAATTCGAGGTGAAGTTCACCCGCGAGCGCAGCATCCGCAGCACGTTGAGGGTCTTGACCGTGGCCTTGCAGAGGGGGCACTTCACCGGCGCCTCGAGCGCGTACTCCGCTTCGAAGTCGAGGTTCTCGGTCGTCTCGGTATCGACGGCGTTGCTGGCGGCGGGCGCGCCGGGCGCGCCGGGCGTTTTCATGGCGGCCAGAATGTGGGTTCCGGCCCCCGCGAACGTCAAGCGTCAGGACTTTGACGACTTGCCGCTTTTCCCCGAAGACGCCTTGTCCGAGGAGGACTTCTCCGAAGAGGACTTGTCCGAAGAGGATCCCTTCTTCTCCGAACCGGAGGACTTCTCCGAGGCATCCTTGCCGCCGGAGGAGGACTCGCTCTTTGGTTCCCGGTCCGCCTTGTCCTTGCTCTCCTTCTTCGCCGCGTAGTCGGTGACGTACCACCCGGTCCCCTTGAACTGCACCGCGGGGGCGGACAGCAGCTTCTCGACCCGGCCGGTCTTGCACTTCGGACACTTGCGGACGAGCCGATCGCTGTACTTCTGAATCTTCTCGAAGCGGAAATGGCACTTCTTGCACTGGTATTCGTACAGGGGCACGAGGCCTCCGGATGAAACGAGCGTGGATTATATCCATGGTGGTGCGCAGCTTGTGGAAAACAGGAGCATGTGACCGCTTCGAAGTCCGATGCTGGGGAGTTCAGGCGGCGTGGCGGAGGCGATGCCGGCGGTTGATCGGGAGAATGGGGGTCTCCCAGTTCCGCCAGTAGAGGTCACTGAGGACAGGGCTCAGGGTTGAGCGGCGCGGGAAGAGACGGCGTGATAGCGCCCGTCGCCAATCCCATGGCCGATCGCTCAGTCCTAGTCGCATGGCCGGTGTGTCGGGGTCGGGACGTCTTTCCGAGCGGCCTTTGATGAAGTTGCGCCAGACGGCCGCGAGGTAAAGGCGCTCAAGGATGGCGTTCAACCGTCGGCCGAAGGCTATGGTTTCCCGCTTGTGGTCGGCGCGCGTGTGTCGCAGGAGCGCGTGCAGCTGATCGACGGCGTACATCGCCCGATCGCGGGCGACGGCCTCCGAGGACCGCGGGGCTCCCTTGGGGCCACGGACCGGGTTGGGATGGACCTCGAGACGGATGCGATCGCGCTGGGAACAGGCTCGAAGCGCCTGAACGTAAGGCTCTTTGCCATCGCACGCGATCATCAGAGACAAACCCGGGGGCCCCAGTGGCACCAGGGATTCGAGGCCCCGGCGAAACGAGCCGCGATAGCCGCCACGGCGCTTGACCTTCGGCCGAGTCGCCAGCCTGGCCGCCTGGAACGGAGTGATCCTGCCGCCGCGTGCGTGCGGTGCCGGGTCGAGACCATACACGAACCAGGAATCGCGCCCGACGAGCGTGAGGACGCCGAAAGGGAAGTCCTGCGAGAATTCGAAGGTTTCGAAGTGATCGGCCGCGAGCGGCTCGACGAGGCGGCCCGTGAGATGCCGCAACGCCAGGACATGCAACAGCAACGCATGCCTCCCGAGCCTGGCGCTCAAACGCGTGACGGTGGAACCGGCGCACCCGAGCGAGCGAGCGATTTGCCGGTGGGCAGAGCCAGCGACCAGGCCGGCGGCGACCGGCAGCAGCAGCCCGGGCCTCTTGAGGTAATAGGATGTCGCGAACGACTGCCGCGAAAAAGTGCGCCGGCAAGTCACACAACGGAACCTTGGGACGTTCCGCCGGGCAGTGAGATAGTGGCCATGCATGCCAAAGCGGTAGCCGGGACTCTCTCTGCCGTGCTCACTGCATTCAGGCCAAGGACAGAAGGTAGGACGGAACACTTGCAGCCGTTCCACGGGAGTCACTGGCCAATGCATCCCCACGAGCACAGCAAGATCGCGTCCTCGCATCGCCCCTGACGAACTCATGTGAATCCAATGATTTGGCCTCCCCGCTCCCCTGTCCGTCGTGCACCGGCACGCTACCCCCATCCCTTCGCGTCCACCGCTGAACACCACATCCTTCGCGCCACCATGGTCGTGGTACTGCTGGCGCTCGCTCCCCTCCCCGCTAACGCCGAGCCCACTCCCGAAGGGCTGCCGGCCGAAAGCGACCACTGGATCCGTCTGCAGGCCCCCCATTTCCTGATCTTCAGCGATGCGCCGGAGGCGCGCACCGTCGAGCTGGCCCGGCAGATCGAGACCTTCCGGGCTGCGCTCCTCCGGCTCGGCACCGGGCTCGAGGCGCGCTCGCCGGTCCCGACCGTCGTCTTCATCTTCAAGGACCACGCGGCCTACCGGCCGTACCGGCTGCGCCCCGACATCGCCGGCTTTTTCGTCAAGCACCGCGACGGCAACAGCATCGCGGTCAACGCCGGCTCCCCCGGCGACCCGTGGCAGGTGGTGTTCCACGAGTACCTGCACTTCTTCCTCAACAACAACTTCACCGACCTCCCGCTCTGGCTCGACGAGGGGATGGCGGAGGCGTACTGCACCTTCAGCCTGAAGGGGACCGCGGCGCGCCTCGGCGAGCCACTCGATACACACCGCGAATGGCTCGGCGACCACCCGCTCATGCCGCTCGAGGCGCTCTTCGCCATCGACACCGGCTCGAAGGACTACCAGGAGGGGACCAAGCAGGGCACCTTCTACGCCCAGTCGTGGGCGCTCGTGCACCAGCTGGTGTTCGGCGGCAGCGGGGACGGCACGGAATTCCTGCGCGGCCTGAAGCGCGGCGGCTCGCTGCGCGAGTACGTCCAGCCGATGCTCGGCGACCGGTCCCGGCTCTTCGAGCGGCTCAAGGCCTACGTCAAGGCGGACAAGTACCCCGAGAAGGTGCTCGACCTCGGAGCGCTCGAGGCGGTGGACCTGCCGGACCCGGCGCCTCTGGCGCGCGCCGAGCTGCTCTACCGTCTCGGCGACTACCTGCTGCACCTCGACGCGAGCCGCATGAAGCAGGCGGAGGGGCATCTCCGCGAAGCGGTCGGCCTCGACGCCAGGCACGGCCCCGCCTGGGCGGCGCTCGGCCAGCTCGAGCACCAGCGCGGCCGCTTCAGGGAGGCGAGCGTCCTCTTCGACAAGGCGCTCGGGCTCGCCCCCGGCGACCCGTCGATCGCGCTCCTTTACGCCTACAGCCTGGTCGAGCGCACCTTTCCGCCGGGGGTGGTGGTGCGCCGCGCGGTCGGCGACGTGCCGAAGGCGCTGACCCAGGCGCGCGACCTGTTCAAGCGCGCCCTCAAGGACTCGCCCGACATCGTCGAGGCCTGGGCCGGGCTCGGCTCGACCTACGCCTTCGACAGCGGCAATCTGGGCCCCGGCGTCGCCGCGCTCGAGAAGGCCCTGACCCTGGCACCGGGGCGCGTGGACGTGGCGGTCGATCTCGCCGAGCTGTACGTCCGCTCCGGCAAGCGCCAGCGGGCCGAGGACCTGATCGAGCGGATCGTCCGCCACAGCAGCGATCCGGAGCAGCGCGCCGCCGGCCAGGCGGTGCTGCTGCGCGCCGACGTCGCCGAGGCGCAGAACCGGGTGCAGAAGGGGGACATCGAAGGGGGGCTCGCGGCGCTCCGCAAGCTCCGGGCCGGCGCCCCGTCCCCCGAGGAGAAAAAGGAGATCGACGGCATTCTCTCCGACCTCGAGCGCACCTCCACCGCCAACCGCTACGTCTCCCTGTTCAACGACGCGGTGGCGAAGTTCAATGCCCACGACCTCGACGGCGCCATCGCGCTGCTCGACCAGGTCGCCCGGGAGTGCCCCGACCCCGGCCTCGCGAAAGAAGCGGCGACGCGTCTCGCGACCGCCCGCCGGGCACAGGCCGAGGGGCGCCACATCGACTGGTACAACGAGGCGGTCGAAAAATACCGGCGCAAGGACTTCAAGGGGGCCGCCGCCCTCCTCCACAAGGTGCTCGACGACGCCCCCGACGCGCGCCTCGAGTCGGCGGCGAGAGACCTGCTCTCCAAGGTGCGGGCCGCCGCCCCCGGAGTGAAGTGACGGGTCCCGATCAACCCATCCATCTATAATCGCGACCGCGATGGACAAAATCCGCATCGAAGGCCCCTGCCGTCTGTCCGGCACGGTCCGCGCCAGCGGCGCCAAGAACGCCGTCCTCCCCGAGATGGCCGCCTTCCTCATGCTGGAGGGGCCGGTCACTTTGAAGAACGTCCCGGTGGTGCGCGATGTGACGACGATGGGGCTCGTCCTGCGTCACCTCGGCATCCGCGACCTGGTGCTCGACAACAACGTGCTCACCGCCTCCGGCGGCGGGCCGATGGAGCCGGAGGCCCCGTACAACCTGGTGCGCACCATGCGCGCCTCGATCCTGGTGCTCGGGCCGCTTTTGGCGCGCCTGGGGCGGGCGAAGGTGTCGCTGCCGGGCGGATGCGCCATCGGCGCGCGCCCGATCGACCTGCACATCGAGGCGCTGCGGAAGATGGGGGCGCGCATCGGCATCGAGCACGGCTACGTCCTGGCGGAGTGCCCGCGCCTGCGCGGCGCCGAGATCGACTTCCCCAGGCCGACGGTCACCGGCACCGAAAACCTCATGATGGCGGCCGCCCTCGCCGAGGGGCGCACCATCCTGCGCGGCTGCGCCCTCGAGCCGGAGATCGGCGACCTGGCCGTGTTCCTCAACGCCTGCGGCGCGAAGATCGCCGGCGCCGGCACCGGCACCATCACCATCGACGGCGTCGCGAAGCTGCGCGGCGCCGAGCACCGCGCCATCCCGGACCGGATCGAGGCCGGCACCTTCCTCGTCGCCGCCGCGGCGACCGGAGGTCAGGTCACCGTGGAAGGGGCCGAGCCGTCGCACCTCGCGGCCCTGCTCGAGGCCCTGCGCACGGCCGGCGCCCGCGTCGAGCTGCACCCGGCCGGCAGCCGGCCCGAGGAGCGGCGCACCTCCATGACGGTCGTCCCCGACGGCCCGCTGCGCGCCGCCAGCGTCACGACCTTGCCGCATCCGGCCTTCCCGACCGACCTGCAGGCGCAGTTCATGGCGCTTTTGACCGCGGCCACCGGTGTCTCGACCGTCACCGAGACGGTCTTCGAGAACCGCTTCATGCACATCGGCGAGCTGCGACGCATGGGGGCGAAGATCGAGGTGGACGGCGAGACCGCGACGGTGACCGGTCCGACGCCGCTTTCGGGCGCGCCGGTGATGGCGAGCGACCTGCGCGCCTCCGCCTGCCTCATCGTCGCCGGGCTGCTCGCCGAGGGTGAGACCCTCATCCACCGCGCCTACCACATCGACCGCGGCTACGAGAACGTGGTTCACAAGTTCCGCGCTCTCGGGGCGCGCATCGAACGGATCCGGGAATGAGAGATCGCCTCAGAATGCGGCGTCAGGGAGGAGCGGGGGGATGAGCGGTCAGCCCGATTGCCTGTTCTGCAAGATCGGCCGGAAGGAGATCCCGGCCCGCATCGCCTACGAGGACCGGCAGGTGGTGGCCTTCGAGGACATCAGCCCGCAGGCGCCGCACCACACCCTCATCATCCCGAAGGCGCACTTCGCGACCTTCAACGACGTGGGCGCCGGCGAGGAGTCGCTCCTCGGCCACATGATGGTGGTCGCGTCGCGCATCGCCCAGGAGAAGGGGCTCGACAAGGAAGGCTTCCGCCTGGTCGCCAACTGCCTCGAGAGCGCCGGCCAGTCGGTCTTCCACATCCACCTGCACCTGCTCGGCGGACGCCGCTTCGCGTGGCCCCCGGGATAGACCCCGCGCCCGCCGGCGGCCGGACGTTCCGGCGATCTCTCTCGGCGCGGATCGTCAGCGCCACCGCTCTCGCGTTGTTCGGCCTGGCGGTCGCGAGCCGGGCCCTCGCTGGCGACTTCGGCGCCGGCAGCCTCGTCCTGATCGCCCTGGTGCTGGTCTCCGCCGCCGGCATCGTCAGCGCCTGGGGGGACCGGGTGACCATCGACCGGCGCGGCGTGGAGAGCCGCAATCTCCTGCTCGCCCGCATGGCCGGGGGACGCGGCCGGCTCGCCGGGCGCCTCGTCACCTGGGCGGAGATCGTGCGCGTGCAGGAGCACCGCCGTCCCGGCGCGGCCCCGTCGGAGCCGCCGCGCGCCCTGTTCCTCGTGCCGGCGCGCGGCCGAAGGCTGGCGCTCGATTCCCTGGAGGATTTCGATGAGGTCGTCGTCCTGGTCCGGCGGGCCGTCAGTAGCCCGCCGGGAGATCGACTTCGTTGAGGAGCGCCTTCCCCGCCCGGAAACGCTTGAGGTTGTCGAGGAAGATCCCCGCCGACCGCGCCATGTAGTCGGGGTGGGTCCCGGCGACGTGCGGGGTCATCAGGACGTTCGACAGCTTCCAGAGCGGGCTCTCCACCGGCAGCGGCTCGCGCACGAAGACGTCGAGCGCCGCCCCCGCGATCCAGCCTTCCCGCATGGCGCGCGTCAGGGCCGGCTCCTGCACCAGCGCCCCGCGCCCGATGTTCACCAGGATGGCGGTCGGCTTCATGGCGTGCAGCAGCCGCTCCCCGGCGATGCCGCGCGTCGCCTCGGTGAGGGGCAGCGCCAGGACCAGCACGTCGGCGGCCTTGACCATCGTCTCGGCCCGCTTCGCCGGCAGCAGCCGATCGACGCCGTGCGGCGGCCGGCTCTTCCCCGTGGCGGAGCGCGACACCGCCCAGACCTTCATCCCGAAGGCGTGCGCCCGCGACGCGATCTCGCGGCCGATCTCCCCGAACCCGTAGAGCCCGATCACCTTGCCGTGCAGCTCGGCGAGCGGCGGCTTGCGGCCGTAGAGGTCCCCCTGGATCCAGCGCCGCTCCGCCTGGGCCCGCGCCGCCTGCGCGATGCCGCGCGTCAGCGCCAGGACCATCCCGAAGGTGTGCTCCGCCACCGCCACCGAGTTCACCCCGCGCGACGAGGTGACCCGGATCGAGGCCTTCAGCAGCTCGGGGTTGAGCACCCGGTCCACCCCCGACAGGGGGGTGTGCAGCCAGCGCAGCCGCTTCGCGACCGGCACCAGCCGCCCGGTCAGCCCCCAGGCGTAGAGGATCTCCGCCTCGGGAAGGACCTGCTCCAGCTCCCGCTCGTCCCGCGGCACCTCGACGTCGTACAGCTTCCCGGCCGCCTTGCGGATGCGCTCGAGCGCCCCTTGCGGCAGGCGCCAGATCGGCAGCGGGTGGGGCAGGTAGATGACCATGGGCGGGCGGGGCTTGAGGGTCCTTTGAGGCATGCTGGGGTCCTCGAGACGCGCCACGAGGCGCGTGGCCGAACGGTCCGACCGCGCATTCTACGCCGAGCGCTCGGCTATACTTTCGCTTCGAGGAAACCCCCATTCTGAGCACGACCGACCAGGTGCAGAAGGCGATCGACGCCGCCCTCGGCGACGTCAACCAGACCCTCCGCAGGGAGGACACGCCGCTCACCGCCGACCCCGCCCTGGTGCTGGTCGGCGACGGCGGCCGGCTCGACTCGCTGGGCCTGGTCAACTTCATCGTGGCGCTCGAGCGCCGCCTCGCCGAGGTCAGCGGCCGCCCGGTGTCGGTCATCGACCTCCTGATGTCCGGCGACGGCGTCCCGTTCGACACCCTCGGCTCGCTGCGCGACCTGCTCGTGAAGAAGATGGAGTCCTGACCGAATGACCAACCCGCTGCGGGGGGTGATCCTCTCCGACGTCAACCTCCAGAACCTCGCGGGCTACCTGGAGAACGACCCGTCGCTGCCGGCGGTGACCGCCAGGGTCGCTCCGTTCGGGCAGATCGCCCAGACCATCCTCGGCGGCGACCCGGCCCTCTTCGAGGGGGGCGCGGACTTCGCCGTCCTGTGGACCTCCCCCGCCGGGGTCATCGAGGGGTTCCGCGAGCTGATGGAGCAGCGCGACGTGCCGCCGGAGCGCCTCGACGAGGAGGTGGACGCCTTCGTCGCGCTGGCGGCGCGCCTGCTCGACCGCGCCCGCATCGTGTTCCTGCCGCTGTGGACAGCACCCGCCTGGGAGCGCGGCCTGGGGCTGCTCGAGCTGCGCCCCGGCGCCGGCACGGCGCACGCGCTTCTGCGCATGAACCTGCGTCTCGCCGAGGCGTGCGCCGAGCATCCGAACCTGCACGTCCTGAACGCCCCGCGCTGGGCGGCGGCGGCCGGCCCCGACGCGATCGATCCGAAGACCTGGTACCTGGCGAAGATCCCGTTCGCGGCGGCCCTGTTCCGCGGCGCCGCCGCCGAGATCAAGTCGGCGCTGCGGTCGCTTTTCGGCGGCGCCCGCAAGATCCTCCTGCTCGACCTCGACAACACGCTGTGGGGCGGCATCGTCGGCGACCTCGGCTGGGAGAACCTGCGTCTGGGCGGCCACGACCCGCTCGGCGAGGCGCACGTCGAGTTCCAGCGCTCGCTCAAGGCGCTGACCCGACGCGGCTTCCTCCTCGGCATCGTCAGCAAGAACGAGGAGGACATCGCCCGCGAGGCGATCCGCCGCCACCCCGCGATGGTCCTGCGCGAGGACGACTTCGCCGGCTGGCGCATCAACTGGGACGACAAGGCGAAGAACGTCATCGAGCTGATGGAGGAGCTCAACCTCGGCCTGCAGTCGGCCATCTTCATCGACGACCAGAAGGCGGAGCGGGAGCGGGTGCGCACCTCCCTCCCCGAGGTGCTGGTGCCGGAGTGGCCCGCCTCGCCGCTTCTCTACGACCAGGCGCTGCGGGCGCTCCCGGCCCTCGACGGCGCCGCCGCCACGACCCGCGTGGACGAGAGCCGCGCCCGGATGTACGTCTCCGAGCGCCGGCGCCGCGACGCGCAGAAGACCGCCGGATCGCTCGACGACTGGATCGCCACCCTCGACCTCCAGGTGAAGGCGGAGCCGCTCGGCCCCGGGAACCTGGTGCGCGCCGCCCAGCTCCTCAACAAGACGAACCAGATGAACCTGAGCACCCGCCGCCTGGCCGACTCGGAGCTCGACGCCTGGGCGCGCCGGCAGGGGAACGCCTTCTGGACCTTCGACGTCACCGACCGCTTCGGCGAGTACGGCATCACCGGGCTGCTCGGCGTCAGCCTCGAGAACGGCCACGCCCGCATCGTCGATTACGTGCTGTCGTGCCGGGTCATGGGGCGCAAGGTCGAGGAGACGATGCTCCACGTGGCCGTCGAGCACGCCGCCCGCCACCGGGCGGGGGACCTCATCGCCGAATACCTTCCGACACCCAAAAACCGTCCCTGCCTGACTTTTCTCCAGGGATCAGGGATGATCTATGACGATCGGACGCACATCTTCCGCTGGCCGGCCGGTCGGGACTACGCGCGGCCGGCCGCGGTGCGACTGGTGCTGGCAGAGGTGACGTCATAAGACACACCGAGCAGTTCTTCACGTCGGCGGTCCCGGAGATGCCCACCCGGCCCGCGGCGCCCGACCCCTCGACGGAGACCGGCGCGCCGCAGCAGGCGTCCGATCGCGTCACCGCGTCCGGCGACGCGGGCCCGAAGCCGACCGCCACGAAGCCGAAGGTGCGCGTGGAATCGATCCGCGTCTCCGACCTGCCCGCCTTCGCGCGCGCCGCCGCCGCCGACCCGGTGCGCTACGCCGTGCTGCCGATCCCGCCGCAGCGGGCCGAGGCGCAGGCGAAGAACCCGCTGGCGCACCCTGACGACATCGGCCTGCTGGTCGGCTACGTCGGCGACCGCTGCGCCGGGTTCCTGGGGCTCCTCCCGGGGGCGATCGAATTCCAGGGCCGCCGCCATCCGATGTCGAATCTCTCCGGCTTCTACGTCGCCCCCGGCGATCGCACCAGTGGCCTCGGCACCATGCTGCCGCTCGGCGCCATCGGCCTCGGCCGCGATCTGTACGTCTGCCGCATGAGCGTCGACTCGTACTCGCTCTTCACGCAGCTCGGCTTCTGGCCTGCCCGGCCGCAGCGCACCCTGCGCCTGCAGCTGTCCCGCTTCAGAAAGCTCAAGGGGATCCCGCTGCGGATGCTGGGCCGTTCGGTGGACGCCACGGGCAGCCAGGAGAAGTGGACGCTCGTCTCCGAGGCACGCGTCCCGATGACCGCCTCCTGGACCGACGGCAACGGCGATCCCGCCAGCGCGGAACGGGACGCGGCGGCGACCCCGGTCGAGCGCCCCCGCTTCGTCCGCGACGAGGCGGTGATCAACTGGATGGTCCGCAACCCCTGGATCGGCGAGGACTCGCACGTCCAGCTGCCCTATCCCTTCTCGTACCGGCGCGAGATGTTCCGTTACATGGTGTTCGAGGCGAACTCCGGCGGCTACGTCGTCCTGAACGTCACCCAGGACCAGCGCTTCGCGCGCCTGCGCATCCTCGACCGCAGCCCGATGACCGACGCCGGGCGCCAGGCGGCCCTGGCGCGCGCCGTCCTCGAGGCGCAGCGTCTGGTCGCCGACGTCGTCGAGTGCCCCGTCGAGTACGAGCCGCTCCTGCGCCGGTCGTTCGCCGGCCGCAAGCTTCTCGCCGTGGACGAGCGGGCCGCGCTGGTGCACACGCGCAATCCGAACGGCCCGTTCGGCAAGCACCTCGACACCATCGCCTGGAGCGGCTTCGAAGGGGATGCCCCCTTCTTTTAGCGGCAGCGCGCGCGGCCTCGTCACCCGGGCCCTCGACACCATCCCGGCCGTGGCGTGGCGCGCCATGATGCCGCGCACCGAGATCGCCCTCTGCTACCACATGGTGTCGCAGGAAGCGCTGCCGCACGTGCGCCCGCTGTATCCCTATAAGAACCCGGCGCAGTTCGCCTCCGACCTCGAGTTCCTCGCCGGCGGCGACGCCATGGTCACGTTCGACGACGGCTTCGCCGAGTGCCGCACCGTCGTCGCCCCCCTGCTCGGCCGCTACGGCCAGCGCGCCACTTTCTTCATCAACACCGACCTCATCGACAACAAGCTGCTGATGTACCGCCACAAGCTGGCGCTGTGCATCGACCGGCTGGAGTCGGCGTCGATCGCCTCCGGCACCGGCGCCGGGGCGCGATCCGGGGACAGCGCGGGATCCGGGAGCAGCGCCATGACGACATCGCCCATCGACGAGGCGGCGATCCTGCGCAAGCGCGTCGCCGACCTCCTCGGAGTGCCGCAGCCGGCCGAGCTCATCGCGCTCCGCCGCGCCATCCTGAGCGTGCGCGCCGACCGGGCGACGCGCGCCGACGCCCTCTGCTCCGTCCTCGGCATCGACCACCAGGC
>Ga0111539_10007438_pt1 | contig 14034 bp, 10 predicted proteins | sample RhiMethybrSRZTD1_FD_79667 | JGI IMG/M metagenome (GOLD analysis project Ga0111539, IMG submission 79667) | Populus rhizosphere microbial communities from Tennessee, USA - Rhizosphere MetaG P. TD hybrid SRZTD1 (version 2) (version 2) | ecosystem: Host-associated > Plants > Roots > Rhizosphere >...
CCTTCATTCGTCCCGGCTTGAGGAGCTGAACTTCAGCGTACGAGCGATACTCCCGGAAGAACTGGGGCCGGAGCCAGCGAATGTATCGGTCGGCCAGAGGAATGGGCAGAAACTGAGGACCAATCAGAAAGGTGTGCCCTTCAAAAGGACAGAGCCGGTTGGGTGTTGTTAACAGAAGCAAGCCGTCGGGACGCAGGACCCGGCGGATTTCACGAAGGAACCTAAGCTGCCAAGATTCGCCTCCGACGAGATGTTCGATAACATCGAACCCGATTGCGACGTCGATGGAGTTGTCGGAAAACGGCAACTCGATTGCTGAGCAGCGCACCAGCGACGCCTGCGCAGTCGTTGGCAAATCGGCAGTAAAGGCCTGCCCGAAGTCGAGAATCTTCTCGAAAAAATCGCAGCCAAAGTATTCGCCGCCCTCAGAAGTAACCAGGTTTGAAAGGCCCGCGGTTCCGCAGCCGACATCCAAAACACGCTTGCCTTGCAAATTGAGATTCAACTTCGCGCGAAAGAATTGGAGAATGGACTGGTTGCGCTCCACCGTACTCGACCAGTAGGCCAACCAGTTTTCAATCGCGACCGGGTTCGCGGCTCCGAATTCAGCCTCAGCGTGAGCCCTCAGTTTTGTAGCAAACTGCGACACTGGTGTGGGTCTCTTCGGAATGGACTACAAAGAAATTCACGCGAACCTTGAATCGAGGGGAATTCACCGTTTTCGGAGCGAGTCGTCCATCACCTTCAGATCTTCAGAGTAGTTTTTCATGCCGCGTTGCTTGGCGCCACGTTTGATGAAAAGAGCATCCCCCCTTGGACAAGGGGGGCTCTAGGGGAGTTTTGCACGCGGGAGGCAAACCCACCCCGGCGCTGCGCGACCGCTGTCGCTGAGCGCCACCCCTCCGTCGGAGGGGATTTTCAAAGGAGACTCATGATCTCTCGAACAATTCTTCCTAGCGGCACTGGCAGGGCCACCGTATGCATGCTGCTGCCAGTCTTCCTGGCGGCTTTGACGACCTCCTGCCAAAGCAGAACAGCCCCAGTGTACGACATCTTAATCGCTGGGGGAGAGGTTTACGACGGTAGCGGTAGTGCTCCGGTCAGAGCGGATGTCGCCGTTTCGGGTGACAAGATTGCCAAGATCGGTCCAGTAGAACACTCGTTGGCACGCAGAGTGGTCGATGCGTCGGGACAGGCCGTCGCACCCGGCTTCATCAACATGTTGAGTTGGTCCACCGATAGCCTGATTGCCGACGGCAACTCGCAAGGGGAAGTGCGCCAGGGAGTGACGACCCAGATCATGGGTGAAGGCGATTCGATGGGACCGCTCACGCCTGCGATGAAAGCGCGCATGCTGAAGGAACAGGGCGACATCAAGTACCCGATCGAATGGACGACCTTGGCAGAGTACTTGACCTATCTGGAGAAGAAAGGTGTGTCGCAAAATGTGGCCTCCTATCTCGGCGCAACCACACTCCGAGAATATGCCATCGGCCTGGAAGACAAACCGCCTACACCCGAGCAGCTTGACCTGATGAAAAAGCTGGTGCGTCAGGAGATGGCAGCCGGCGCACTGGGAATTGGTTCCTCGCTCATCTACGCCCCGGCAAACTACGCCAGCACCGAGGAGCTTATTGAGCTCTGTAAGGCGGCGGCGCCGTTTCAGGGAAAATACATTTCACATATCCGCAGCGAAGGCAGGGGGCTCTTGGAAGGTATCGACGAACTCATTCGCATCAGTCGCGAAGCTCAGATTCCGGCCGAGATCTACCACCTGAAGGCTTCAGGTGAGGCTTACTGGGGAAAGATGGACGCTGCGATCGCAAAAGTGGAAGCAGCGCGGCGTGAGGGATTAAAAATCACTGCTGACATGTACACCTACACCGCCAGCTCCACCGGGCTCAATGCCTGTATTCCCTTGTGGGCCCAGAGCGGTGGTGCGGAGGAAATGCGCCGTCGATTTCGCGACCCGAAAGAACGACAGAAGGTTCTCGGCGAGATGACCGCCTCCACGCCCAGCATCGAAAACCGCGTGAACGCGCCGGACAAGATTCTGCTGGTCGAGTTCAAGAATGAGAAGCTCAAGCCTCTACAAGGGAAAACATTGGCGGAGGTGGCCAAAGAGCGTGGGAAGTCTGCAGCTGAAACAGTTCTGGATCTAATGACGGAGGACGAATCGCGCGTCGGTGTGGTCTACTTCACCATGTCGGAAGATAATGTGCGAAAGCAGATTGTGCTGCCGTGGGTCAGCTTCGGCTCTGACGGGTCATCGATGGCCACTGAAGGAGTCTTTCTTAAATCAAACACGCATCCTCGCGCTTATGGAAACTTTGCCAGAGTGCTGGGCAAGTACGTTCGAGACGAGAAACTGCTGCCCCTGACTGAGGCGATTCGCAAGCTGGCGAGTTTGCCTGCACAGAATCTGGGATTGGATCGGCGTGGAGCTCTCAAGGAAGGCTATTTTGCAGATGTCGTCGTCTTTGATCCCAAGACCATCCAGGACCACGCAACCTTTGAAAAGCCTCACCAGTACTCAACCGGAGTGAACTACGTACTCGTCAACGGGCAGCTCGTACTCAACGAAGGACAGCACACCGGAGTTCGCTCGGGCCGGGCGTTGTGGGGTCCGGGAAAGCGGCAGTGACGACTGGGAATAACCGCTGAGACGCTGAAAAGAGAGAGCAACAAGGAGAGCGCAAATCTTAGCCCTCACCTCGAACGCGAGCACACGGCAGCGTTTGGTGGGAATGTTCTGAGGGATCTCACTATCGGGGATTTTGCACTTTCAGGCTGAAGTATTTCACCGCTTCACCGGCGTCTTTGCGGCGAGAGCGCGAAAACTTCCACTGTTCGATGGTGGCCAGGGCCTCTGGCGGTAACGGTACTGCGACTCCTTCCTGATTTAGAGGCGCAACCTCAGTGACTTTTCCCGCGTCATCGATCACTACTCGAACCACAACTGCCTTAGCCGCCAAGCTAGTCAGCAGGTCCTGCGAAAGCCGAATCGGTTTCATCTTCCTGAGCACAGGTCCTCGCCCAGAGCCAGTGACATCTTGGATGCTGAGGCCCGGTGAACGGTCACGAGCCGCCGCAGGGGAATCCTCGGTCTCAACCTTCGCTGAATCCGTCTTCGCAATCAAGTCCGCCGCCGAAGACAGGGGAGCTCTGGCAAGTTCTGCCGCTGCGCTTGGAGCTTCCGCCACAGGCCGCTCCTGTGTAGGTGGAGCAGTGGCAGGAACTTCCGCAGGTGGTGAAGCCGGCGGCGCGGGCGGTTCCACTGCGGTCTGAGTTGGTGGCGAAGGTTGTGTGGAGATCGAAGCTTGAGATGGCGTCGACACTGGATTGTTCCCGCCTTGAAATCGATCACGAGCCATGTAAAGCACCAGCGCGGCGACAATGACCACAGCAGCAATGACGGGAATCGATTGCACAAGACGTCCAGTCAATGAAGGCTCTTCAGCCGGCAACAACAGGTTCCGCTCGCGCGGCTTGGAGGCCCTGGTTGATGCAGGCGCCGTTTCGGCACGAGGGATTGTCACTGCAGGCACTGCAGCGGGTTGATTCTTGGCTTCGTCCGCGACGGCTGAAGGAGTGTGCTGTTCCGGTCCGGCAACGTCGCTGGAGGATATCTGCTCCTCGAGGCTCAAGGCACGCAAACGACTGGGAACCTCGCCTGGCATCCCGTGCTGGACTAGCGGTTCAGACGGCGCGTTTGAGGGTTGCTCTTCAGCGACGGCCGCAGCCTGGCTGATGCTCACTTCCGGGCTGCTAGCAGGCGGTTCTGGAGTGCTCGTGGCAATAGGCACACCAGCAACGCCGGAGAGAAAATCTTGGAAGTGGGTGGCAACCGATTTCTTGAGAGCATCCTTCTGGAACGGGCGGACAAAGTATTGAATTGCACCATACTTCGCAACTACGTCACGGCGCGCTTTCTCATCGCGATAGAACTCGGTATAGAAAATAACAGGAGCTGAAAATCCTGCCGTCCCGCTACCGATGCGCGATGCCAGCTCAAAGCCACTGATCCTGTTCGTGAGAATTTCCGTTACTACCAGATCCGGTTGAAACTCCCTGCCCTGTTCGAGCCCCGCCAAGCTATCCGGGGCTGTATCCACCGTCAGCCCGAGGGCTTCAAACGAAGTCTTTAGCTCGTTTAGGTCGTTGTTCAACTCGCCAATCAACAACAATCGACCAGCCATCCTTTACCCTCTGCTTGATCTTCGGATCTTCTTGGACTCCCGCAGAACAATGATCAAGTTTGGCAACTCCTTAAAAGCGCCTCACAGCGCGGGCCCTCAACGAGACCTTTATGAGCTTGGTCTGACAACAGTCCGGTGAATAGTATCACACAAAGATCTCAGTCCGGAGGAAGCGCGCTTCCCAACGGCGCGAAATCCTGAGGCCGAGAGGGTCGGGATTCGAGGTAGGTGAACGGGATATCAACAGCCAGGGCTCTTGGCGAGTAGCGCGCGGAGTCGTGGATATTGCAGACATGGGTACACCAGCACTGGTCACAGATAATCTGCCTGGTTTCCCGCTGACGAATTGTGTCTGCCCAGAAGCGAGAGAAATCGAAATCGTAGTCCTTCAGGTTCGCCAGCTTTCCCCGCAACTCACAGGCACGCACATCGCCGTTGTGGTCGATGACACAAAAGGTTTCGCCCGCTGTGCAGGCCATGGGCCAACGTGTTGATTGCAGATAGTTCGCGTACTGGATCTTGTTATGAAAGGCCAGGGTTCCGGAATAGGCCACCTTTAGGGCTTCGCGGCTCACCCACGGCAGCGATTTGAACATGCGCTCAGCATAGCGGTCGTACAACCATCGAGCGTATGCATAGATCTCGCGAAGCTTTTCGAGCGGAATCTGCTTGAGCGAAGCATCCATGACGCTGCCACGAATCAGCTGCAAGTACTGGCCGTCCATGGGGAGTTTTTCATAAACAAATTTCATGAAGTCGATGAGCTCGTCGGCGTTATCTGCGTTCAGACAAGTGTTCATGTTCACTCGCAACTGGTTGCGATGCTTCTCGACCAGAGGTGGAAGCGAGCGAATCATCTCCAGTGTCTTTTGATAGCATCCCGGAACCCCGCGAAGTTTTTCATGCGTCGCTTCAAAGCCATCGACGCTGACGTTCAGATCGATGTGCAACCCGGGACAGTTGGTGAGAACCCGGTCCAGGCAGCGGTGAGCGCGTTCGGCAAACAATCCGTTTGTTGGAAGGTTCACCGAGCGAATGTCGTTGTTGCGGTAAAACAGCTCGAGAATCTCGGCCAATTCCTTCCGCATGAAGGGTTCGCCTCCCGAGAGCCACAGGTCCGAGATCGCCGGCATGGTCCCAGAGATCCTGCGGATCTGCTCGAAGGTGAGATCTCCCTTCTGGTTGAGTTCTTCCCAATAAAAGCAGTGCCGGCATTTTTCGTTGCAGATGGAGGTAACGAAGAACACGACGGTGTTCAAGCGTTTGGGTTTGAAGATCTGCTCCGTGAGGTTCTTGATTTGTTTCAAGGCGGACATCGATCCGAGCCCTCTATTCGCTTCGAATCACCCGGAGTTCCTGAGCGGCCCCGAACTCATAACGCACCCCGCGCCATTCAATCGAGGAAGTCAAAGCCGACATCGCCAGGTTGTAGGCAGTCAGCGTCGATGCGAGTGGGAACAACAAGACGTAGCCCCACCAGAAGTTCTGAATTTCATCCCGATGCTCGGGACGAATGTGCTGAATGGTGCGGGTTCGATACCAACCGCGGAGCGCACCAAAGACGAACAAGAGCCCCGCCAGGAGTGCGTACTTCTTGATACCTCCGCTCCAAACGGCCGAAGTCCACGAGCTTTCCTGTTTCGGTAGGAACGTAACCACAACACCCACCAGCGCCCACCACCAGACCAGAGAAAATGTCCATTGCGAAACGAACGCCAATTGCCAGAACTTGCGAGAGTATACTTTCGTGAGAATCATCTGCCGAGTTGACCATTCGAGCAACTCGCCCCAGCCACAGCAGCCGTGGGATCCAATCAGACAGCGCGGCTCATAATGGATCCGCAGTTTGGCATCCTTTAGAGCCCGCGTCATGGAATAGTCGTCACTGATCGACCGCTGCCAGTAGTCCAGAACTCTCGCGCTGTGAAAGGTGGTCTTCCGTATCGCCATGGAACCGCCCCAGGCAAAATTGTGATTGTGGTTGCCCAGCAAGGTGGCAATCGAACCGTTCCAAGCGGATCGTATAACGCTCGCCAGGTTGCCGCGTGTCGGATAGTACCAGCGATATCCTGTCGAAAGCCCAACGTTCTCATTGCGCAGCGGCGCTACCAATTCCTGCAGCCAGCACAAATGTGGACGGGAATCCGAGTCGGTAAAGACGAAGGCCTCGGAAGACGGATCGGCTTGTGCAACCGCTTGAATGAGATTGTGCACCTTTTCGCCGCGGTCGGGCGAGAGGCCGGCCGTCACAAAGCGAATCTTGTGACCGGGAAACTTTCCGGCCAGCTGTCTAAGAGGCTCCACGGCGGCGTCATTGTCGGTGGCAGTGACGATGAGGACCTCAAAAAAGGGATAGACCTGCCGGAAGACCGCCTCAACGTTTTTCTGCAGCTCGAAGTCGAGGCCCTTGCAAGGAACGATGACCGAAACTGGAGGCATCCACGGTTCAGGTCGAGTCGCGAGATGTTTACGAACATACTGGAGGTAACCGACACCCTCGAACACGCCAAATAAGCCTTTGGCCAGCATAAGCACTGCCAGAACTGTGAGAACGGACTCCAGTGTCATAAGCTGCAGAAGCCTAGACGGTTCGGAAGCACATTACAAATGGATTTCGAAGGCGAGCTCGCAGGGCGAGGCTCCCGCCGAGCGTTTCTGGATCATGAGTTGCGCCGCTCGCCAGAAGTCATAGGTTGTCTAACTGATGGACGGCCACCTTCCCAAATGCTGGACGCCAGGGGGCGAGGTGGCGCGTTGGCCAACATACCCGTTCGCTAAGAATGACCTGTGCGATACCAACATGCACCACGCGCTGTCCTCTCGGTCATGGGACCCTGGCCTACAGGATATTCCCCACTGGAAATACAGAATTCGCCTGATACCATTCGCGCAGCCTATCCTTTTACTCTTTTTAGAGGTTGAGTAACCAGCTGTGATAACATCTTCCATCCGGCTCATGCCATTGGCGACCGCGACAAGCTTTAGCTCAAGCGGGATGGCGCGCTCGAAGTCTACACCTAGCACTACACGTCCGGCGCAGACAAGGAAACGATTGACTGCACGCTCGTCGCCGCCTTCGCCAGGATTGCCATCTCTGTTCACGTTTTGGTGGCGATCGCCAAAAGGAACTCGACTTCCAGCAAAACCTCTACCGCATTCTGCAGGTCTTTGAGAGTCACGCTTTTCGAGAGACGTCAATTCTACGGGCTTTCTCAGCTGCCGAGACTGAAGAGAAAAAGTGGATCTCGGTAACCAGTTGCAACTATTCAACTAACATTGGGACAGCAGTGTGCCCACCCTATGTATTTACGCAGAGGCTTTTCACACTGCCACTTGCAGCAGTCTTGCTTCTTGTCCCTTGCGCGCCTGTACACAGCCAGTCCACTGCGACCCTGCAGGGCAGAGTCGTGGATCCGGCCGATTCCGTAGTGCCTGGTGTAGAGATCATGTTGCGCAATCGAGCGACCGGCGTGGAACGGGTTGCGAAAACCGACAACGAAGGCAATTACCAGGTTGCGGCGCTGCCGGTTTGCACTTATAGCATTGAAGTCCTTGCCCAGGGGTTTCAGACGCAAATCGTGGAAAACCTGATCGTCGAGGTGGCACGGACGGTCGTGCAGGATTTTCAGCTCAAGATCGGCGACCTCTCGCAGGAGGTGACCGTGACCGCCACGCCCCACCTGGTCGAGCGGACGACGGTATCCGTCGGCCATGTGATGGACCGGCGGATGGTTCAGGAGATCCCGCTCAATGGGCGCTACTTCCTCGACTTGGGGCTGAAGCAAGGCAATGAGGTGGCCAGGTCGGCGGACGATCTCGTGAGTCCGTGGCCTCCGCCTGATCGATGCTTGGGGCTCTTGCCATGTCTGAGAGCCCGATGAAGAATGAGAGGAATACCTTGCGTCTTGGCGCACTGCGTTGCTGCGGGTTGGGAGGGCTCGCAATACGTCGTAACACGCCATCTGCTTTCGTTGTTCTGATCTAAATCAAACTCACTAATCAGAAATCAGGAGGTCTCTATGTCATGGCTTTGGACAATCATTATCGGATTGGTGGCCGGCGCTTTGGCCAAATTTATCATGCCGGGAAGAGATCCAGGCGGCATCATCGTCACGATCCTGTTGGGCATTGTTGGTTCGATCGTGGCCACTCTCCTGGGTCAGGCTGTGGGATGGTATCCCGCAGGTAGTTCCACCGGACTGATTGGTTCTACGGTAGGGGCGATTCTAGTTCTTGCGATCTACCGTTTGTTCAAGAAGGAGACCCTCGCGTAGAAGTTCAACTGCAAGCTCTCTCAAATCGCATCTGGCTTTTAAGGGCGCTTTCGGCCACGGGTAGGCAGGTCCTATTAATGACGAATAGGTCGGCGCTTCAGACAGGGTGGGAAGACACTAATCCTACCCTGCCTCCTCCCGGAAGAATCACTTCATGCGAGCAAGGAAACTTTCACTACAAATAGGCAGGTCCTTTCTGGGAGTCGAAACCGGTGCCCCGCATCGATTGTTCTTGCTCGCCGTTAATGTTGCGTTCAATAACACATTGTCCCTATGCGGTGTGTTGGTCGGAATTAACCTTCACAATTAAAAGAAGGCCCCGTTCTGGTCCTGTCTCGCTCGAGGGATTTCTCTCGCGTACTGGCAGTGGTCTCAGCGCAGGACGAGGGAGCTGGCCCTGCTAGTCAAAGGCCCAGGGCGGGGTGGGTTTGTCTCCATTTGCACGACCACCCCAGGGCTAGACGGCCGTTCCCCTCCCGGGAGGGAATCCTTTGATCGTTTTCATGCTCCGTGGCGCTCCGCGAGCATGCCCCACTCCCTTGACAGTCCCATTGCCAGCGCATATTCTGAGCGGGTCTTAAGGTTCGAAGATCCACCGCCTTCATAAGGGAGTCTCCATGTCACATCAGCTTTTCAATACCCTGCAGGAATTTCCGACTGCGGCTGGACGCAAGGGACAGTTTTATTCCTTGCCTCAGCTTGAGAAAGGAGGTGTCGGCCCGATTTCGAGACTTCCAGTCAGCATTCGCATTGTCTTGGAGTCCGTCTTGAGAAACTTCGACGGTAAGAAGATTCGCGAAGCCGACATTCGCAGCCTGGCCAACTGGAAGCCGAATGCCGTCCGTACCGAAGAAATTCCCTTCGTGGTCGCCCGCATCGTGCTGCAAGACTTCACCGGTGTCCCGCTGCTCGTGGACCTGGCGGCCATGCGCTCAGCCGTTGCCCGGCTCGGCAAGAATGTAAAGCTGATTGAACCACTGGTGCCCGTCGATCTCGTGGTCGACCATTCAGTGCAGGTGGATTTCTCCGGCACTGGAGAGGCCTTCAAGTTGAATATGCAGACTGAGTTTCAACGTAACCGGGCGCGCTACCAGTTCTTGAAGTGGGGGATGCAGGCGTTCGAAAGCTTCAAAGTGGTGCCCCCTGGAATCGGCATCGTCCACCAAGTGAACCTGGAGTATCTCGCCAAGGGGATACTGGAGAACCGGGGCGTCTACTACCCCGACACGCTGGTGGGAACCGATTCACACACAACGATGATTAACGGTCTGGGAATCGTCGGTTGGGGTGTCGGGGGCATTGAAGCCGAAGCGGGTATGCTGGGCCAGCCGGTCTACTTCCTGACGCCCGATGTGGTTGGGGTGCATTTGACAGGGGCCTTGCGTGAAGGAGTCACCGCCACAGACCTCGTACTGCATTGTACCGAGATGCTGCGCAAAGCCAAGGTCGTTGGCAAGTTTGTGGAGTATTTCGGCGAAGGCGCTTCTGCCCTGCCGGTTACTGACCGTGCCACCATTGGCAACATGGCCCCGGAATACGGCGCCACGATGGGCTTCTTCCCCATCGACGATGAAACCTGCAAATACTTGACCTCCACCGGACGGACAGAAGGGCAGGTCGAGACGTTCCGCAACTATTTCAAAGCGCAAGGGCTCTTCGGAATTCCGCGGAAGGGTGAGTGCGACTATAGCAGCACGCTGGAGCTGGATTTGGGAGACATTCAGCCAGCCGTGGCCGGACCCAAGCGTCCGCAGGACCGCATAGAACTTCCGCGATTGAAGGAAAAGTTTGTCGAGTTGTTCCAGAAACCTGTGAGCGAGAATGGCTACAACAAGCCCAAGGCGGCTTTGTCACAGCGTTTTGCGCTGCCGAATGGCAACAGACCAAGTGCCGATGTGGGCCACGGGGACGTTCTGATCGCCGCCATTACATCGTGTACAAACACATCAAATCCAAGTGTCATGCTGGCCGCCGGCCTGTTAGCACGCAAGGCGGTGGAAAAAGGTCTAACGGTACGACCGACGGTCAAGTCGTCCTTGGCTCCAGGCTCACGTGTTGTCACCGACTACCTGGAAAAAACCGGACTCCAGCCCTACCTCGACCGGTTAGGTTTTCAGCTGGTTGGTTACGGCTGCACCACCTGCATTGGGAACTCGGGGCCGCTCGAAGCGCGCATTGAGGAAGTAGTCACCAAGAATGATTTGATTGCTGCCAGTGTGCTGAGCGGCAATCGTAACTTCGAGGCGCGCGTCCACCAGAACATCAAAGCCAACTTTCTCATGAGTCCACCGCTGGTGGTCGCCTTCGCTCTCGCCGGGCGCGTGGACATCAACCTGACGGAAGAGCCTCTGGGAAAGGGCAAAGATGGACAGAGCGTTTACCTTAGAGATGTGTGGCCGAGCTTGAAGGAAGTCCGCGAGCTGATGGTGTCGGCATTTGACCCGGCAACTTTCCGGAGACTTTATCAAGACTTCGCCGCCCAGAATCCCATGTGGAACGAGATCCCTTCCAGCGCAGGTGACGTTTATGCCTGGGACGCGGAATCAACCTATATTCAAGAACCTCCATTTTTTGAGAATTTCAGTCTTCAACCCGGGAAGATTTCGAGCGTCAATGGTGCTCGCCCGCTGGCCATCTTCGGAGACTCAGTAACTACCGACCACATCAGCCCCGCCGGAGCAATCAAGAAAACATCTCCTGCTGGGCTGTATCTGCAAGAGCAAGGCGTCACTCCAGATGACTTCAATAGCTATGGTTCACGTCGAGGCAACGACCGGGTAATGACACGCGGGACGTTTGCCAACGTGCGCATCAAGAATTTGATGGTGCCGGGGGTGGAGGGTGGCGTCACCATTCAGCAACCTTCAGGCCAGCAGGTGAGTATCTATGATGCCTCGATGCAGTACCAGAAGGACGGCATTCCTCTGATCATCTTTGCCGGACAGGAATATGGCACGGGGAGTTCACGCGATTGGGCTGCAAAAGGAACCCGGCTTCTCGGAGTGAAGGTGGTGGTCGCACAGAGCTTCGAGCGTATTCATCGCAGCAACCTGGTGGGAATGGGCGTCCTACCGTGTCAATTCAAGGAAGGAACTACGGCACTGTCGCTAAAGCTGGACGGTAGCGAGACGTTCGACCTCTTGGGACTCGATGGCCAGGTTCAGCCACAGCAGAACGTCACGCTAGTGATTCACCGGAAAAGCGGAAGCCGCGAAGAAGTCCCGGTGACGCTGCGAATCGACACGCCGATTGAGATTGATTACTACCAGCACGGCGGCATCCTGCCGTATGTGCTGCGGCAGTTGATTCAAGCGTAGTTTGTTGTTAGTTGATCGTTGTTGGCTCAGAACCGGCTAACGAATAATCGTCTGAACCACAGTGAGAAACTTCTTGGCGGTAAATGGCTTGTTTATGAAAACAACGATGCCAGAACTAAACCCTTGGGTGATGGCACTTCGTCCAACACTGGCAGTCACCATCACGATCGGTGTCGTTTGTGTTCTTCCAATTTCTTGATCTCCTTGGCGGTTTCGTAGCCGTCCATGCGCGGCATCATCACATCCAATACGATTCCGCCGTAGGGCCCTGCTTACAGCTTCTCCAGACCCTCAACGCCGTCTGAAGCCGTTTCGAACCGCAAAGCCGCCCTGTACGAGGATGGTCTTCTCCAGGACCAGCATCCTGGGGTTATCGTCAATCACAAGAATCGTCTTGGGCATGAGCGAGAAAGCCTACCTCGAGCTCATTGGCTTGATCTTCTGTACATCGCTGGGTACATCCAGCTTGAAGGTTTTGTCCGAGAGTTTCGGATTGATCTTGATGTTCTCAAGCTGGAACGTCAAATGGTCTCCACTCGATTCGGTAAGCCTGGTTTGGGTGGGCAATCCGGTCGCAGGATCGATCCAAAGCCAGATCTGCGTGAACATCGCTGAGACTTTACCGGACTTCGGTTTCAGTTCGAGCAACGATGTCTTCACGCCATTGATGATTTCTTCCTTCAGAAACTTGACGTCATAAGTGTTTGTCAGATTGGCGCTCGATTGTCCGACACCCGTTAACAGGAATTCTGCCTGTGCCCGATTCTTACCCAGCTCAATCTCCTGCAGCCGCTTGATCTTAGGCTCATAAATCAAGACTTTCCCCTTGTCGATGAGCAAGGTCTTAACCTCAGGCTTCTCATATTCCAACTTCGTCCGGTTGCCGTCTTTCAACCGTTTCAGGAAAAGCTTACCGGTTTCGGTGGAGGTGTCGTTGACGACAAGAGTCACCTTCGTCTGCTTGATATCGGCTGTGAGGTCGGTTAATCGCTTGCCGGCTTGATCGATACTCGCCAACACGCGCCGCGTCTCCGGCGTGATTGCGTCCTGACCAAGGGCCCTCGAACAGCTGGCGCCAAGACAAAGAAGTAAAGCGGCAAAAAATCCCAATAGACGGTTCATTTCTTTTCTCATAGATCAGCACCCTCTCCGCACATTCGTTGTGCCAACCTCCGATTCGCGTCGGCGTTGCCAACGGCTTTCTTTAGGATGCTTGATTTGGGCTAAAAGGTAGAGGAATTTTCTTGTCCAAGCCAGATTGAGTAGCCAATTGTGCGACCATTCTCATCCAAGATTGGCTTGATGTCGGCAATCGAAACCTGTTTGTTGAGGGTTTTTTGAAGCTGCGTGAGAGCTGCATTTTTGACCGCGGAGGCGTCGTGACTTGCGGGAACCAACTGAGCACTGATGTTGAAGACCGGGTTACCATGCTGGTCAAAGGTGTTGACGATGTCTTCCCCGAAGGCAAACTGGTGGGGGTTGCTGATCACAGTCCAGTCCTGAAAGAACTGCCGAGGGGTTGCAAAGATAAAAATCAGGATCAAAGCGCAAAGAATGTCGTACTGAAGCGTGCCTCGCGCGTAACTCCAGAAAATAACTTTATTGATTCCAGACATAGTTTCTAAGATCTGTGAAGCTGATCCACGAAATCACCAAGAATGCGCCAGAAGCCCGATACCGCCAGTCTCAGCAACTCCTATAGAGAAACTCATGCTGATCACCGTGAGGCGCAGTCGATGGCCCTCCGTCGCACTGTTTTCTCTATTGTCCGTCTGCTCGCAGCCGGCAGACACGCTGCGATGGATTATCGAGGACAACGCCCTTTTCTGGTTCCTTGTTCGTAGCCCTTAGTGTCCTTCGTGGATGATGTGTGCTGCCACTTCCCTGCGGTCAGCCTAGATGTAGATCGTATCCTCTTTGCGATTGAAGCTGACATCGTGTTCGTGAGGAACGACACATCCGTCGCGCATTTCAATTAACCGGTTTCCCACCGCAGCCGCCTCCGGGTTGTGGGTAATCATAATAATCGACTGGTTGAAGGTGCGATTCAGCTCTTGCAACATCGAAAGAACAACCTGCGAATTCTCTGTGTCCAAATTACCCGTCGGCTCATCCGCGAGCAGGATGGCTGGCTTGTTGATGACGGCGCGGGCTATGGCGACGCGTTGCTGTTCTCCGCCAGACATTTCAGACGGCTTGTGCTTCACTTTCTTCTCAAGACCCAACAACTTGAGAACATTCTGA
>Ga0111539_10007439_pt1 | contig 14032 bp, 11 predicted proteins | sample RhiMethybrSRZTD1_FD_79667 | JGI IMG/M metagenome (GOLD analysis project Ga0111539, IMG submission 79667) | Populus rhizosphere microbial communities from Tennessee, USA - Rhizosphere MetaG P. TD hybrid SRZTD1 (version 2) (version 2) | ecosystem: Host-associated > Plants > Roots > Rhizosphere >...
GGCGCTGATCTGCGTGGCCGCGAGGATAGCGCCGCCGACCCACGGCCCGATCGACCGCCCGGCGGCGAGGAACTCGTCCTCGGTCCGGGTGTGGAAGTAGTCCCAGATCGCCACGCCGATGACGATCGCGAAATACACCAGCGCGACGACGAGCAGGATCAGGCCGTCAGCGGTCATCGGGGCGAATCGCTGCGGTCGCGGGCCGCGGCGTTGAAGGCCCACAGAAAATACACGAGCAGCCAGATCGCCGCCGCAATGAAGAACCCGTAGAAGCTCGCCCCGAAGCCCATCTTGGCTATCGCCTGATGCGCCACGCCCACACGGCCGTGGCGGCCGCGAGCGCGGCAACCGCCAGCGCGTCCATCACCGGGGCGATTCCCCACGGGCGCGCCTCGCCTGCCCGTGTGTACGGCACGCGCACGAACGCTGGAAGGTGACCGAGTGTGGCCGCACCATGCACGCCCGTCCAGGTGAACGCCGGCATCGAGCTGCCTGCGACCGTCGCCGGCGGCAGATCGATTTGAAGGCGGACCGGCCGGGAGCGTCCGTCGGTCGGCACGGTCGGCAGCCAGATCGGGCAGCGATGCAGGCGCGGCGCCGGCTGCACCGCGCGATAGTGGAATCCGTACGCAGCCTGGTCGGGCCGCAGCAGGAGCGATTGGGTGCGTCCGATCGCGCGCACATCGCCGGCCTGGCGCGCGCCTCGGATGCCAACGAGCTCGATGCGGCTGCCCTCGAACGCCTCGATCCGGTGTTCTATCTCTGAAACATCGTCGACGACCAACGCCATGGCGACGTCACATGACGTTGGCGACGTGACGGTGATCTGAACGTCTGCGGAACGGAGGACAGGCGCAGCGGCGGCGGCGGACGCCGACAGGACGCACGCGGCGGCCAGCACGGAGCGCAGGCCGGCCATGATGACGAGGTCGAAGAGCGGTCGATTCAGAAAATCGCTTCTAGGGCTTCTCGGGTTTGGCCGGCTTCTGCGGTGGCGCGGCCGGCTTCTCGTAGATATCGACGATCGGCGGCCTCTTGCCGCCGGTCGAAAGGCCCGCCGCCAGCATCAGGCGAGTCACCGCGTCGATCGTCGCCGGGTCCGGCCGCGGAAGCCGCCCGATATGGCCTTCGGCCGCGAACAGCGGGGTCACACCCTGTTTGTTGGGTTGCTTCCAGATCTGCGGATCGGCGCCACGGTCTGCCAGCAGTTTCACGACTTGAGGGTAGTTGTTGTACGCGGCGCCGTGCATGGCCGTGTCGCCGTTGTTGTCCACGGCATTGACGTCCGCACCGAGGTCGAGCAGCATCTTCACCGCTTCGATCGCTTCGGGTTCCTCGCCGGCTTCTTCGAGCGGCTCTGTCGTTTCCAGGCCGGCCGCAAGCATCAGCGGTGTGGTGTTGTTGAAGTTTGGCAGAAGCGGATCGGCGCCCAACTCCAGGAGCAGCCGCATCAACGGCACGTCGGAGCGATCTGCAGCGAGGAGGAATGGCGTCGCCCCCTCGGTGCCGACGCGCGAGGACGTGTTGGGGACCTTCGGCGCGCCCTTCTCCAGGCGCAGATTGACGTTCGCGCCCCGCTTGACGATCTCGCGCACGAACTGAAGGCTCGTGATCCGGCCGGATCCGAGCGGCGGCGGTTCGCTCACGTCGCTGGAATCCGGCTTCCGCACCCAGGTGAGCATGTGGAGCGGCGTGAATCCGGTCCGGTGATCGTTTGGATTGGCGCCGGCGTCGACCAGCGCGATCGCGAGCTCGAAGTGGCCGTTCTGCACCGCGAGCAGCAACGGGCTCGTGCCCTTGCCGGCGGGCTTGTACATGGCGGGGCTGTCGGGCCCGCCTTCGCGGCGCTCCACGGTCGCGTTCACGTCGACGCCCGCCTCGAGGAACACGCGCACCACGTCGATGCGCCCCTCACGCACGGCAAAGAAGAACGGGGTGAATCCGGAATCCAGCTTCGCCTTGATGTCGGCTCCAGCGTCGATCAGTGCGCGCACGACGGCGGCGTGTCCCTCGGCGGCTGCCCACATCAGCGCCGTCTGCCCGTGCCGCTCACGCGCATCGTGTCGGGCGCCGCGCGCCAGGAGCGCGTTCACCGCTTCGAGATTTCCCGATCGCGCCGCCATCATGAGGACGGTCTCGCCGCTCTTCATCGTGGCGTTGGCATCGGCGCCGGCGGCCAGCAGCAGCTTCACGACGCCGCCGCTCCCGTTCGAGCACGCCACCGACAGCGGCGGCACGCCGTAGCGGTTCACGGCGTTGACGTTGGCGCCCGCGCGCACCAAGAGCGCCGCAGTCTCTGCGTCATCGTGATACGCGGCCCAGTGCAGCGCCGTCGTGCCGTCGATCTGCGCGGCGTTCACGTCGACGCCCGTCTCGAGGAGGGTGCGGACGCGCGCCTTGTCGCGCTGTTCCGCAGCGTCGGCGAGCGTCGCGCGTTCGGCGCCGAGGCCGGGGACGGAGAGCCCGAGCACCAGGAGAACGAGGCCACTCATTCTTCGGCAACGCATGTGCGTCTCCTCAAGTGGCTTACAGCGTGACGGGGTCGAAGAGGTCTTCGACCTTTCCGCTGCTGTCGCCGAACGAATCCAGATGAACGCCGACGCGGTCGAGCAGCGTCAGGTGAACGTTGGCCAGTGGCATCGCCTTGTCGTACTTGATATGCCGGCCGCCCTTCAGGCCCGACGCCGCGCCACCCGCGACCAGGATCGGAAGGTTCTCGTGATCGTGCAGGCTGGGATTCCCCATGCCGCTTCCGTACATGTACACAGAGTGATCGAGGAGCGAGCCGTCACCATCGGGAGTCGCCTTCATCCGCTCGAGGAATTGCGCGAACAGCGACACGTGGAAGGTGTTGATCTTCGCAATCTTCGCCACCTTTTCCGGATCGTTCCCGTGATGGCTGGTTGGATGGTGCGGGTCGGCCACGCCGATCTCCGGATAGGTGCGATTGCTCTGCTCGCGCGTGAGCTGGAACGTGATGACGCGGGTGATATCCGCCTGGAACGCCAGAATCTGCAGATCGAACATCAGCTTCGCGTGATCCGCGAACGCGGCGGGAACTCCGACCGGCCGATCCAGGTCGGGCATGCTGTCGTCCAGCGACGCGGTCTCGGCTCGCTGGATCTGCCGTTCGACCTCGCGGATGCTGTCGAGATACTGATCGACGCGGGCGCGATCGGGGATGCCGACGCGCCGCTTGAGCCGCGCGATGTCGCCGCCGAACGCATCGAGCAGGCTGGCGCGACTGCGCAGCGCCTCGCGCCGCGCGGCCGCGTTGCCGCCCTCGCCGAAGAGGCGCTCGAAGACGATGCGCGGATGTGCCTCGGACGGGAGCGGCGTCGTCGGCGAAGACCAGGACAGGCAATTCTGATAGACGCACGCGTACCCGTTGTTGCACACGCCGGCCAGCGGGTTCAGGTCCATCGAGAGCTCGAGCGAGGCGAGCTGGGTCTCGCGCCCGACCTGCCTGGCGGCGATCTGGTCGACCGTCGTCCCCAGGAAATAATCCGAGCTCTCCGTGTGCTTGGCGAAGGCCGCGCTCAGGAACCCCGCGTTGGATGTGTCGTGCGTGCCCGGGTAAGCGTTCTGCAGGCGCGTGTTGGTAATGACGGTCAGCCGGTCTTTGACCGGTTCGAGTGGAGACAGGATCGGCGACAGCTCCGCGAGCGTCGCCTGTCCCGGCGGGATCCATCGCGCGTGATCGCATCCCATCGGGATGAAGACGAAGCCGAGCCTGGGCACCGGCACGGCCGGCGTCTTCGCCCACGCGGTCGCCGCGGGAATCATCGCGTCGAGCAGCGGCAGCGCCAGCGCGGCCTGCGCGCCGCGCAGAAATGTCCGCCTCGGTATCGCCTTCTTCGTGATGATCATGATGACTTCCTCATTCGAAACGGCGTGCTCTTCACGATGCCCAGGATCAGTGACGAGAAGCGGTATCCGTCCTTCCCGGCGTCGCCTACGATCTGGCGGACCGCGGGCGCGTCGTAGTACTCGATTCCTCGTCCCAGCGCGAACGTCAACAGCTTCTCGGTCAAGGTTCCGGCAAACAGTTCGGGACGGCTCATCAACGCGTCTTCCAGGCCGGCGACGCCGCGGAACTCGCCGGCCCCTGGCAGCGCGCCCGACACGTCAATCGGCACGTCGTCGGCGGCTTCGTGATCGCGCCACTGTCCGACGGCGTTGAAGCCTTCGAGCGAGAAACCCACCGGGTCGATCGTGCGGTGACAGCTGGCGCACGTGGCATTGCTGCGGTGCGCAGCCAGCCGCTCGCGCATCGAAAGATTGGCCGACACCGTGCTCTCGTCGAGCGACGGCACGTTGGGGAGAGGCGGCGGCGGCGGCGCACCGTAGATGCTGCCCAGGACCCACACGCCGCGGATGATCGGCGACGTTCGCGTGGCGAGTGAGGTGACGGCCAGCACGCTGCCTTGCCGCAGCAGGCCGCCACGGTTGCTATCCGGTGCCAGGGCGACGCGGCGGAAGCGGCTGCCGTAGACGTCCGGAATCCCGTAGTGCCTGGCCAGGCGCTCATTGAGAAAGGTGTAGTCCGCCCTGATCAACTCGAGCACGCTGCGATCCTCGCGCAGCACGTGGTCGAAAAAGAGCTCGGTCTCCTGCCGGAACGCTTGACGAAGATTGTCGTCGAAGTCCGGGAAGAGACGCGCGTTCGGGGTGACCGCCTCCAGGTTGCGCAACCGCAGCCATTGGCCGGCGAAGTTGGTCGCGAGGTTGAACGAGCGTCGATCGGCGAGCATGCGGCGCGCCTGCTTCTCGAGCTCCTCCGGGCGACTGAGCTTGCCGGCAATCGCCGCGGCGAGCAACTCGTCGTCGGGGATGCTGCTCCACAGGAAGAACGACAGGCGGGATGCCAGCTCGAGATCGCTGATTCGGTAGACACCGCCGGCGGGGATTGTCGTCGGGTCGCTTTCCACGCGGAACAGGAACTCCGGATTGATGAGCACAGCGCTCAACGCCCTGGCGATTCCCGTGTCGAAATCCTTCTCGGCCCGGCCGCTGCGATAAAAGGCCATCGGGCCTTCGAGGTCCGCTTTCGCGATCGGCCGGCGATAGGCGCGCCGCATCAGCGTGGTGAGAATGGTCTTCGCACAGGCCTCTTCCTTGTTGGACGCTTCGGGCCGGCACACGAACAACCGGCGGCGGCTCGGTGTGTTCTCCGCGCCTTTCGCCGCGTAAGGTCCAGTCAGCGAAATCTGATCGATTGCGGGCGCGCTTCGCGGATGGCGCCGGTCGTTGAAGTGCGACTGCAAAGGCTGCCTGGCGGTTTCGAGCAGTGACGACCCATCCTTCACGAACGTGACGCCGATCTCGTGCGGGCCCGCACGCACGGTGACGCGCGCTTTCAGATTCTTGTCGAGCACTGTGGCGTCGGCATCGGCCGGCTTCTCGATCGTGAAGTTCGCGACCGGCTGCCGGTCGACCAGCACCATCAGCTCGTGCGCGCGCGGCTCTCGCAGCCCGCTGACGTTTCCTTCGAGATCGCGCATCAGCCAGATCTGGATCTCGTACTCGCCGTCCTGGACGAACGTGTGGGACACCGACACGCCGCCGCGCGTGCCCAGGGGCAGGCCCTGCAGATGATCTTCCTGCGTGAGGTCGGCCGGCAGGCGAATGATGTCGTTCTGCAGCGCCGACTCCGTGCTGCCGATCGCCAGCCGGCTGATTTTCTGCGCCGCCGAGATGTAGCGGTCCAGGAGCGTCGGCGGCAGATCGCCGACGGTGACGTTGTCGAAGCCGTGACCGCTGTCGTCGGGTGGCAGGAGCGACGCGGCGTCGATGTCGAGAGCCAGCAGGTCTCTGACCGCGTTCTGGTACTCGGTCCGATTCAGGCGGCGGAGCGTTTCGGTGCGGCCAGGATTCGGACTGGCGGCCGAAGCCGCATCGAGCGATGTTTCCAGCCACGTCAGCAGCGCGCGCCGGTCGTCCTGGGAAAGCTGAGGCATGTTGGGCGGCGGCATGGTGCCCGTGTGCACCTTGCGCACCACCTTTTCCCAGACTTCGGCTTCAGCACCGGGGTTGGCGACGTCGATCCGGTCCAGCCTCAGGTCTGCGGTCTTGAGGCGTTCGTTGTGGCACGTGACGCAGTACCGATCGAGGAGACGACGGGAGCTGGACGCGGGAGAGGCCGCACCGGCGGCCGCACTCGACGGCGGGCTCGCAACCTGCCGCGGATCTGCCTGCCGGGCAGACGTTTGCGCTTGCAGGCACACGCACAGGGTCACAGCCGCTCCGACGGACCCAAGCGTCACCACCCCGGAGAAAGGGAACAGCTTCGTCATGTGACCCCGCCGCGAGATCAGGTTGCGATTCCAGCGCCCAGTATGCCTGTACCTGATGCGATTGGAGTGGCTTTCTCGGAAGCGCGCCGGCCAACGGTAAAGAAGAGCCCGCCCTCGCGACCGAGCGTCCAGATCCAGCCCAGCTGCGCGAGCCATTCCTCCGGCCGCCAGTTGTCGGCGGCGGGTGCGAACAAGTCCTCAGGTTGCTCGTCGAGCATGGCGCTCGGGTATGTCCGGAGGTACTCGACGCCATTCTCCGCAAACCAACCCTGTACTTCTGCAAGCGTGTGGCTGTGCTCCTCGGGATGCCGATACTGATCGCGCAGCCACGCCTCTCGCCGCGCTGGCTCGTGCTGTCGATCTCGCAGAACGGGATCAAACGAGACCAGTTGGAAGCCCGGCAGAAGGGCGGCCAGACGACGAAGCCTCGCCGGTAAACGCGCCAACAGGTTGTACACGCCAAGCACGATCGTTCCGCCCGGCCGTGCCAGTCGCGCGAGACGCGCGAACGAGGCGCGCGGGTCCGGCGTATGGTGCAGCACGCCCGACGAGTACACCACGTCGAACGCTCCGGGGCGGAGACCCGGACGCTGCAGGTCGGTCTCCACGAACTGCACGCGATCGAGACCGAACTGCTCCGCAGCCGCGGCGGCGAGCCGCAGCGACGCGCGCGTGAGATCGGCGCCGACCACCAGTCGATCGGCGCGTGCCAGGAACAGGCACATCTGGCCGGTTCCGCATCCGACGTCGACGATTCGCGCGTCGCCGGGGATCGCCCGATCGATCAGGCGAGGGAAGGGGCTGCGTTCGGCCCGCGCGCGAAGGGCATGCAGGGTGTCGTGCGGCGGATAGCCGGGGAATGGCGCGCGTTCGTAGAAACGGCGTACCGCGTCGGTGCGGTCGTCGCCGGGAAGCCGCAGATCGGGAATGCCATCGACCACGTTGAAGCGGGCGCCGCACCGGCAGCACGACCAGTCCACCGCGAGTGTCCCTGCGCACGCCGGGCAGGCCAATAACTCGCCGAAATCGTCCACGGCTCAGAAGATCGCGTAGATGAAGGGGGCGAGCGCCTCGACCGTCGTCGCGAGGATGAGTGCGATGCCCAACACTCCCAGAAACACAGCCAGCGGCAGGAGCCAGCGATTGCCCGACTCGCTGCGCCACATGCCGCGCGCGAGGTCCGCAATCGAGCCGCCAGTCGTTCCGAGCATGATCAGGCGCCGCCGGATCCCACCAGGCTTCCTGAGGACCATGCCACATCCTCCTGCAGCGGTCTCGTCCCGACCGCTGCGCGTTTCGACACCAGAATCGGGCCGGCGACGAGCAGATCAATCCCGCACCGCCGGAAGGTCGAATACCCTTCGAGCGCACGAGTGACGATCGGTTCTCCGGACAGGTTGAACGAGGTGTTGAGGAGCACCGGAATCCCGGTGCGACGCCCGTAGGCCTCGAGCAGCGCGTGCAGCCGCGGCGCCATCTCGCGCTCGACTGCCTGGACTCGTGCCGAACCGTCCACGTGCGTGACCCCGGCGAGCCGTGCTCTCCACTCCGGCCTCACCGGAAACACACCCGACATGAAGCGAGCGAGTCTGGCGCCGCCGGAGGGCAGGTCGAAATAGCGATCGACCGCCTCGATTGGCACGACCGGAGCGAACGGCCGGAACTCTTCGCGGTACTTGATGTCGCGATTGAGCCGGTCGCGGACTTCATGCGAATGCGGCGCGGCCAGGATGCTGCGATGTCCGAGGGCGCGCGGGCCGAATTCTGCCGCACCGTCCATCCAGCCGACGATCTTGCCCGCCGCGAGCTCGTCAGCGACTCGTTCGATCAATGCGGCGTCTTCGAGCTCACTGACATCCTGCTCGTCTTCCCGTGCCGCCCTCGCCAGGTCCCTGGCGTCGACCGCAGGCCCCCAGAATGGATGATCGGGCAGGTCACGGTCGGGGTTGCCCAGGTAGATACGGTCGGCATAGAGCGCCGCGCCCAACGCGCAGCCGGCATCGCCGGGAGCCGGCGGAACGAACACCCGCGCGAACCCGGACTCTGCGAGGATCCGCGCGTTGGCCACGCCGTTGAGGGCGACGCCTCCGCCGAAACACAAATCCGCCAGGCCGGTGTCGCGATTGAGCGCGCGCGCGATCGCGACCAGCGTGTCCTCGAGAACCCGCTGAACGCTGGCGGCGCAATCCGCGAAGCGGCGGCCTTCCGCCGTTTCGAGATCGATTGGATCGTACGGGTTCCGCGGCGGGCCGAACAGCTCGACGAACCGGGACGAATACGAGCGCGTTGCCGACGTGTGATACTCGAAGTACTCCGGCACGAGCGAGAAGGCGCCATCAGGCGCTGCGCGAATCAGCCTGCGAACCTGCGGCAGCATCGTTGGACGCCCATAGGCGGCGAGTCCCATGACCTTGTACTCGTCCTCGTTCACCGCGAACCCGAGATACGCGGTGAAGGTCGAATACAACAGGCCGAGCGAATGCGGGAACCTGATTTCGCGGAGAAGCGTGATGTCCGTGCGGCCGTCGGGCCGTCGTTCGCCGTGTCCGACCGTCAGCGTCGCCCACTCGCCGACGCCGTCGGCGGTGAGGATTGCCGCGCGCCGTGTCGGAGAGGTGAGGAATGCAGCAGCGGCGTGTGATTCATGGTGCCGCGTGAACAGGATCCTGCTTCGTGGCACGTCGAGATGGGACGCGATGATGCCGCGCACCCAGACTTTTTCGCCCAGCGTATTTTTCATCGCCGCCGGAAACGACCGCCAGGATCGCGGAAAAGCGCGGAGCGTGCAGGTGAGAATCCGCTCGAACTTCAGCATGCTGCGTTCGTAGAAGACGACCGCGTCGAGATCCGCCGGATCCAGGCGCGCGTGGTCGAGGCACCATTCAATCGCGCCGACCGGAAACGCGGCGTCGTTCTTGTGGCGCGACAGACGCTCTTCCTGCACGGCGCAGACCGGAATGCCGTCGATGACCAGCGCAGCGGCCGAATCGTGATAGTGCGCCGAAATTCCGAGGATCTTCATTCAGTACTGGCTCGTCGGCGAATCGTCGCGGGTGCGCGCGATCGGAGTCCAGCCGGGCGGCTCGCGCTGCTCGGCGCGTTTGGCCAGCCACACGAACGGCGGCAGCAGCGCGAAGTAGATCAACGTGAGGATGGCCGCGCCCATCACGCTCCCGATCGCGGCCGCGACACGCAGGCATCGTTTCGACAGCCGGCTCGCCCGCGCCTGCCACACCTGTCGCCGGTACGAATGCGGCATCACGCGTGCGAGCTGCGTGTAGGTGTAGTTCATATGGAAGACCTCGTCGCGAAGGATCTCTTCGAAGATGGCGCGGGTCTGCGGATCGTCCGCCACGAGATCGCGGTAGATGGTAAATCGGCCGGCGGCGGCTTTTTCTGCCACGTGGAGGAAGGCCAGCAGACGATGGTCCGGCTCGTCCTGGACCGACAGATCGTCGAGCCCATGGCCCCCGGGAAGCGGCGTTCCGTTGAACAGCGTCTTCACCCGGGTGGAACGCGTGCGAAGAAGCGCGGCGCCGCGCTGCCGGAACAGATCCCCGTGATGCAACTCGTCGATCGCGTGTTCGAGGTACAAACGGCGCAGTAACGGGTCCGGCGTCACCTCCGCCGCGCGCAGAATGTCGCGCCCGCCATCGGACTCGACTTCGGCGAAGGCGAGCAGCTTGCGGACCCGCCGATCGCCATCGGCCCATACCCACCGGTGAATGGGACGAAGGATCCGATCCAGCGGCGCGACTCGAGCGAGAGGACGCATATCGACTCGCGAAAGACCGAGATTAACATATCGTCTGAACGCTGACATCTGTGACCCTGCCGCGCGACGACCGTCCCGGCGCCGAACACGCGCCGACACACCCGATTGCCGAGAGCGTGGTCGCATCGATCGGGCTCGCGCTCGTGGCCGTCGCCGTCGTTGCCAACCAGCGCTGGCTCGACCGGCATTTCATGCCGTCGTTCTTTTTGACACGTCATTCGTACGTAGTGCTCGAAACCATCGTTCGCTTCGCGATTGGTGGGCTGGGCGTGTGGCTCGCGCTCGTCGCGCGCGCGCGTATCGTGCGTTTCATCACGGGAACGCCGGCCCGAGCCGTCCACGTCGCGCTCGCAGCCGTCCTGGCGCTCGCCGCCAGCGAGCTGGTGCTTCGTTCCGTTCACCTTCGCCCGGCAGAGTGGCTGGGGCGCGACGCAGAACCGCGGCGTCAGCTCGACGCCCGGCTTGGCTGGACGTTCGTGCCATCACGCGTCGGCCAGGGCCGCATCGGCGGACGCGTCATTGACTACGCATTCGACCCGGCCGGCTATCGTGTCCGTCGGGTCGGCGAACCGGTGAATCCCCTGCTCCCCACGCTGTTGTTCGTCGGGGAGTCGGTCATGTTTGGCAAAGGGCTCACGTGGGAGGAGAGCGTGCCGGCGCAGGTCGGCGCGATGATGGCGACGCAGAGCGCGAACCTGGCGGTCGATGGTTATGGCAACGACCAGGCTTACTTGCGCCTGCAGCAGGAGCTGCCGCGTTTTCGTCGCCCGGTGGCGGTGGTCGCGATCTTCATCGCCAGCCTCTTCGGTCGGAACCTCGACGAGGACCGACCGCACCTTGGGCCCGGACTGCTCTGGCTGCCCGGCGAACGGCACGGGCGGCTGCGATCGCTCGTGCAGCTGGTCGGGCCGTACCGCAGCGATGAAACGGTCGAACGCGGCATCGCGGTGACGCGCGACGTGTTTCGCGCCACAGTCGCTCTGGCTGCCAGCCGCGACGCGACGCTCCTCGTGGTCGTCCCGCAGTTCGGCCCGGAGGATCAGGTCGAAGAGGCGCTTCGCCGCCGGATCCTGGACGATCCGCGATTGCCGTACGTGATCGTGCGAGTTGATCCGGCCTGGCACCTGCCGGGCGACGCGCATCCGGATGCTCGCGCCGCCCACATGATCGCCGCGGCCATTGCGGGAAGGCTCAAGGTCACTCCTGTCGCAGCGCCGTGATCGGATCGATGGCGGTGGCGCGGCGCGCGGGCACCCACGCCGCGACCAGGGCCACGGCAATCAGCAGCACCGCCGACACCGCGATCGTCGCCGAGTCGGCCGGCTCGACGCCGAAGAGCAGCCCTTTCAGGAACTGCGAGAGCGGAATCGCGGCGACGCCGCCGATGACGAGCCCGACGACGGCCATGGCCGCGCCCTCGCCAAGGATCATCCGCTGGATCTCGCCGCGCTGGGCGCCTAACGCGACGCGGATGCCCAGCTCGTTGGTCCGCTGGCTGACCGAGAACGCCAGCACCCCCGCGACGCCCACCGTCGCGATGGCGAGCGCCAGCCCCGCGAACAGGCCGATCAGCGTCGCGTTCAGCCGCTGCGGCGCAATCGCGTCGTCGCGGATCTCCTCGAGCGTCTGGACGTGATCGATCGGCCGGTTCGGATCGAGCGCGCGGATGGCCTCGACGACGCGCGGCGCGAGCGCGGCCGGCGTGTCGCCCGCCGTCCGCACGAGCAGCGTGGACGGGGCGAACTGCTGCGTGTCGGGTTGAAACATCGTGTGCATCGGTGCCTGGTCGATCCCGTCGGCGCGGGTGTCGGCGGCGATGCCGACGATCTCCCACGGCGCCGACCACGTGACGGCGCCGGTGATGCCGTCGACCTGCTTGTAGCTGATGTGCCGGCCGATCGGGCTGTCGGTCTTGAAGTAGTACTTCGCCATCGACTCGCTCAGGATCACGACCCGCGGTGACGTGTTGGTGTCGGTCGGTTGAAACGTGCGGCCGGCCTTCAGCGGCGTCCCGATCGTCTCGAAGTACGAGCCGCTGACGATGCGCGTGACCGTGCGCGGGCCCGCGCCCAGCGCGTCGGCGTCGGCGCCGTCGATCCGGAATTCGCGCTGCTGCGCGAACGATCCCGCCAGCGGCGCCGCCGATGCCACGGCGGCGTTCTTCACTGCGGTCTCCGCCTTGACGCGTTCGAGGACGTCCTTGTTGAACTGGGTCAGCCGGGGGCTGTCCAGCGCCGGGTTGGCCGCGTTCTGAAACACGAAGTTGGGCGCCTGCAGGCTGAGCACGTTCGTGAGATCGAACCCGGGCTTGACCGCGTACAGCCCCATCAGTGTGCGCATCAGGAGCCCGGCGCCGATGAGAAGCATGAACGACGCCGCCAGCTGGCTGACCACCAGCGCGCGTTGCGCGCGCCGCCGCCCGCGGCCGCCGCTCGAGCGGCCGCCGCCCGCCGCCATCGCGCGCACGGGGTCGTTCATGAACGTCAGGCGCGGCGCCCATGCGAAGAGCATCGCCATCGCCGTCGAGACGACCAGCGTGAACACGAGGACCGTGACGTCGAGACCGATCTCGCCGGTCCGGCTGGTGAAGCGCGCGGTGTACCCGATCAGCAGGTTCAGTCCCGAGACCGCGAGCGCGAGGCCCAGCACGCCGCCGAGCACCGACAGCACGAGGTTCTCCGCGAGCAGCTGGCGGCGCAGCATTGCCGCCGGCGCGCCGAGCGCCGCGCGAATGCCCATCTCGCGCTCGCGCTGCACCAGCCGCGTGAGCGTGAGGTTGGCGACGTTCGCGCAGGCGATGATCAGCACGAACACGGTCGTGACGAGCAGAATCACGAGCGTCGGCCTGGCTTTCCCCGTCAGCTCGTCCTTCCACGGCACCACGACGACGTCGAAGCCGCGCGATTTCGCATAGGCCTCCGGGTGCTCCTGGTGCAGCGTGGCGGCAATCTGCCTCATCTCCGCCTGCGCAGCGGCAGCGGTCGCGCCCGGCGCGAGGCGCCCGTAGACCCTGGTCATGCGGTGCGGCCACTCGTTCTGCATCGACGAGGCCATGTAGTGATCGTTGGCGGCGTAGTTGACGTAGAAGTCCTGCTTGCGCTGTGTCGCGTAGTGCGAACCGGGCTTCAGCACGCCGACGATCTGCGCCTTCTTCCCGGTCAGGTCCAGCGTCTGGCCGACGACCGACCGGTCGGACCCGAACACGCGCTGCCAGTAGGCATGGGTGAGGACGGCGACCGGCGGCGCGCCTTTCTCTTCATCGGCGGCGACGAGCATGCGTCCGAGGAGCGGCTGTGCGCCGAGCATCGGCAGGAAATTCGCGGTGACGAGCCCGCCGGTGGCGCGATGCGCGTCGCCGCGGCCGAGCACGCTGAACGTCCAGTCGCCGAACTCGACGAACTGGTCCATCGTCTGCGACTGCGACCGATACCGGGCCACTTCCGGAAACGAGAACAGCGAGTCCTCGACGCCCGCCGAGGTCTGCGGCTGGCGCAGGCGCATGATGCGGTCGGCCTCGGGGTAGGGGAGCGGCCGCAGGAGCACGCCGTTGATGACGCTGAAGATCGCGGTATTCGCGCCGATGCCGAGGCCGAGCGTCAGGATGAACGCCAGGGCGAAGCCCGGCACTCGGGTCAGGTTTCTGATCGCGATGCGGAGGTCGTTGCTCATGCGACTCCTCGGAGCTGAGTATAGCCACGGTGCAAGGCAGCATTCGTGCCGGAGCGGCGCGCCGTAAGTCGTTGACTGTGATGGCCCGCCGGCGCGGAAGGTTGATCCGCGCGGCCGGCTGTGGGACGCGCTCGTCCCAATCCGGCACAGTATGAACGAGGCTAGCGCCGTTTCTCTTTCGCTGTCGAACCCATGCCGTTAGAATCAGCCCCACCCTCGCGCCGACAGGCGCAGAAAGGCGATAGTGTCCGCCCAGGCGGACCGCTTGCGGTCCGCGTGCGGCGGAGACTAC
>Ga0111539_10007441_pt1 | contig 14028 bp, 13 predicted proteins | sample RhiMethybrSRZTD1_FD_79667 | JGI IMG/M metagenome (GOLD analysis project Ga0111539, IMG submission 79667) | Populus rhizosphere microbial communities from Tennessee, USA - Rhizosphere MetaG P. TD hybrid SRZTD1 (version 2) (version 2) | ecosystem: Host-associated > Plants > Roots > Rhizosphere >...
AGATCTTCACGCAGAGCCCGCGCACCTGGCGCCTGACGAACCACGACCCGGCGAACTTCGAGCGTTTCAAGGAGCGGCGTGCCGAGGCGGGAATCCGGGGCGTCGTCTGCCACGCCCTCTACCTCGTCAACCTCGCCACCCCTGATCAGGAGATCTACGAGAAGTCGGTGTCGACGCTCATGAACACCGTCGACGTCGCCTGCGCGATCGAGGCGGACGGCGTCGTCTTCCACGTCGGCTCACACCTCGGCGCCGGATTCGAGGCGGGGCTCGAGCACGTCGTTCCGGCTCTCGAGCGCGCGCTCGAGCGCTGTTCGGAGACGACCTGGCTCCTGATCGAGAACTCGGCTGGAGCCGGTGGGACCGTCGGCCGCTCGGTCGACGAGCTCGCGGTCCTCGTGGATCGCCTCGACCGGCACCCGAGGCTCGGCATCTGCCTCGACTCCTGCCACCTGTGGGTCTCGGGCGTCGACGTGACGGACCGCGCGGCGCTGAACGCCTGCGTCGACGAGGTCGAGGAGCGGATCGGCCTCGACCGGCTGAGGGCGCTGCACGTGAACGACGCCGCGGCGCCTCTCGGGTCGAACCGCGACCGCCACGCGAACCTCGGCGAGGGCGAGATCGCCGCAGGCATGAGCGTCTTCCTCGGCCACCCGAAGCTGCAGGGCCTGCCGACGATCCTCGAGGTCCCGGGCCCGGACGGCCACGGACCGGACGCGAACGAGATCCAGAAGCTCCGCGACCTCCACAGCCGCGGCATGAAGAACGCTAAGCCGGGTCGGAAGGCTGCTGCTCGACCACGCGGAAAGACGGCTTCCCGCGCGGGAGCTCGAAGAACTCGGGATTGACGCAGCCCAGCTCGTCGGCCCGGTGCTCGTAGCACGTGGCAACTTCGGCCTTGCACATCGGCAGCGGCTGACGGACCGTCTTCACGGCGCCGAACCCGCCCTTGCGCTTCTGCGCCTCCTCGAGGGCGTCGAGATCGATCTCGACGTCGTACACCTTCTGCATGCAGCCGATGTACGTATGCCCCCACTCCTCGTAGGCGTAGACGAAGGGGCAGGAACGCCTGACGCACGCGGCCGGATAGACGACCTTGTCGCAGTGGACCCCGCAACGGCGACACTCGGTCTCGTCCTGTGGCCGCAGGGGGAGCTCTTGAACGATCGGCAATCGCCGTTGCATCCAGCCTGAATTGTGGGTGAGGTTCATACGTCCCGCAAGACTTGACAGGGTGTACTGGCGGGTGTAAGCCCGGGCCCGTTCAGAGCTCGCCGCTGAGGCGCCTGACCACGTTCAGAACGTCCATCGTCGTGAACGCCTCGAAGTCCGGGGCGAGCCCGCGTTCATCGTCGTCGGCCCGAAACCAGAAGGCCTGGACGGTGGTCATCCCAGCCTCCTTCGCGCCGCGCACATCCTCGTAGCGGCGGTCTCCGACGAAGAGCGCCCGCGCCGGATCGACGCCGAGCCGCCCCAGCGCCTCTTCGAAGATGACGGGGTGGGGCTTTCGCTTCCCCGTCTCGGAGGAGAAGACCGCGACATCGAGGCGCTCGCCGAGCCCCATCTGCGCGAGATCGCGATGGAGGAGTGCCGGTGGGTCGAAGGCGTTGGATACGAGCCCTGTCAGGAGGCCGCGCTCGCGGAGAACGTCGAGGAGCGCGTGCGTCGAGTCGCCGAGAAGCCTGGCCGGCTCCCAGGCCGCGTGCTCGGCCTCGAGAAAGCGCTCGAGCTCGGCGTCGTCGACCTCGACATCGAGGCCCCCCAGGCAGTCGCGGATCAGCTCCGGGTACTCGACCTCCTCGAGCGAGCCGGGCTGCCAGAGGAGCGGCATGTAGCGCTCGCGGAACCGCTCGGCCGCATCCGCATGTCCGGGCAGGCCGTCGCGCCCGATCGCCGCGAGGCCGGCCGCCCACCCCGCCTCGAGGAGTGCGTCGTCGTATTCGAACCGGAAGAGCGTGTCGCCCCAGTCGAAAAGAACCGCGTCGATCATCTAGGCGAACGTTAGGGTCCCTCGGCCGTGGTCCGCAAAATCCTCTTCGCTCTCCTCGCGCTCGGGCCACTCGTCGTCGTCCTCGACCGCGCTGGCCTCGGCGACATCGAGCTGTTCGTCCTCGCGGCACTCGCGCTCATCCCACTCGCGTGGCTGATCGGCGAGGCGACCGAGCACGCGGCCCACTACACGGGCCCGGGAATCGGCGGCTTCCTGAACGCGACCTTCGGCAACGCGCCCGAGCTGATCATCGCCCTCTTCGCCGTCCACGACGGGCTGACAGAGGTCGTGCGCGGGTCGCTGACCGGTAGCGTCGTCGGCAACCTCCTCCTTGTCCTCGGCTTCTCGCTCGCCTTCGGCGGAAGCGGGGAGCTCGACCGCCGCTCGAGCATGATCTCCCTCGGGCTCGTCGGCTTCGCAGTCCTGCTCTTCCTGATCCCGGCGATCCCGGGATGGCACGGCGACCCGGACCGACACGACCTCGCGGTCATCTCGGTGCCGGTCTCGATCGTCCTCCTCGTCGTCTACGTCGGCGTCACGCTCTTCTCGCTCCGCCGGCACCGTCAGCAGCACGTCTCGGACGACTCGCCGGACATGGCCGCCTGGTCCTTCACCACCTCCATGCTCGTCCTCGGGGGCGCGACGGTCATCACCGCGCTCGTGGCCGAGATCCTCGTCGGCACGCTCGAGGCGTTCGCGGAGAAGGCTCACCTGAGCGACTTCTTCGTCGCGGCGGTGATCGTGGCCATCGTCGGCAACGCGGCCGAGCACGGCGGCGCCGTCGTCGTCGCCTACCGCGGCAAGATCAAGCTCGCCGCCGAAATCGCTCTCGCGTCGGGCGCGCAGGTCGCGGTCTTCCTCATCCCTGCAGTCGCGCTCCTCTCGTGGCTGATCGAGCCGCTCGCCCTCTCGTTCCGGCAGGTGGAGATCTTCGCGCTCGCCGGGGCGACGGCGTTCACGGCGCTGATCCTCGCGAACGGCCGCTCGAGCAAGGCGAAGGGCATCGCCCTCATCGGCGCCTACGTGCTCGTCGCGCTCGCATTCCTCCTCGTCGGCGACCGCTGATCTCGAGTCACTCGGCCGCTCGGCTTCGCCGGAGCGCCCCTCCCAGCGCGAGGATGATGAACCCGACACCCGCGAGAACGAGCGCTACCGCGACGACGATTCCGAAGAGCGCGGTGCTCTCCGCGAGAAACGACGTGTTGAGAGCGGTTGAGAGCGAGGTCTCCGTCACCCAGATGTTGCGGGCGCCGTTCGAGACCGGGTTTCCATCCGCGTCCTTCTGCGCTGCCGCGGGGTCGTTCGTCCCGGCCTTGTCGCTCGGGTCGGCCGCCGATACGTACTGGCCCATCTCTGCGTAGCTCAGGCCGCCGGTGCTCTCGAGCGCGTGGATCCGCATGTAGTCCGCGAAGCATTTCGCCTCGGATCCCGTATCGATCTCCTCGCCCGCGACGCTGCAGGTCGGCAGCTCGATCGAGTCGGGCAGCCCTGCCTCCTGGGCGCCCTTGGCGATCTCGTCGGGTGTCATGTCGGGCGAGCCGACGATCGCCTCGCGCTCGAGCTGCGAACGAACCTCGTTGTGGCCCGCGATGCTGAGCACGAGCGTGCCAATCCCGAATGCGATCAGGATCACGCCCGCCGCAACACCGCCCCACTCCAAGAGCTTGCGCTTCGTCATGCCCTCTCCTTCCGTCCGGTCGCCGCAGACGCACGGCCGACACTAACGTCTAAAGGAAGGGGTCGTTAGCCGCACCGACGGACCGGACGCCTGACCATGGCCTCGAGCACGCGGTCTGCAATCGCGACGCGGCTGGAGCGCCGCGGAACCGGGGCCGAATGTCGCATTGCGTTAGTCCGATGGGGACCGAAGAATGCGACTGAGAGGCGAGCGAGCCTCGGCTGGCCCACTTGTGGCGCTCTGGGGAGAGCAGCCGATCGAGGGGAAGCGTGTGGCCACTGGAAAGCACTCCTTTCCCCCGGCTCGCCGCCTCCGCTTTCTCCCAATCCCGGTACCTCAGCAGGCGCAGAGCCGCGACCGTTGAGCGGCATCCGTTGCTGCGGCGGTGCGAGCAATTACATGCCGGCTCTCACGTTTTAACGTCGAGGACGAAGACGGCGTACCTGCGCCGGCGTGAGTTGAAGCCATCGCTCACGAAGAACCGGCCCCGGATCGTCGCCACGGCCCGAGCATCGCGGATGCCGAACTGCTTCAGGCCGAATGTCCACCCGCTCACGACCGCCCTCGTGGCCCAGTCGATCCGGATCAGCTGTTTGCTGTTCACCGTGACGAAGAGATTCGCCCCGTTTGGCGAGAAGTCCATTCCCGTGATCCCAATGACCCCGCCCACCCTGAACGAGGGACTCGCGATACCGGACGCGTAGTCGAATGACCGGATATCCCGACCCTTGCCCACGTAGATCTTTCCGTCCGTGGGGCTCCAGGCGGCACCGGTGTAGTCCGCGCCCGTAGGCAGGGGCTGGTACGACTCGACCTGGAACTGCCCCGAGTGACGTGTCAGTCGGAAGGCCGTCGCCCGGATCAGGGACTTGCAGCAGGCGCCGGAGAACACGTAGAGCGCGTCCTTCCTCCGGTTGTAGGCGATCGCCTCGAAGTCGCCCGTGCGTTTCTTCCCTGCCCGAGGCCCTCCACCGAGCTTCGGGGCGTTGTTGAACGTCCTCCGTGAGATGGTCCGCTTGAGGACTCCAGTCTTCGGGTTGACCTCGTAGATCCTGTCCTTGTTGTCGTCGGCGAGCCAGAGGGAGTCGTCAGAAGGAACGAACGCGCTCCCTTCGTTGTCACCCATCGACACCGAGCTTCCGGTGAAGGGCGACGTTCGGATCGTCCGCTTCAAGTCGAGCGTCGCGGCGAAGGCGGCATGGGCCGGAAGAAGAAACGCCGTGATCGCCACGGCGACGAGCGCTGCGCGGCGCGCCAGTGGGGAGCTCAAGCGATTTCGCATGGGGGACTTAGACGACTATCCGATCCTCCCCGTATCGGATTCACTCATCAACCCCAGCGACCGAGTCTTTACGAAAGTCTTCCGAGGCCTTTACCTATGCCCCGCCCGACCAGCCGAGAGATGACGGTGCCGAGAGTCCCTCCACCGTAGAGTCTCGCTCAAGTGACGTGGGTTGAGGTCGCCGGGATTCGCATCGGCTTCGAGCGAGCTGGCGAGGGGCCGCCGCTGGTGCTGGTGCATGGGGCCCTGAGCGACAGTCGCGTCTGGCGGTGGCAGCTCGATGCGCTCTCCGACGAGTTCACCGTGGTTGCATGGGACGCGCCGGGATGCGGGCAGTCTGCAGATCCACCCGAGACGTTTCGGCTCCCCGAGTACGCCGACGTCTTGGCCGGACTGATCGCGGCGGTCGGGCTGGGTCGGGCACACGTGCTCGGCCACTCGTTCGGCGGCGCCCTCGCACTCGAGTTGGCCCGGCGCCATCCCGAGCTCGTCGCGTCGCTGATTCTCGCGGGCGGATACGCCGGCTGGGCGGGATCGCTTCCCGCCGCGGAGGTGGAACGCCGCCTGACGTTCGCGCTCGATACAGCAGATCGGCTGCCGGGTGGCTTTGCCCCAGAGTCGATGTTTGGCTTGTTCTCAGACAAGTTCTCGCCCGAGGCTGCTGCTTTGTTGAGGACGGTCATGTCCGAGAGCCGACCAATCGCGACGCGCGCGATGGCGTATGCCCTCGCGGGGGCGGATTTGCGTGACGCACTCCCTTCAATCGACGTGGCGACGCTGCTCGTCCATGGCGACGCAGACACGCGGTCGGCGCTGACCGTGGCCGACGACCTGCGCCGCACAATCCCGAGGTCAAGTCTCGTCGTACTTCCGGGGTTGGGTCACGAGTGCTACCTCGAGGACCCGGACCGGTTCAACGCCGAAGCCCGCAAGTTCCTCCATGCCGCTCGATGACCTGCCAGCGGCGCATCTGGAAGCCCTGGTGGGTGGCGTGTGAGGTGCGGTTAGCCGCACGTTAAGACTCGCGCTCGCCGCCATTGACTCTCGACCCCGTTTTGACACCCTAGAGAGGACAAAACCCTTGGAGGTCCGAGATGACATCGGCGATCACTGAAGAACGGACTGCGGCGGAAGGGACGACGGGCCCGGTCGTCCAGGCAAGCGAAATCACGCGGGTCTACGGCGAAGGCGACACCGCGGTCCACGCCCTCAACGGCTGCTCCGTGGACGTGGGGAGGGGCGAGCTGACGGCCGTCATGGGTCCGTCCGGCTCCGGGAAGTCGACCATGATGCACATCCTGGCCGGGCTCGATCGGCCGACCTCGGGATCGGTCTCGATCGCCGGCACGGACATCACGAAGCTCGGCGACAACGAGCTGACAAAGCTCCGCCGCAAGCACATCGGCTTCATCTTCCAGTTCTTCAACCTCCTCCCGATGCTGAACGCGGAGGAGAACATCAGGCTTCCGCTCGAGCTCGCCGGCAACAAGATCGACGAAGCGTGGGTCGAAGAGGTCATCAAGCGAACCGGCCTCGACGACCGCCGCACCCACCGGCCTTCAGAACTTTCGGGCGGCCAGCAGCAGCGCGTGGCCATCGCCCGGGCGCTTGCAACGCGCCCGACCGTCATCTTCGCGGACGAGCCGACCGGAAACCTCGACTCCCACACGAGCGCCGAGATCCTCGACCTCGTGCGCGAAATGGTCACCAACTATGGACAGACGACCGTCATGGTCACCCATGACGCGCACGCCGCCGCCATCGCCGACCGTGTCCTCTTCCTCGCGGACGGCTGCATTGTCAAGGAGCTGCGCGGCGCCGACGCCGGCCAGATCCTGAGCGCGATGGAGGAAGTGAGCCGCCAATGATCCGCGTCGCCCTCCGAGGCCTCGCCGGACGCAAGCTCCGAGCGACGCTGACGGCGTTCGCAATCATCCTCGGCGTGGCGATGGTCAGTGGGACGTACGTCCTCACCGACACCATCGACAAGGCGTTCGACAACATCTTCAGCGAGACGTATGCGAATACCGACGCCGTCGTCTCTGGGAAGACCGCCGACATCTCCTTCGAAGGCGACTCGGCGGACACGCCGCCGGTCGACGAAAGCGTGCTGCCGCAGATCAGGGCTCTCCCTGATGTGGAGTCGGCGGCGGGAGCCGTCATCGACGACACGAACACGAAGATCCTGAAGAAGGACGGCGACGCCGTGAACACGGGTGGGGCCCCGTCCTTCGGCTTTGGCCTCGACCCCGCCCTCCCCCAGTTCAATCCGCTGAAGCTCCTCGAGGGCAAGTGGCCGACGGGCCCGGACGAAGTCGTGATCGACGCGACCACCGCGGACGAGCAGGGCTACAAGATCGGCGACTCGATCAAAATCGCCACCCTGAAGCCGGTTCGCTCGTTCGACCTCGTCGGGCTCGCGCAGTACGGCGACGTCGCTTCGATCGGCTCGGCGACCTTCACCGTCTTCTCGATTCCGACGGCGCAGGCCCTCCTCGACCGCGAAGGGTCGTACGACACCATCTCGATCGACGGGAAGGAAGGCGTCACCCAGCAGGCGCTTGCCGACGAGATCAAGCCGATCCTGCCGCCCACCGCCCAGGTGCGAACGGCCGACGCCCAGGCCAAGGAGGACGCGAAGGACGTGTCCTTCACGAAGTTCATCCGCTACTTCCTGCTCTCGTTCGCAGGCGTGGCGCTGTTCGTCGGGGCGTTCGTCATCTTCAACATCCTCTCGATCACCGTCGCGCAGCGCGTGCGCGAGTTCGCCACGATCCGGACGATCGGCGGATCGCGGAAACAGATTCTCTGGTCGGTCGTGCTCGAGGCCTTCGTCATCGGCCTCGTCGCGTCCGTGATCGGCTTGTTCGTGGGAGTCGGGCTCGCCGCGGGACTGAACGCGCTCTTCAAGGCGATCAACGCCGACCTGCCGACCCAGGGGCTCGTCTTCGCGCCGCGAACCGTGATCGTGTCGCTGCTGATCGGCGTCGGCGTCACGGTGATCGCAGGCCTCATCCCAGCCATACGGGCCACGCGGATACCGCCGATCGCGGCAGTGCGCGAAGGCTCGGAGCTCCCGAAGTCCCGCTTCTCGAAGTACGTGCCCTACATCGCGATCGTGGTCATCGGGCTCTCGGTCACGCTCCTCGCGTACTCGCTCTTCAAGGACAAGCTCGACACCGCGCCACGCCTGATTTCGATGGCCGTCGGGGTGCTACTCCTCTTCGTGGGCGTCGCAATGGTCTCCTCGCGAACCGTGCGGCCACTCGCGGTCGGCACGAACCCGATCGCGAAGTGGGGGGTCGTCCTCTTCTCGATCCTCGTGTACCCGTTCACGCTGAGCTACTGGCTCTTGCGCTCGGCCGCGTTCGGCACCGGAGCAAGGAAGCGCCTGACGGCGCTGCTCGAGTCTGTCGCGATCCAGGTCGCCCTCATCGTGCTGGCGGCTCTCCTCCTCAGCACGTTCGTCGGCGTCCTGATCGTGGCGATTTTTGCCGGAACGGACTTGGCCGTGCTCACCATGTGGGTGCTCAGCAAGGTGCGGGGGTTCCAGCCGGAGTGGCCCGTCGAGTTCCCGAATGTGCGGCCCGAGGGCATGGTCAACGACGTCGCGAAGGAGAACTCGCGTCGCAACCCGGGCCGGACCGCTTCGACGGCGGCCGCCCTCATGATCGGTATCGCTCTGGTCACGTTCGTAGCCGTGCTCGCGAGCGGGATGAAGAAGTCGAACCGCGGAGCGATCGAGGACCAGGTCAAGGCCGAATACGTCGTCACGGCCCAGGACGGGTTCTCGCCCTTCGTGGCGGAGGCCGGTGAAGCGGTGCAGCAGTCACCGGACGCCCAGTTCGTCACGAGCGTCCGCTCCGACCTGAGCGAGGCAGACGGCGAGAGCGGGTACGTCACCGGCATCCAGCCGGGCGCGATCGCGCAGGCGTATCAATTCGACTGGAAGGAAGGGTCGGACGCGGTGCTGGGCCAGCTCGGTCGGAACGGCGCGATCATCTCCGACGACCTCGCAGACAAAAAAGACCTGGCCGTCGGCGATACATTCGTCCTCCTGACTCCGAACGGGAAGAAGACCGAGCTCGTGGTCAAGGGGATCTACTCGCCGCCGCCTTTCTTCCCCATGCTGGGCAACGTCTCGATCCCGCAGACGCTCTTCGACTCGATCATCGACCGGCCGCGGAACTCCTTCGTCTTCGTCAACGTCCCCGGCGAGCCCACCGCAGCGACCACCGCGTCGCTCAAGGCTGCCGTGAAGGACTTCCCGGACTCCAAGGTGCAGACGCGGGTTGCCTGGATCGACCAGCAGGACGAGGAATTCAACAGCTTCCTGAACTTCCTCTACATCATGCTGGCGCTCTCCGTGATCATCTCGCTCGTCGGGATGGTGATCACGCTCCTCCTGTCGGTGCACGAGCGCACGCGTGAGCTGGGCATGCTGCGCGCGGTCGGCATGACGAGGCGCCAGGTGCGGAGGATGATCCGCCACGAAAGCGTCATCACGTCGCTGATCGGCGCTGCGCTCGGGCTACCGCTCGGCATCTTCCTCGCCATCCTGATGACGAAGGCGCTCTCGCAATTCGAGGTCAAGATCGCGATTCCGTACGTGCAGCTGATCGTCTTCGCGATCGTGGCGATCGTCGTCGGGATCCTCGCGGCGATCCTGCCGGCCCGGCGGGCGGCGAGACTCAACGTCCTGAACGCGCTCCAGTACGAGTAAGCGCATCTGAGGGGCTCGGTTTCACGACCGGGCCCCTCTCTAGGCTTGCCGTGTGGAGAAGAGCAGGCTCGAGGCGTTCTCGGACGGCGTCTTCGCGATCGCGATCACGCTGCTCGTCCTCGAGATCGTCGTCCCCCACATCGAGGAGCACGGGGATCTCGGCCAGGCGCTGCTCGACCTCTGGCCGTCGTACCTCGCCTACGCGACGAGCTTCCTCACGATCGGGATCATGTGGATCAACCACCACACCGTGTTTCGCCAGCTCGGTGCCGTAGACCACCGTTTCCTCTTCATCAACCTCGGGCTTTTGATGTGTATCTCGTTCGTGCCGTTCCCGACGACGCTGCTCGCCGACTACGCATGGGGAGGCGAAGGTACCTCGGCGGCGCTGGCCTACGGGATCACGCTCACCATCACGGCCCTCTTCTTCAACTTGCTCTGGCGCTACGCGGCCTGGAACAACCGCCTGATCAGGCATGACGCCGACCCGCAGGAGGTGGACGGGATCTCGCGCGCGTACCTGCCCGGGCCATTCATGTACGGGGGCGCCACGCTCGTCGCGCTCGTGAGCCCCGAGGCGAGCGCCACGCTCTATCTCGCCGTGGCGGTCTTCTACGTCGGCTCGAGCTCGTTCTTCGGCCGCGAGGAAGCGGCCCTCTAATAGGGCGTCGGCGCCTCGCCGGCGAGCTCGACGGGGCGCTGCGAGCCGCTGAAGGCGCGCACGGTCCCGGCGATCGCCTCGTCGATGTCGTCGGCGGAGATGTCGAGGTGCGTGACCGCGCGGAGCACGTCCTTCCGGGCGGCGAACGAGAGCAGGACGCCCTCGGCGCGGATCCGCGCGACGGCTTCGTCCGCGGTCAGGCCGAGGCGAGCCGCGTCGAGCTGCACGAAATTGGTCTCGACCTGGTCGAGCTCGACGGGCAAGCCGGCCTCTGCCAGGCCCTCCGCGAGCCGGCGGGCGTTGGCGTGGTCCTCGGCCAGCCGGTCGACGTTGTGGTCGAGCGCGTAGACGCCGGCGGCCGCCACGACGCCGGCCTGGCGCATCGCGCCTCCGAAGAGGTGCTTGTAGCGCCGCCCCTTCGCCATGCGCTCCCGCGACCCCGCGATGACCGCTCCTAGCGGGCAGCCGAGCCCTTTGGAAAGGCAGAGCGTGACCGTGTCGAACTCGCGCCCGTACTCCGCTGCCGGAGTCCCGCTCGCGACCGCGGCGTTCATGAGCCGCGCGCCGTCGAGATGCACCGAGAGCCCGTGTCCCCGTGCCTCGGCGACCACCTCCTGGAGATGCGCCAGCGGCCAGACCCGGCCACCGCCGCCGTTGTGAGTGTTCTCGATGCAGACGAGCCTGGTCGGCGCCGTGTGCAGGTCGCCCGGTGGGTTGACCGCCTCGCGAACGTCCTCGGCGGTAAAGATCCCGTGCGCGGTCGGCAGCGACTTCATCACGAGCCCGGAGTGCACCGCCGGACCGCCGAGCTCGTAGCGGAAGACATGCGCCATCTCCTCGGCGATCACCTCGTCGCCGGGCTCCGTCAGCGTGCGAAGCGCGATCTGGTTCGCCATCGTGGCCGTCGGGAGGAAGACCGCCTCGTCGTGGCCGAGGAGCTCCGCCGCGCGCTCCTCGAGCGCGATCACCGTCGGATCCTCGCGTTTCTGCTCGTCCCCGACCTCGGCCTCGGCAATCGCCCGCCGCATCTCGGGCGTGGGCTGGGTCAGCGTGTCGGAGCGGAGGTCGACCACGGGCTCAACGGTAGCTAAGCGAAAAACGTGTCGTCATCCGAGTACGGCGGGGCGCAGCAGCAGAGGAAGCGGGCGCCCGCCGGCCCGGCGGTGATCCCGTGCCACGCGCCGGCCGGGATGAGGACCGCCTCGCCGGCGCCGACCTCGCGCGAGTCCCCCTCGACCTCCATCTCGCCTCCTCCCTCGAGGAAGACGTAGATCTCCTCCGACCTGGCGTGGTAGTGGCGCTGCGTGGACCGGCCAGGATCCAGGCTCGCCTCGGCCAGACTCTGGTTCGCCGCTCCGCCGAGCGCGGAGTCGAGCAGCACTCGGATCGTCGAGCCGTCCAGGGTCGTGAACGCCTCGGCGTCCTCGCGCGAACGGACTTCCATCGTCAGCGCCGGCGGCGGTCGGAGCGCTCGCGCTGCCTGCGCTCGGCCTCCTCGATCTTCCCGAACGTCCGCCGCAGCCAGCCTCCCTGATCGAGGCGCTCGTCGAGCGCGGCGTTTCGGGCCGCATGTTCGCGTGAGCGCTCGAGGAGAATCTCGCGGAGGTCCTCCTGTTCCTCGGGCCCGAGCTCCTCGGAGAACTCCGCGATCGCGCCCGCGAACGCCTCGCCATCGTGGCGCTCGCGAAGCACGCTGACGCGGTCCTCGATGTCTTGCCGGGACCAGACGCGATCGGTCATGCGCCCTTCTGCGCCTCGACGGTCTCGCCTTCGGCTCGCTCACCGCGAAGGTCGGGATGCTGGTCGAAGCCGTACTTGACGATCGCCCGCTTGGCGGCCTTGACCTCGTCGAGGCGACGGACCGGCCGGCGGTGCGGCGCTTCCTTCAGCATCTCCGGATCGCTCGCTGCCTCCGCGGCGATCTTCTCCATTGCGTCGCAGAACGCGTCCAACGTTTCTTTCGGCTCCGTCTCGGTCGGCTCGATCATGAGGGCCTCGGGGACGATCAGCGGGAAATAGATCGTCGGCGGGTGGAACCCATAGTCCATGAGGCGCTTGGCCACGTCGAGCGCGTTCACACCGTGGTCGCGCTTGAGGTTCCGCGCCGAGAGAACGAACTCGTGCATGCAAAGCCGCTCGAAGGGAAGGTCGTATGTGCTCTTCAGACGGCTGAGCATGTAGTTGGCGTTCAGGACCGCAACCTCGGACATGCGGCGGAGCTCCGGTCCGTACGCGCGGATGAAGGCGTACGAGCGGACGAAGACGCCGAACGGCCCGGTGTACCCGCGCACCTTCCCGATCGACTTCGGCCGGTTGTAGTCGAGCCGGAACTCGTCCCCGTCCCGAATGACGGTCGGTGCCGGAAGGAACGGCTCCAGGATGTCGCGCACGGCTACCGGGCCGCCGCCGGGCCCGCCGCCTCCGTGCGGCTGGGAGAAGGTCTTGTGCAGGTTGATGTGGACGATGTCGAAGCCCATGTCGCCCGGTCGCGAGATCCCGCACACCGCGTTCAGGTTCGCCCCGTCGTAGTAGAGGAGCGCGCCCGCGCCGTGGAAGATCTCCGCGACCTCCTCGATGTGCTCGTCGAAGAGCCCGAGGGTCGAGGGGTTGGTCAGCATCAGGCCGGCGGTCTCCTCGTTCACCTTCGCGCGCAGGTCGTCCAGATCGAGGTTCCCGCGCGCGTCCGTCTCGACCTTTTTCAGCTCGAACCCGGCCATCGTGACGCTCGCCGGGTTCGTCCCGTGCGCCGTGTCGGCGGTGATGACGAACTTGCGCTGCTCCGCCTCGCCGCGGTCGGCGAAGTACGCGCGCATGAGCATGAGCCCGGTCAGCTCTCCCTGCGACCCCGCCGCGGGCTGGAGCGAGACCGCGTGCAGGCCGCAAACCTCGGCGAGGATCTCCTGCAGGCGCCACATGAGCTCGAGCGCGCCCTGCGCCCCGTCCTCCTCCTGCAGCGGATGGAGGTCGCGGAACCCCGGGAGCGCGACCACGCGCTCGTTGACCCGAGGGTTGTGCTTCATCGTGCAGGAGCCGAGCGGGTAGAAGCCGGTGTCCACGCCGAAGGTGCGGTCGGCCAGAGCAGTGAAATGGCGGACGATCTCCGGCTCGGCGAGCTCGGGAAGGCGCGGCGGCTCGCCACGACGGAGCTCCTCGGGCACCTCCGCCGGTGGGAGGTCGTAGCTCGGGAGCGTCCCGGCCGTGCGGCCGGCCTGCGACTTCTCGAAGATCAGCTTCACGCGGCCAGCACCTCCGCCAGGCGGTCGATGTCGCCGGGCGAGCGCTTCTCGGTCACGCAGACGAGCAACGCGTCTTCCATTCCGGAGTAGTCGCGCTTGAGCGCGTAGCCCGGGTGGACGCCTTGCTCACGCGCAGCTCGGATTGCCTCCTCGGCGGGACGTCCGGCGCGCACGGCAAACTCCTTGAACGTTGTCCGGTCAGGAAACACCAGCGGAAGTCCGAGGCGATCCTTCGCATACGCCGCGAGGCTCATGCAGGTCTCCCCCAGCTCGCGCAGTCCCTGTGGACCCAGCCATGAGAGGTGCGCCAACCCGGCGAGGGCGAGGAGTGTCTGGTTGGTGGTGATGTTGGAGGTGGCCTTCTCGCGGCGGATGTGCTGCTCGCGGGTCTGCAGCGTGAGGACATAGCCGCGTTCACCCGCGGTGTCGGTCGTTTCGCCGACGATGCGGCCCGGCAT
>Ga0111539_10007444_pt1 | contig 14025 bp, 8 predicted proteins | sample RhiMethybrSRZTD1_FD_79667 | JGI IMG/M metagenome (GOLD analysis project Ga0111539, IMG submission 79667) | Populus rhizosphere microbial communities from Tennessee, USA - Rhizosphere MetaG P. TD hybrid SRZTD1 (version 2) (version 2) | ecosystem: Host-associated > Plants > Roots > Rhizosphere >...
CGGCTCCTTCACCGGCGCGCAGAATGATGCGCCGGGCATGATTCGATCCGCGGCCGGCGGCACGCTCTTCCTGGACGAAATCGGCGAGATGCCGATCGAGACGCAGCCGAAACTGCTGCGCTTTCTCGAGTCGGGGGAAATCCTGCCGCTCGGCGAATCGAAGCCGCAGGTGATCGATGTCAGGGTCGTGGCGGCGACCAACGCCAACCTCGATCAGCTGCTCTCGGACGGACGATTCCGCGAAGACCTCTATTACCGCCTCAACGTCATCCGCATCAACATCCCGCCGCTGCGCGAGCGGCGCGAGGAGATCCCCGCGCTGGTCGAGCACTTCCTCGAGAAGTTCGGGCGGGAGCTGCAGAAGCCGATGCTGCGGATTGCCGACGAGACGCTCGAATACCTGGTGCTGTACCGATGGCCGGGTAACGTGCGGCAACTGGCCAACGAGATCCGGCGGCTGGTGGCGATGGCCGAGCCGGGCGGCGTGCTGATGCCGGCGCACCTGTCCGACGACATCGCCATGAGCCGGCGCACGGTGCCGGTGAACACCTCGCCGCGCCTCTTCAACGAAGTGATCGCGCGCATCGATCAGCCGCTCGCGGCCGTGGTCGAGCACGTCGAGCGCGCGGCGATCCAGCGGGCGTTGTCGATGACCGACGGCCGCCTCGACGACGCCGCGAAGATGCTCGGGTTGTCGCGGAAGGGCCTCTACCTCAAACGCCAGCGCCTCAACCTGGGCTGACCACCGATCCTCACTTCTTCACTTCGCATTTCGCCTCGGCCTCGGTGCTGAGCCGGGCGCACGCCGCGATGCGCTCGTCGGACGGGTCGTGCACGTCCACCGAGATGTTCTTGCCCTTCGCCTCCGCGGCCATGCGATCGGTGTTCTGGCGGAATTCCCCGACCAGCCCGGCGCCCTGCATCTGCCACGCCTGCGCGCCGTTCTGCGACAACTGCAGCACCGCGATCAGGTTGTCGTCCTTGGTGGACAGCGTGACGTGCGAGAACAATCCGATCGCACACCAGTATTTCGCATGAGACTTCAGCTCGTCGGGCGACTCGACCTTGCAGGACTGGCGCGCCTCGGCGCTGTTCGCGGCGCGCTGCGGCGGCGCGATGCGCTGCCCGATCAGGATCAGTCCGGCAATGGCGACGAAGACCGCCGTCACCCACAGCGAGTAGGTGGTCCTGCTCATACGAGCAGCATCTCACGATCGGCGCGGCGTCCGACAGCTGGAGGGCCATCGCGTCCGCCACGCCTCAGTGCCGGCGACAAATCCGTAATGCGCGGCGACTGGCGCTCGTCAATCATCTGCGATATGCTCTCGCGCGGATGGGCGCCCCCTGTACAGCGCCGTCCAGTCTCTACCCACAATCGTAATCACCTTGAAGAGTGACGAGTCTATGAACACATCTCGTGTGCGTTTTCTGCGCGTCCGCCAGCTCTGCAGCGTTGCGGTCCTCACCCTCTGCGCCGGCGGCTGGGCGTCGATTCAGGAGCCGAACCCGAACGTCGAGAGGCTGCTGAAGACGCGCGAGTGCCGGGGCTGCGATTTCACCAGGACCGAGATCGTCAACAAGGACCTGCGCGGCGTCGATCTGAGCAACGCGTCGTTCGAAGGCGGATCGCTCTACGCGTGCGATCTCACCGGCGCGAACCTGAGCGGCGTCAACTTCCGCGATGCGGTGCTGCGGCGCGCGGATTTGAAGGACGCCATCCTGACGGGCACTGATTTTTCGGACGCCGACATGTCGTTCGCGCGAAACGCCAGCCTCGAGGCCGCCGGCACCACCGCCACCACCACCTGTCCCGACCTCTCGAGCGGCCCGTGCCGTTGAGAGTCAGTCACCCAATCAATCGCTTCGCGTCGTTCGCTGAGGTCGTCATGGCATCCCCCCAGAACAACCGAGTCACTCGCGGTCTGCTCACGATCCTTTTCGCGGCGCTCATCGCCGCAACCGTACAAACGTCGCTGTACGCCCAGGCGCCGGACATGGACGAAGACGGCGTCGCCGATGCCGCCGACAACTGCCCGCGCATCTGGAACCCCGACCAGGCGAACACCTTCGTTCCCGACCCGAACGGCGATGCGTGCGATGTGTCGACCGTCTTCGTCACGACGACCAGGCCCGCCAACCGCGCGGCCAGGCATGAAACGTATTCGGGCGCGACGATGACGCTTGGCGCCGTCGGCCTTGGCGGCAATCAGTTCATGTGGGACTTCGGCGACGGCAGCCCGGCGACGGCGTGGACGGCCATCACCAACTCCTACAACCTCGGCGTCACCCACGTGTACACCGGACCCGCCGGTGAGGAGACCGAGTACCTCGCCACCGTGACGGTGAGACACAGCGCCAATCCTTCCGTCACCTGGCAGGCCGAGTTCCCGATCGTGGTGAAGGACCGGACGCTCGACGTCGACACGGCGATGGCGATCGAGAAAGGGCTCTGGTACCTGCACACGACCATGACGCGATCAACCTTCGCCCTTGGGGCCCCGGGCAATGGCCAGCAGTACGGCGCGTGGAGTGGAGAGCAACTCTGGTTCACGATCGCCGGGGCGCGGGCCTTCGCCGCGCAGGGCCACAAGCTGACCGGCGCCAACCGCCTGACCGATCCCTACAGCGAGGACATCATGCGGCTGACGAATTACCTGATGACGCAGCTGACGTCGGGCACGATCACGACCCAGGTGCATGCCGGAGTGACGCACCAGCCCGATACGAACGGCAACGGCTATGGCCTCTTCGTCGCCGGATCGGGCGGGTCGGCCGGCTACTACGACGGCTTCATGCTGGATCTGCTGGTCCACCTCGGGCCGCCGCAATGGACCGCCGCCTCCGGTGTCGCCCCGCGCGTGATCGGCCGCACCCTCAAGGACATCTCGCAGGATTTCATCGACTGGCTCGCCTTCGGGCAGGCCGACTCCGGACAATACCGCGGCGGCTGGCACTACACGCCGAACACCAACACGGCCGACAACTCCACGAGCATGTATCCCGCCACGGGCCTGCTCGCGGCGAGGGAGATGACGCCGTTCGACCTCACGATCCCCGACTTCGTCGTGAATGAAAACAAGTTCTGGACCGCGTCCACCCAGAACCACACACTCACCGGCGGCTACTTTGGCTACATGGGCAACGGCGACTGCCAGGGATTTGGACCCGCCTGGTATTTCTGCACGGTGGACACCGCATCAGGCCTCCTGCAGATGAAGCTGGACGGCGTGCCGGTCTCGCATCAGAACATGCAGCAGGCGCTGACCTACCTTGGCAACAACTGGGGATACGCGATGTCGGCCGTCAGCATCGGCGGCAACGCCGGCCAGGCGACGTACTCCATGTATGCCGTGCTCAAGGCGTTGCGGCACCTCGAGGTGACGACGCTGACCCGCAACGGCGTGGCGTTCGACTGGTACAACAGCGAAGCCCTGATCGGCGGCGCCAACACGTTCTATGGCTTGCGCCGCCGGCTGGTGTCGCGGCAGGCCGCCAACGGCAGCTGGAGCGATACCGGCGGCAACGCCGCGTTCGCGGGCTTGATGCCCACGGCACTCTCGATCGTCATGCTGTCGGCGGACGACTACATTGTTTCGTCGACGTCGACCGCTGACGATCTGACCACCACATACGACGGGAACACGCACGCGGGTACCGGTAGCTGTGTCAACAGCCCGCCCGGCAGCGCGGGTTCGTACCAGTTGAACGGCACCGCGATCAACGGCGAGCCGATCGACGCCGGCACCTACACGTTCGAGTGGAGCTGTCCCGGCGACAGCAACCACCTCCCGTCGTCCGACACCGGCACGATCACGATCGCGAAGGCGCCGACCGCCACATCGGTGGTCTTCGATGCCGCCGGTCCGTACGTCTACAACGGCGCGGCCTTTACCGCGACGGCGACGGTGTCGGGCGCGCTGCTGAGCACGACGGCAACGGTGACCTACAGCGGCGACTGCACGAACGTCACGGCCGGCGGATGCACGGCGTCAGCGGCGTTCGCGGGTGATGCGAATCACCTGCCGAGCAGCGGCTCGATGCCGATCGCGATCCTGAAGGCGGAGACGACCGTGTCGATCGATTGCTCGAGCGGCGCGCCCTTCAGCTATTCAGGCGCGGCGATCACGCCGTGCGTGGCCACGCCCGCGGGCGCCGGAACGCTGAGCGGGACGGCAACGGTGACCTACAGCAACAACGTCAACGCGGGCACGGCGTCGGCGTCGGCGATCTATCCCGGCGACGACAACCACAACGCGAGCCCTGAATCGACGGCAACGTTTGCGATCGGGACGGCTGCTGCCACCGTCACCGCCGGCAGCGGCACGAAAATGTTTGGTACCGCCGATCCGGTGCTGACGCCCGCTTCGAGCGGCTTCCTCGCCGTCGACGGCATCATCGTCACGCAGGATGCGCGCGATGCCGGTGAAAACGTCGGCACATATGCGACGCATGCATCGGCGAGCGGGCCGGGAATCGCGAACTACGCGGTGCAGTCGATCGACGGCACGCTGGAGATCACCCGCGCGACGCCCACGGCAACGGCAACAGGCGGGGTCTTCACGTATGACGGCAACGCGCACGCGGGCACTTGTGTCGTCGCCGGCGTGAACGGCGACGTGCTTGACGGCGTCGCGTCGTACACGCCGGGTCCCGGCGCGCCGATCGCCGCGGGCCCCTACACGCTGACCTGCGCCTTCGACGGCAACGGCAACTACGAGCCGGCGAGCGACACCGCGACGATCAGCATCGGCAGGGCCGCCGCCACGGTCACCGCCGGCAGCGGATCGAAGATCTACGGCGCGATCGATCCGGTGCTGACGCCGTCGGCCAGCGGGTTCCTCGCGAGCGATGCGATCAACGTGACGCAAGCGGCGCGCGACGCCGGAGAGAACGTCGGCGCCTACGCGACGCATGCGATCGCGGGCGGCGCGGCGGCCGGCAACTACGAGGTGACGTTCGTCGATGGCAGCCTGACCATCACGATGGCGCCGTTGAGCGTCACGGCCAACGACGTCACGCGCACTTACGGTGTCGCGAATCCGCCGCTCAACGTGACGATCACCGGCTTCGTCGCGGGCGACACGGCAGCGGTGCTCGGCGGAACGTTGTCGGTGGTGACGACGGCGACGCCGCTCAGTCCGCTGGGCAGCTATCCGATCATTCCGTCGGGACTGACGTCCTCGAACTACGACATCGCCTTCGTGAACGGCACGCTGACGATCAACAACTCGGCGCCGATCTGCACGGCGGCGGCCCCGAGCGTCACGACGCTCTCGCAGCCGAATCATCTGTGGGTGCCGATCACGCTCACCGGTGTGACCGACGCGGAGGGCGATGCGTTGACGATCACGGTCGACAGCATCTTCCAGGATGAGGCGGTCGGTTCCGGCGGCTCGGGCAATACCGACACGGACGGCGCGGGCGTCGGCACCAGCACCGCGCAGGTGCGAGCCGAGCGGGATGGCAGGGGCGACGGCCGCGTGTATCACATCACGTTCACGGTCGCTGATCCGGCCGGCGCATCGTGCACGACGACGGTGAAGGTGTCGGTGCCGCACAGCCAGAACGGCGCGAACGCGATCGACGGCGGCGCGTTGTTCGACTCGACGATCGCAGCGCCGAAGAAGTAGCGGGCGGCGCTTATTCCGCCCGCAACGTGACGATCGGGTCGACGCGGGTGGCGCGATACGCGGGCAAGAGCGTGGCGACGATCCCGACCGCGAGCATCATCAGCGCCACGATCGAGAACGTGCGCGGATCGTACTGGCTGACGCCGAACAGCAGCGTCTCCATCACGCGCACCAGGCCCGCGGCAAGGATCAGGCCGAGGCCGACGCCGACGAGCGTCGGCTTCAGGCCTTCGATCACGATCATGCGGAGCAGTCCCTTGACCGGCGCGCCGAGGGCCATGCGGATGCCGATTTCGCGCACGCGCTGGCGCACGGTGTAGGCCAGCACGCTGTAGATGCCAACCGTCGCGAGGAGGAGCGCGAGCGATGCGAACGCCGCCAGCAGCAGCATCGCCAGCGGCCGCTGCCCGAGCGACTCCTCCACCACTTCGTCGAGGGTCTGAATGTTGAGCACCGGCTGCTCGGGATCGATCGCGCGCACCGCGGCCATCACCGATCGCGTCAGTCCCGACGGATCGGCGGTGGTCCTCGCCAGCAGCGTCGAGCCGCCGAAGGCGAACTGCGCCGCCGGCGCGTAGATCGCGGTCTCCGAATCCGCCGCGCTCGCATCGAGCGATCCGAGCTTCACTTCGCGCACCACGCCGACAATCTCCGCCGGCTCCCTGGTCATCATCGTCAGGGTGAGGTGCCGGCCGATCGGATTCTGGCCGGGGAAGAACCGCTCGGCGGTCTTTTCGCTGACGATGATCACGCGCGGCCGGCCGAACCCGTCCGCGTCGGTGAAGTCGCGGCCCGAGACGAACGGGATCTTCGCGGTCTTGAAATAGCCCGGTGACGGCAGCCGGATCGCCGCCACCGGCATCTCCGACTCCTTCATCGCCGGCTGGCCTTCCACGGCGACGTATTGCGTGGACCCGCCTTGCAACGGGACGTTGTCGATCCACGCCGCCGACTCGACGCCGGGCAGCGCGCGCACGCTCTGCGCCAGGCGATCGAAGAACTGGTTGCGCGCCTCGGGCGTCGCGTATTTCGCGTCGGGAATCTGCAGGGTGCCGGTCCACACGTGGCTCGCCTCGAAGCCGGGATCGACGCCGCGCAGGCTGGTCAGGCTGCGCATCAGCAGGCCCGCGCCGATCAACAGCATCAGCGCCAGCGCGACTTCGGACACGACCAGGAGATTCCTGACCTTGCCGTCGCCGCTCGACGAGTTGCCGCGGCCGGGTCCGATCTTGAGCGCATCATTCGCATCGCGTCCGGTCAGCTGCCATGCCGGGAAGAACGCCGCGAGCAGGCCGGCCGCCACCGCGATCGCCGCGGTGAAGCCAAGCACTTGCGTGTCCACCGCCACCTCGTTGGCACGCGGCAGCGCGGTGGCGAAGGCGGTCTTGAGCATGTCGACGCCGAAATACGCGGCGGCGAATCCGACGGCGCCGCCGCCGATGCCGAGCACGATGCCCTCGGCCAGCAGCTGCTGAATCACGCGCCGCCGGCTGGCGCCGAGCGCCGCGCGCACCGCGATCTCCTTGGCGCGGCCGTGCGTGCGCACCAGCATCAGGTTGGCGAGGTTGGCGCACGCGATCAGCAGCACCAGCGCCACCGAGCCGAGCAGCACCATCAGCGACGATCGCACGTCGCCGATCATGTCGTCCCGCAGCGGCCGGACCAGCGCGCCCCAGTCCTTGTTCTCCTCCGGATACTGCGCCTCGAGCCGCTTCGAGATCGCGGTCATGTCCGCATTGGCGCGGGCGATGTCGATGCCCGGCTTGAGCTTCGCGATGCCGCGATAGTTGTGGTTGGCGCGCTGGGCGCGATCCTCCGCGGTCCACGACAGCGGCACGAACACCTGCACGTTCTCCATGAACGCCGGCAGATCGGGCACGATGCCGATCACCGTGTACGGCCTGCGTTGCAGCGTAATGGTCCGGCCGATCACCGATTGATCACCGCCGAATCGCGTGCGCCAGAACGAATTCGCGAGCAGCGCCGTCAGCGGCCCGTTCAGGTTGTCTTCGTCCTTCGCGAAGCCGCGGCCGAGCAGCGGCTGCACGCCGAGGATCGGCAGGAGATCCGCGGAGGCGCGATACACGACGACGGCATCCGGCTCGCCCTGACCCGTGAGCGTCCAGCGTCCGCCGCGATAAATCGCCATGCGCTCGAACACGTCGCTCTGCGCTTCCCAATCGATGAAGTTCGCCGGCGACAACGGGAACGTGTCCATGCCCGCAAAGGTGGATTGCGGCGGCGTGTGCCAGAGGCGCACGATGCGATCCGCATCGGCGAACGGCAGCGGCTTCAACACCACCGCATTGACGACGGTGAAGATCGCGGTGTTGACGCCGATGCCGAGGCCGAGGATGACGATGCCGGCGATCGCGAAGCCGGGGCTCTTGATCAGCGTGCGCATGCCGTAGCGAAGATCGCGCACCAGCGATTCGAACCACGGGATGCCGCGGCGATCGCGATACGCCTCCTTGGTCCCTTCGACGCCGCCGAGCGCAATCACCGCGCGCCGCCTGGCCTCGAGCGGCGTCATGCCGGCGCGGATGTTGTCGTCGATGTGCAGCTGCAGATGGCTTTCGATCTCGGCCGACAGCTCACGTTCGGATTTTTTCGATCCGAACACACCAAGCAGGCGCAGAACGAGCGCGCGAAGAGACTTCATGGGCAGTTCCTCAATCACATCTGAGTGTCTTGATCGGGTCGACGCGCAGGACACGGGCAGCGGGAACGGCGGCGGCGATCAACGACACCGTCATCAGTACCGCGGCGACCATGGCGATCGTCGGCGGGTCGAACGCGTTGACGCCGTAGAGCTGACTCGAGACGAGCGGCGAGAGCAGCAGCGCCATCGCCACGCCGGCAACGAGTCCCGCCACGGTCGGCACCGCGGCCTGCTTCAGGATCAGCGTGACCAGCGATCGCGGCTCGGCGCCGAGCGCGAGCCGAATGCCGATCTCCCGCGTGCGCTCCCCGACGATCAATGCCAGCACTCCGTAGACGCCAATCGCCGCCAGCGCGAGCGTCAGCACACCGAAGCCGAGGATCAACGCCATCAGGAAAATGCGCGGCGTCACCGACGCTGCGCGCAGCTCGTCCATCGTCCGCACGTTGTATGGCATGAGCGACGCATCCACGTCGCGGGCCGCAGCACGAATCGCTGCCGCGAGTCCTGCGGGATCTGCCGACGTGCGAATCACCAGCAGCGGCGCATACGGCGCCGCCTGCAAGGCGCTGACGTAGATCTCCGGGTTCGGCACGACATCCAGCCGCTGATGCCGCAGGTCGCCAACGATGCCAACGATCGTGGCCTGGCGAAGCGGCGAGTTGGACCCAAGCCGGAGCCGCCTGCCGATCGGATCCTCGCGACCGAACATCTTCCTTGCGAACGTCTCGTTGATCACGGCCACGGGCGGCGCGCCGGCGCGATCAGCCTCGGTGAAGACGCGGCCGCGGCGCAGCGGAATGCCCATGGTCTCGAAGTAGCGATGCATGGCGCGCCGGAAATCCGTTTCAGGCCACTGCCCTTCGGGGGGCACGCGTCCTTCGATCGCGACCTGCGTCGACGAGTTGCTGCCGCCCAACGGCAAGCGCGTGGTGCCGCCGACCGAGATCACGCCCGGTACCGCTTCCAGGCGCGCGAACAATCGCGCGTAGAGATCAATGCGCTTCTCGTCGGAGTCGTATTGCCGGGGCGCGTTGATCGCCACCGTCAGCAGGTGATCCGGACGGAAACCCGGATCGGTGCTGAGCACGGCGAGAAAACTGCGCGTCAGCAGCGCCGCGGCAATGGTGAGGACCACGGCCAGCGCGACCTGCACGGCCACCAGCGCGCCACGCAGCCGCCGGCGGCCCCGCGTCGAGCCGCGGCTGCCTTCCTCGATCACCTGGCGCGCCGGCACGCGGGCAGCGCCGAAGCCGGGCACCAGACCGACGATGACGCCGCACACGGTTGCGATCGCGGCTGCAAACGCCGCGACGGTCCAATTCGTCGTCACTTCGGCGAGTCGAGGCGTGCCGGCTGGCGCCCACGCCACCAGCAACGGCGTCGTCCATCGCGCGATGAAGATGCCGGCGAGCGCGCCAAGCATCGACAACATCACGGTTTCGATCACCACTTGTTGCAACAGCCGGCCGCGGCCGGCGCCAAGCGCCGATCGCAGCGCCAGCTCGCGTTGGCGGGCCACGCCCCGTCCCAGCAGCAGGTTGGCGACGTTCACGCAGGCCACGATCAGCACGATCGCCACGCTGCCGAGCAGCAACAGCAGTTGCGTGCGGACGCCGCCGACCGCCTGCTCATGCAGCGGCACGACCGCCGCTTGCCAGCCGCCGTTGACCTCGGGATAGGCCTGCGCGAGCGCGCGCCAGGCCACATCGACATCCGCGCGCGCCGCGTCGAGGCCGACCCCATCCTTCAATCGCGCGACGACGGCGATCAAACGCGTGTTGCGATCGATGAAGGCGCGATCGGCGGCAACGATATTCGACAGCTCCGCCCAGAAATCGACATCGCTCGACGCGGTGAACGTGACCGTCGCGCGCAGCATCGATGGATACGGGAAGAGAAACTCCCGCGGCATCACGCCGATGATGGTCAGGGAACGCCGGCCGTCGAAGACGGAGCGGCCGATCACGTTCGGATCGCCGCCGAACTGCCGCTGCCAGAACGCGTAACTGATCACGATGGCGTCGAGACCGTCGCCGGCTTCGAGCAATCGGCCCACGATCGGCGCGCGGCCAAGCATGCGGAACATGCCGGCCGTCATCAGCGCGCCCTGCGCGGGAACCAGTTCACCGCCGACGATCAGGCTGGCGGGAATGATGTTCGCCTGCATGGCCTCGATGTCCGCCGTCTTCAGCATGCGCCGCAGCTCGTTCACATCGGGCGCCGACAGCGGACTCAGACCACGCTTCAACTCGGGGTTGTGAATCCAGATCGAGACCAGCCGATCGGGCCGCTCGTACGGCAGCGGCGCAAAGAGCACGCCGTTGACGACGCTGAAAATCGCGCTGTTGGCGCCGATGCCGAGCGCCAGCGTGGCGATGCAGGCCGCCGCGAACGCGGGATTGCGGCGCATCCCGCGCAACGCGTAGCGCGCGTCCTGGAGCAGCGATTCGAGGCGCGGCAGGCCGCGCCGATCGCGATGCGCTTCCTTCACGCTCGCGACGCTGCCGAGGCGCGCCAGCGCGCGGCGGCGCGCCTCGGCCGGCGTCATGCCGGCGCGGATGTTGTCGTCGATGTGATGATCGAGATGGCTTTGCAGCTCGGCGTCGAACTCACGCTCACCGCGGTTTGGCGAAATGCATCCGCGCACACGCAACCACCACGCGCGGAGGGCTCGCATCAGTCCTCGTTCCCCGCGAGGAAGCGCGTCATGATCGCGCTGGTGGCTTCCCACTGCTTCGTATCGCGCTCGATCTGTTTGCGGCCGGCCCTGGTCAGCTTGTAGAACTTAGCCTTGCGGTTGTTGTCGGAGACGCCCCACTCGGAGCTGATCAGGCCTTCCTGCTCGAGCTTGAGGAGCGCGGGGTAGAGCGTCCCGTAATTGATCGACAGCTTGCCCTCGCTGGTCTGCTCGATGCGGCGGGCGATGCCGTAGCCGTGCTGCTCGCCCATGGTCAGGAGCGTGCGGAGCACCATCAGGGACAAGGTCCCCTGCCATACGGCATTTTTCTCGAATTGGGTCATATCTATGGCCTTCCCATAGGAACGATACTGACGCTCCTATGGGTTTGCAATACGAATAGACGGGTGCCGCCTCGAAAAGGTTGGCGGGCCGAGACGGCTGCACGCCAGTTGATTCAGATCACTTGATTCCAGGGACGAGCCGCACTACTGTTCGCAGGGCGCCGCGCCCCTTCTTTCCTGGCGGCGCCATGAAACCGTGGTGAGCCAGGCGACTGTGGACTCTCTGCCTGTACTCGTGCGCGAAGGCATCCGTCTGCGCGAGGTACATCTATCGGATGCGGCGGCGTTGACGGCGCTGTTCCAAATGCCCGAGGTGTCGAAGCACCTCGATCCGCCGCCGGCCACGGTCGCGGACTTCGGCACGTGGATCGAGCTCAGCCGTTCGCGCCGCGTCGAGGGCCGGGCCGCCTGCTACTCGCTGCTTACCGGCAAGAACGACGTCACAGGACTGTTCATGGCGCTGCGCTTCGAGGATCACGATCGCGCCGAGATCGGCTTCGCGATCGCGCCACAGCTGTGGGGCACGGGCGTGTTCCAGAAGTCGATCGACGCCTACCTGGATTTCCTGTTCAACGAGTGGGGCATCAAGACGCTGATCGGCAAGACGCAGTGCAGCAACGTGCGCGCGTTAGGAGCGATGCGGAAGGTCGGCGCGCGGGTGATCGAGCAGAACGAACGCAACGGGCATCCGGAATACGTCTGGACTATCGAGCGATAGTCGACCGAAGGATTTCCTTAATCGACGCGCGAATCTCCGGGGTCAGATGCGCGTACTTCTGATCGGTGATCTCGCCGGACAGCACGCGATTGATCTTCCCCATCACCAGGTTCTTCGGCGCCTCCGGCATGTGCTGGAACGCCGGCGAAAAGATCATGTAGCTGAGCGGATACTTCTGCAGGCGCGTCTTCAGATCCAGTTGATACAGGGGACCACGCGCGCTGAATTTCTCGGCGAAGCCGGATGATCCCTCGATGCCGCCGGCGGGAATTTTCGCTTCGTCCACGAACAGCATGTAGTCGGCGAGCGCATCGGCGGCCTCGGCAATCCGCATCGGCTCGCCCAGCCGTGTTTCCCAGGTCGCGCGCGTGACGAGATTCGCGAAGTGCGCCTGGTGCTCGAGCACCATCAGGGCGACGATGTCGCTGTAGGGCGTGAGGTAGCCGTCGAGATCGAACTGGCCCTCGAGCGACACGCGCGCGGGCGGCGGTGTGGTCACGCCCTTCGGGATGATCAACGGGTAGTTCCCCATGTGGCGCGGCGGAACTTTTTTCCCCGTCACGTACCAGCCGCCCCAGCGCTCTTCGATCGGCTTGTAATGATCGACGAAGCCGCCGTTGGCGTAATCCATCTCGCTCCGGCGCGGGAACGTCGTCAGCACGCTCATGCCGGGCACGCCCAGCGTGTCCCACGACAAGTGACAGCGCAGGCATTGCTGGTCGCGGCCGAAGGTCGCCTGCGGCGCCGGCTCCTCGCGAACCGTGTAGAAGATCGATCCCATCACCGGATCCTGGGCGACCACTTCGATCAACCCGGCGCCGCGGATGTATCCCACCGACACGGTGTCGTTGAAATAAATCGCGCGCGGATTGGTCATCTTGATGTGCGGCGCCTGCAGGCTGGTCTGGGTATAGACCATCACCTGCGATTCGACGGGCACGTTCAGCAGATCGAGGACCGACTTGAGGTAGCCGGTCTTCGCGTCGTAGACGAGCTTCGCGGAACCGTTCCGCAGCTTCTGATTCAACCGATCGACAACCGTATCGGTATCGGCGGTCAGATATTTGATCGACGGATGGTTGATCGACTGATCGAACGCGCCGGAGCGCCGTTGCTGGGCGAGCGTCACCGCGACCGTGGACGAAAGCGCCACGGCCCCGGCAATCAGTAACAGCCGCGGGATCATTGAATAAATTGTACGCGAAGGCGGGTCTGAAGACCCGCCCTACGAAGCGCTAGCCGCCGAACCAGCTGGGGATGGGCATATCCGCCATCGTCCGGAGTCCGGGCGACACGCGGAGGATCTTCGGGATGCTGTTGACCGTGATCGATGCGGTGGCCACGTCGCCGTGCAGGCCGCCGAGGACCCTTGACGTGACTCGGGGGTTGCCGTCGATGGTCACGGCGTCGTACGACTCGGGTGCGCCGAGATACGCCTCCATGTGGAGCGTAATCACGGGCTTGCCCTTCGAGTAGCCGATGCCATCCTGGATGATGCCGCACACGTAGCCGGGATCGACGGCGATGAGCTCGCTCTCGACGCCCTTGTCGGCGATCTTCGGATGGATCTCGTCGGTGACCTTATCGAGCTTCCAGCCCATCGCGTCGGCAATCATCGTCACGCTCTCGGCGAGGCCGACGTGGCGGACGCTGCCGTCCTTGACCTTGGCCGCGAACTGCTCGGCGTTGAGGCCCGAGCCGATCTTCTGCTGGAACGGCAGGCGCCGCGAGCGCGCGTCCTGGATGCGATCGACGCGGATGCTGTCGACGCGCTCGCAGATGCCGGTCAGCGTGATCGGCAGCGCGTCCATCGCGAAGCCGGGGTTGACGCCGGTGCCGACGACGGCGACCTTGGCCTTCTTGGCGAGGGCGTCGATCTTCTTCGCCAGCGCGCGATTCTTGCCGACGGGATACGAGAGCTCCTCGGTCGTCGAGACGATCGCGACCTTCTTCTTCAGCACGCCTTCGATCTGGGGCATGGTCTGCTTCAG